>Ga0308013_10000129_pt1 | contig 44657 bp, 43 predicted proteins | sample Neamet181_FD_203131 | JGI IMG/M metagenome (GOLD analysis project Ga0308013, IMG submission 203131) | Marine microbial communities from water near the shore, Antarctic Ocean - #181 | ecosystem: Environmental > Aquatic > Marine > Unclassified | place: Southern Ocean | collected 2014-07-25
CAGGGCATGACACTGACCTGAAGGGTAAAGATGAAGAGAATTTCATACTCCTTACACAATTGGGTGAAAAGTCTTCCCTCGTTGAAAAGTTGAATGGTGAGATTAAAGAACTCACATCTTTCAAGACAAATATGGGACTGGAACACAATCGTGTTATCGAGGAGTTAGGGAAGGCTAAAGAAGATATTCGTACTTCGAAAAATTCTGAATCGGCATCAGCTTTGAAAATAAAAGAAATGCAGACGAAATTGGATAAGTGGATCAACTTCTCTGAACAACTCGAGACAAATCTTTCGTCCATGGGTGTATCTGGCTTATCGAACGAATCTAACTGGAAACAAAACCTGGAAAACATCCAGAAATTTATCTCTGATTCGAATGGGTTTAGAACACAGGCCGATGCATTTATATCTTCTATATTGGGACAATTGGGCCTAACGAGTAAGGACTTGGAAGGAGCCGATGCCTCCCAGATCACTACCGGTGTAGGGAACATGATACGCGAATTGCAAGATTACAAGGGTCAGTTTGAAAATGTGAAAACAGCCATGGAAAAAATCTTTAAGGACTTTAATCTGGTTGTCGAAGAATCTGGTGACTCAACCACCGTGGAAAAAATTATAGCACTTGTGGATGGTTTTTCTGCCGAATTAGAAAAGACTATCAAGGAAAGGGATTCTCAGCAGGAATATTTCAAACAAGCCATCAATGAGCGTGACAATTCGGATAACATACTCCTGGTCATGAAAAATACTACTATAGAATCCCAGGCGTCTGACATAACCCGAATGCGTAGTATAAATCTGGAGAACGCCGGTGTGATACAAGAAAAAGATAGTAGATATTCCAATTCCCTACGAGAGAAGGATTCTAGAATCGAAAAAGATCTTATTAAATTGAATAAGGTTAAGGAAGTTCTCCATCTTGCTACATTAGGTGAGAAATCAGTGACAGATGAGAATATGGTAGAGGTACTGAAAGATGTAGGTGGTATATATAGTTCCATTACTGAAATCCTTGGTAGTGATAACCCAGTTACCAGCCTACAAACCATAATAGCTGAAAATAAGAAGTCTCGTGAATTATTATTGGAAATGCTTGGACATAAACATGTATCAGGTATATCCGATAAAACTGGTTTAGCGGCTATTGTTGTCAGATTGGGCGAGATTACAAGGGATTTTGCAACAAATATGACTGGTTCCATAGCTTCTAGAGATGTTGGTATAGCTTCTAGGGATGATACCATTTCGGAGCAGACGTTGAAAATAAATGAGCTTAAAAAGAATGTCCAGGTTGCCCAGTCGTTACTCGAAGAAAAACCTGGGTTGACACAGGTTCAAGTAAAGGTTCTAGACGAGGAACTCAGTACGATAAGGTTCCAGATCGAACAGTTGAAATCGTCTATACTACCATTAAATACCCAGGTTGCAGACATGGATATAATAAATGTAGTTGGACCATTTGTCACGGGTAACGATGAGTTGAATGTACTGTATGATAAACTAAGGATTATTTTGCGAAAAAGGGCTGTAGGTGTTTCCGCGAATATCCCAATCGATCTATATGATAAAATGATGGCCATGATGAACAATTTGACTCCTTTGACCGTAGATGATGGGGGTCATTCGTTTGTAGACCGTTTGAACGTGTTGTATACCAAGATCATTTCTCATTTCGAAGAAAATGGTGGCCATGTTCTCAATGAAACCCCTGGATCTCATCGTAATTCTCGTCGACTTTTGTTGTGGACATATGTATACTATTTCGACGCATATATGAACTGGGGTATGTTGAAGAATAAATTGGAAGATAGAATTACAGAATCTCAGCATGCTATAACTCCTGTAATTCTTTACAGTGCTCTGGACCCTTCCAAACCCATAGAAAAGATAACAGTAAGTAAGATTGCCGTAAATATGGAAAGAAGTGTAGAGATCCAAATCCAATTGGTACAGATGATATTCCCAGGTATAGGTATGGACCCTAGTGCTGGAGAGAAAATAAGAAATGAGGTGGCTGCGCTGACAGATAAAAGAATATTGGCACCTAGAAATCTCAAATGGAATAAGAGAGCTTTATTCTCTGGTAAAAAGAGATCTCGTGGAGATGACGAAGAACCATCCGGAGAAAATAACGAAGAAGCTTCTATGCCAGACATCCCTGATAACACAGAGAATGTAGAAACAAGTCCCAAAAAGGTCAGGGTAGTAGGTTATGAAAAGAATCCAACAGCAAAATTGGATGTTGAATTCTTTGTAAATAATCTTGTACCCTTTGAAAACCAAGAAGACATTACGTTTTTGGCAAAACAACACATGGGGAAGTATATGAATAGTACATTACAGAAAAATTCAAAGTTGATGAGTGTATCAACCAATGGTATTAGGGGAGGTGAAAGGAGGGGGGATAAAATGTTCAAGACATTGAATCATTCAAAACTTTTTACAGGTACAGACTTGCCCCAGTTGTCTAAGTCTGTTTATGTTGTGAAAAATATTGAAGGTGTTCATGATAACACTAAATCCAAGGTTCTAAACCCAGTTCCTATTACCACATTCTTACGTAAAAGCGATAAGGACGTGGTTACATTGGTAAATCTTCGTACATCAAATATCAAGGTGGAATATGATCGTGTGATAAGTATGTTGATGAATTACCAGAATCGTTTAGAAGAGGGGTCTATTACCCGATCTAACAACGATTTGGTGACAGTTTCTAAGTTATTGGAGAATGGTGGTAAAGAACGTCTTGTTTACCTCCTAATCAATCTGTTTGGTCTGAAAGTACCTGGGGATGGGTTTAATGGTGGGGGTGGTATGGTACAGGTAGTTTCCCCATCTATAAGTATTCCTCTTGCAGCTTCCGTGTTGGACACCCTGTCGTCCATGTTCTTGTGGTTTTAAAATATAATTTAATTAAATAGTAAAAAGATCGTCCCCGATCTTCTTGAATTCAACAGACAACTCGTGTCCATGCGAATTCTCTATCCTGGAACTTCCTAGATCCTTACCCATTTCCCACAACTTCTTGGAAATCTGGTATTGCCTCAGATTCATCGTCGTGACCCTTTTAGCCCAAGAATTCTCCATAGCTCTTAGTGCGTCCACAACTTCTTCTATACGAGAAGAAGTATATTCTGAAAGATACTCTCCTACATTTCTTCTTGGTTCATCGTCCATCGTAAGGGGGAAATCTGGGTCCATAATATCCGACGCGGTAAACTCCGTCTCACAATCCTCCGATAGTGATCCACAATCATTGCATGCAGTAATGATGATTGAATTGGTACACATCCTACCATACAGATCCAGGCACTTTTTTACCATACTCTTCTTGACTTTATTACAGTTTAATGGAGATGATTCTATTTGTTCCAGAGTGAATCCATACTCGTCAACTGGGCAACGAAATAGGTAACCTGTCATGATTTATTATTTTGTGATGTGACTTTTGTTGGTTTCATCCAACTTCCATAATAAAAGGTTTATTTTCGGTGCGTTTAGTATGTATTTTTTTAATGATATATAATACTTAACATACAATGTCTATCGCAAATCGTCTCATGGTTGGTGGGTTGAAGGGAGCATTCTATGGGATCATGGTTGGATCCATTTTAGGAGCTGCTGGTAATTTTGTCGCTCCACCTATTGACTATAAAAACATCTTGGTATGGAAGAATAGGTTCGGGAAGAAGACACGGTTTACTAACCTGGATTCTATTTCTACGATCAAAGAAGATCTGTTGGTGATTTTCAATGCCAGAGGTTATAACGAGGAAGCTTTTAACGAGGCTTTCCGTAACCTCCAAAGTGCTATTACTATTTACCACCCTATTAAATCTGGAGAGGGTAAAGTTGAGATGATGACCGCTACAAAGATGACTAATTACATTATCCGAAGTTCCAAGGCTATAGAAGCTATCCTCATTGCCACGAGGGCTAAAAACCCAGAGGAAGCTGAATATGTTGAGAAGGCTATGATGTCTATACAACTTTCGTTCGAAGAATTGATAAATTCCATGAGACATGAATCTAAACATGTTCTTCCTCATTTGTAATCTTTTGTTTTTATTACCCTAATTACTTTTATTTTTTAAACACCAATAATGGTTTTGTCAAGATCGACAAAATTGTGTGTTGTTATTCCGAATATACCTATTTTAGATATAACTTGTATATGGTATTCTATGTGTAAAAAATACGACATGTATTACATAGGGGTATATGAGTATGATTGTGGAATCCGTGTCCATCTCCAATCTTCATGTAAAAGAAAGATGACTATGTGTTACGTTTCCGAATTATTTGATTCGTATTTACCATCCATGGACAGTGTCCGTATAGAATATTATAGTTCAATAGTTGGGATTTGTTTACATAGTGTGGGTAATTATAGAGGACGTGTACCAAAGAAAATAGATGTAAAACCAGTACTTCCTTTCGGTGAAGAGTCTACGTCGCATATTACTTCTCGGCATCTGGATGCACTTTCATCTAAATATTTTACAGATGGTATATTTGATTGTGACACTGATCCAATGGAAGTTGTTTTTAATTTTGCAACTGAAATCTTAACATTGGATAATAGGAATGTTAACGTATACGGTTCTGTAAGGAGTATCCGGGTCAATCTTTTTCGTGTCAGTAGACGTTTTCCATTGGGTGTGTGGTGGGTTACAAGTAAGAAATATGATGTGATGGTTGAAATTTTTAAGGTTTGGTTTTGTAGATTGGAGGATTCTATGAATAGGAATAGAAGTAATCTTAGCGAATCATCAGTGTTATTTCTTGACGATATAGTCCGAATTTTTACCGATGGAGAATATTGTGATACATATGAATTCAAAAAAACTGTATGTAATAAAACTTTGATATCATTAGAGAATTATAAGATGATGTTCAATGACTTTAACAATAAATAAAAATATATTTCAAATAATATACATATACTGTTATATATGGTGAATTTTATCACTAGGGTATTGTCCATCTGTTCAAAACCTCCTGGTGACGAGCATACGTCTGAAACCACTCACACCTTTGATATACCTGAAACCAATTCATCTGTTCCTACCCATGACACAGGAGATATCCCCCCTGTGGATATAATTTCATTAGAAAGTGAAATAAATGATCTCCATTTTGTCAGAGAACTTCTTCTTGAAATGAAGGATGATGTTGGTGTCAAGATGGAATCTCTTGAATTGTCTTTATTAGCACATGATTATAAGAAAGTTATCATATCTGCTCACAGTATTAAGGGTATTTCTTTGTCTATGAAGTGTGATGAAATTGCCAGATGTTCGTCTATGGTTGAAGAGTCTTGTGTAAAGTTATCTAAAGGTACAGGTGATGTATCGAATGATGACATTGTTGAGAATTTGGACAGTTTAAAAACTGCCGTCAATAGTTTTTATGTATTTTATAACGACTATATTCATGATGAAGATGGAACATGATAATTGATCAATAAAAAAATGTTTGTTGTATATTAGCATAATAATGCCCAAGAGGCGTAGATCAAGATCTATAGACGAAACACATGAATCAGGAAACAATGCGATGGTTCAATCAGCAATGCGTAGATCTAAAAAACATTATATGTATAATTTCATGTTCTCTCAGAACACTGTTGTAGATTTAAGGGAGATGGTACGTGGGTATGGTCAGAAAGGATGGTATAATTTGAAGAAGCATAACCTTGTTGTTGTTGTTGTTTTGAACATGTGTTCTTCCACTATATCGCATTTTTTCCGTAATATAGTTAAAATAGCTAGAAAGAGGGCTATCGATGAAGCAGTGAGATCTGCAGACACCGTGTGCCCTATAAGTTTAGTTCCAGTTTCAGAATTACTTTTTCCATATGTACACGATAAAATAGTGTTTTCCAGAGATGATCTTGTGACTTTTTTCATGTCATCGTATAATTTTACAAACCCAATCACCAGGAGAGAATTCACCGAGACGGAAATACTTCGTTTTGGATCTCCAACACTGTTAGATGTGTTTACGAATCGTGTTCATCTGAGGATTGACGCAGTATATGAAATACAGCATTTTTCTTTCTTGGAGGTTGAACTCGAGAATTGTATTAAGCGTATGGTATCCATGTATCATTATCATGAACAGGATCTATTTGATCAGATCTCTGTGATGCTCGAAAATACTTGGAAAGAGATGTTGGAATTGGATAAGAATAGGACATTGTGTGTTTTAAAGTCCATGTTTGATTTCATAAATCTTTACACAGTCCGTCGAAAGAAATGGGCAAGTGTGATCGTAAATGATCTTATTAGTCGTTCCAATTAAAAATTCATCACAAATTTCCCCTTATATGTCTTACTACTTATGATCTTGTTTATCTTCCTTGTGGATTTCCTTTTCGGATCCATCTCCTTCATATGAGATTCAACAAGATGTCTATTCTCCACCAAGTATTCTGCAACATTGTTTCTCCCAAACCATCTGAAAAAATTCAACTGTCCCACCGTGGTTGATCTCTTCTCTTGCGTATCATTATCGTGCATAATTGTAACCACTATCTTGTTCCTCCTTGCAAACGGGTCCATATTCCTCTTATTATATGCTGAGAGATTCTTCTGATAATCTCTATTTAAATCTCTGGGTATCCCTGTTGATTCTATAGTTACTGAGTGAGATTTACTGAAGTTTGTCACTAACCAATCGATAACACGAAGACTCATCCCGTTTTTCCTCTTAACTATATTCATGAACTGCGACACATTTTTGTAATCCTCGTTATACCATTCTAGGACAGATGTCAATAGTACATCATCCGCCTTGGTTAAAGATTCCATGTTTTCGCATTTTATGAACACCATATTGAGATTATGTATACCGTGTACGTCGTATACGGTATAATCTTGAATTTTTATTTTTACTTATTTTGATATAAAATAAATGTACCCATCTGGACGCGTTTATTCGTCAACACCATCGTCTTTCACGGGAGCTATACAAAACCGTAGTGTCCCAATCGACAATTCATATCTCAATATGAGAGGGTAGTCATTCTTTAAGAATAGTTCAACATTCGTGTCTACATTACATTTACAGAATTTTTCCAGATACTTGATGATAAATTTCCCATCGATGTCATCCATATCCTCCGAATATTTCCAATTCAGCCCAGATGCAGTTGGTTTAATGGTTATATGACTAGTTGCCATTTCACCCTCCGCTATGAATTCCAATGTAGTCTTCGTCCCTCTTATGGTTACGAAATTGCTTATAGTCACGACTTCCCGTATGTGTTTGGCCAAATCTGTGCTGGGCATACTGACTACCCTGTCGAATTCTACCCTTGGGATACTGATTTCCATCTCATCCAGGTCCAATAGTTTGACCTTGTTAATAGTATTGGTGCGACGTTCGTTATTGGAAAGTTCTATGTGCATGACATTGGGGTCATCCTCATATATACGCCACTCCATGAAATCTCCTGTTGAAAGAGATCGCACCATCCTATACAAGAATGACATATTGATTCCAGCCACTACAGTTCCTTTCGCGTAGAAGTATTCTACATCGTTTATGATTAGATGTACCATTGCCACTTTTCCGGGGTCAATAGAAACCAATCGCACTCCTTTCCCTTCAATGAATTCCATGTTAACCTCTGTTAGAAGTTCCTTAAGGCATTCTAGAAGAGACTTGAATTGTAGACATTGGGATGTCTTCATCAACACTATCAACTTCCTATCCTGGTGAGATGGTTGTAAATTTGAGAATTTCTTCTCCATGGGTGTGTCATGCCCTATACCAACTTCATTGGAGAATTTGGTAGGTTCAGGCTGATCTACATCCATATTTTAGAATATAGGTGTATAAATGTGTATGTGGACACATATGTTGTTATCTATAATAAATGTTTTGTTTTTGGTGTGTATGTTTAATATTCTGGTGTACTTACATGTCTTCTTATATGGAATGCTCCGATCTGGACAGTCTATTTGACATGGTGAGAGGGGTGAAGGGAGTTGATATGGATTGGGTTAAATCTCAGGTGTACGGTGTGAAAACGATACCGGAAACATTCCCTTATGATTTACCCACATTTGGGTCTATAATTGGGAGACTGGTTAAATGTACCAGCATATCTTCTGAAGAGGATTTGTCTTCTCAATGGTGAATGTACGTTTGATTTACATGTAAAAACATATGGGTATGAATTAAGTATAACATGGATATCCCCAAGCCATCGGAAACCATGGTTAAAGATACCTGCCTCACCGCATGTAAAATGATGAAACTGGTGTCAAAACAGCTCATGGTGATGAGTGCATCATATGAAAGGATTCCTTTAGAGAAGAGCTCCTCTCCTATATACGATACATTGCTTGTGGTAATGGAAAGTCTCCGGTCTATACAAGAATCTCTTATTAAGACTGGTTCGGTTATGAAACTCGAATTGTCTACAGAAGTGACTGTTGACACTTTCCCCAAGGAGATTATAGTTACAGAAAAGGAATATAAACTTCTTAATGCGGTATTCCTTGAATATATGACTGTCCAGAGTACGTCTCAGGAATACTCTCTTTTTTCATCTCCAAGTGTATACACACCTAACAACGATAAAGAAAATGTCGGGCCAACGTCGTCAGATCGAAGAGGACTTGAAGAGTCTACCCCCTAAATATTCTGTAGATGAGATTAACACGATGTATGATGCTCTCATTGTTGACATGGCTAACATGAAAAGGCAGAATAAGCCACAGGTGTATATGGAGAGGCAGTTGCATGCCAAACACAAGAAACTGTCGTATGGTCTTCCTGGAATGTTCTTTAAGATTCTGAGAGGAGAGTTGAATCAGGAAATGTTTAGGAAGACAATGGGTATTAAGGATGCTGTTGACAGGGGACTCATCACCCCAAATGACGCAAAGAGGGCGATCATTGATGCTGCCAAGTATCAAATTGAAAATAGCCCAGCCAGGGCCAAAAAGGAGCCAGCTCCTGGATCAACTGTCCAGGAGGCCACTTTCCAGTGTAAAATGGAAGAAGACGAAGTCTGATTTAAAAATTAATTCAAAAATATTTATCTATTATAAAATGCGGCTTAATCATAAGATTACCCGATATCACTTGCTCTCTTGCCCTGAGAGCATCTACGATCACCGAACTTCTTGGTTCCATTATACCAATCCTGTCCATATATCTACCAACAACATATGCACATTTCTTATTGTTACCGTAAAGTCTGGAATACTGTTGATATATCGACAATAGTTCCGACGCCGTACGTATATCCTGCTTGTACAATATATTTTCTACGAATTTATTCACACCGGGTACACCTCTGACAGAGAATATCAAATTCGTATCGGTATTGGAGAATGATTCAATGTCGTGAAACATTTCCCTATGATGTACCCTTTTTGAGAATAAACTATTCATTGATCAAAGTTACTGACAAGTGTGTCATTGAAGTAATAGTTTATTATTATTTTTTAATAATCGATATTAAACATAATCCCATACTGGGTCATCATCTCTATGTGGTAATTTATTTTTAATTGATGTTGTATTATAATCCTTTACAGTAGAGGAAACTATTATACCACCATTATGAATCACACCATGTCCCATATCCTCTAGAATCCTGACAATCTTTAAGATATCTTTCCTGGCGATCATATCCAATCTAATCGTTACAATTCCGAATTCATCATTTTGTTTCCCATTTGGTGTCTTTACTATTTCTAAATCGGAGAATGATGGATTCATGTACGGGGTATGTATCCTTATTATCCCGTTTTTATGTATACGATTATTCCCTATCCTATCTGTTATATGTGAAGACAAGTCTCCATAAAAATCATCAGGAACCCTCTTTTGTCTACATATAAATTTGATATCAAATTGTATAACAACTTCGGTTGATTCTGTCCACATATATTTCCATTTCCTCCATCTACCTAACCATCCAGTATATGTTGTATCAGGTATATTTGAGTCCATGTGTCATATTATTTATTTGTTCTTATTTTTTCCCTCTGTTTCATCTACTTTGGCAAGTAAAGATGCCTTCATGTCTTTAATTTCGGCAAGTAGAGACGTTACATCGCTTTGAATAGAACCTATGACGGACATCATTCCGTCATCTTTCTTAGAAGAAGTATCACTTTCTGACCCTGATTCAGACCCAGAATCGGATTCGGAGTCAGATTCAGACCCAGAATCTTTCTCTTTTTTCTTTCCCTCTGGTTCTGATTCTGATCCAGGATCCTTTTCTCCTTCAGATTCTGACCCGGGATCCTTTTCAGATTCCGATTCATTATCTTTTTCTTCATCATCTTCTGACACACTACCTCCCTTTTTTCCAGATTTATTTTCATCTACAATAACCTCTTTTAAGTAAATTGAAGCTTTGTTGCTGTCTGCCAGTTTCTTAAACATCCTTACATGGTCTTCTGTCAGCTTGTCGTATCTGTATACACATTCTATATCAGAATCTTTATTGATGGGGCTTGAATTTTTAACCAGATGTTCCGAAAACATCTTGAATATCTTGAACACGGCCTCGTCTATGTCGCATTGTTTTTTGAAATTACAGTTGCACCTTAAACAAATAGTTTTAGACATTGTTTTCACATATAATACTTTGCAAATATAAAAAACGGCGCGTTTTTTTACGTGGTAAACAAATATGTCCATAGTGTATATTAACAATGGATCCATTTGCTACCGTATGTTCTGAATTGGCTGGGGGATTTTCTGAAGCAGATTCTCCATGTGTTGTTACAATTACATCAATTGAAACCGGGGCTGTGCAACATGTCCAAGTTCAATCCAGAGAACCTTTGGGACAGCCAACGGATCTTTTAGAGAGACTTTCAGGAGTAATCGCAAGGGAAACAACAGATATACAAGTTGGCATTTATGTACTCACTGGTGGATTAGATGGAAGTAAACTTTAATATTATTAAGATAGTTCCATCGACCTCTCGAGTGTTATCCCGGAAAAATATCTACCTTTCGACCACTCCTTCAGAGGGTATATCTGTAAATATGCCCTATTATTCTTACAGAAACTTTCCAGAATATCAAGTACGTTTGACATTGACAGGTTAGGAGAAATTTCTGTATTCACAATCATAGACTCTATGGTATATACGGTTGGTCTCCTGGCAGCTGGCTTAGATTTACGGTAAAGTAGAATATATTCTGGCTTCTTTTTGTCGTTTTCTTTGATTACACTAATAAATAAATTCTCCCAGTTATTATAATCTCTACACATTTCTCTCGAAAGATGGATCTCATCCAAACCTTGCACGGGAGAGTTCGCTACGATGCTCTCTATTTCCATTGTTTTGAGCATTTTATAAGCGGTATTCCTCGGAACAGCATACATATTGTAATGTTCACCAACTGGGCCATGTATAGCCGGTGAAACGAATCCATATGCACCACATAGCGATGTCAATATAGAAAATATCTCCAGAAACATGATGACATATAAATGAAAAATGTTTTATTTTTAAAATTGTCATTCTTAAATTATAAAAATCGTACACTCTTCTTTTTACCCGGAGAAGCCCTGCTCGTACGTAGAGATGATTTCCAACCAGTTGTACTCTCATCTGTGTCGTCGCCCGATTCCTCTTCTACAACAACTTCTTCTTCTTCTTGTATATTTTCCAATTCACTCTTGTCAAATTCCGGCATCTTACCGTGTACATCCTTCCTCCTATTTATCATCGATATGAAGAACTCAAATACATCTGTCTCCATTTCACCATTGTGGTGCATGACTTGAAGCTTACCTAAGATTATCTCATCGGAAATATCTGTTTTACCGATTATCTTGTCTATTGCCCCTATTGTATGTTTACAATCATCCAATGAGAATACTTCATTTTTCAAAATACCAGACCACTCGTCCATATGGTTACACTTATAGGTATATAACATTTTATTTCAACTAATACGGGCATCCATTATCTATAGCATATTCAACTATTTCATAATGTTTCCTCTTGGAGGCCATTCGAATAGTCCATTGGTCCCACGATATCCCTTCTAATCTTGCCCATTTGATTATATCCAAATGTCCCCTCATTGCTGCCATATAGCATACATTCGTCCCCATAATGTACCCATTAGCCAATATATACTTCAATATATCCAAATGTCCCCCAAGTGCTGCGAATCCAGGAGTCATGTCACATATACCATGACCATGTACAACAAGGTATTTCATCACACTGAGATGTCCGTTTCTGGCTGCATACGAAACAGCTCTTGAACAGTTTATAGAACATGACAAGTTTCTACCTATTAGTTTCACAATCTCGAGATCCCCTTGTGCAGCTGCTTCCTCTATGGATGCTATTTGTACGGGACACTTGATACCCAATAGAAACCGAATCACGTCTATTCTCCCAGTAGATGCAGCTGCAGTCATGACACGTTCATTGAAAAGGAATCCGTTGGTGTGGCACCATTTAATGATGTCCATGTCTCCAGAAATAACCGCCTTTTTCCCAGTGTCATCCTTGCGTAGACCTCCTATGCGCAATCCATTAGTCTTGGCCCATTCAGATATATTCTTCACCGATTGTAGTTCTCCTTTACATATACACGCGTTTAGTATATCTAGGATTACACTTGTGTTCATCGGGTGTGTCTCTGCATATTCATCTATGCGTGAAATTGATCCCCCTATATGATGTATAGAGGTTTTCATACGCGTAGTAGCCAGATGATACTTGGAAAGAATCCTGAGATACATGTCCGAATGTATGCCGTGGAATTCATTCACAATATCCATGATGTCGGTGTTGAACATGGGATTGGACATGTTTATATTTAGTGCTGATGGTGGGAGAGAATCCAGTTTAATATCAATTATTAATTATTAATTATTACTTTTTGAATTTTAGAGAATTCATATTAAAAAGACATGGCTCTACCTTATCACACTTCTTCCTTTTCTTTTTTCCCGAACGCCTCCTCATAATATTTTTTACAACATGGTCCATATTTTCAGTATATATCTTCAAATATTTGTCCTGATTTGGATGTAGAACGACTATAAATGTTTCCGATATCTTTATCCCATAATTCCTTTCGAGTATGTATTTGTATATAGCAAGTTGTATAGAATAGTGTATATAATTGCAATCTTCCAATTTGTACGTATATTCATCAGTTCCAGATTGGTATACATTCCCTTTTTTTATTTCCTTACTTCTTTTCCAATCAGCTATTATATATTCTGTTTCTCCATCCTTATTCTTCCTAGAGTATACCATATCTATACTCCCAGATACTTTTGAATCTTGGTCAAAAATGACCCATTCTGTCCTATAGGGTATTAAATCAGAGTGATCTTTTACATAATTTTCAAACATTTTGAACTCCTTCGTGTCTTTCTCGTGTTCTATCTTATTATAGTAATTCTCCAATTGGAGATGCATTTCCGTCCCAGCAGTTGCTGCTGAATCTCTGTTTATTTCCCATTTGTTCTTGATATCATCATTTGTCATACCTTTGTATGGACTCTTATACCAATTCCTGGATGCCCTCATCTTCTTTATAACCTTATCGGCGTCGAATTTTTCAAATAGGGTGTGTACCAGTGTTGTTGACGAGATGTACCCGGCACATGATCCATCTATATAGTATGTATGTGTTTCGTCGACAAATCGTATCCTTTCATCTCGTGGATGTGAATTTACGATTTCCAACGGAGAAGACATGTTATTGTTTTAAAATGACTATATTTTTAATATTTAATTTTACTATTCTTGAAATTTTATTTTATGTTATACCCATTCCTAATCTTCATCAGTCATCCCTTCTACATCATCATCAAATTCGTCTTCTGTGTCTACGAGTTCACTTTCAGATGCTTGGTCTGTGAGGTTATCCCAGTCTAGTACGTCGTCATCTCCCTCATTTTCATCATATTCTTCCATATCTGACGGTATTACGGACGACGTGTCAGAGAGGATATCGTCATCATCTTCTTCTTCTTCATCTTCTGACATATCAGTGTCTTCATCTATTTCGCTTTCTCGTACCGATTCGTCACCAGAGTCTTCACCTAGGATAACTGAGGCCTGGTCTTCATCATCCGAATCATAGTCCGCATTATCGTCTACGAACACCGTATTAGGGTCAGGTTCGTACCTGACAGCCCTCCTGGTGACCCTACCAGACCTTGTGGTGTATGGTGCGGGTGGTGTAGTGTCTCCCATAGTTATACGCTATATCTATAAGGGATAAAATAATTATTAGGCATCAGCCACGAACGAGCTACTTGTTATAATATATTGGTCCACACTATACCATATAGATGGAAGGTATATATAACTGGCTTGGCCAAAGGAATTGTTACGCCAGGAATACATGTGTCCCCCGTACACATACGATAATGTCCGGTGGGATTCTATATGTTTCCGACCGTGACTACGATGAATTTTTGTCTGTATATGCAGAAGAGATCAAAAAGGGTAATAAGACTCTTACATTCTCTGAACTTCGATCTGACCCTGTGTTCAACATGTATTTCGACATTGATATATTGGATGAGGGGGTGTTGACACCCGAATATGTCAAGGAGATGATATCCGTTGTTCATCGGACTATGAAGTTGTTCTTCCCCAGTATTGGGGATAATAAGATGAAGTGTGTTGTTTGTACCACACAGTGTAAAGATGTTGACGTGAAGGTTGAACCTGTGGGAGAACCTCTTGAGCCTGGGGGTGAGCCTGTTGAACCTGTTTTCAAAACGTACAAGAAGAATGGGTATCACATTGTCTATCCATTTGTAAGGGTTGACTTTGAGAAGGCTTTACAGTTGAGATTCTCTGTTGTGTCTGAACTTAAGAGGTGTATGGGGGAACGTTCTATCGAAAGTAATCCATGGTCCGATGTGATGGACAAGGCTCCGTATCACAATGGCCTCAAGATGTGTGGTTCCGTGAAGACTATAAAGTGTAGTGTCTGTAAGGGAGCCAGTAAGAAATCTAGGAAAAATGTAGATGCAGTGGAAATAATAAGGGATATGAGAAGACTTAGAAGACGTTTATATACCCGACATGATGTTTCCGATTTTGATTATGGAGATTTCATGAATATAAGTAAGGATGAGTTCAAGAATCCAGACCTTGCCGATATGTACTCCAAGTATGTTGAGATTACAGGAGGGTCTATATGTCATACATGTGGGGATAAAGGGATGTGTCTAGAAAAAAGGTTCTATATGCCCGAGTATGTCATGGGATCCTCTTGTGATATATGTGAAGATTCTACCGATCTTCTAAAGTCTGATCTACACGAAACTATGAGGTGGACCAGTATTCGGTATATAGGTGTTGTTTTGTCTGACTATGTTCTACCACCTGGTTTCCCAGTTGCTCCTATGGAATCTCCTACATCTTCTATTGTTAATTTTGGTAGGAATCTTCAGAAGTTGTCTCCGGGTTTGTACCGGGAGGTTGTGAATTCTGACATGTTTGGTCAAGACGCAGAGGGTATTAAGATGTGGAAGGGGGATGAGATTACAGATTCTTCCGTGAAAGACACAATACTCAAATTGATCCGATCTTTGGATCAAAATTATGCACAGTTGGAGATGGGTCAGGTGTTTATCATGAATGTAGCAAAGTCTGTAGCAAAAATTGGAAATGTTGCTACAAAGGGTGTCTTTGACCGTATGGCTAGTACAAACAATGCCATGTTGAAGAAGGATAACTTGGTGACAATTCTGAAGAGGGTGGCAATTCGTGTACATGGGACTGGTTCTACCTATTGTTGCAACAAGGGTTCGGAACACAATACGAATAATGTGTATTTTTGGATGTCACCTACTGGGATATCACAGAGATGTTTCTCTAGGAAGGATATCGTTGGTAAATCGGGAAACACTTGTCAGAAGTATATTGGTAATGCTGTGAAGGTACCCCGTTCTCTGAAGGATGCTCTTTTCCATGAAGAGGTAGAAAGTGCTGCATTTTCAGCAGATTTGATGAATGGTATGAAGCCCGATAAATCTGTAAAGAAAAGGTCTATTGAGGGTGGGAAGAGTAAATCTTCCAAGAATATGAAGAGTAAGGATTGGACAAAGATGTATTAGTTATAGTCTTTTTTGTTTTTTTTATATTATATAATTGTATATTTGGATTCTGTTAAAATGAACATACATTCCAGTATTACACACGATGTTATTTTATTTGCCGTCCTTCTTGCTCTCACCGCATCTGGGAGATATAAAAACCTTAAAATGGTTGTATTGGTGACTCTTCTCGGTCATCTTCTTCTTACAACCGGGAATAAGGTCCCACGTGTAGAAGAATCTGAAGCACTTGGAGCCGAACGCCTTGACGTATTTGATGTAACCCCCGTTGTTGAAGATAAAACTCCTGGTAACATGGCAGCTGGTCCCCAGAACGAGGAAACTAATACCATCATCCCGGAAAATATCCGTAAAACTAGTAAAAATGTCTCCAATAGTGAATTTGACAGGCAGTTTACCATTCCTACCGAGTATTCCAAAACTGATGGCATACTTCCTTCTACATCTACCTCTGCCAACTCCAAACTGGCTAGATCTAGGACAAGTTTTTTCGACAATATTTTGTAAAGATATGAAAAATATAATCTTAGGGTAACTATATAGATTAACAATGTCTACAATTGACGACATCAATAGACAATTTGATGGACGAATGACGCGCTCAGACAAGACAATTGACAGACCAGTAAACCCTTTTGCTGTGAAATCCATCCAGGACAAGAATTCAACCTTTTTTGAATCTCTTCTTAAGCCCGAGATTACATCCACCACCAAGCTTGGAGCAGACTACCAGGGGCACATAGTAGACACAAAATTCGAGGACACTTATAAGTTCGATGGGTACACTGTGAACACAAACCCCAAGGCTGGACACCTCCTTCACAGTGTAACCAGACTTGACGTAGAACACACCCGTGAAAAATAAATGGTATGTCAGAATCGTTTCATTTAATCATAAAATAATTATATCATATTAATATAACACAAATAACAATGTGGTCCACAAGAGATGTTCTTCTCGTGACAGTCACTGTGGCCGTGCTTGCCGTTGTTATCACAATTCTCGCCAATAGGAGAATCAATTCGATGGTTGATGCCAGGGTGAATGAAAAGAGTTTGAGCATTTCACCCATGCTCAGTGTTCTCGGTAGAATGAAGGATCCAGGTACACAGGCTCTCCCCGAGCAGGTAGAACAGGTTGACAATATTGACAACCGACAGGTAGAAACTCTTCCTGACAACCTAGTACCTGAACCAATGTACAAGGCTCCTGTTGTTACCGAAGCTCCCCAAGGTTCTGGTATTAAGTGGACTCCATTATAGGTCGCGTTTGAAAAATAGTTTTTAAATGTTTATATGACGTTATATGCACTTACAATGGCGGAATCAAAGACGGTAGAGGAACCAAAGTCTAAGATCGTCCCTTCAAAGATTGTAGAATATGACAAGTATTCTCCATGGATCTGGATTGACCTTGAGAGTTCGGGATTAGATCCTATGACATCTGAGATATTGGAAATATCTCTGGTTGTTACAGACGGGGAGATGAACCCATGGGATTCTATGCATATTGTTATACATCACCCACATTCTCTTATATTCGCAAAATCTTCTCCCTGGTGTAAGCGTCATTTTGGATCAGTTGCATATGGAGGTAATGGATTATTTGATGAATGTAATCATTCCATGATTTCTCATCAAGATGCAGAATACATGTTATGGAATTTTTTTGAATTTTATTCTTCTCATCCCGTAGGAACTTCAAGGCCTGGTGGTGTACCTCCCAGGAGGTTTTTTGATAGGACACAGGGGACGAATGGTGCCACCATTGGAAACTATGATATTTCTAACATGGGATATATGTCAAAAGAACCCCATCGTCTTGTAATGTTGGCGGGATCCACCGTACATTTTGACAGGGGGTTTCTACTTGGACATTTCCCATGTCTAAAGAGATTTTTAAATCATAAGGTCATTGACGTCACCAGTCTTCTAGAGTCATCGCGCAGATTTAGGCCCGATGTCTTGAAAACACTACCTAGACCTTCTGGTGCCCATAGGGCTACATCCGATATATACGATTCTATTAATCTATATAAGTTTATCAAGGATCATATTTTCGATATTTAAATTTTTATTTTTAATTTTTGATATGTATACAACTATTTTGATACATATCGACACAGAAAAAAATATATTGGTAGAAGTTAACAATGTCTGAGAATAATAAGGGACGGCATGGAAAAAATTGTTCAGTATGTGGAATAAAACTTAAAGTATTTGAGAGAATAGGTCTATGTTCATGTAGGATGGATCTCTGTATAAAACACTCGACAAGGATTGAACATGAATGTGTGAATGGGAGGAAACAAGAATCTTTACCCCCGAAGGTTGCCGGTGTTAAGGTTTCTGTCATCTAAGTTATTAATTAAATTTATACATTTTCAAACACATTTTTAATATTCAACCCACAATGATGTACCACATGGTCACACTTCCAGATGGATATGTATATTTTAACTATAGTGTGGTTCTTTTTATGTATTGCAGTTGCGATCTCTATCGTATTCTTTCTCTCATTGGTGTGCAACAACCCGAATGAATCCAGAATGGCTACAGAGATATGTACTCCTCCGTTAAGTCCTGTATAATGTTTAATTAATTATTAAATTATCTAATCTTACCCAAACTCTTGAGTATCTCTCCCTGGAGGACACGTTCATATTCGAGTATTCTTTTTTTTTCTGGGGATGCCTGGACCAGTCTCTTGATTAACTGTATAAATTTCATGTCCCATCAATGGGAAACATAATAATCTGAACATTCACAAATGTAGCAAAGATTGGTATATTATTATCTCCTATATATATGCAAACAATGTCACAGAAATTGAAAACTCCGGTCGTTAAAGATCTAAGTGTATATACCATTGGCAATGACAATCTGAAAAAATGGACCACTGGAGAAGATGATATTATAGGAGAAGGTTCGTTTGGGAAAGTATACAAAGCATTCTATTATGGTACACCAGTTGCCGTAAAAGTTATGAAACTAAAAGACGAAGCTCTTATTGAGGAAGTTTCCAATCTTATCCGATTACATCATCCCAATGTCGTTTCAGTTATTGCATACGATGATATGAGAATTATCATGCCTTTATTTGATGGGAATGCAAGTAAGATTGGTACACCTGAAGAATTAGTCATCGTTGCCAGGGATGTTATGAGAGGACTTGTATATATGCATGCACATGTAAAATGTTTTATGCATGGGGATTTAAAACCTGACAATATACTTGTAACACGTGGTTTCGATGGGAAAATTGTAAAGGCAATTATTGGGGATATCGGTCTTTCACGAGAGTGTGACATTGATAAAGAACGTTATGAAGGTTTTACAGGAACTGCTGGGTTTATGCCCACTGGCCCGGCAACTCCTTATTCCGACTTGCATGCTCTTGCTGTAAGTCTCATGGACGGATTCCTCACAGATAACGTATACGGAAACACGGAATATTACACAATTTCTGGATATGGAGAAGTACCTGGAAATGCGGAAAGCCTAGTTCTTAATATGCCAAAGTCGTTTCAGGTTCCATTGATGACAATGCTTACAGCATATAAGACACCAGCTTTGTCACTAGACATGGTATATTCATTCGTGGTTGAAATATTAGACATATTTAATGATATGTGAAACCTTGAATATAATTTTAAACATTTTCATATTTCATATTTCCCAACCGTGTCCGCTATGTGCCGTGCAGTAGACTCGTACCCTACCACCAATACTATACAATCCCCATCTACAAGGTGGACCGTAATCAAACTTCCCACATAATTACAACACACAATATCTTCCAAACAAATCTTTCTTGTATTTAACAATGATGACACATGAAGGTGACCATCCTCGAACTTAACCCTCCTCGATAGCTCCTTACCGATGGTAGATATCTCTGTAGCTACTATACCTCTGGAAACTACACGCCAGTTGAATACGTGTACAGTATTACAACAACAGTACTTGTCTTCATCTTCATTGTATGGGACTATCCTGACCGAAGAATTATTCTGACTAAACTTCTTCCTCATGGGAGGGTGCTTTAATTCTTTTACTTGTGTCTCTTTCACAATATTATTTACGTTCCATCCCCACATTTTAAATCCGATGGTGGTGATGATGATTGTGATTTAGGTGGGGAGGTGCAACACAGTATTGAATATTAAAGATGACTTCTTCTCCAATGTCTACTAGACAATGAATAATATGACGTGAAATAATAAAATAATATTGTTAATTTCTATATACCAAATGAAGCTTGAACACAAGATTCTCGTGGCGGCAATTGTGATTGTACTGATTTATATGATTGATAGATACAACACTGTCCCAGTTTTGGAATCTAGTTCGGATCTTATCCTAGGAACTAAACAGACACTACAGGAATTCGTGGATGTTTCCAAGAATATCGATCCTAAATACCCCATCAACATCCCATGGATAAGTTTGAGCAAGCCAACCAAGCTTCACACTTATCTTAAATACAAGGAGAAGCTCTTAACCCCTATACCCAATCAGGGGAAATGCAGTTCTTGCTGGAGTATAACAGTAACTGCTTTGTTATCGGATAGAATTTCTATTTATACTGGTGGTAAAGTAATGCGTCCTCTATCGGCACAGGAGATGATTGAATGTTGGGATGGACACCAAGGGGAAGGATGTCGTATCGGAGGTATCCCAGAGACTGCTTACAAGTATGTCATCAAAAATGGTATCGGTACCGAGAAAGATTACCCCTATGCTCAAAAGAACACCATGCAAATAGGTAAATGCGATAGTTCCAAATTGGGTGGATTTAGGACATATTTCCAGAGAGATTCTGTTAGATCTTTGTGTAGGGATCCCTATCAATACAGCGAAGGTTCTTCTAAGTATAACCAGATAATTGGTGCCAATATCAAGAATATGAAATACGAGTTGTTCTACAATGGACCTTTTGTAGGCACGATTATGGTATATCAGAACCTATACGATTATGATGGCCTAAGTATCTATACTGGACACAATAACACAAAGTATATAGGTGGTCACGCAGTGCTTGTGATTGGGTATTCTCAGGGTGATATCAATGGTGAAGAACCAGGGTTTGATGGAGACTATTGGATATGTAAGAATTCCTGGTCCATGGATTGGCCTTCTCGATCTCCAGCGTCTAAGGGGTATTTCTATATTAAGATGGGTGATAATGTGTGTGGTATTGAATCTCGAGCATCCCGAGCTTTACCTGTGATCACACAGGAAATACGACAGAATATGATAAGTTCTCTTTCCGAAAGCAGATATGAAACATATGGAGAGTATGTGAATGATCCTGAACGCGAGAATTATATCACATCAGTTGGAAAAATCCAAGGTATTTTCAGAAAATAATATTGCAATACTATAATGTAAAATACTACTAAATGGTTTGTGAGAGACCCAAATGTTACCGCACCAAGGCGGATAAATGTATGAACCCAAACTCATGGATTCTTTTCTTGCAGAGAAATGCTGGGAAAGGTCTTACACGATCCCAATTAAAAACACAATACAAGGCGTGGAAATCTACTAGATTCCCTTCAAATTCTACCGTAACTTCTAGGAGAAATTTGTTATGTGACGACATAACATCCTCTCCTCTTCCTATCCACAGTAAAAAAACAATAACCAAGAGACCCAGACCCAGCAGAATCGGCTTGGTTCAATGGCGCAAGCCCGAGTATAAAGAAATGATGGATGGGATGAAAAAACGTCTTGCGGGTCTAGTCAAAGAAGATACAAAACGCGTTAGAGAAGAGAATAGGATAATTCGAGCAGCTAAAACCAAGAAAAATAGACAGAATAGATCTACTATTTTGTTGAATGCGAGAATAGCAAAAGCCTTGTCCGAAAAGAAAAAGGAGGAGGCCAGATCTAAAAAAGCGTTAATCAAGATCTCTAAATTCATATCTATTCAAAGGAAGAGAGCCAAAGGTAATGCCGAGAAGAAAAAAGCTCTGAAGAAGATCCGTAAGGCACTTGATTATATGACAGTACGTATGAGGATAGCCCAGGCAAAATTAAACTCTCAACCCACCATCCAACCCGTTACTGACGTGTCGCCATCTTCTGTGAATAGTGTCATGGTTGTAGAACAGATAACTTCAGAATTAACCACCGTGAGACTTGCACAGGAGGCTCTAATGGGGTGTAAAATACCAGACTCTTATGGTTCCGGGATGGTAGGCTCTGGTTCCAATAGTCTATTCAAGGATGGTCCTTCTTTCCAGAATACAGACAGTTGTTCATATATTCAAAAATTGTTCAATATGGGCGAAGTTCGACCCACTGTACTTTTTGTGAAACCTAGTCCCGTGTTTTCTATATACGAAGGGGTTTACAAGACAAAATCTGTTTTTATAAAGGTATCGAGTATAAAAACAGGCTATGATCAGCAACAATACGAGAATAGAATCCATATACAGAAAACAGTGTCCAAGATATTTAAAGATGATTCTTCCGTGCATATCTCAGAAATGGTGGGAACTGATATGATTCGTGTGGGAAAGGATGAAAGTACCGGTATAGATTCTGTTGGGAGTTTTGAAGCAGTTATAACTGTCCCTGGAAAAACTATATCCGATCTTATGCGTTCAGGAAGTATAGGAGATGAAACCCGTATCGATATTCTTCGAAGATTGGCCAAACTTCTTAGAGCTATGCATGATAAGTTAGTTTTCCATGGCGACGCTCATCTCCAGAATTTCATATATGACGCCGATAAAAAAAGGGTGTATCCTATAGATCTAGAGAGGACTCTCATTTACAAAACAGGTGATAAAGACATTGCCCGTGCTAAAAGTAACGATTTTTCAACATGCTTCTATTCAATCCAAAGAGCATTTCTTTCTGAAGAGTTATACTTATCTATGATGGAAGAATTCTGTTCATCATATTACAGCGTCGTGGCAAGGCGGCCTAATGGACGATACAAGTTTAAGGCTGGTGAAAATAATTTCGCAACCTACAATCGATTAACACCTGTAGACCAGTTTATGAAGGTTATGCGACCCCTCATGGATAACCAAGTTCGTCAAAGGGGGTATACACCTTTGTTTAAATATAAATAAATAATTTAATTAACTCTTATCTTTTTAAATATATCACTGTGGATATTATCATTGCAGCCAATAAAATCATATACTTTACAAAATTTGTGGTGCATTTCATTGTCCTCACCGGACGAATAACGATCTTGCAGATCTTTTTAGGCTCATTGTCTACAGGTTCCGTACATCCCTTGGAATTCAAAGATGGTGAACATTTTGCTCGAAATGATTCATATTTCTTTTTAACCAGGTCAAAATCAGAATCAGAATAAGTCTTTTCAAGTTTATTGTTGACTCTGTTGTGTATCTCCCATACCCACTCTGTCAACGAATCTCTACTCTCCAAGCGTATTGGAATCTCTTCAAAGAATTTATCATATGATTCTCTACAATATCTACATGGGAGAGTTTTCCCCACATACTTGAAAAACATTCTATAGTTATTCTCTGTTGTACCTACCGGGTTACCTTGATCTATATCGAATTTAGAAGGGTCTATGGGAAACCCAAATGAAACACTATGTATATAAAGCCATCCTACAGGTCCCCATGTAGAAACTGTTAGTCCGTTTTTTTCGTTACTGGCCATGGTTGTACTATACATACTGTGTAATATTTTTACGATATTTTGTCACTTATATGTTTTTTTTTTATATATCATCTTCTATATAATAAACATGCCAGGAGAAAGGCGCCCCAATGAAGGAGATGATGAAAATGACAGACCATTCAAAAGAGCTAGAAGAATGGAACAAGATGCAGAAAGACAGTTAGAAAATATAGATAGGGCAGATGGAGAAGAGGTTTTAACACTTGAACAGCTTGCAGCACAAATTAGTGCACTAGGTGCTAGAAGGCTTGAACTGGCTACAGCACGAGCAGTCGCTTCAGACAGAAGACAAGAGGCACAATCTATTTTACAACTGGGAGAGATGAGATTGATGGGAGATGAGGATCAATACTCTAGATCTCTAATAGAGGCAGATTTACAACAGGGAGAGATGGGATTGATGGGAGATGAGGATCAATACTCTAGATCTCTAAGAGAGGCAGAGAGAGAGATGGGATTGATGGGAGATGAGGATCAATACTCTAGATCTCTAAGAGAGGCAGAGAAAAAAGAAACAGCTAGGCTGATAAGGAAGGCGAATAAAGCCTTACGTATTGTCGAAAGACAGAGAGCAATAGCTATGATTGAAAGATACAAAGAAGAGCAAGCACATCTGCCACGGACACCAAGATTTATCCCTGACGATTCTGACATAGATTCCATGATAAATTCGTCGATGATGGAAGTTGGACAACCACCACTCCCCCAACAAACACTATATGATCATGTTGGAAATCCAATTCCACCTCCATCACCAATGGAAGTAGATGAAGAAGAAAAATATGAAGAAATTGAAAGAGAAGACATTGAAGCAAGTGGTATGGAAGATGCGGAAGATGAGACAAGAGAATATTATAAACTTGAAAAAGAACAGACGGAAAGATATGAAAGAGAAGAAAGAGAAAGAAAAGATATGAACGATGCGGAAAATGAAATGATCGTTTTTCAGAAGAACCTTAGAGAAGTTATGAGAATTAAAGCTATAGCAGAACTAACACTTAGAAATGAATCAATGTCGAGAAGAATAGGTGAACTGAGAAGGCTTAGAGTAGCAACAAGACTATATATTCTTAAGAAGAGAGGTGACAAAAAAGAGTTGGAAAGACTGAAATTAGACCTCCGAAACGCTATATCGAAATCGAGGGCAGCTTACCGCCTAAGAATAAGAGCCACTATGGTGAAAATAGGAAGTGCGGTAAGAATGGCTACACAACTAAGGAGAGATCTTTTTGACGCAGAGGCTGAAAGGCTAAGGATTATTATGCAAAGACGTGTTGCAAATAGCCCCCCTCAAAGATTCATAGACACTGCTGAAGCTTCTATAAAGAAAATCAGAGAACAAATGTATACTGATGAAGACATGCGAGATGACATAGAACACCTTCGCGAAGTAGAAGAAGGGGAAATCGTTATGGGAGACGAAAACATAACTGTAACTGTTCACCGCAAACATATAGAAGTAGAAAAAGACAGATACAATAGAAACATTGGTAAAAACATTGGTCCCAACCAACTTGTCACCAGTACTGCAGTCGGAAACGTTCTGGAAAGTTTAACAGATTCCTGGAACACTATTTACAACAGGATAAGGAAAAACGTACCCTATATGGCAGTTCCCGGCGAGAACGGTAAGGGTACCAGTCTCGGGAGTAATGCTGTATTTATTCAACCCTTCCACGACATTCTATCATATTACCAACTTTTTTATGCTGGTTCGTCTTGGTGTAGACGTTACCCTCAAGACCCAAATGATTCTGATTATGATGAGAATCAGAATGATCTTATTGGATATTCTGGATACAATATGGCTAAAAAGGATGACCATCAATTAGATGCCATACCTGTTGAATACAAGTCTCCAGACCCTTCTTTCGCACAGAAGATTGAAATACCAGATGGTGATGAGGTTATAGTTGTAGGTGACATCCATTCTAGTCTGCATAGTTTTTCAGAAATTATAAACGATCTCGTCGGGAGAGGAATCATCGATAGCGAACTGGTTCTAAAGAATAGGTACCATATTATATTCCTAGGTGATATAGTCGATAGAGGAGGGTTCGGTCTAGACATTCTCCATCTCATATTCCGTTTAAAATCAAAAAACTTATCCCGTGTATTCCTTATAAATGGTAATCACGAAGATGAGTCCACGTACCGAGCAAGTGCAATGAACCATGGCCATGGAGGATTTCTGGACGAGGTAAACTCCCAACTGTCATCTGTTCATGATAGAAATTTGATACACAAGGTGATGACATATATTCCATCTGTAATATTCGCTAAAATGGACGGGGCATGGATACAGTTTAATCATGGTGGAATAGATAGAGGTTATGACCCGTTCCACTTCCTGAAAAACGATAGGTATACACTAGAATATTTCGGAATAGATTCTCCAGGAAATATGCCCACATGGGACCATGTACAAAACGTATACATACCCTCGGATAGGACACATATAATGCACCATCACGGACTTAGGTTTGGAGATTTCATTGCAAGTGGGGCAACTACAAGAGGAGGTAACATACGTGCCCACTCACAAAACGACGTAGCAAAATATCTGGAAAAAAACCATATTAAAGGTATTGTGAGAGGGCATCAAGATTTCATGTATTTTGCAGCTTACCCAAAGAGACGTCAAACAGATGATGCACAGGCGTTAAGTAACAGAACGTTGGTAGGAGGAGTTGTAGAGAGAAGTGACGGTCTTAATGATATGCTTCGAAAAACGGGTATGGTTACACTACCGTTGAATCACTGGCACGGTGTATATCATTCCAGTCCAGGTTGGCAAACTATACCACTCGTAAACGCATTTGAGGACTTCACCGTGTTTACCACATCTTCTGCTGCGAAAAGCAGGAACGTGAGAAACCATACTTATCTACAACTATCAAGTGATCGTAAGACTATGAAAACATACCAGTCTGAACTTCTGTTGGATCGTGGTAAATATATATCCAGATTACCAGAAGATAGAAACCACAACAACAAATACGTACCTGAGCTAAACTTCCTCTCAGCCATGACACCAGAATCCGACCAATATGTTTCTAGAACTTTTGAACTGTGGAGAAATTATATACGTACTCTGAAGATTACTAGTTGTGTAACATCGCATACAGGTATCCCCAACCAGAATATACCAGCATGTATATTCCCGTTATTGGTTCTTTCTACATACAATATGATACGTGGTGACAACGTTTAAATCCTTACGGACCGATTTGTGGGATATATATGTTGTTATTAGATAAATACTTCAGTAGGCATATAGAGTCAAATTGGAATGGTAAAAAAATCTTAATCGGTCCACAAGCTTACGGACCGATTGTGACACAAATTCCCATAGGACATGTTTTTTGAAATGTATAGTTCAGTAGGCAATATGATACGACCCTTATGGACCGATCTCAGAGTTTATACACGTATATTGCAACTATAGAGAACACTTATAGTAGGCATTGTATATGTATAATCGTGGTAATAATTTCATAATTACGGACACAAAAAATGTGCGGGTGTTATGTTTTTTTTCACGATGAAATAATTTTTGTTTTCAAATTCTGAATTTATTTTCCAGGGACACAATAATTTTGGCCAAACGAAAATGATCCAGATTAATATTTAATATACATATAACCAAACTTAATATTTAAGAATAAGCACTGGGTAGTACAGCAAACGTGTTCACTCAATAATCATCATCGTTCCCTGACTAAATAAAATTATATTACAAACCGATAATATAATACAATGTCTCAAGTTTATGATACCGTCGATATTTCTTCATTGAAACTAGCTCCTCCAAGGGCCAGCAAGGCATCTGCTGCATGCAAGACTGCTTACATCCAGGATGGAAGTGGTAGCCGTCTATCTATCCAAACCCCTGTGATGCGCCTCCCATGGGACATTACTCCCAAGCAGATGGATGAAGGATCTGACGTGAAGGCATCTCTTTCTATGTCTTTTGCCGGAGATGATGAAGATGTGACCAAGTTCAAGGAATTCCTGTTCAAGTTTGACCAGAAGATTAAGGATCTTGCCAAGGATATGAGTGGATCATTGGGTAAGAAGTCGGAAGCTAAGGTTATCGATGCCAACTTTAAAGATTCGGTGAAGGAGTCTGCATCCGGAGAATGGCCTGCCACTTTCCAGGCCAAGGTCTGGTTGACATGTAAGGATGGGGGTAACCCCAAGTGTGTTGACGATTTCACTATGGATCTTGCCGTGTACAACATGAACGGAGAGAAGATCAACAAGGATGAACTTAAGAAGGGGTGTCCCGCCGCAGCTGTAATCCAACCATCTTATGTGTGGTGTTCTACCATGGGTATCGGTATCACATGGGTGGCAAAACAATGTGTGGTGAAGCCTGTGATGAAGGAAGAGTTTGCATTCAAACTTGATTCTAGGTTTGACAAGTACAGGGAGGAAGAACCCCCCGCAAAGAAGTCCAAGGTTGAGGAAAAGACCGAATCGGAGGAAGAGGAAGAGGAGAGTTCGTCTTCGATGGGAGACCCTCTAGAGAATGAGGAGTTTTAGACGATTAAATAGTTTTAGTTTTTTTATAATTGACAAATATCATTAATCCATGCAATATGCTGAGGCTCCATATTATTACCCAAAACGGTGTACAATGTATCCCGTCCTACAGGTTTTGTCATCCACGTGGATATCCCCGATGACAATCCCTTTTCTTTAATCTTATTACTGAGACTGGCAGTCATTGAGATAACTACTGTGTTTTCATTGTTGGATCCTTCCGCTTTAATTTTACTGGTTGCTTCAATGCCATTAATTCCTGGCATGATCATATCCATAATTACAATATCATACTTCTTTTTTTCACACATGTCTACCGCCTCATATCCGTCACATGCAACATCTGGGACGATGGATACTGCTGTAAGCATGTTACAAAGCATAGTACGGATAAGTTTAACATCGTCCACTACAAGTATAACGGGCATACTTGGAGAATGTACACTGGGTACTGGGGAAGCTATATGTGTAACGAATGGTGCAAGAGAAGAAAATGATCCCATTTTACCAGATGCTTTATACGTGACAGATAGATTAATAGGATCCACCAGCACATCTCTCGAAACTAGACCCACGTTAAACAACGCTCTAAATGTAGATCCACTGTTTTCGTGGTCCAGATCTTTTTCGTGTGAATAAACAACTTCAACACCTCCACCCATTTCTTCACAAATAACTTTGCATACGCTAAGACCCATTCCAGCCCCACCTTCTATGGATTCTATATGAGATTTTACAAGAGGTTCGAATACTTTTTCAAAACAATCAATTGGTATACCAACACCGGTATCAGATACCATAATTTCTATCATGGCATTACCATCCTCACTAGATACAGTACGTACATTGGCAGTAACACTCCCCCCAGGAGTGAATTTGATTGCATTATCTAATAGATTATACAACACAGTCCTGATAAAAAGTGAATCTCCTACTATAGATACAGGAACACCCTTTTCTATGATAAATGTGCATTTCAGATCAGAATTACATGTGTCTATAGCTCTCGTGTACCCACTCCTAGGTTCTGTTGTACGGTCACACCACACCTTGATAATATTTTTTGTGAAAATATGAGACACGTGTTCTGAATCTCTAGCCCCGGATGAGATTGAATAGTATAGTGACATATTTTGTATCATAGTGGCCAACAATATCCCACACGTATTCATCGCCAGAGCATAGTGATATATACCGGTCCCTTTTGGTATCTCGTCCATGAGTGATTTCAGACCACATAGATCTGCAACAGGGCATTGTATCCTCCTTACGAAAGATGTCATCATTCTCATATATTCTTCATGTTTATCCCTGTCTTCTCTTTCATTTCCTAGATCAATATATGAAGATACAATACTCTTACTATTTGAATGTTTTTTGTTGTAAAACCTCCATCTTTTGGGTATAAAATACATGTCAATCTAATATCCATGTATATAAAAAATAGTAGTAATATTACAAGTGTGTAAACTTTTTATTGTTGGTATATTTGTAACACCAAACAATGTCATTTGCCAAATTCACAAGTGCTTTATCCAATTTAAACTTCTCAAGTATCACAAAGAAAATAGACTTGACGTCATTAACATCTGTAACCAAGAAGGCCGACTTTACCGATTTCGCCACATCATTGAAAAAGGTTGACGTCGACGCTAGTAGTTTCACCACGGCCGCCAAACAGACAGACAATGTTGCAGATTCCGCTGGAGATTTGGCATCAACACTCAAAAAATTCGAGGCCCAGCCTGGCGCAACAGCTGTTCTATCAAAGACAGCCGCAGTTATGTCAAAAAACCCTAAGTTAACAGCATTGGGTATATCTACCCTGAGTGCTGCTGGTTATATAGCGTTCCAGATGGCAAGTGGTAAAACATTTGAAGAAGCTACACAGGACCTCCTTAATTTGGTCGAAGAAGCTGTTGAATCAACAGTAGACGCAGTGGCTGGGCCACTAACTGATGTGGTTGGAGGGGTAATAGATGCTTTTATGAAAGGATTGTTCGGAGAGAATTATTTGACATATGTTAAAGGATCTGCTATCGCTGTTCTCATTATGATCATCCTTGGTATTATATTGAAGGTTTACACACTGGTAAAGAAATAATAATATATATATCATATATAATCATACCATGGCAACGATAGAAGACTACATTTCTGATTTTACCAACAGGGCAATTTCTATTAACGGAGATGTCTATGGTAAAAATTTCACCCAAGTGGTCCTCGACCCATCTGACGGTACAGACTACAGTTTAGGACACAATTTCTACAGTATCACCCCTGATGGTGTGGTTAAAAAGCTGGGTGCTATCAATTTCACAGAGTCTGGTGGGGAAGTAGGCCTTTCTTTTGACGTCACAAGCTCTTCTGGAGAAACTACATCTATATTGGAAATTGGATCCGAAGGAATGTCGGTTAGTGGAGGATTCGATGTAGTAGGAGGGTCTACAAATTTCGAAACATCTACAATCAATGTTGCAGATTTCGATATCGTACTCGGTTCTGGTGCCGTATTAGCCTCTGAACTTGATGGTGGAGGTATGATCCTCGGTACTGCAACTTCTGGAACTATTAATTTGTTATATTCATTTAGTGATAATTTTTGGTCAACAAACACTGGTATAAATGTCGAAACAGGTTATGGATTTACCGTGAACACCGATTCTGTTGTTCTAAATGAGTCAGGATTAACTATAGACGATATCATTCTAAGTCAAACAGGTCTGGCAATAGGTACGGATGTTTCCATCACATCCACTGCGATCACTCTCGGAACAACAAACCCTGTTATACTTGATGCATCTGGGTTGACGGTTGGGTCCGATCTTTCTTTGGACACAACAAATGGTCTACAGGCTGGTGACATCACTTTAAATAGTTCTGTTGGTTTAAACATTGGTACAGGTTCAACGGCTCTTGTTTTGGATAGTACAGGGTTGTTTGTAGGTACTGATATTGAATTGAGTGTAGCATCTGGTCTTACACTTGGAGATACCAACCTAAGTACAACTTCTTTAACTATAGGTATTTCTCCTGAAGAGACAGTGATAGATGACACTTCCGTACAGTTGGGTACAGATGTTTTGTTGAACCATGATGGTATGTATTTCAGTAACGAGGATGCTGCAATTTACATGGGTGGATCGAATGAGTGGAAAGTATCGGTGGATTCTACCACAAACAACATGACTTTCCAATTTTACGATACGTTAACATCTTCGTATGTCACCAAGATGGAAATCAAGTCAACATAAATATAACAAAATTAAGTATTAATTTCTTCAATAGCATCTCTCAATATGGAAGATGGGTCCACCTCTCCTAACTCTTTATTCTTAAGAGTATAAAATATAAAAGACACATCAATTAGCAACATCAAAAGTGATCTTGATATACCGGAATCCCTGTCTACTGACAATAATTGTCTATCCAGTGTACAGAAATTGCTAAATGGTACATAATTTTCTGTACTAACTCCGTTGTTTTCAAATATATCATCCAATACCCCATGCTTCTTAACACATATGAACATTTTTCTAACCCTGGACATCATGAAGAAACCAATCCTTTCTCTGAGTTGTTCTCCAGGAGAAGTGAAATTCCTTTCCATATATGTCATATATATCTCTCCAATACCTGGTGTTTCTTCCAATACCTTGTACATACTTTCTTCAGAAAGATTCTTCAGTTTTCCCATTGCTTTACGAATAACTTCACATGTCTTCACATTGGAAATTGATATGAGAACACTCTTATTACCTACATCCCCTACATGGAGATATTTCGGGTATATTATAGATTTTCCAGTACTTAAAAGACCTTCCCATTTTATAAAAGTGGATGAAATCTTTCTCCTCATAGTTGTAACTTCTGGAACAAGTTCGAAATTATAGTCATACTTTACTTCCGTACCCGATCCTTTGGATGGTACAGGTAAAGTTTCCATTTTGAATGTTCTACCCTCTGTGTCCACAAGAAATCTTCTAAATTCTGATGGAAATCTAGTTGCACATCCATTTGGTACAAGTATATCCAATATATTTTGATAGGACGGGTATTCAAGGACTACACCCATACTACTCGCCTTGGAATGATACCTATTCAAGTAGTATCTAAATACCATATGTAAATAATATTTCCTATCATTTTCTGGGGATTCCCCCCATGAATGTATCGTGCTAATAAACAATTCAACCTCCTCCTGAGATTCTGTTACAATTTCTTTAGGTTTTTTAATACAACTGGTATCCCATATAGCTGTAGAACTACCTGTTCTCTCATTCTTGATGGTATCCTCTCGTATATATATTCTTATTGAACATCGAGCATCGGATAATTTCCTAGTTCCAGAGGATGTTAGGAATTTCTCAACATATGTTACCTTCCTGGAGGAAGCTTTTTTTCTATCATTACTACCCACCATATTTTTGACATATATTGTTAGAATCTCATGAATTTCACATATAGAAATTGTAGATATACCGCTCCCAACTTTCCCAGGTTTCCTTGAAACTGTGAAATCCGTATAATCAAATTTATTTTTTTCTAAAGATCGTTCGACTATATTCTTTGCGTATAATTCCATAGTCTACTAGAATTATCTTTATGTGGTATAAAATATTTCGAAAATTATACGAAAATCATTCTTTAAAAATGGTTTACAATTAGTACATAATAGTTTTTTTTTGTCTATGATAATATGTATACACTAAAAACCAATACCATAATGGCAAAATCCTCCAAGATGGCATCCAAGCGTTACATCGTACTCAAGTGCTCCAAGGTTTCCACCCGTAAACCCATCGAAAAACAGGGCAAGGTTGTCAACATGAAAGCATCCGGTGCCAAGGTTGCCGGTAAGGTTGCCATCGCCATGCGCAAGAAGGGTAAGAAGGCCAGCACCGTCTACCTTTACCGCAAGGGTAAGGTGACCAAGTACTCTGTGTCTTTCCGCAAGTCTAAGAAGTCCGGAAAGAACGTTGCCGTCGCCAAGAAGGTCAGATCCAAGTCTCTCCGTAAGTCCCCCCGTGCCAAGCCTTGCAAACCCTGCAAGAAGGGCTCTTCCAAGAGCAAGAGCGGAAAGGTGTGCCAGAAGACCTCTGCCCGCAAGTCTCGCTCCGTCTCCAGAGCTCGCGCCGCCGCCAAGTCTGCCTCCAAGAAGGCCACCAAGGCCAAGCGCAGGGCCACCAAGGCCAAGAAGGCCGTCCGCAAGACCAAGGCTGGTACCAAGTCTCGCTCCAGGGCCGTCCGATCCGCCAAGAAGGCTCGCACCGCCGCCAAGGCCGCCTCCAAGGCCGCCCGCTCGGCCAAGAAGACCTTGACCAAGAGAAAGTCGTCCGCCAAGAAGTCGCGCAAGTCTGCCTCCAAGTCCCGCAAGTCCAAGTCTGCCTCTAAGTCCCGCAAGTCCAAGTCTTCCCGCAAGACTAAGTCCGCCTCTAAGTGAGTATGACAGGTGAGACTGGGATAGCGTGAAACTGTATAAAATTAATCTAATATATTACATTAAAGAAAAATAAAACTTTAAGATTGGACATGTCAACATACACATTTGTACCATAACCAATCGACAATGCCCCCCAAGAAAAGATCCGGTCCATCGTCTTCAGATGACAATAGGAAAGACGTGAAATTTTCAAAATTAACACAGCGTGAACATGTGCTTCACAGACCTGATATGTACACGGGATCGTTATCCCCTGAAACATCTTCCCATGTGATATGTAAAGAGAATGGAGACTTTTCAGAAAAGAATGTAAAGGTTGCTCCTGCATTTCTACAAATTGTGGAGGAAGTATTGATGAATGCTGCAGACCGTGTTAGTGCAAAACACGAAGAAGGAGGTGATTCTATAGATCATCCTACTACAAAGATATCTGTAGAAGTGGAAGGCGACAAGGTCACAGTGACAAACGACGGCTCAGGTATTCCATGTGTATACATGGACGAACATAAGATGTATGCGGCAGAGCTCATATTTGGACACATGCTGACAAGTTCCAATTATGACGACACTAAAAAGAGGCTTAGTGCTGGAAGGAACGGGGCTGGGATCAAGACACTCAACATCTTCTCTACAACCATGAACATAGAGACTGTAGATTCTTCTAGGTCCAAGAAATATGTCCAAGTTTTCGAGGACAATATGGCTGTGGTGAAGAAACCCAAGATCACAAACTATTCGGGTAAGCCATACACCAAGGTTACCGCCAGTATAGATTTGAAAAGATTTGGGATCAAGACTGATATGATATCCAAAGATATCATTGGTATACTCAGGAGACGTGCTCATGAGATCCATATGTGTTCCATAGACAATATCAAGGTCTCTTTTAATGGAACTTTGATGAAGACTCCTTCTCCGGAGAAGTATCTTGCGTCATATGGGATAGATAAAACAAAGATGGTGTCGTCTATAATTCCTAGGTGGAAGGTATCTATAGCATTTACACCAGAAAACGGAGAATTTAAGCAATACAGTTTTGTGAATTCTACATGTACACCATCCGGTGGGACACACCTGAGTCATGTTATAGATCCATTATTGAAGGATATGACAGAAACACTTCGGAAAAAGTTCAAGAGCCCGAAATTACGTCCTGCATTAGTCAAAGAATGTCTTACGGTAGTTATTTCTGCACACATAGAGAACCCTTCGTTCTCTTCTCAGACTAAGGATTGTCTAACCTTACATCCCAGAGATTTTGGATCATCTTTTACAGTTCCTGACAACTTCAGCACAAAGCTGCTTAAATGTGGAGTTTCAGACTATGTTCACGAATTGTTGAAAAGTAAAGATTCTTCTCTCTTAAAGAATTCTGATGGGAAGAAGACATCCATGATAAAAGGTATACCGAATTTAAGCGATGCTACATGGGCCGGTACGAAGAAGTCGGATAAATGCTACTTGATGGTCACAGAAGGATTGAGTGCTCTTACGACAGCTCTATCTGCAACGGCTGTAATCGGGCGTGATAAGTTCGGGTGCTTTCCTCTCAAGGGTAAGGGACTAAATGTTCGGGATGCTTCGTCTGCTGCTATCTCCAACAACGTCGAGCTCACCAATATCAAGAAAATCCTAGGGCTTCAGAATGGTATGGAATACGAAGATACTTCAAAGCTTAGATATGGTGGGTTGATAATATTATCGGATCAAGACTTAGACGGAACACATATACGTGCTCTCATCATAAACATGTTTGATGTTCTTTGGCCATCCCTTGTAAACCTAGGGTTCGTACATACCATCAATACTCCTATAGTTAGAGCCACGAGAGGAGTAGATGTGAAATTATTCTACAATGATCAACAATATAAGATATGGGAAAAATCTACGGGTAACTCAAACCTGTACAAGATAAAGTACTATAAGGGATTAGGGGGTATAGAAGCATCAGAAGCTCGTTCATTTTTCAAGGATGTTCAAGATATCATAGTAAAGTATGTCACAGACCTAGAGTCAAAAGAAGCATTATCATTGGCATTTTCAAAGGATAGGGCTGGAGATCGTAAAAAATGGCTTATGGCCTATAACGAAGATAGCGTACTGGATACTTCTGAACGTACAGTGGATATTTCAGATTTCGTACATAAGGAGCTGATTCACTTCTCTCACAGTGACAATTGCAGGTCTATCCCATCAGCTATAGATGGGTTCAAGACAACACAGAGGAAAGTTTTACACGGTAGTTTTATTCGTAACATTATTACCACCGAAGCGAAGGTAGCACAGATAGCTGGGTTCATTTCAGACAAGGAACATTATTTACATGGTGAAACATCCATGTGTTCTACTATAGTGGGGATGGCACAGAATTTTGTCGGTTCTAATAACATAGAGCTTCTTCTGCCAAAGGGTCAATTCGGTTCCAGATTGTCTGGAGGAAATGACGCGGCTTCACCGCGTTATATTTTTGTTCAGATGTCAAAATTGACACCTATAATTTTCCCTAGGGTGGACGAGGATGTTCTCAGATACAGGGTAGATGAGGGGTCCACAGTGGAACCATACAACTATGTCCCTATCATTCCTATGGTATTGGTAAACGGTAGTTCCGGAATTGGGACAGGTTTCAGTACAAATGTTCCATCATACAATCCTATAGATCTAGTGGAGAATGTAAAGAGGAGACTACATGGGAATCCCCCAACCGAATTGGTACCATATTATCGTGGTTTTACTGGTAAGATAGTAGAGACAGAAGAAGGGGTGTATACAACATCTGGTATATTCTCAGTTGAAGGAATAAAGGTTAAAATCACGGAATTGCCCGTAGGTTCATGGAGTTCTCCTTACAAAGTTTACCTAGAAGGACTGGTGGAGAAAAAACTAATTTCATCGTACACCGAAGGATGTACAGATGTAGATGTAGTATTTGAGATTATTCTGAAGGATGATACGGATAAAAAGGATTTGGTGAAACTCTTAAAGTTAAATTCCACTATACGAACTTCTAACATGCATTTGTTCACATCTGACAACCAGATTAAGAAGTATGGGAATACACAAGAGATAGAAGATGATCATTTCTCAGAGAGGTTGAACTTATATAAGAAACGTAAAGAATTTCAGATAAGGATCCTAGAGCATGATAGCAATGTTTTATACGAGAAATGTAGATTTTTCGATGCTAAGATCAGTGGTGCTATTAAGATGGAGAATGTAAAGTACGACACGGTAATTTCCAATCTGGAAAAAATGGGGTTCGAGAAAATGTCGGTAAGTTTTGATTCGGATAATGTTACATTTGATTATCTTACAGATATCAAATTGTTTTCTGTGACATCCGAAAAGCTCAAATCCCTTAAGGAGAAGAAAGAGTCTAAACTTAAGGAACTTGAGATCCTCCGTAAAAAGACTGTAAAGAAGATATGGATGGAGGAACTTGTCGAGCTGGAGAATCTTCTTGTGTCTGCGTAATGTAAAATTTAATATCTATATATATAAAACAACACAATATGGAATACATCAGACTAATTGCAGACGTACTATCAATGGCTACATCCCTTCTGTTCATATGGACAATGGTTAAGCAGAAAAGAGGATACGTTGAAGACGGATCTGGATCTGGATCTGGATCTGGATCTGAATCTGAATCTGGATCTGGATCTGAATCTGGATCTGAATCTGGATCTGGATCTGAATCTGAATCTGGATCTGGATCTGAATATGATTCCTCTGAATATGATTCTGATTCTGGTATCAGTTTAGAATTCACCAGTAGAAAATCCTCACATACTGAATATGAATCTTCAAATGAATCAGAAGACGAATTTGTTGGGTCTGCGATAGCTGTAAAGGGTAATAATACGGATGATGAGATAGATACTGACACAGAATGTCCACCAATACATCCCAATATAGACCTTATCGATATAAATTCTAAAATTGGTGTTTTACTGAATTCCAGTGTTATGTGGGAGGACAAAGGAGGACGAACGTCCTTATTTCAATACACGGAACTTCCACGCGAAACAATCTCTGTATCATCAGAGGAAGAAGCTCCACAGCTTACAAGGGCAGAAGAAGTAGGAAACGCGGATATTAGCATGTAGAAAATATATTGTAGTATTGTATTATTAATAGTGTAACATGCTACCAGTGGCGAAAATATTCACGGTTACAAAGAATGAAACGGACCTGATTGAGTCTTTCCTATTGTATCATGGAAAGATATTTGGGTATAAAAACATTGTCGTGATTGATAATATGTCAACATGCCCTGTTGTGAAGGAAATTTATAAAAAATACATACCCCATGGGGTTACAATAGTATATGAATCAGGGTATTCCGGCTCTTCCCAAGGAAATGCATTTACGAAATACATGCTTAAATATAAAAAAGAAGCCAATTTCCTAATCGGACTTGACACAGATGAATTTTTCTTCCTCCGTGGGTTATCTTCTACAGCTGAAGATATTGTGAAATATCTTGCAAAAATACCCATGAATATATCAAAATTGATTATCAGATGCTATTTTTCAGCCGTCCTAGACACTACTTCCCATCACTATATTGACCAAACTATCAGAAACCCCGTGGTTAATATAAATACTTTCAGACAGGAGAAGATGAGTCCTACTAAATGTATTTTTAGAGCAGACTGTTTCTTATCAACTGTAAATGGATGTCACGATGGTAAAACAAGTAGTGGTGAATCAACACCATGTAATCGTACTACTTATTTCCATTATCACAATACCGGAGCTCGTAGATCAATAGAAAGAGCCAAGGAGATTATACATGGATATGGATTTGCGGACACTAACTCCCCCATTTCGGAACAATTGGTTAAGCTTATGAATGTTAAATCCCCCATTGGTTCCCATCGCGTTTTAGAGTATAGCTTGTTTCTCAGCAAGGTTCTATGCCTCCAAATCATCACGAATAAGGGGAAATGGCCCACCCAGGCTAAATTGTGTGAGATTTCAACCACTTTCCCTACTTTATCGGGAAGTGATATCGACGTTTCAGGTATGAAAGATGTACCACATGATTGGGAATTGCAATACGAACCCATGATATTTCACGATAAGGTGGATGGTGGTGAGTTTTCTCACAATGGTATAATGAATATTATACTTGAACAAAATCAACCATTGAATCCCGTGTTGTCATGTAGTCCCATTAAAAAGATAGCACTGTTATTATCGGGTCACTTGAGAAATTTCAAACCAAGGGAGAAATTCTGGATTGATTTCAATAAAAAATTTGGTGATAGGGTTGATATTTACGTACACACATGGAACGAAAGTGGTCTTCGTACTAAAAATGAATGGATTGATATTGGAAGTGCCCCCCCCGACTTTGATAAAATACGCAAGGTGTTAAAACCAAAGAAGATGTTGATTGAAAACCATTCTGAAAAGTCAAAAGCTTTTTCATTCATTCAACCTGGGTTGAAATTGTATTATACAAATCTACGATACCTGGATAGGGCCAGTGATTTTACAAAGAATATAAGTTCCCAATTGTATTCTGTTATGAAATCATGGGAACTTGCTAGAGATTCCAATGTTAAATACGATATGATGATAAGACTTAGAAATGATTGTATTTTAGAAAATTTTGAAAATATTTTCAAACGTGATACTAGTTTCCTAGAAAAGGATAATGTTCTTGTCATAAATGGTAATTCCCATAGGCATGCATTTGGGGGAGGTGGGTGTAGTAAATGTGGTACCGAGTATCCAAATAGGAGACACACAGATCATGTGTGTGATGTTTGTGATATCATGTATTTCGGGAACCCCGAGGTTATGGGGAGAATTTGTAACATGTTCAGTCATGTAAAAAAACTCGTAATGTCCTTTAAGAAGTATAACGAATTGGCATTAAATGATAAGGAAGTTAGAGATAGTCTAGTTAAGTATCCGTATGCATATGGTGTGAAATCTCATGTTGTATTTGAGTCCAAGGTCAAATGTTTCTACCCTGAGCGTCTTATCAGAGAATATATGAAAGACTACTGGCTCCTCACTGATATGTTAGGACTGATTGCTAAAATTTCATACCAGTAGTGTGTATATGAGATGATATTTTTTATGTAATGTTTCATTATAAAGATAATTATGAAGATCCCTATCTACTTCAATTATATTGAAAATACATTTCCCGAGCTTCTAGATGAGGCAATCAAATCTATCACACATAAAAAACTCGAAGTTCGTGTGTCAAGACATGTAAAGCCTAAACCATTCACCCATTGTCTGAATGCCATTCAGAAAGAATGTCTCCAGAGAGGTGACAAGTATTGGATGTTTATGCATTACGATGCTGAAATTCTAGATAATTCAATTATTGATATGATTATTGATAGATATGAAAACCCAATTGGTGATGAAAAAATTGCATCTGTCTGTGCGTGTAATATAACGGATCTATTGATTCTTCTTGATACGCAGAAAATACAAGAGTTGGGTGGATGGAATGAGAAATTCAACAATTCTTACATGGAATATGATTTGCGTGCTAGAATACATAAAAATGGCATGAAACAACCCATTCTATACAAAACTGATTGCCCCAAGCAGATTTCTCACAAGGAAAGCTCTTCTCTGAGAAACAAGAACAAAAAGGGAAGTCTTGTGAAGGTTTATAGTAAAACATATGAGAGTGATATGAGAAACTATTATAGTATGTATCATCCCACTGAGAATCTCGACAAAAATGCAGGATTACTCCGATGGAAGAAATATATTGGGGATGATGGGACAGGATTCCATAAGAAAGAGTTGAATATGGTATTCAGTGTTGGGAAAACAGCATCCACGACTATATATAGATCATGGGCAACTGATACCAACAATCTCCCAGTATGTCACACACACTGTCTCAATTGGTTTTCTATTATAGATATGGAAGATTCTGTGTTTATGAAGAATATGTTTATGAATTTCAAGAATCTAATATTCTTCACGGGTAAGTCATCATACGTTCCAAACGGTTGTATAGAAATAAAATTCAATCTTAAAAATGGTGTAACATTTGGTGATGTGTTTTCTAATCTTCTATTCGATAGTGTTAATGTCGTCAGTCTGACAAGAAATCCCGTTTATCGTAGAATTTCTCAATTCTTAAACACCTTGACGTGTGATAGCTTAAACTCTGCGTTGGATTCTATGTCTGGGGAATCTAAATCCAGAAACATCAATCCAAAATTGAATATACTCGAACAATTGAAAACATTCCAGTCTGACTTCCAACCACCCGGTAAATGTCATATATCTAGAATGTTGACAAAAATGGCATGTGATGAAAACAGGCTTGCCAATGAGAGCGACCTGATTGATATTTTCAAAAAGATGTCTATTGGTACAGAATTGAACGAGTATAATTGGATGTTTCATAGAATTAAGGATGTAATGGGTGTAAATGTAGTCAAAACTAATCTATTGAAACATGGTTATTCAATTCAATACGGGGATATGGATTATTCTAAGGTATCTTCTTCCCAAAAAGATTCGGATTCCATTGATGTAAATTCGATTGTCTTCAAGATGGAAAACCTTACTGATCCGAATATTACCAAGATTATCAAAGATTTTACAGGTATAAAGACTATATTACATTCTCGTAATATTTCAAAGGAAATTCCAATCGTTGGGGTAGATCTTATTCGTATGAAGAATATTCTTCGTAATTCATTCGATATGAAGTCCTTGTACAGGAACGAATCTAGTCGGGAACTGAGTCTAGTGAAGTCTATTGGTTATTAAAGGATGTACATTGTACAATTAGAATGATGTATATGGGGATGTAGCTCAAATGGTAGAGTGATCGCTTAGCATGCGATAGGTAGTGGGATCGATGCCCATCATCTCCATCTTTTTATTATTAGAATTTCAAACATGAATGAAGATCTTTGTTCTCAAAAAGTTTACTTCTAGTGTACCCCATCTTTTCCAGATATTTCTCGAAGTTAAGAGAATGGAGACTACCTAAATATATTATGGATGCACTCATACCCATTGAGTTTTCAGCTATAAGAACATTTGCAAGCAACCACGCGTCAAGAAATTTGTTTGTCATGTCTCTGTAAAGAGTGTATATCTCATCTATCCTGGACAGATCTTTCTTCTTCTGCATGTCCCTAAAAAGTTCTGTAAGAGACGATATCCTCCCAATTACATCCGTTTTCCATATCATATCGAAAAAAGAAACCTGACTTGGTGTCATTTTCTCCCTGAGTTTTTCCAACGATCCTATCATTCTACCCTTCATGACTAGTTTATCCGGGAACATACTGAGAAGAGGATGGATGAATGCTTCATATACTGTCATTAATGCACATTCAATGTCACCCTCTTTAATTTTACCAGTAATATACATTTTCAACGCGTCATAAATCTTCCCATCTGGGAGTATGGCAACAATGTCAACCCTCGGGTCTATGAAATGAATTCTTTCTTTGTGTTTAGGATCATTAATCCTCAACACCTCCAAACAATTCCTCATATTGTTCAATATGGCTTTATCTTTGGCCATACTACATGTTTTCTCTATAGTGTGTTTTGTATTCTTGACCTCACTTGCATGAATATAATGCTCTATAAACACGTGTACATTTTCAGTCGTGTTTAATATGTCCATAGACAATTTGGAGATATCCATCTCATCAGGACAAGCTCCTTTATTCTCATGTTCTTCAGAGAACACATAAGAAGGTGCGCGTCCTTCCTGTTCCCACACGGTAAGTCTCCATGGGCCAGAGATATCCTTTCCATTGAAAATAGTTTCCTTTATTTTGGAAATATCTTCCATTTACATGTTATATTATGTATATACAATATTTTACGTCTGAATCACATTAAAAGTAATATTTCAAGAGAACAAGTATACCAAAAATGGTTATGGATTATATGCCGGAGATGGCAAAAGCCTACTTCGCTCTAGGGTCTGCTCTTATATACCTAACATACCATGATGAAATACATGAATTTGTTGAAATTTCCAAGAATAAGTGTTTGGACATTTTATGCAAATATATCCATAGGACATCTCTAAAGTTAATGAAGACACGTTCTAATTATATATGGATAACTAGGAAGAATAGATGTCATCATATTAAAAAGATTATGGACAAGATACTTATCGTAGATCCAGTGAGTGCTTCCGTAAACTCGTCATCTAAATCTTCTGAGAGAGTAGTAATAGATAACGCAATTGTAACCAGAGGGGTAAAGTCCAAGGATGTGACTAATGAAATGAGAAGAATCCTGGTTGATTTCGATGATCCTTTTATGGGAGATAATGGTCAGATCACAATCGATTTGATGGATATAGTACCGGATATGGCAACTGATAATGGTGCCAATGATTCATGGTGCATTGAAATCACATACAGAGGGCACAGTGATCCTTCGAAAAGAATAGAGGCTCGCACATACTCTGTAAAGTACAAGTCGAACTGGAAAGACATTATCACGTTCCCCCCGTATAGTATACATGATATGCCAGCCAGAGGACTTGGTTCAGAGAAAATCCTTACAGCAACTACCGTCGACGGTGACATGACACATATGTCCAGACAGTACGCCGGTATGAAGGTTAACTTCTACAACGACTGTTCGGACGAGGTTTTGAAGAATCATATGAATATTTCTGCAACCGTAAAGTCTTCCAAGGGGAAGACATATGTGGTTGGAAAAAAGAAATAAATGGGTTATCTCCAATAAAGCAAGATTTCCCTTGTCGTGTCTTCCCCGTGTTGATTCATTTGAAGAAATTGTCGATCATTTGTTAAATATTAAAAATAGAATTATAGCGGTCCTCGTCATATATTTCCCATGGGAATTGCTATCGCAACTGGCAACACACCCACCCCCTTCTCAACCGAATCTATGGAAGGAGATGATGGAACCGGTGGAGCCGATGGAACCGGTGGAAAATCTATGTCATCCTCATCCCCATCCTCCTCAACGTGCTCTCCTTCTATTTCAATCGGAGAGTCTGTCCTCTTAAACGTCTTCCAAGCCTTCCATTCTTTCCTACATGGTTTACACGCGAGGAATATACATCCCATTACGCAAAGTAGACAAAATGAACCTCCAACCGTTGTCCCCACAATTAGACCAATATGCGAAGAAGGATCTTGTTCTACAGACTCTACAGAATCAGAATCCATATAATCATCCCCGTCTTCTATAGAATCCACAAATACTGGAGACGATGTTGGAGATGGTACCGTTGTCGAGGGTGTAGGAGACGATGCCGATGATGCCGTTGGTGAAGATGTAGGAGATTGTACCGTTCTTGACACCAATGGTGAAGATGTAGGAGATGCCGTTGGTGAAGATGTAGGAGATGCCGTTGGTGAAGATGTAGGAGACGTGGGACAAGAATAACTATGTTCCAAACGGTCCATGCCACGAAGATTAACCTCGCCGCTACTAGAGTGACCGGTAGTACTAGTAGTACTACTACTAGCAACAATACCATCTCGTGTACAAGGACTTACATCCAAATAAACCAATGACACCAAATCACTGAAAGTACCACTCTCTATGCCTGTCAACTTGTTGTCATTTAAAGACAGCTCTTCAAGACTCGTCAACCTATCAAAGATCCCATCCGGTAGAGAGACTATATCGTTGTTACCTAAGTCCAGCTCTTCAAGACTCGTCAACCCATCAAAGATCCCATCCGGTAGAGCGACTATATCGTTGTTACCTAAGTCCAGCTCTTCAAGACTCGTCAACACATCAAAAAACCCACCCGGTATAGTGGGTATCTTGTTGTCGTGTAACCATAGTAATTGAAGACCCGTCAACTTATCAAAAATTCCACCCGGTAGAGCGGTTATACCGTTCCCATTCAACA
>Ga0308013_10000134_pt1 | contig 43863 bp, 32 predicted proteins | sample Neamet181_FD_203131 | JGI IMG/M metagenome (GOLD analysis project Ga0308013, IMG submission 203131) | Marine microbial communities from water near the shore, Antarctic Ocean - #181 | ecosystem: Environmental > Aquatic > Marine > Unclassified | place: Southern Ocean | collected 2014-07-25
AAGGTGGCTCGATGAATTTCGTGAGTTCGCACTGGGGAACTTATAAATTTTCAGTAGATAAGAATAAAAAAATCAAATTAGATAATTGGGAGTTGGATTCTTCTCCAACAGAATTTGGCTTAGGTTTAGCTGATGCTGCTATCGATAATTTGAGAATTACGCAGCCTCACGTAAGAAAAGGATGGCTGGATAATAAAGGTAAAAGTGACGGCAAAAGAGGCCAAGATGAGTTTATTCCTATCAGCTGGGATGAGGCATTTGAACTTGCATCTAAAGAGCTATTAAAAACTAAAAATGCTCATGGTAACTCAGCAATTTATGCTGGATCATATGGATGGGCAAGCGCTGGAAGATTTCACCATGCTAAAAGCCAAGTTAATCGCTTCTTTAATTTATTTGGAGGCTTTAGCTCATCATTTCAAAGTTACTCATATGCTGCAGCGCAGACTCTCCTTCCTCACATAATTGGTTTAGATTTATATTCAACATTAGAGGAGCATACGACTTGGGATGCTTTATCTGAAGAGTGTGAACTCATATTAATGTTTGGAGGTATGCCATTAAAAAACTCTAAAGTTTCAGCTGGAGGCGTAGGAAAGCACGTTACCAAGCTAGGTATGAAAAAGTGTTTTGATAAAGGGGTTGAGTTCGTTAATATTAGCCCTCTTATAGATGATGCCCCTAAATTTTTAAAAGCAAAGCAAGTTCCTATTAGGCCAAACACTGATACCGCTCTAATGTTAGCTCTAGCTCATACTCTGATTAAAAATCAATCTTATGATAAGGGTTTTATACTTAAATATACTGTGGGATTTGATAGTTTTGCTGATTACGTTCTAGGGAAAAAAAATAATCAAGAGTGCACCCCCGAATGGGCATCAAAAATTACAGATATCCCTGTTGAAACAATCTATGAATTAGCAGATAAAATAATAGCAAAAAAAACCATGATTTCTTTATCTTGGAGTCTACAAAGAGCATCTAGAGGGGAGCAGCCTTTGTGGATGGGGATTACTCTTGCTGCGATGTTAGGCCAAATAGGAACAGCCAGTGGAGGCTTTGGATTTGGATATTCTAGTGTGAATAGTACAGGCGATTCATTTGACAAAATACCTTGGCAAAGCTTACCTCAAGGTAAAAATAAAATTAAAGATTTTATCCCAGTTGCAAGAGTAACAGATATGTTGGAAAACCCAGGGGGGAAGTTCAATTACGATGGTAAGGAATTAACATATCCTGACATAAAATTAATTTATTGGGCGGGAGGAAACCCTTTTCATCATCACCAAGATTTAAATCGACTAGTTAAGGCTTGGCAAAAACCTAATACAATTATTGTTAATGAAATTTGGTGGAACTCTCAAGCTCGTCATGCTGACATTATTTTTCCAGCAAATACTGCTTTAGAGAGAAATGATTTAATGTTGAATCCAAGGGATCCAACAATTGTAGCAAATAAGAAAGCTATGAAGAGCTTTAAAAATTCAAAAACTGATTATGAAATATTTTCAGGGCTAGCAAAAAAGCTGGGCTTTCAAGAATCGTTTACTGAAGATAAAAGTGAATTGGATTGGATAAAATTTATATGGAATAATAGTTCAAAAGCTCATCAAAAAAATATAAGTTTTCCAAGCTTTGAAGAATTTTGGGAAAAAGGATATTTTGAACTTCCATCTCCAAAAAATGAAAAAATTATGTTTAATGATTTTAGAAAAGATCCAGTTAATTTTCCATTAAATACCCCTTCAGGAAAAATAGAAATTTCCTCTGAAACTATTTCTAACTTTCAATTAAGTGATTGTTTTGAACATCCTTACTGGTTTGAGCCTTACGAGTGGTTAGGTAATGTAGATAAGTATCCGTTACATTTAATTTCAAATCAGCCAACCCACAGACTCCACAGTCAGCTTGATAATGCTGCCAATAGTCAGAACAGTAAAATAAATGGGAAGGAGCCTGTGATGATTAATTCTTCAGATGCCCTTAAAAGAGATATTAAAGGTGGTGATATTGTTATGCTATTTAATAAAAGAGGAAGAGTATTGGCAGGGGCAAATATTTCTGATAATGTGATGCCTGGAGTTGTTGTTCTATCAACTGGAGCATGGTTTGACCCAGATTATGCTTTAAATTTAGAGAGACATGGCAATCCTAACGTACTCACTAAAGATGTTGGAACTTCTTCTTTAAGTCAAGGGCCAACTTGCCATACAACTTTAGTAGAATTGAAAAAAGCAAATAATAAAGAGATTGTGGATGTTAATATTTTTAAAAATCCAGAGACTCTTAATTAATAAAAATATTTAAACTAAATTAAAATTTAACACTATGAATAATATTATACAGTTTGAAAATGTTTCAAAATCTTTCGGTGATTTAAAGGTTTTAAATAAATTGAATTTGGAAGTGAAAGACGGCGAAAAATTAGCCTTAATAGGGCCAAGTGGTTCTGGAAAGACGACAATTTTACGAATTTTGATGACATTAGAAACTATTGATGATGGTTTTGTTTCAGTGAATGGAGAATATTTGTGGCATGAAAAAAACAATGGAAAAATTATTCCAGCCTCTGAAAATCATTTACATAAAATGCGTGATCATATTGGGATGGTCTTTCAACAATTTAATTTATTCCCCCATTTAACTGCGATTGAAAATGTTGAACAGCCTCAGGTCTTAATTAAGAAAAGAACAAAACCTGAAGCTAAAGAAAAGGCAGAAGAACTTTTTAATTTAGTTGGACTAAATGATAAAAAAGATCATTACCCTCATGAATTATCAGGTGGCCAGCAGCAACGCGTTGCAATAGCTAGAGCACTCGCTATGGAGCCAAAAATAATGTTATTTGATGAAGTCACATCAGCTTTAGACCCAGAGCTTGTTGATGAAGTTTTGACTGTTCTTCGTAAACTAGCATCGGATACGGATACAACGATGTTAACCGTCACCCATGAAATGAATTTTGCGCGCGAATTTGCTGATAGAGTTTTATTTTTTGATGGAGGGCAAATAGTTGAGTCTGGAAAGCCTGAGAATATTTTTTCAAATCCAGCAGAGAAGCGAACTAAAGAATTTCTTAAAAAATTTATTAACAACGTTAATTAATACTTTACCTACAAATATTTTTTATAATTATGATTAAACAATACAAACACTTAGTTCATTCAACTCGACACTTTGAGAATTTAAATATTCAAGCAGATTTAGAATACAAGCATCAACATATATTGAGTTTAGAGGCATTCGAGCGAGCAAAGAAAGAAATCACTACGTGGGACAATTATAAGCCAACACCGCTCCATGTTTTTTCTGACATGGCTAAAGATGCAGGAGTTTCATCAATTGTCTATAAAGATGAAAACTTTCGTTTTTCTCTTAAAAGCTTTAAAGCCCTTGGTGGTGCATATGCAGTGGCCAATCTTTTAATACAAAAATTAAAGGATATTGGTATCAGTGCTAGCTCATCTGATTTAATTGCCGGAACGTATAAGCATGAAACTTCAAAGATTACTGTTTGCTGCGCAACTGATGGCAACCATGGCAGATCCGTTGCTTGGGGAGCTCTTCATTTTGGCTGTAATTGTGAAATTTATATTCATCGAAATGTTAGCGTTGGTAGAGAGGAGGCAATTGCTAAATATGGAGCACAAGTCAATCGAATTAAAGGGAACTATGATGATTCAGTTCGCTTAGCTGCTGAAGTAGCTGATAACAATGATTATACGGTTGTGTCTGATACCTCATATGAAGGCTATACGGATATTCCAAAAGATGTAATGCAGGGATACACTGTAATGGTGGATGAGGCTCTCAAACAGATGGATGAAATGCCAACACATGTTTTTTTACAAGGAGGCGTTGGAGGTTTTCCAGCTGCTGTAGTTTCCTTTATAGTTGAAAGTCTTGAAAGTCCTCCTATTTTCGTTTTGGTAGAGCCAACAAATGCTGATTGTTTATTTCAGAGTGCTGTTAATGGAAAGCCAACTGCTGTTCATGGTGAGCTTGATACCATAATGGCAGGACTTGCTTGCGGCGAAGTGTCTGTATTGGCATGGTCCATCCTTGAGAGTTATGTTCCTCACTTTATGTCAATAACTGATGAATCAATTCCTAAAGTGATGCAGCTTCTAGCTAATCGAGATACGCCTATTGTGGCTGGAGAGTCAGCTGTTACTGGACTTGCAGGGTTTCTAATAGCAAGTAATGACAGTGAGCTGAAAGAAAAACTATCAATTAATGAGAATTCAAATATTTTATTTTTTGGAACAGAGGGCGACACCGATGAAACGATGTATGAAGAATTAGTTGGAAGATCTTCATCTGAAGTTTTGGGAAGTCTTTAATTTGATAGGAGATAAAGAGATGATTATTCCAACTAGAGGTTTTGAGGTTTCTGAATATGAAAACCGGCTTAATAAAATTCAAAAACTTATGTCTGAATCTAAGATGGATGCTATTTTATTGACTACTCAGGTTGATATTGAGTATTACACAGGCTTTAAAACTCAGTTTTTTCAAAGTCCAACGAGGCCTTGGTATGTTCTAATTCCAACTGATGGTAAACCTCAAGCGATTATCCCTACGATAGGTGAGTCCGGAATGAGAGAAACATGGATTGATGATATTAAGACATGGACCTCTCCTAACCCAGAAGATGATGGAATTAGTATTCTCTTGTCTTCAATCAAATCTTTAATGAAGAATCATAAGTGTCTTGGCGTTCCTAAGACCCTCGAAAGCACACTAAGGATGCCATTGGGTGATTATGAATATCTAGTAAGGTCTCTAAGTGGGGTTGAGATTAAAGATGCTAATAAAATTCTCAGAAAGGTAAGATTTGTAAAATCGGCTGCTGAGATTGTAAAAATTAAACATATTTGCCAGTTAACTTCTCAAGGCTTTATAGACTTAGAAGATTTTCTTAAGGCTGGTGAAAGTGAGCGTGAAAATTGTCAGCGATTCAAGCAGCACCTTCTTTCTCTCGGCGCAGACGACACACCTTATATTGTTTCAGGCTCTGGGCAAGATGGCTATGGCTCAATTATTATGGGGCCAACAGAGAAAATTATTGAAGAGGGCGACCTTTTTATTATTGATACAGGATCAGTATTTGATAGTTATTTCTGTGACTTTGATAGAAACTATGCATTTGGACACATTTGTGATGAGGCTAAAAAAGCTTATAGAGTTGCCTTCAATGCCACTGAAGCAGGCTTTAATGCTGCTCAGGTTGGAAACACAACCTCAGATATATTTAATGCAATGAACGACATTCTTCAAAAAGGTGGGGCTTTAGGCAATACCGTCGGTAGGCTTGGTCATGGACTAGGTATGCAATTAACAGAGTGGCCATCGAACACTTCAAGTGACAATACTGTTCTTGAGCCAGGCGTTGTTTTAACTTTGGAGCCAGGAATGGCATTTCTTCCAGGTAAAGAAATGGTTCATGAAGAAAATATTGTCATTACTGAAAACGGACCTGAATGGCTAAGTATAAGAGCTGCAGATGAATTACCAATAATTCAGTAGATTTAAGTTTTTGCTTCATAAGCTTACATAAAGAGAATTACTCTTATATAATAATGATAATCATTATTATTTGTATTTAAAAAGTGCTCAGTGTAAGTAATTTATCAATCTCATTCGATGAGAATCACGTCCTAGATGACTTCAACTTAGATTTGCAAAGCGGCGATATATTTGCACTTCTGGGCGATAGTGGAAGTGGAAAAAGTTCGGCTCTCAAGTTTATAGCAGGACTTGAAAGCGCTAGTAATGGGAGAGTTTCTTTAGATGGTACTGATCTAAGTCTAGATGGAAGTCATTCAGTTAAGCCTGAGTTAAGAGAAATTGGAATGGTTTTTCAGGATTATGCCCTTTTTCCTCATATGACAGTATTTCAAAATATTAGTTTTGGAATTGACTATCTCTCTAAAAAAGAAAAAATTGAAAGAGTTCAATCTCTTTTAGAGTTAATTAGCCTTGAGGGAATCGAAAAAAAATACCCTCACCAGCTTTCAGGAGGTGAACAGCAAAGAGTCTCTCTGGCAAGATCTCTTGCAACATCTCCAAAACTATTACTACTTGACGAGCCTTTTTCTAGTTTAGATAAATCTCATCGTGATCAATTAGTTCAAGAAGTTAGAGTTATTTTAAAAAATTCTGGTGTCACATCAATCCTTGTGACGCATGATGAAAGTGAAGCACAGGCCTTTGCAGATAAAGTTGGAACTATTCATAAAAAGAAGTTGCTTATTAAATGAAAATAGGTATCATACGCAAATGATATTGATTATCATTTGCAATAAGAAATACTTTTACTTTAACTTTATTTAAGGAATAAGCAATGTTTAATAAGCGATTTACCGCCAAAGCGGTTCCATTAACTGTCGTTCTTACGTCAGCAATTTTGATTTCATCAGCGTCATTTGCTAGGTCAAATGTCTATGCTGACTTTCCAATTACACTTAAAGATTACTCTGGAAGTGCAACAACTTCTGTATCTTACAAAGGGCAAATGGCAAGACATGCTCTTGAAAGCTCACTAAAGAAATTAATTTCTAAAGGTGATATTTCTGCAATGCAAAGTTATTATTCAGGTGGTAGTGCAGATAGAGCTATTATTGCTCCAGCAACAAAGGGTGATTTTGTTATTATGCAGTCTACTATTGGTGAACTCTCTAGTAAAAATCTTAGTGGTAAAACTTACAAAGGTTTAATTCCAGGCTGGCCTGGAAATATGACTGGTCCTGAAGTAGTTGCTTTTATGTTTGAAAAAGCTGCCGATGCTGAAGGTGGTTATGATGCTGCACATGCTTATGACTATACTCAATTAGTATCAAAATTTTTAATGGGCGCTGTTATGTATAACCAGGCAGTTGATAACTATCTTGATGAAAAACTTGAGGCAGATACTAAGCCAAATAACAAGCCATACAAAGATGGTGCTGCTTACACTGGTAAAGAGCATGTTTGGGATGAAGCTTTTGGTTATTTTGGTGCTCCAGCACACACGTTAACTCTGACAGCTCAAGATGTTTATAATATCGCTAAACAAAAAGATGTGACTGCTGCTGATTATAACTACGACGGTAAAGTCGACTTATATACAGAAATGGCTTTTGGTCACGCATACTATGCATCTTCATTTGATAAAGGTGGAAAGACAACTTACCTTCATGACATTGTTGGCGCATACATGGACGGCAGAGATATGCTAGTTGCAGCTAACGCGACTGCTCTTAGTGGTTCTCAACGTGATCAACTTAAAGCTTATGCTCAAGTGATTAAGACTAACTGGGAAAAGGTAATAGCTGAGGCAGTATTCAAGTACGCAGGCGAGACTTATGAAGACATGGTTAAAATTGAGGCAATCCTTGAATCTAATGGAGATGTTTCTAAAGCATGGCGCAACTATTCTAAGCATTGGGGCGAGCTAAAAGGTTTTGCTCTAGCTCTTCAAGTTGGCGGAAAAGACATGGGTGCTACATCTGTTAGGTTAAACCGCTTGATTGGTCATAGCCCACTTCTTCTAGGAAATACTCAAGTAACTGGAGTAGATTCAAATGGAGAGTACATCCAGAGTAATTCTGAGTCTTGGGGCGGTTACATGGCCCACATGTTAAAAGTTCAAAACCTAATGGTTGATGAGTTTGCAGTAGTTGCAAAATCTCATGATCAAACTGCAGGTTTAGCAGCATTAGTTGATTCTCTTGGAGCAAAATCTAGCGCGGAGAATGACTGATTTTTTTGCAAATTTTCTTAATCCGGAAAAGCGTTTATTTGTAGGTTACTTAATAAGCGCTGCTTTCATAGCAATTATATGGATTAGGATGGTTCAAAAAAAACCACTGACAAACATTGTCAGTGGTTTTTTCAATTCCAATATTTGGTTTTCTAAGTCGGCCATTGCTGACTATAAATTAATGGTATTCAATCAATTTTTTATAAAACTTTTAGCGCCAATTTTAGTTGGTCAGCTTGCACTAACCTTATTTGTCTTTGAAAATATGCATCTGCTATTTTCAAGACCTTCAGCATCAATTCCAGTTTGGATGGTAATGCTTATATTTACTTCAGTTCTTTTTATTCTTGATGATTTTTCTCGATACTTATTGCATCGTCTTATGCACCGAATTCCTCTTTTATGGCGATTTCATAAGGCTCATCACTCTGCAACTAACTTAACACCATTAACGGTTCTTAGAACTCACCCCATTGAGGCAGTTCTTTTTAGTCTCAGAGCTGTAATTGTTCATTCATTATGTCTTGGTGTTTGTTTCTTCTTCTTCGCAGGAAGTGTGTCACTAATTGAAATTTTTGGCTCAAGCATGTTTGTTGTTATATTCCATTCATTGGGGTCAAATTTGAGGCATTCTCATGTGAATCTTAGCTACTGGAATTGGCTAGAAAAGATTATAGTCTCACCTGCACAGCATCAGATTCATCACTCAATTAATCCAAAACATTATGACTCTAATTTTGGTGCAATCCTTGCAATATGGGATAATCTTGGAGATAGCTGTATAGTCTCTGAAAAAAATCAAGAAATTAAGTTTGGTCTTAAGGGTCAATCTGAAAAAGCTCATAACCTTAAAAATTTAATTATTGGATCTTAATAATCTTTAATTATTAAAGTAATAACGTTTAACTTAATCTAATGGAGTACAAAGTGAACAAAAAAGTATCAATCCTGTCAATACTAGTAATAGCAATTTTATCTACATCTTTTTCTGCAGCAGTCTTAGCAGCAACCGATGACAGTCTTACGGTTTATAGCACAAGGAAAGAACATCTAATTAAGCCACTATTTGATGCTTTTACTAAGAAGACTGGCATTGAAGTTAAATACCTAACGGGTAACGGCGGTGCTTTAATTGAACGAATCAAATTAGAGGGAAAGAGAACTAAAGCGGATATGTTTATGACAGTTGATGCTGGTAATCTTTGGTATGCCGCTTCACAAAATTTGTTCCAGCCAGTAGAGAGCGAAGTACTAATTAATAATATTCCTGTTCATCTTAGAGATCCTGAAGGATTATGGACAGGATTATCAGTCCGTGCAAGAACAATTATTTATAGTACAGATCGAGTCAATCCAGAAGAATTATCTACTTACCAAGATTTGGCTAGTAATAAATGGAAAGGTAGGCTTTGTTTAAGAACAAGTAAAAAAGTGTATACCAAATCACTCGTAGCATCTTTAATTCATCATGATGGACAGAAAGCTACTACAGAGGTTGTAAAGGGCTGGGTTGATAATTTAGCTGCAACTCCAAATGCAGAGGATACCCATGTTATGAGTGCTATCCTTGCTGGTCAATGTGATGTTGGTATTGTGAATACTTATTACTTTGGACGCCTCCAAGCTGAAAAACCAAATGTTGCACTTAAATTATTTTGGGCCAATCAAGGCTCTACAGGAACTCATGTTAATATTTCAGGAGCTGGAGTTACAAAGTATTCTAGTAATAAAGAAGGATCAATTAAATTGTTAGAATTTTTATCTTCAATCGAAGCGCAAAAGATTTATGTAAAGTTAAATAAAGAGTACCCAGCAAGTCAAAAATTAAAAGCTGATAACTTAATTGCGCAATGGGGCGATTTTAATCAGGATAAAATGAATCTCTCAGTTGCTGGAAAAAATCAAGCAGAAGCCGTCGCCTTAATGCAGAGGGAAGGCTATAGATAATTATGTAGGTATTTCAATTTAAATAGCCCAATGAGTATTAGACAAAATAATTCAAATATCTTAATGGGCTTTCTAGCATTTTCGGTTGCCTTCCCAATAATAGTTGTGTTTTCTGCCTGGCTATTGCCTGGTACTGAGTTATGGGGCCATTTTTCAGAAAATCTTCTTCCTGAGCTAGTTAGCTCTACTTTGATATTGCTTTTAGGTGTTGGTATTGGAGTTAGTGTCCTTGGAACTGTTCTTGCCTACTTAGTTGTAATGGTTGAATTTCCAGGAAGAAAGTGGCTTGAATGGGCTCTTTTTCTACCTTTTGCAATACCCGCGTATGTCTTAGCTTTTGTATATCTTGGGGTTTTTGACTATTCAGGATATGCCCAAGTATGGCTTAGAGAGCTTACTGGAATTTCAGGATTTGATATTCGTTCTGGTCATTGGGCGATTATCTTAACATTTGTATTGGTTTTCTATCCGTATGTTTATATGATGGCAAGGGCTTCATTTAAGCGACAGAAGATTCAAATGATTGAGGCAGGTAAGATGTTAGGTGCTTCTCCTTTTAGCGTTTTTTGGAAGATTTCTGTTCCTCTGGCAAGGCCAGCAATAGCTGCTGGATTGCTTGTTACGTTAATGGAGACTTTAGCAGATTTTGGAGTTGTTTCATTATTTAATTACCCAACTTTCACCACAGCAATTTATTCTGCGTGGGGTGATTTTAGGTCAATTGAAGTTGCTGCTCAACTTGCATCTTTACTAGTATTGGTTGCATTCCTTCTTATTTACTTTGAAAAGAAAGCGCGTGGCAAGGCTAAGTATTATTCTTCAGATGTTTCTAATATAAAACCTTATCATGCAAATGGCTTAATTGGATGGTTACTTTTTGTATTTGTGTTTGGCGTATTTATGCTTTCATTTGCAATGCCAATGCTGCAGATCATAATTTGGAGTTTTGAAAAATTTACTCAAGAGTGGAATCCAAGATATTTTGATTATTTATCATCTACAGGTATATTGACAATTAGCGCAACAGTTTTGACAGTTTTTGTTGCAACACTTCTGGCGCTCCCTAGCAGAAGAAAGTCTAATAGCAAAGTTCTCCAGATATTAATTAGATTCTCAACACTTGGTTATGCTTTGCCAGGATCAGTAATGGCAGTAGGGCTTCTTTATGGAGTCCAAAATATTTCATTAATTAGTATTTATTTTGGTGGCTCATCAATTAACCATATACTTTTTGGCTCTGTTGCGTTGTTACTTTTTGCATACGTGTCAAGATTTATGGCGATTGCTTTTAACTCAACTATTGCCTCTAGTGAGCAAATCAAGCCAATGTTTGAGCAAAGTGCAAGATTACTTGGCGCCAGTCGTTTCCGTTTAGTTAAGGAGGTGTATTTACCAATGATGACTCCTGGAATATTGGCAGGAGCTTTATTAGTTTCAGTGGACGTAATGAAAGAGCTCCCTGCAACTTATTTGTTAAGACCATTTGGCTGGGATACATTAGCAATTCGGGTTTACGAGTTGAGCGCCGAAGGTTTGTACGAAAGGGCCGCAATACCAGCTCTGATTATGGTATTTCTTGGAGCAGTTATCATGCTTTTATTTAATAAGCTTGATAGAGATAACAACTAACGCCTCACCCTATAAATTTTTAAAATTGATTAGCTGATATACGAATTGGGTAAAATACTAATTATTATTTTTTCCATAATATTATTTGTATGACTGGTGATTTGCTCGAAGTAAGAGGTGTTAAGTTCGCTTCAATTTCAAGTGGCATAAAGCAAAATAATGCTTTAGACCTGTCACTTATCTCATTTATTGAAGGTACGCAAACTGCTGCAGTTTTTACTCAAAATATCTTTTGTGCTGCACCAGTTATTGTTGCAAAAAATCATTTAAATTCAAATGTAAAGGCTCTTCTTATTAATAGTGGAAATGCTAATGCAGGAACTGGTCAAAAAGGTTTAGAAGCTTGTTTGAAGTCATGTGAGATTTTCGCAGAAAAATTAGATATTGAGTCAGATCAAATTTTGCCATTTTCAACTGGAGTAATTGGTCAATCATTGCCGCTAGAGCCTTTTGAAAAAAATACAAAAAAACTCGTTGATAATCTTTCATCAAGCAATATGAGTGATGTATCTAAAGGCATATTAACTACTGATTTAGTTGAAAAATCTTGCTCAATCTCATTTGTTATAAATAGCAATAATGTCACTCTCTCAGGTGTGGCTAAAGGTTCTGGAATGATTCGACCAGATATGGCAACTATGCTAAGTTTTATCGTTACTGATATTGGGGCATCAAAAGACGAGCTTCATGACTGTTTAGATATTGCTGTAAATCAGTCTTTCAATCGGATTACCGTTGATGGTGATACTTCAACAAATGATGCGTGTACTTTAAGCGCTACCAATCAATCTAGTGTTCAGCTCCATGAGTGTAAAGAAGAGTTTCAAAATGCATTGAATGAAATAACAAAAACATTAGCCCAAAAGATTATCAAAGATGGAGAGGGCGCAACTAAATTTGTAGAAATAAAAGTTGGTGGCCTGTCTTCAGTTGATGATTGCTTGGAAGTTGCTTATACCGTTGCCCATTCTCCATTAGTTAAAACCGCATTGTTTGCAAGTGATGCAAATTGGGGCAGGATCTTGGCTGCGGTAGGAAGATCAAAAGTAGATGGAATCTCTATTGAAAATATTGATATTTTCTTAAATGATTTACAAATTATCTCTTCAGGTGAGATAAGCAAAGATTACACAGAAGCTGGTGGAGGCTCAGAAATGCAAAAGTCTGATATCACAATTAGGATTGATTTGGGTAATGCGCTTACTAGTGAAAGTGTATGGACAACAGATCTTTCGTATGACTATGTCAAGATTAATGCGGAATATCGTAGTTAAGGTTTATAGATATATTTCAGCCTTTGTATTCTCAATTACAAACTGTTTAAATCTCCTTGCAATTGGAGACAACTCTGCGTCTGCATGATGAACTATATGCCACTGCCTTACAATTGGAAAGGGATCAACATTTAGCTGTCTAATAATATTATTTTTTAGTTGAAGATTTACAGAGTGCATAGAAACAAAGCCAATTCCCAATCCTGCTTGAACAGCCTCAACAATGGCTTCATTCGAGTTAATTTGAATATCTGAATTAAAATTTAAACCTGTAAACTTTTCAATTGTTATGCGAGTGCCTGAACCAACTTCTCTTGTAAGTAAAGTCTCCTTGGCTAAATCTTTAATTGTGACCCTTTTTTTATTTAACAGTTCATTATCAGGATGAGCGATTGCAATTAAAGGATTTTTCATAAATGCTTGAGAAACTAATGGAATATTTTTTGGAGGTTCTCCCATTATTACTAGATCAGCATTGGTATTTTTTAGGTTGTTAAGAAGCGATTGCCTATTTGTAACATCGATGTAGAAAGTCATTTTAGGAAACTCTTTTTTAAATTTTGCGAGTAAGGCGCTAATAAAGGAATTTGCTGTAGTTGCTACTGCTATTTGAAGATGGCCAGAATCTGGACTGAGTATTTCATCCATTTCAAGTTTTGAATTTTCAAGTGTACTAATAGTTTTTACTGCAGTTTCATAAAGCTTTTTTCCAATAAATGTAGCGCTAATTTTTTTTCCATTAATATCAAATAATTTTGCTCCAATACTTTCTTGAAGCTGTTGTATCTGCATATATACTGCAGGCTGAGTGATATGAAGTTCTTTGCTTGCACTTGTAAACCCGCCTAATCTAATGACTGCTTCATAGCTATAGAGCTGTTTTAATGTATAATTAATCATAATATAAATTGATGATTATTTAAATAAATATTATTTTACATTATTTATTTCACCTACTATAATGATTTTATTATATTAATATTAAACGGAGTTTGATTATGGCTAAGAAAGGTTACGATGCAGGCGTAAAGGAATACCGCGACACATACTGGATGCCCGAGTATGAGCCAAAAGATACTGATATTCTTGCATGCTTTAAAATTACCCCGCAACCAGGCGTTCCAAGAGAAGAGGTTGCAGCTGCTGTTGCAGCTGAATCTTCAACAGGAACTTGGACTACGGTGTGGACTGACCTGTTAACAGATCTTGATCACTATAAAGGACGCGCTTATCGCATTGAAGATGTGCCAGGATCGGATGATGCAATTTATGCTTTTATTGCATATCCAATTGATTTATTTGAAGAGGGCTCCATCGTTAATGTTCTTACCTCTCTTGTAGGAAATGTATTTGGTTTTAAGGCTTTAAGAGCACTTAGACTAGAAGATATTCGTTTTCCAATTGCTTACGTTATGACGTGTGGTGGCCCTCCAAATGGCATCCAGGTTGAAAGAGATAAAATGAATAAATATGGCCGCCCAATGTTGGGCTGTACTATTAAGCCTAAACTTGGCTTATCAGCTAAAAATTATGGCCGTGCTTGTTACGAAGGACTTCGCGGTGGATTAGACTTTACAAAAGACGATGAAAATGTGAATTCACAGCCTTTCATGCGCTGGAGAGACCGCTTCGGTTTTGTTCAGGACGCAATTGAAAGGGCTGAAAGAGAAACAGGTGAAAGGAAAGGCCACTACTTAAATGTGACAGCTCCTACTCCTGAAGAGATGTACAAAAGAGCAGAATATGCCAAAGAGTTAGGAACTCCAATTATTATGCATGATTTCTTTACTGCGGGCTTTACAGCAAATACAGGTCTTGCAAATTGGTGCCGTGATAACGGCTTATTACTTCATATCCATAGAGCAATGCATGCTGTTGTAGATAGAAATCCAAATCATGGTATTCACTTTAGAGTGCTTGCTAAGTGTTTACGCCTTTCTGGAGGTGATCATATGCACTCTGGAACTGTAGTAGGAAAACTTGAGGGAGATCGTGAATCAACTTTAGGTTGGATTGATTGTATGCGTGATAGCTTTATTAAAGAAGATCGCTCAAGAGGTATTTTCTTTGATCAGGACTTTGGCTCAATGCCAGGAATGCTCCCTGTTGCTTCAGGCGGAATTCATGTGTGGCATATGCCAGCACTTGTAAATATATTTGGTGACGATTCAGTTCTTCAATTTGGTGGTGGAACATTAGGTCATCCATGGGGAAATGCAGCAGGCGCTGCTGCGAATCGAGTTGCTGTTGAGGCATGTGTTGAAGCAAGGAATGCTGGAAAAGACTTAGAAAAGGAGTCTAAAGAGATTCTTACTAGTGCAGCAAAGCACTCACCTGAGCTTAAGATTGCGATGGAGACATGGAAAGAGATTAAATTTGAGTTTGATACAGTTGATAAACTGGACATAGTGCACAAGTAATGTATCAATCAATTTTTATTACTATAAGAACTAATATAAGGAAAATATTATGAGCAAAGTACAAGATTACCCATCACGCCTTGGTGATAATTCAAGCAGAAAATTTGAAACATTTTCATATTTACCGGCAATGAGTGATAAGCAAATTCGTCAACAAGTACAGTATATTGTTGATCAGGGTTATAACCCTGGTGTAGAGCATACTGAAGTTGAAAATGCTATGGAAAATTACTGGTATATGTGGAAACTTCCTTTATTTGGTGAAACAGATGTTGATGCAATTCTTGCTGAATGTAAGGAATGTCATGATGCTAACCCAGACAACCATGTTCGATTAATTGGTTATGATAATTATGCTCAATCACAGGGCGCTTCAATGGTCATTTACAGAGGCAAAGGATTTAAATAATCAAGTAAAATTAGGTAAGCTTGATTGGATAAACCCCTGTCTAAGTGCAGGGGTTTTTTTTGAATAGGATATAAAAATGAATGAATTAGATCAATACAAAATTGCAAAAGAACCTTTTTACCAGCCTCAAAATGATGAAATAGATATGTATACCGCTGCATATATGAATCGTATGCCGGTAATGTTGAAAGGCCCAACTGGGTGCGGCAAGTCTAGGTTTGTAGAATATATGGCGTATAAACTAGGTAAGCCTTTAATTACAGTTGCTTGCAACGAAGATATGTCAGCAAGTGATTTAGTAGGTAGATTTCTTCTTGATAAGGAAGGTACAATTTGGAAAGATGGCCCACTTGCAATGGCTGCTCGATATGGCGGCATTTGTTATCTAGATGAGGTTGTAGAGGCTAGGCAAGATACAACTGTTGTGATTCATCCTCTAACAGATTATCGCCGTACTTTACCGCTCGATAAGAAAGGTGAGTTGATTGAAGCGCATCCTGACTTTCAATTGGTTATATCTTATAACCCTGGCTATCAAAATTTAATGAAAGACCTAAAGCAGTCGACTAAGCAAAGATTTTGTGGTTTTAACTTTCAATATCCAGATGAAAAAACTGAGGCACATATTATTTCAAAAGAATCTGGCGTTGATCCAAAAATAGCATTGAAACTCGTGCAAATTGCTCAAAGAGCTAGAAACCTTGTTGGTCATGGGCTAGATGAGGGAATATCAACTAGATTATGTATCTATGCAGGACAATTAATTGCTAATAAGGTTAATGAAAAGTCTGCCTGTAAAATTGCAATGGTTAATCCTATTACCGATGACTTAGATATTGTCGATACTCTTAATGCTGCTATTGATACTTTTTTTGATTAAGGATTAGTAATGAGTGCGGTTCAACTTTCGGATTTTGAACAAAAGTTTCAAGATTCCTCTAACATTCTTCATGATGCGCTTGCAGGGAGCTTTGTTGAAGCTTCTAAGGTAATGTCCCCAAATGGACTTAAAATCTATCTAGATGGTGCTGGTGCGCTTCATGCAATGGGTAAAGGTGAAGATATGGTTATATCTTTCTTGGAAGAGACGCCTATGGTCGTTAGGGAGGTTGGTGAGTCCATAATTGGAGAGATTGTATTTTCAATTATGAAAATGTCTTCACAAACGTCCTCTTCTATTTTGGTATTAATGATTGCAAGCCTTCCAAATGTTGCAAGGCGGATGAGTGACTTTGATTTGCTTAAAGGCTACCTTAGGTTAATGGAGCGAATGATAGCCCTAGCTCCTAGAGGCATGAGGCCAATGCTAAATAATATTGATCAGTTGACTAGTAAGCTTACTCTTGGCGGCCTAAGAAGATGGGTTCTTTATGGAGCTGAATCATTCAAACGAGATTTTAAAGCTCAAATCGCCTATTTTGAATTAAGTAGTGCAGAATCAATAAAAATACTTGAGCAAGAGAGGCGAGGAACATTATTTATTGATAATCAAAGAAAATTGCAGTTTTATCTTAGAGCATTTTATAATCGTGATTTTTTTCTACGACCTACTTCAGGTGACTATGAGACTAAGAAAGGTCTTAGACCTTATATTGAGTATGGAGTTATGCATATTCCAGATGCTTATGATGACTATAAGCATGCTTCTGGAAGAATTGTTCCTGGTATTGATTGTTATAGGGCGGTATGCGCTCATGCCGCAGCTCATATTATGGAAACTAGGGTTGCTTTTAAAGGGGATGACTTAAATCCTTTGCAAGTTGCATGCATCTCTCTAATAGAAGACTTAAGAGTTGAGTTAAATACTTTAAAAAAATTTCCAGGTATGAAAAAAACTTGGATTGCACTTCATCCTGATGATGAGGACTTAAAAGATTTAAACCCTTTTATAGTTGATTTGGTTGACTTTTCAAGAGCTGCATTAGATCAAAAATATACAGCAAAGCAGTCATTTAATCGTGATTTTCTTAAGTTATTTATTAAAAAAATAACCAAAATGCCTGAATCATCAGAAATGAGTTATGACTTAGGTATGAAGTATTATGAGCTACTTAAAACTGAAACAGATGTAAAAATAAGTGCTTCTGCTCTAGTTTCAACTCCAATTATATATAGAGACGATAACAGATATATTTGGGAGTATGAAGAGCTTGATTGGTTGTCAGAGGGCAATGATTATGTCCCTGTTAGTCAAAGACAGGTCCGCAAAGATGTCAATATTATGGAAATGTATAATGAGCTTGATGTTGAGACTGCTGGTGATGATGCGCAGGAAATTTGGACTTTAGAGTCAGAATACTTTCCTGATGAGCTTGATGGCGTAAGTATTAATGAGGTTGAGGGTAAAGAACCAGTAAGTGAGCCTTTTCATTACAATGAATGGGATTATCAGCTTCAGCTCTATCGACCAAACTGGGCAACTCTGTATGAAAGACGTTTGAGAAAAGGAGATCCAGAGTTAATTAATAAAATTTTAAAAACTCACAAACCTATCGCCAATCAACTTAAAAATGCGATTGACCGAATGCAGCCTCAAGGTCTCGTAAAGCTAAAGAAACAGCAAGAGGGAAGTGAGCTTGATCTTGATGCGTGCGTAACAGCTTTAGCAGATATTAGATCTGGCATAACCCCATCTGACAGGATTTATGTAAAGAAAGTTCAGCATATAAGAGATGTCTCTGTTAACTTATTAATGGACTTATCTGAATCTACCAATGATATGGTTATTGGAAGTGATAAAACAATTTTGGAGCTAATGAAAGAGTCAACTTCATTACTTTCATGGGCAATTGACAAGATTGGAGATAATTTAACTATTTCAGGATTTGCATCGGATTCAAGACACGATGTTCAGTACTATCGCTTTAAGCCATTTCATTATAGTTTTAATGATGAAGTAAAGGGCCGATTGGCAGGAATAAAAGGTGGCTTATCAACCAGAATGGGTACTGCAATAAGGCATGCTGGTGTAGATTTATTGACCCAATCTTCAGCTAAGAAAATTCTTTTGATCTTAACGGATGGAGAGCCTGCAGACATTGATGTTGATGACCCACAGCATCTTCGTATGGATGCAAAAAAAGCGGTTGAAGAATTGCGAAGTCATGGAATTATAACTTTTTGTATTAGTTTAGATCCTCACGCTGATGAATATGTTTCGAGAATTTTTGGTAAAAATCGTTTTATGGTAATTGATAATATTCAAAAATTACCTGAGAGACTTCCTCAATTGTTTATCTCACTAACTAAATGATGGTTGCTGAAAAAGACGATAATTTAATAGATTTTGATCCAAAATATCCTTACATTTTGCCAGATGACTGGAAAGCAAAGAATTCCCCGAGTGTTTACGAAATATTAGCTACAACAAATACACTTAAAAGAATGTATGCTGACAAAGTAAAAGAGATTGAAGAGGGCGTTACTAGTAATCAACTAGGAGAAGAAGCTTTAAGAAATATTGCTACAAATTATCAAACTATAAAGTCACTTCTTTTCCAATCACGTTAGGATGAAAAAATTATGAATCTAAGTCATTTCAATGAAGAGATAACAAGTTTAGACAAAGATTTTTTGCAGGCGATACTAGATGGCTCTGCTCTGGTGATGGTTGAAGACCAGTCATTGGGTCTGGGAAGTTCAAATGGTGCATTTGTAATTTTTTGGATTGAAGATGAGTCGTTTTCTTCAGTTGAAGATTTAAGAAGTTATTTGCTAGAAGAGGCTGAAGATCTTCACATGAATTATTATAAACATAGCCCTATTAGTAAGGAATATTTCGAAGCTAAGTTATCAAGCCTTATGGATGAGTATGGCCAGTCTGCATTTGTATCTCAGCAAGGGGGTATGCCAGAGAAAAGCCTTATTAGTTCAAATGGTGATTTATTGGTTTTAACTGAAGAAGACTATACTTTTAAATATGGCCTATATTTAAACCTTGAGGATAATTTAAGCCCTAAAATTTCAGCCTTAAAGGCAAAAACTTGGCTTCAATCAGGCGCAGCATACAATGACTATATCGCTGTTAATGTTTTTCGATTTAGTTCAATTGAATAGTTAATAAGCAGTTTTTTTATTGTTTTAAACCAATTCCTTCTAAAGAGTCATAAAGAAAAGTAGTATAAAATTAAATTAAAATTATTTATTAAACATGACTCAGCATCAAAACTTTTTAAACTCTCTTATTCAACGCATCCGTATGGGGCGCTCAAATAAGAAAGTATCCAGTCCTGAAAGTTTAATCAAGCTCTGCAGTCAGCTAGTAAGTAAAAATGGTGAGGCAACTTTATTTTCTCTTGCAAAAATAATTTTAGAAGATTTTAGTAATCTTTCAGAAGAGCAAAAAAAGTCATTTTTCATTCAATTACTTAATCAGTTTAGTATTGATCGTTCTATTCTTAAAAAAGCTCTCATTGAGTTAAATATTGATGATGAAAGGCAACTTAGAAAGCTTCATCAATTAATTGAGCCAAAGAGCCACGAGCTTCTTAGAAGATTAAATGAAGTCCCAAATGGAACTTCAGTACTTTTAAAAATGAGGGAGTCATTGTTAGAATCCATTAAAGAATCTCCTGAGCTTAAATCACTTGATTCTGATTTTGTTCATTTATTTAAATCTTGGTTTAATAGAGGATTTTTAAGACTGGAGCGAATTGATTGGTCAACAAGTGCTAAAGTGTTGGAAAAAATTATGCAATATGAGGCTGTTCATCATATTTCAGATTGGGAAGATTTGCAAAATAGAGTAGCTGCAGATGATAGAAGGTTGTATGCATTTTTTCACCCTGCACTTCCAGATGAGCCACTTATTTTTATTGAGGTTGCATTGATGGACGATACTCCAAATTCAATTATGCCAATACTTGATACAAGTGTTAAACCAATTGATCCTCTAAGCGCTACAACAGCAGTCTTTTATTCAATATCTAATTGCCAGATGGGACTGAAGAGTGTTTCATTTGGGAGTTTTTTGATTAAACAAGTAGTTACTGAAATTGAGAAGGAATTTAAACAAATCAAGCATTTTGTCACGCTCTCACCTGTTCCTGGGCTAAAAAAATGGTCTAATAAAATGAATTTATTAGAAGATAAAGATCTGCCTGAAAATATAATTAATGATATCAGCGAGTGCTGTAAAAATACCAAGCCAAATCCTTTAGTTTTGAATCGACTAACTTATTATTACTTAACTCAAATTAAACGTACAAATGGCCAAGCCATTAACCCTGTTGCTCACTTTCATCTTGGTAATGGGGCGTCTCTTTATAAAATTCATGCAGAAGCAAATATTAATGAGCTTGCTCTAGATGATTCTTGGGGAGTGATGGTTAATTACTTATATGATTTGGAGTCAGTTGCTAAGAATCATGAAGACTATGCAAATCAAGAGCCAGTTGCAGTGTCACCAAAACTTACAAAATCTATTCAAAATAATAAGAAAAAACCTTAGCCTATTAATTTATTGATTCAATTTCTTTTTCAGGTTCAGTAGACATTCTTAACTTATTGGCTAAAAACCAAATTAATCCTACACCTAATGCCCACCAAATAATTTGCCATGCCCAAATTGATGGCATTCCAAGCATCCAAGAATCATAACCAGCATTAGGTTTTCCAAAAATGAAGTTTCCAAATATTGATCCTGGGCCAATAGCAAAAAACATCCATACCATTAATAAAAGTCCTCCAACTGGCTTAGACCATCGATCATTATTAGTTACCTCAGAATGTTTTTGGAAAAATGAGTGAAATGTTTCCCTATGTTTTTTGTCAGGATCTTGACTGGCCATTAAAGAGATAATTAAGCAGATTGAAATATTAAAAAACATACCCCATACGGCTGAATGAATTGTCCATGGCCATACTCCCCAAGGAAGTCGTCCACCAGTTATTTTCTGCCCTAATGTTTCAGTGAAGATGACTACAATAATCCCAATAATTACACCTGCTATTGCTGCATTTTTTGTAATCCATGGAAACCATGTGACACCTAATAATGAAGGCCAAAGCTGGAATGAGCAAGCAATTGCTAGACTTCCAAGTATAAGAGTGGCTTCCATCGAAAATGAAGCTAATAACATTCCACAAAAGAACACTAAAGCTGTAAAGAGTTTAGCTGCATTAATTTGAGTTTTATAATCTGCATCTTTATTAAAATAATGAACATAGATATCTCGAGATAAAATATTTCCAGTAGTTGACATAAATGCAGCTGCAGTAACTTGTAATGCCGCTATAGCGCAAATAGCAAGGAAGCCAACCATCCAGGGCGAAGTGCTTCCTACAAGCTTAATATAATGCATTACCAATTCAGTATATTGCGCCTTAGATAATTCTGGCAAGTGCTGTGCAATAGCAAATCCTGCTTCATTCACGGCACTATTTGCCCCTAATAGATTTGCACTTACTCCTTGTAGTGTAGAAAATAAAAACATAATAATGCCCACACAAGCTGCAGCACCCCATATTTGGTGAATTGAAAAACCTTTAGTTGATCTGCTGGTAAACCCAAGCATTGTGAATGTTGGTGAGGATTGAATTCCCATAACTGACATCATAAATGTAAGAGTCATAATAGCAGTCCATGGGCCTCCCTTTGGAGTTTCAATTCCTATACCATCTGTAAATTGAATTACACCAGGAATTGCAAAGTATCCTGGGAAGTTACCACCTCCCATGCCTTTAGTTTTTCCAAGATGACTAGTAATGTTTTTTGCAATGTTTGCTAAGCCTTGGTTTAATGAATCAAATCCTCCAGCCAGATCAAGAGCAAATAATCCTAATACAATCATTCCAAGGAAAAATAATATTGTTTGCAACACAGAAATTTTTGCTATTGCTTGCATTCCACCCATAATTGAATACAAAAGAACAAACCCAGACAAAGACCACATTGCTACATTACGTGAAAAAATACCATTAGTTAATTCACTTATTAGGAATCCTGAGGATCCAAAGAGTAATGCAGCAAAAGGAATACCAAATAAAATTGCAATACAAACTGAAATAATTCTTAGAGTGTCATCTTTAAAGTATGCAGAAAGCATTTCACCAGATGTAGTAAATTTAAAACGTCTTCCAAGCATCCATTGTCTTTTAAGTAGAACAACTCCTGAAATTGCAACAGCTATGGCAAAAAATGAAGTATTTGCAAATTGAAAGCCATCTCTAAAAATGAGTCCAGGGTGAGCAATAAAAGTCCATCCTGCAAAAGATATCCCTGTAGCTGCTATAGCAAATACCCATGGCGATAAGTTACGGCCAGATAGGAAGTAGTCATCTGCAGAGGATATTTGCTTAGATGCTCGAACTCCCCAAAAAAAACAGTAAGACCAATATAGGACTAAAAATATAAATATCCATGTTATTGCACTTGTCATTTTATTTATTTCCTTGAATTATTTTTCTAGACGTCATGATTAATTCGTATTTAAATTTGAGTTCTTATATGAGGTGATCTGGCATATAAAGCTACCATAGGAAGAATTAGCAGGCCGAAAACAAATTGTTGTCCTTCATAGCTTAATCCAATGCCTACTAAAAATGATGATAGAACTTGTAAAACAAGGACACCAATAACTGTAAATCCATAACCTCCTTTGCCTCCAAGAAGTGAAGTGCCACCAACCACAACAGCGGCTATTGTTTGAAAAAGATAAGGTCCACCAACACCAACAAAACCACCACCACTCCATCCTAAAAGTAAAACACCAGTTAATGCAGAAACAAATCCTCCTATTGCAAATGCCCCTATCCAATAAGCTCTCTCTGATATAGATAGTCTTGCAGCAGCTGTTCGATTTCCACCTACTGCGTACAGGTTCCTACCCCAAGTCGTATTTGATAGTGCGATAATCATAAGGATCGATGATACAACCCAAATTACAACAACAGGCGGGATGCTGATACCAATAAAAGTTCCATTTGTTGCAGCTATATTAGACAACCATTTTGGTACTACACCAAAAACGCTTCCTCCAAAATCTGAACCAATAGTTGTTAAGGCTTGAACAGCTCCAGTAACTACAAACCCAACACCTAGAGTTAAGATAAGGGCTTGACCTTGAATGCGAAAACTTAATAAGCCATTAACTATTCCAACACCTAATCCCATTAATAAAACAGCAACTATGCAGATCCATGGAGGTATTCCTAGTGTGATTAAATACATTAAACCAATATTTGCCGCTCCAATTACAAAGCTAACTGATAAATCTAATCCACCTAATAATACAACAAGTGTTTGTCCAATACATGCAAGGCCAAGAAATGATGCAAAAAGAAGCATTGATTTAAGGTTCAAAGTCGATATAAAGCCATCTACAATTAATGAGCCCATAATAAAAAGTCCAATTAATACTGCTAATCCCATGAGCGCGCTTTTATTATTTTTCGCAACTGAGTTGGTAATGATTAGTATTAAGAGAGTTAGAAAAAATACCACCAATGAAAGTATATTTTGCCATTGAAAAAAATTATCCATAGCAAAAGCAAGTGCAACAAATGCAACAATCATTGCTAATATGCCAACAATCGCACCCTTGTTACTTTTTATAAGGAAATTAAAGTAACTTTCAGTAATCTCTATATCTTGGATTTCTTGAATAGGCGCATTTTCTACTAATTGTGTATCTTCCTCTTTAAGGCTGTCAATGTATGTCCATCTTACTGAAAGGTGATGCCATCCCCATAGGATTGAGCCAAAGATTGCAACTGTATAAAGCATAACAAGTTGTGAAGGGGTGTTATCAATAAAGCCTAAAACAGCGCTTATAACTGAAACTATTAAGGCAACAATAAAGCCCAGCCATTTATAAAATGAAAAGGCGGCTTTTCCCATTCTATTAACGCGCATTTTTAACCCAATTATTTTGAAATATTTTCATTATTTATCCTTCCCATTTACTTATTGCATCATCTTTATGATCACCAATTATGTATGTGCTTATTATGTGCATTACATTTGGAGCAGAAATAATTGTAATTCCAATAATGACGATGAGTTTCCAAATTGGCACACCTATTGCATAAAATAAACCGCCCCAAGCTAGAATAGCAAAAGCAGCTATATACCAATATTTCCAAAAACTATTAAAACTAGTTTCTCCCATAGCAATGCGTAAAAATACTTGTAATAAAACAATAATGATAGCGATGTAGGCAATTTCAGTAATCAGTGCCATTCCACTGGCCTCAACATTCATCCTTAATGGTGCCATGTATTCGATAAATTTGACTGGTAAACTTTCTATTCCAGTAGGGATAATTGGGATTGAATAGTTCGTTAATGTACCCATATTAGAGGCAGTTGAACTCATACTATTGCCTATAAAGAAATACATAACAATTAAGAAAGTAATAGAGATTGCTCCAATAAAAATATTATTGATATTTTTTGTTTTTGTTTGGACTAAAGGTATAGTAATTGTGAAAAGAAGTGCTGAGACCATTAGAATTGCAAAAACTTCGCCTGAGAAACTACTTGTTAAATAACCTTTATCTGCATCTTGAAAAAATATAGCTCCAACTGCAATTAATGGCACTATTGAGATGCAAATTATCATTGCTAAGCGCTTGATACTATCTTTAACTCCTGGAAGCATTGTTAAGATTATTAATGATGACAGAAGCACTACCCCAATAAGACCAATTAAAAGATATGTTGTCTTACTTAATGCATTTATAGAAAAAAATGATTGTGATGAGTTAGAGATTTCTTCCATACTAAATATACTCATTGAATAATCAATCATAGCTGGCGAGAAAACTACTTCTGAAGAAGAATCAGGATTAAATATCAGACCGAAAGCGGCAATTATTACAACAATCATAAGTCCAATCATTGGGCCACTTATATGCTTAAAAGCAACTTTAATAATATAGGCTGTGAGCGCCACCCCAATTATTATAAGAAACATAATTGTTCCTGCTGACATAGTTTCCTGTTCAACAGCAGCTACAAATGCCTTATATCTTTTTACTCCAAAAGATTTATCCATAGATACACTTACCATTACCCCTAATGAGACTATCCCCATTACTAAAAACACTAAGGATGGTGAAAGGCCTCGAGCCCGTTTTTGAAGAAATGGAATTGCAATACTAATTAATAATGAAACTACCAGCATAAGTCCATATGAAAAATCGGTAACGAAGCTCTGCATTTTTCCAAAGTTGAAAGTTGAAAGAGCAAATGTAATTAAAAAGATATTTAGTGATCCAAGGAGGGCGCCAAATGCACTTCCTCGACCTCCTGCTAAATTTGCTCCACCTAGAACAAGTGCGGTAACAGCCATTAATGTGTAAGTTGTTCCTTGACTTGGATCGCCAGAGCTAATTAGAGATGTAAATGTAATTGCTGCAAGTCCTGCATAAATACCACCTATAACATGAGCACCGATGCGAACCATATTGATATTAACTCCACTTGTGTAGGTAGCACGCTCATCAGAGCCCATCATTTTTAAATTACCCCAAAAGGCTGTTTGAGCAAGTAAATACCAACCTGCTGTTGCAACTATTAATATTACTAAAACGGGAGAAAAAATGGTAGTGCCAGCTCCCCAGCTATACATCCAATCAGGTGCTAAGCCAGATGGTCGAGGCATAATTATAAGATTCAATCCAACAAGTGAAAGGTAGCCACTTAATGACACAATAATTGGTTGAACGCGAACAAATACAATTATTAAAGCCATTAGAACTTGGTAGGCAATACCAACTCCAATGGCATATAAAAAAATTGCAATTGGTGATTCAATTAAACCTAGCCCAATTAGTTGAATCATACCAACATTAATAAATCCAATTAATGGACCAATGGATAAGTCAACTCCCGCTCTTCCGGCCATCACAATTACTGTTAAAGCATAGGTTGCAAGTATTAGTGGAGCCACAACAATTATTAAACCACCAAATCCAGTGCTTGAAACCAAATAGGGGCCTCTAATAACTGCAAATATAAGTAATAGGAAAAATATTACTATAGGAACTATAAGATAAGTGCTAGCTCCAGAATTTGATTGTTGTTTTTTTATTAATTCCATTATCGTTAATAGTTTATTTGATGATATTCATTTATAACTGTCCTAATCTTTAGAGAATAATTTTTCAAATTTTTCTAAATCTTCTTTGCTATATTCTTGAGTATTTGAATTAATGCTCTTGTGATTTATATTATTAGAAGAGGTGATTTTTTTTCCTTCCAAACCTCTATCCATTTCTTTTTTAATTTCATTACTGTTTGTGCCATTTTCAATTTTTTTGAATAACTCTTCGTCAGTAGCTGAGTAACCGTCTACTTTATTTGCCTGACTCAAAGTAATTTTTTGGTTAGATTTTTTTTTGAAATTCATTAATTTTTCAAACTGATTTGAATCATCTTTAGAATATTCAAAAGACTCAGTTAGTTCATCAGCTACTTTCTTTTCAACTTTTTCGCCATTATTATTTTGGTTATCAGAGGAATTAATTATTGAATTAAAATTCTCTTCATCTATAGGTGAGAAATCTTTCTTTGAAGATTTAGCTGACTCTTCAGCTTTAAGCTCATTTTTGAAATATTTACTTACGTTATATTCACTCATTTCATTCTCCATTTTTGTATTTTTAGGATATTGTGAGTTAACTAAATCCTTATGTTCTATTTCTGAGTTATCTTCATTTTGAATATGGCCAAACATCGACTCAAGAATCCCATCTGCATTAATTTTTTGATCCAAAAATGTCTCAAAAATACTTCCATTACGAAATACAATTACGCGAGAACAAAAGCCAATAAACTCTTCAAGTTCACTTGACATGTAAATGACTGAATTTCCTTCATCTGCAAATTCTCTCAATTGTTTATAAAGATCTCTTTTAGTTTGTAAATCTATTCCACGAGCAGGGTCTAACAAAACTAAAGTTTTAGGATGGGTGGAAAAGGCACGTCCTAGCATTACTTTTTGTTGATTTCCACCACTTAAAGACGTAATCATATTTTCTTTAGCACCTGCTTTAATTGCTAATCTCTCTACCTCCCAATCATAAATATCATTTATTGCTCCCCATTCAATAAGGCGTACTCCAGGAATATTAGTATTTTTATCGTACATAGAAATTCCTAAATTCTCAACAATACTTAGATTTGGTAAAATTCCTTCTCTTTTTCGATCCCCTGAAACAAATGCAATTCCATTTTTTTTTGCATCAGCAAGAGTGTTAATTGTAGAAAAATCATCCCCATGATTTGTACTCACTTCGGCAGCACCTTTTGATGCTGTTGAAATACCAGCTAATATTCGAACAAAATCATCTTGACCATGGCCATCTAGCCCAGTAATTCCAACTATTTCACCTTTATTTAATTCAAAATTAGAAGGATCACTTGTTGGCCAAACCTTCATATTTTGAGTTCTGAGAGCTACTTTTGAGTGAGATGATTTATGAGCTTCTTGTTTAATTGAATCTTTACTTTGATCTTTTCCTGTCATCAGCTGTAAAAGATTTTTTTCAGTAATTTGACTTTTTTCTAAAACACCAACATCCTTGCCATCTCTCATAACAGTACAACGATCGCTAATTCTCACTAGTTCTGCAATCCTATGAGTTACTATTATGATTGCTGTGCCCTTATCACGTAACTCTCTCATCTTATTAAATAGGCGCTCTGTAGAGTCAAAATCTAAAGCCGCTGATGATTCATCTAGAATTAGAAGGTCAGGCTCACTTAGTAATCCTCTGGCAATAGTAATCCACGCTTTAGTACTTAATGGTAAATTGCCAGCTGGCATTAAAGGATCAATATCTTCATCAGCTAGTTCACTTAATAAAATTCTAGCTTTCTCTTGCTTGTCTTTATCCGACATTGATTTAGAAAAAAAGCCGTCAATACCAATAAAAAGGTTGTCAACTATTGATGCTTCATCTGCTACAAGTACCTCTTGAAAAACCATTGAGACACCTAAATCACGTGACTCCTTTGGTGTAGATGGATGATGGCCATTTATTGATACTTTTCCTGAGTCAATTGGAAGGACGCCTGCCAGTACTTTAGCTAATGTACTTTTCCCACAGCCATTTCCACCAATAATTGCATGGATTTCACCAAAATAACCAGTAAAAGAAACATCATCAAGTGCTTTAGTGACTCCAAATGACTTGCTAACATTTTTAACATGTAGCTCACCTGGAAATTTGGTTAATACTTCTGGCAAATCTGAAGGATCATTTTCTAATGTCCTTTGTACTTGATCAGTCAATTAAATTTACCTCTAAATTGAAATAGGAATCACCTTAGACTTATGGCAATCTATTTAAATAGAAATTTTGATATAGATAAATTCTATTTTAAAACATCCAAAAGTATAGGTGTAGTTTACTACTATCAAATACCATAGTCAATAGTATGTATTGATTCTTATATTTTTTGTAGAGTAATGTTTATTAATGTTACAATCACGTACAAAAATACTGGTTAACTGGTATTTTTCTTGCTGTTTTTTCTATTTTGATATATTGGAAATATCTTGGATTTATTAATTAAATATAAATATGATTGAAATTTTTAATTATTTTTCAAAGCTAAAGAAATTCGTATCTAATTCTTTTATTAAAGCTGGAGTATTACCCTGGTTTCTGGGTGTGGCTCTAATTACCTTCTCTTTTGCTAGTGATAATTTTTTAACTACACAAAATATCCTAGGTGTTGCAAGACACTCATCAGATCTTATTCTAGTTGCAATGGCTCAGATGGTAGTTATGCTTACTGGAGGATTAGACTTCTCTGTTGGAGTAATTCTTGCAATGACCTCTGTAGTTGCATCAATTACAATGGTGGCTTTATGGTCTGGGTATGGCTCTGGTTGGGAGTCAATTTTTATAGGTTGCTTAGCAGGCCTTTTCGTAGGTGCTTGCATCGGCCTGGTCAATGGTCTTGGTGTTGCTTTTTTACGAGTTCCTCCATTCATAATGACTCTTGGAATGTCTTCAATTATATTTGGGTTAGCTCTTACAATTACTGGAGGAATACCAATCTATGGAATGCCTGAGTCATTTACAAATATTTTTGGCTACGGCACATTTCTAGGAATTTCTTTGACTATTTGGATCACTCTATTTTTTATTATTTTGGTTTACATATTTATAAATATGACAAAGATGGGGAGGTACTTTTATGCAATAGGTGGAAACATAAGAGCAGCTGAACTATCTGGTATTAATGTTCGAGTTTATATAGTAAGTGCCTATGTTTTTTCTGCGATTGTAACAAGTTTTGCAGCCTTACTAATTACTGCAAGGTTAGAGACTGGAGAGCCTAATATTGGTGCAAGCTATCCTCTACTTTCTATAGCCGCATGTGCAATTGGAGGTGTAAGTCTTCTTGGTGGTGTTGGAAGAGTACAAAATGTTGTTCTAGGGGCATTTTTTATCATCTTAATACAAAATGGAATGAACCTAATGAGAGTTGGTTCATATTTACAGATGGTTGTTATAGGTGTGCTTTTGATAGTAGCAATTAGTGCTGAATATTTTAGACAGCAAATGTTATCAACCATAAAGAGATAATGATTTTTTATTCATTAAATTTGAAGGTTTTTTTAGATTCTAAAATCTAAAAATTCATAATTAGTATATGAGAAAAATTAAAAAAAATTTCTTTAATAGGTTATCTCTTAATCAAAAAATCTTAACTTTAATCTTTATTGAGATAATTGCTTTTATTTCATTAATGCTTGTCGCTTTCTCACAAGTTTATACAGTTGGTAGTGAGACTAAACAAATGTCTTCTATCACGATTCCTTTGATTGAGTCAGTCCACACAATTGATGCAAGTATATATACTCAAAGGCTTAGCGTAATTGAGCTTTATATAACAGTTACCCAAATAATTAACCAAAATGTTGATAAAACGAGTTTTTATGATAAATATGTACAACTTTTAGATGGCAAGTCAATTCAGGATAGGTTTTTATTAGCTAGTCAAAAATTAAAGGATTCAATTGCTGATACAGAAGATTTTATTAGGAAAGCTAAAAATCAACAAACCAAAAATAATGACATAATTCTAGATAACCAAGAGCGATTACTTCGAGAGCTTTATGATCTAAGAGTAATTTCTCAAAAATACAATCAGTTAGTTGTGAGTAAATTATTTCTTGAAAATAATTTACAAATACTTACTCTTAGTATTCAGGACCTAAATGAAATTTCATCTATTGAAGATTCTCTCCTATTTCAGGCAGAAAAAGTAAGTAAAGAATTAGAAAATATAATTGAAGCCTCTAAAGCAAAAATAATTTATGTTGAAAGAATAGCTATCAGTTATATTGTTATAACAACAATTATTTCAATTTTATTTGCCATCACTATGATTCTTCTTATTGTTAGGATGAATATTTCAAAGCCCTTACAGTTACTTACTGACTCAATAAATAGATACACTCCTTTAAGAAAAGTAACAAGGCTTGAAGATGAGCAAAATATATTAGAGAGAGAGGATGAGCTTGGAAGAATGGGTAGGAGTTTTAATAGATTAAAGGAGGATTTGTGGGAGCAAGGTGTTGGACTTCAAAATGCCAAGGAAGATGCTGATAGAGCAAATAAAGCAAAATCATTATTCTTGGCTTCAGCTAGCCATGATTTACGTCAACCCTTAAATGCTATGCAAATGTATATAGCCGCGTTAAAATCTAAAGTTAAAGATGATGAGATTCTTACAATTGTTGAAGATATAAATTCAGTTTCTGCTTCAACAGCAAGACTTTTAAATGCACTTTTAGATGTTTCTGAATTGGAAGTAGGGGCTATTAAGCCTCGATATGAAGACTTTCCAATTAATAATATTTTTACTAGTATTTTTCAATCATTTGCACCTTTGGCAAAAGATAAAAACTTACAGTTTAGAATCGTTCCTTCTAATATTACTGTTAAGAGTGATCCTGATTTATTAGAGCGTATATTGGGCAATTATATGTCAAATGCCATTCGCTATACTAAAGCTGGATCTGTAATGATCGGATGTAGAAGGCGAGGTAATATGGTTTCAATTGAAGTCTGGGATACTGGTTGTGGAATTTCTGAAGATCAAATGCCAAATATTTTTGAGGACTTTTATCAGATTGAAAATAAAGAGCGAGATAGAAGTAAGGGCTTAGGTCTTGGCCTAGCTCTAGCCAAGCGTTTATCGATAAGTCTTAACCATTCAATAGAATTCAAATCTACTCTTGGAGGAGGCTCGTGCTTTTCTGTGTTAGTTGCAATTGGTGAGCAAAAGAGTAGTGAAGTTAAATTAGATGTTATTCCTAATATTATGGATTTAACTGGCGCTAAAGTTTTATTAATTGAAGATGATACTGATGTTTTAAAAGCTACAATTCAGTTGCTAGAGTCTTGGGGCTGTATCGTTGAAGCTGGCAGAGATCAAGATGAAATTAAAGATATTATTAGATCTTCAAGTTTTCAATTACCAGATATTATTGTTGCCGATAATCGATTGCCAGGGGCTTCAGGTATTGACATAGTTAAACTAGTTCGACAAGAGTTAGGAGCTATAATTCCGAGCGTAATAGTAACTGGAGATGTAGAAAGGTCTCATGTCCAAAGTATTACAGAAAAAGGGTTTCCAGTTTTATTAAAACCAATTCAGCCTGCAAAGTTTAGGGCTATTCTTTCACACTTGATTAACTCATAGTATTTAGTTGGCTTTAAAAGCTAGACTTTGACTTTAGTTTGTCTAGATTTCAAAAAATAGTTTTGAATGAGTTCTTCGCTTGACTCCTCAGAGCTTATTTCAGCAGATAAGGTGCCTTCATTAATAATATAGATTCTATGAGATAAGTTAACTAGTTCAGTTAAATCAGAAGAGATCATTAGAACCGCACCTCCAGCTAAACAAAAGTCACTTATTAGTTCATAAATTGATACTCGAGTGCCAATATCTACTCCTATTGTTGGTTCATCAAGAATAAATAGCTGAACGTCTCGAGCAAAACTTTTAGCAAGCATTACTTTTTGTTGAGTACCACCAGATAGTTGCTCTATTTTATTTTCAATACCCTTATTAAAGTTTAGTCGTTGCCCAATTTTTTCAACAATATCTTTTTCATTTTTTCTATTAACCATGAAGCCAGTTGAAAATTTTGGAAGCCCAAGTGATGGTAGAGAAATATTTTCTCTAATGTTGTGTTCCATTATAAGTCCTTCTGCTCTTCTATCAGAGGGCACATAAAGCATACCCCTATCAAGCATTGCCCTAGGACTGATGACATTGATATTTTTAGAGCTGTCGTATACAACATCATCTAAGTAAGTTATGCTGCCTGAGTTAATTTTATTAATGCCAAAGCACGCACGACCAATTGCAGATTTTCCTGATCCATCAAGCCCTGCAAGACCGACAACCTCGCCTGCTCTAATATTGATTGATACATCTTTTAAGAAACTATCTGGAATGCTTAGATTTTTTACATCTAATAGTATTCTTCCACGCTGACTTTTTATTTCAGGAAAGAAATTATCAATTTTACGACCTGTGGCAAGCTCAATTAATCTTTGCTCGTCAATTTTAGAGACCTTATCAGACTCAACTATTTTTCCATCTTGAAGAATGGTTACACGATTACATATTGTATAAATTTCTTTCATTCGGTGAGTAATATAAATTACGCCAATACCCTCTGCTTTTAAAATTTTAATCATTGAAAAAAGATGGTTTGTTTCATTTTCTGCCAAAGAGGCAGTGGGCTCATCAAGAATCATTATCGAAGGTCTTGTATGGAAAGCTTTTGCAATCTCAACCATTCTCTTTTCAGCATGAGATAAGTTAATTATTTTTTCTTCAGGTCTAATAGAAAACTCAAGCCTATCCATTGTCTCACAAGCCATTTGGTGTAATTTTTTCTTATTAAGAAATAATCCTTTTGAAAGATTAGACCCTAGAAACAAATTTTCCTCAACAGTGAGTTGAGGAACTAATGAGAATTCTTGAAATACTGCACTAATTCCTAGCTCTCTTGCATTATGAACAGAATGTATTTTCAATTCTTCATTGTTCAGAATAATTTTTCCACTTGTAGGTTGTAAATCACCAGTAATAATCTTAATTAAAGTTGATTTTCCAGCTCCATTTGGCCCAAAGATAGCATGCGCTTCACCAGGGTATAAATCAAAGTTGACCTCACTTAATACAGGAGTATCAAAAAATTGTTTTGATATATTGTTAAGTTTTAATAGTGGTAACGATCCTTGATTCATAATTTAGTTTTTTAATTACTAAGCAAATCTTTTAGTTTACTGAAAAAACTGGAGACCACCCCTTAGGGGCAAGTGTTGTTGAGGAATCAAATTTATTAAAATTTTTAGGAGTTACAATTAATATTGGTTGCTGAATGTGTTCTGTAATTCGACCTGTATTATATTCTGGGCGACCTCCTGTTGCCATTTCAATTCCCTCTAATAGTCTTACTGCCTGATCAATAGCAATTTTGGCTTGAGAAATCATTTGATCTGATGGCGCCATTGAAATTAACCCACGCTTTATAAAAAGATCAATACCAGGAGTATAGTATGTAGATACTAGTTTAATTTTCTTTTGAAGATTTCTAGCTCTAAGTGCCCCTACCGCAGCTTCAATTGTTGTTCCAGTTCCTACAATATATTTAAATTCAGGCTCTGGCCCCGAAGCTAAGTTTTGAAGGGTTTCTTCAACCAACTGTAATTGGATTGATTTTCCTGTATCTCCCCAATTTGTTTCAAGTATTTCAATTTTTGATCCCTTTAAGGCTTTTAAGCAACCTACATTTGAGGCGATTGACCATCCAGCACCTGGTGGCCCAGGGAACCAAACTATATTGGTTGAATTAGGATTATTTATTTCTTGGTCTATTACCCATTTGCATGAGGTATAACCCATATCAATAAAACTTTGTAATGAATTAGCATCTACAGTTGTATTGATTCCAGTTACAAGAACAATTACTGGAATTCCTTTTTCTCTTATTATTTCTATCTGTTTTGCGTTACCATTACTTGAGATTGGTCCAATAATTAAAGCCTCTCCTCCATTAGTTATGCAATCATCAACTTGATTTAGTTGCGCATCTAGATTTGTATATCCACCAGCTTCAAATAATGTGATTTTTTGACCTAGACGACGACCTTCAGTAATAATCCCATAGGCTACTCCAACCCAATAAGAGTCCTTAAGATGAGGGAATGAAACACATATGTGATGTTTATTTTTGACTTGCGTGGGCTTTAAAGGTGAATAAATTTGGAGAGGAAGAGTTTCTAGAGAGTTTCTTTTGTCAACCCAGCACTCAACATCACCATCTGTACAGGAATAATTAAATACATTGACACTCTGCGACCAATAATTTCCCTCATCGGCATGACTAGTGGAGATTAAGAATGATAAAAAAAATAAAGATACACAAAGGAGTCTTAAAATATTATTAAAGTATTTTTTTGAATAAAAAACGAAGTAGTCATTTTTAAAAATAGAAATCAATAAATTTTCCTCTAGATAATTAACTCCGATACTTTTTGGATATCAGAATATTTAGCAACTGCTTCGGTTCGGTTTTTAACATTGAGCTTTTTAAATATTGCTGATACGTGCATTTTAATCGTTGGAATCGTGAGGCCTAATTCTGTTGCAATAGTCTGGTTTGAGTTACCTACTTTTATAAGATTAAATACTTCCTCTTGCCTCTTTGATAGGATACTTGATTTTTTGATGATATTAGAAACTGGCTGAGGGCTATGATTATTAACATCAATTCTTGATTTTAATACATGAGGAGGAATATAAACCCCTCCAGCCAATATAAGCTTAATAGCACTAATAGTAATTTCTGGTAGTGAGGTTTTTGGAATGTAACCAGACGCTCCAGAGGAGATGGCCATATGGATGGAATCAAAATCTTCTTTAACAGATACAATAACTATTGGTACTCCAGGATATAAATTGATAATATTAAGGATGCTTTTTTCTCCATCCATACCTGGCATCATTAAATCTAGAAGCAATAAATCAATAGAAGGCTTCTCTGAAAGAACTTTTAGTGTTTCCTCAAAACTATTAGTTTGAAAGATATCTGAAATAGGTACAGCCATTTTTACAACTAACTCAAGCCCACCCCTAACTAAAGCATGATCATCTGCTATAACAATTTGATGACGAATTGGATTTTCTTGAATTTTATTTCCCATATTTTTTATTCTCTTAGTAATTGAAATTTAAAGATATAACGAGGTATTCTCATTAATTGTACATTATTTTACTGGTTAATAAATATGTAGGGCTGCATACTTTAAACCCATATACATACTAATGTAACGTAATAAATAAAATATACATACTTTTGTTGACTAATATATTCAATATGCTATACTCACATATACTTTAGACTATGTAAATTTGCTTTAAAGGCGTATCTAGCTTATAAATCAAAGTTTTTTTAAAGTATACAAAACAAGTAATGATACTTGTCAAAAAAAGGAGATAAAAATGCAAAAATTTATAAAATTTACTCTAGCATGTTTTTTATCGTTAGGATTTTCAACGATGACTCTTGCTGGTCTAGATGAAATTCCAAAAAGTATAACTGATTCAGTTTATAACCCAGATCTTATGGACTCAATGCAGCCATTAGGTGAAAGTGCTTTTAGAGAATGGAAGAGTGAGCGCTCTCCACCTTGGACAGTAGGTTATGCAAGTACTTATGCTGGAAACACATGGCGTAAAGGCGCAATGGACAGGTTATTAAACGAGATCAAGCCAAAATGGCAAGAACTTGGATTACTAAATGATATTGTTGTTACCCAATCAAATCTGAAAGATTCATTACAAATCCAACAGATTAGACAACTAGTTGATCAGGGCGTAGATGCAATAATTATTTGTTGCTCAAACCCAACAGCGCTTAATCAGGCTATTCAATATGCATTTGATAGAGGCGTTCCTGTCTTTTCATTTACTGGATATACAACATCACCACTTTCAGTCAGTTCGTCAGTTAACTACCATCAAGCAGGATTTGATGTTGGTACATGGATGGCCGAAGAAATTGGTGGCAAAGGTAATGTTCTTGTAGTAGAGGGTATTCCTGGTTATTCTGCTTCTGATTCTCAAAACCGTGGAGTCTTGGATGGGTTATCTCAATATCCAGGAATTAAGGTTACTGGACAGATTGCTCATATGTGGACATCACAAGTTGGTCAAGCAGAAACACAAAAATGGTTAGCAACTCATCCTGGTCAGCTTGACGGAATGGCAGTTCAATCTTCTGGTGAAACAGGAGTATTAGCTGCGCTTCAGCAATCAGGTCGTGAGATGGTTCCATTATCAATTGGTGGTGAGCTAGGTGCTTTATGTTACTGGCGTAATAATCCAGATTACATTAGTGCTGCAATTCAAACATGGCCTCCAGGAGACGATGTTGAACTAGGCTGGAATATCATGATGCGAACTTTGCAAGGTCAAGGTCCTAAAATTCAATCAATTTTAGTCCCACCACGCAAAATTACTTATTCTGATGTTGAGGCTATGATGGGTACTGATTGTGATACTAACTCTACTGGTTGGTACAATCCAGGAATAGATATTTGGGGTGGTGCAGACTATCTTGATAATTTCTTCCTAAGACCTGCGGATCCAGAGGCATATGATCCAAATTCATAAGTAAATAAACTTCATAGAGCCTAGAATTTTTTCTAGGCTTTATGAATCTCAAGCTTGATATATAGTTTTTAGAATGATTGAAAATGTATTTTTAAATAAATTAAAGAAAGATGTAATAAAAATAGAATTTAAAACCAAGGATATTTTATGAATAGCACATTATTACCAACGGACATTGTAGGAGGAACTTTTTGGCTCCTATCTATGGCAATGTTTGGTGCATCTATTTTCTTTCTTCTTGAAAGAACAAAGGTTGCTTCTAAGTGGCATACAACAATGACATTACTAGGAGTTGTAATGCTGGTTTCAGCAATCTTCTATCACTATATTAAAACCATGTGGGTAGATACTGGTTCAGCGCCAATTATTCTTCGTTATTTAGACTGGATACTCACACATACAATGCAAATAGTGTTGTTTTATGTCATCTTGTCTGCAGTTACAAAAGTTTCATCAGCCTTATTTTGGAGGTTATTAATTGGATCATTAGTCATGGTAATTGGTGAATTTCTAGGAGCAGCTGGGTATATGAGTGCTACGTTAGGATTTATCATAGGAATTGTAGGTTGGCTCTATATTCTAGGTGAGCTTTATATGGGAGAAGCTGGACGTGCAAATTTAGAGAGCGGTAATGAAGCTACACATATGGCATTTAATGGCCTCAGATTGATTTTAACCATTGGATGGGCAATTTATCCACTAGGTTATTTTATAAACAATCTTGGAGGTGGTATCGATGTAAATAGCTTAAATATTGTTTATAACCTAAGTGATTTTTTAAATAAAGTAATTTTTGGATTCGTAATTTATAAAGCTGCAATGAATGATACTCAGTTAGTAAACGAAAGTAATTAACTATGAAAAATAATACATACAAATTTTATAAGGAGAAATTATTATGACTGGTGCAGATATTATTGCGGCCATTATTCTGACGGCACTAGCAATTGCAATTTTTGTATATTTGCTGCATTGGCTTTATCGCAGATCATCTAAAGAGGTTTCTTTTGTAAGGACAGGACTTAGAGGTGAAAAAGTTATATTAAGTGGTGGAGCATTTGTATTACCAATCATCCACAATATAACTTCTGTTGGCATGCGAACATTACGAATAGAGGTTAAACGTGGAGGTGATAAGTCATTTATTACTAAAAATCGAATGCGTGTTGAAATAATTGCTGAATTCTATGTACGCGTAACTCCATCAAAGGAGGCTGTATCAATTGCAGCAGGTACTTTAGGTAAAAGGACAATGGAGCCAGAAAGTTTAAGAGAGTTAGTCCAGGGTAGATTTGTGGATGCACTTGGTATTGTTGCAGCACAAATGACAATGGAAGAAATACAAGAAAAGAGGGGCGAATACATAAAGGAAGTTAAGGTAATTGTTGCAGAGTCATTGGGAGCAACAGGACTTGAGCTTGAAGCAGTTTCCCTAACAAGCTTAGATCAAGCTGGATTAGAGGTGTTTAATCCATCAAATGCATTTGACGCAGAAGGTCTTACTCAACTTACAGAGCAAATTGAAGCTGGAAAGAAAAAGCGTAATGATATTGAGCAAGATACAACAATAAGAATTAGAGCAAAAAATCTTGAAGCTGAACAGAAAGCTCTGGAAATTGATCAACAAAGAGAGTTTTCAAGGTTATCACAGGAGCGTGAAATTGCTAAACAGCGAGATCGAGAGCGTACTGATATGGCTATTGAGACGGCAATACAGCAGCGTTTAGCTGAAGAATCTAGAATCCAATCTGAAGAGGATATTGAAAAAGCGCGTATTAAACAACAAGATACAATTGAAGTTGAGCGTTCATTAAGGGAGCATGAATTAACACTACAGATTGAAGAGCGAAAAAGATTAAGAAATGAAATTGAAAGACAAACTGAAACAGATATTAAACAAAAGAATCTTGAGGCTGAAATTAGAGCGTTAGAGATTCAAAAAGAAAATGAGTTTGCAAGACTTCAACAAGAAGAAGATATTGCGTCACAAAGGGCAAAACAAAAAACTGAAGTTCTTAAGGTTGAGTCTGAGCAATACATAGAGTCTGAACAGGCTCAAATTAAAGCAAACGAAGAAGTTAAAAAGATGGAAATAGATCAAAAAAGATCTCTTGAAATCTCTCGTATTAATAATGATCAACTGTCTCAAGCTTCTGAAATACAAAAGAGAAAAAATCTTGAAATTGAAGAAAAAAATCGTGAGCTTGAAATCATAGCTAAAACTGTAGAAGTATTAAAAGCAGTTGAAAATAAAGAACATATTAGAGCTCAAGTAGTTGTTGCAGAGGAGCAGGTTCAATCAGCACAAGAGGTTGAGGTTGCAGAGCGAGAAAAGAAGCTTCAGATAATTAATGCTGAAAAAGAAGGTGAGAGTGAAGCAATACAAATTACTACCCTTGCTAGAGCTGAAAAAGAAGCAGCACAGGAGCAGGAGCAAACTGATAAATATGCTTCCCTTGCAAGTAAGCTTAGATATGAAGTAGATGCAGCAGGAAATTTGATGCTAAATGAAGCTGAAAATGCTCGAAGTGATGAGAGTCGTCAAAGTGATTTAAGAATGGAGATTGCAAAGAATCTTGACTCAATTATTCGTGAAGCTGTGAAGCCAATGGAAAATATTGATGACATAAAAATTTATGAACTTAATGGAATGCCTGGTTTCAATTCAAATAGGTCTAATGGAGATTTTGTTGGTCCAGAAAATGGAGGAAATGGAAGTGGAAATTTTTCTGAAAACGTAGTAAATTCAGCCTTACGTTATCGAGCACAGGCTCCATTTGTTGACAACCTTCTTGATGAGATTGGAATGTCTTCTAAAGAGATAAGCAACATTAAAAACATTCTCGGAGATTATAAGAAGAATGAGAAAAAAAGTGATGATATAGAAGGTGATGAAGCCTAAATGTTCAACTTTAAATTAAAAAAAATTAAGGAAATATTATGTTGAGAATTACTGGTTATAGTGACAAATACTCTGTTTGTCCTGGAGATAACATACAATTTTATATTAACTCTGAAGATAGTGAGGTTTACGAAACACAAATTGTACGGTTAATACATGGTGATACTAATCCTGAGGGTCCTGGATACAAAGAGGAAGAAATTCAAGCTGAATGTAATAAAAATTATCCAGGAAAAAACCAAAGAATACATGGTGGCTCTTATGTTATCGTGCCGCAAGATGATCGTCTTAATGTGGAGAGCTTTACTCTTCAGTGCTATATATTTCCAACAACACCAGTTATTGGTGTTGGCACCCCGCAAAAAGGTCGTCAAGGCGTTTTAACTAAATGGGTTGAGGAAACTAAAAGTGGTTATGGCTTATTTATAGATGAGCATAATTGCTTATCTGTTGAAATAGGTGATGGAAGCGGTCAAATAATGAAGCTTTCAAGTGATAAAAAACTTTTAAGGAAGGTTTGGTATCTTGCTGCAGTTAGTTATGATGCACGCACTGGAAAAGTGACATTATTTCAAGAGCCAGTTGTAACTTCAACTAATGGTGGATTAGGTCAAGGTTTATTAAATCCAGCAGAAGAAACTACTGCTTTGGTCGAATCTATTAATAGTATAAAGCCTGGTATAAATGATGCCCCTTTTCTAATGGCAGCGAGTACAAAGTATGAGAGATCAGGAAGGCATATTTCTGGAGGGCACTTTAAAGAAGTATTGGAGCCAATTGAATTACCGGAACAGATTCATACGTATAACGGCAAAATAGATCGCCCAAGACTATCAAGAAGAGCTTTATCTAAGTCTGAAATAGAGTCATTGGCACGTGGTTATCAGGGATGCAAGGCTGAACTTCGTAATGACGTAGTGGGGGCTTGGGATTTTCATGCGAATATAACTACAAACATTGCCTCAACTTGTATTATTGATACGTCACCTTCGATGCTAAATGGTGCAATTATTAATATGCCTGTTAGAGCTATGACAGGATTTAATTGGACTGGTGATGAAATTGTTTACCATCATAAGCCTGAAGAATACGGCGCAATTCATTTTCATGACGATGACATAGATGATGCTCGCTGGGATGTGGATTTTGAACTTAAAATTCCTGATGGCTTAAAGAGTGGAGTTTATGCAGCTCGCCTAAGGATTGGTGGTGAAGACTCGCCAGAAACAGAAGATTATATCCCCTTTGTTGTTCGTCCTCCAAAAGGAAAGACCACGTCAAAATTAGCCTTTATTCTGCCTACAAATTCATATTTAGCCTATTCGAATGATAATCTTTGTACAAACTGCGTTGTTGCTGAGTTATTGGCTGGAAAGGTTCCTGTAATGACTGCAGCTGATTTGTATTTGAATGAGCATAGAGAGTATGGACTTTCTACTTATTCACTTCATTCAGATGGAAGTGGTGTTTGTTACTCATCAAGACTAAGGCCAATTTTAAATATGCGCCCTAAGTACCGTCATTGGCTCTCTCCATCTTTATGGCAGCTTAATGGCGATCTTCATCTTGTTGACTGGCTTGAAGAAAAAAACTTTGATTTTGATATTCATACTGATGAGGACCTTCATCGAGAAGGGGTTGGGTTATTAAACAAATATCAAACTGTACTTACTGGAAGTCATCCAGAATATACGTCAGAAAAAATGTTTGCTGCTTACGAAAAATATCAACAAGATGGAGGTCGATGGATTTATTTAGGTGCAAATGGTTTCTACTGGTGTAGTGAGTACCATCCTGATAATTCTAATATTATTGAAGTTCGTAAGGGAGAGGCTGGAACAAGAGCTTGGACAGCAAATCCTGGAGAGTATAACAATGCTTTTGATGGAAAATATGGAGGCATGTGGCGAGCGCGAGGAAGAATTCCAAGCAAACTTTGTGGGCTAACTTTTACGGCTTATGGCTTTGATGTTTCATCTTACTATGTTAGAGACAAAGATAGTGAAAGACCAGAGACAGCTTGGATAATGGAAGGCGTAGGAAACGGTGAAAAAATTGGTGATTTTGGCCTTGTTGGTGGTGGAGCTGCAGGTGTAGAGTTGGATCGATATGATATTGAATTTGGAACACCGCATGATTCATATTTATTAGCCCACTCTGTTGGGCACACTAATTTAATGTTGCAAGTTAATGAAGAGATTCATTTTTCTGTTCGAGGATATCACGGAAGCGGTACTGAAAATCCTATGGTCCGAGCTGACATGGTATTTTATAAGACACCAAATGATGGTGGAGTTTTTGCTCCAGGTTCTTTATCATGGTGTGGAAGTCTTTCGCATAATAATTACAATAATAATGTTTCCCGAATTACAGAAAATGCGATAAGAGGATTTTTAAAAGATGGGCCTTTGCCTTAATAATGTAGATAAGGAGTTATATTAAAATGATTACTAATAAGCACCCTGATATGATGGATCCACCTGTTGGTAAGTCAGTTGTTGGAACAAGTACTAAGCCTCTTAATGAGTTAGAGAAAAGAGTAATTAGTCCTTTAGACGAGGATAAGGTTAGTGATTTGTCAGAACGTTTATTTACTCTTAATAATAGACATTATGGGCCAATTGCAGGCGCTTACGTCGCAGTTTGTATTGTTGAAGGAAAAGAATGGTGTGTTGGTCAGTTGAATGCAGATCGAGCAAAGCCATTAATACTTTTTGAAGATAAAGTCTTTAACACCCCTGAAGATGCCCAAATTGAGGCAGGACGATTAAAAGAGGAGCGAGGAGAGTCAATACCTTGTCGTAACCACTAAGTACAAAAATGAATCAATGAGGAATATATTATGATAAATAAAGAAAAAGGTGTAATTGCAAATGAATCTTATGCTGAGACAGATGATTATATTACGAAGACTTATATAATGCCTCTTTTGTATGATGATGAATCACGCAGAAAACTGATTTCAGAGCACAGAAATAGCCCTGTTGGAACTGCTCCATCAAATGGAAGGGCTGCTATAGAGCATAGTCATGATCTTAGAAAAGTTCTTGATAAATTACGAAGAGCGCCTATGGCTGGAAAATATGTGACTGTTTGTATTCGTATGTTTGAAAAATACAAGATTGGAATCGTATCAGGAGTTCGTGGTGTTCCGGTTGATATACAAGAAGAAATATACTCATCAGAAGAAGCTTGCGAGCATGCAATTTTTTTAAAAAGAATTGCTAACTTAATGAATCATTACAGTTAAGTTTTGGTTTCTTGTAATCGTCTCTCTTTTTTAATATACTATTTTTAATTACAGTAATAATCTTACTGAATAGTTGCTTACTCCTGCAGAAATATTAATTACGATTACAAGAATTACCAACTCTAAACCTAAATCTATCTAAAGGTTGCGACAGCCTATTAATTTAATAGGTTATATGCCAAGCTAACAACACTAAACAAAACTATCTGATGTGTTAGGTAGATAATTAGAGCATGCTTTCCTATTACCTCAAGCCAATTTAATCGAAATATAAATATTTTCTGATAATAAGGATAGTGCCCTAGATAAATTCCAATAAAGACAAAGGATAGCCATGGGAATAGAGGGTAATAATCAACACTGCCAAGTGGTAAGTATGGTTCAAGGAAGTATGAAATAAAACTAAGGTTAGGTTGGTCAAAAATCGAGCCAACAAGAATTAACGCAGCAATTAGTAAGGAGATCTTAGGAAGATTTACAAAGGAAATTGCTATGACAGTAGAAAACCAAATTAAATGAAGGATCCCAAAATAGACCCACCCATCAGGAAACATTACGTAAGTTCCAGCTGAAATGAATAGAGCGGCTATTCCTAAATACATTAATCGTTTAAGAAATTTTTTA
>Ga0308013_10000149_pt1 | contig 40739 bp, 30 predicted proteins | sample Neamet181_FD_203131 | JGI IMG/M metagenome (GOLD analysis project Ga0308013, IMG submission 203131) | Marine microbial communities from water near the shore, Antarctic Ocean - #181 | ecosystem: Environmental > Aquatic > Marine > Unclassified | place: Southern Ocean | collected 2014-07-25
ACGACTAGTTTTTTATCTCAAAACATAAAGTCAATCCAATTAAGACCTTTGCAAGAAAATAACTTTTCTTCAATTGTCCCTTTAGGTACTGTTTTAGAATTATCTTTTGATGATTTAGATGCCGACAGCAAAGACTATCAATATAAAATAGAGCACATGACACATGATTGGCAAAAAAGCAGGTTGCTTTCTAGTCAGTTTATCGATGGTTTTGATCAGAATTCAATTATCGATGTTACTAATTCTTTTAGCACGTTTCAAAATTACACGCATTATGCTGTGAAAATTCCGAATGTAAATTCTATAATTACCAAAAGCGGGAATTACTTAGTTTCTGTTTTAAATGATGATGATGAAGTTGTTTTTTCGAGAAAGCTTGTTCTCTATGAAAATGTAGCAATCATCGGAGTTGAAGTTTCTAGAAGCCGAAATACGAAAACATTAAACACTCAACAAACAGTTGAATTTACAATAAATCACCCAAACTTAAGAATCAATAATCCTGCCCAAGAAGTAAATGTTGTTTTGTTAAAAAATGAAAACTGGAATGAAAAACTCACCAATTTAAAACCTACCTTTTTCAAACAAAATCAACTTAAATATACCTACGCCAACAAAACTAATTTTTGGGGAGGAAATGAATATTTAAATTTTGACAGCAAATTCATCAGAAATAAAAGTTTGAATGTCGTCAAAATAGAGATGAAAGATATTTTCCATCATTATTTATATCCTTCTACTTATAACCCAAGTAGAAACTACACCTACAACCCAGATATTAATGGGCAATTTGTAGTAAGAACTTTAGAAGCAGCGAACCCAAATACGGAAGCAGATTATGCTATGATGCATTTTACCTTATATGCAGACAACCCAATTGCAAACAAAGAAGTATATGTTTATGGAGCTTTTAATAATTTTAAAACTGAAGAAGAAAATAAACTGTCTTACAATTTTGAAGACAATAGCTATCAAGGTCAAATTTTACTAAAACAAGGTTTTTACAATTATACTTTTGCTACAGTTGATGAAAATAAAACGGTAGACACCAATCAAATTAATGGTACTTTCTTTCAAACTGAAAACGAATACACAGTGATCGCTTATTATAAACCTTTTGGTGGCTTGTATGATAGAGTTATAGGAATTGGCGTTGGTTTTTACAATCAAAATAAATAACGGGAAATTTTGACTTGTAGTTTTTAAACAAAAAAGCTATATTTACTGTAATGATTCAACAAATTACAAAAGGAATTAAAATTTCAGTGAAAACGAAATATAACGGTACAAACTATAGGAATAATAGATTGTATTATATTTTTTCTTACTTTATAACTATTGAAAATAAGTCACCAGAAACCGTACAGTTAACAGACCGTTTTTGGAAAATTTTTGATTCGTTAAACATTACTGAAATTGTAAAAGGAGAAGGTGTTGTTGGGCAAACGCCTATTTTGCAACCTAATGATAATTACACCTATAATTCTGGATGTTTTTTAGAATCGACAATGGGCGCCATGAAAGGGTACTACACCATGAAAAACACTGAAACCTTTGAAGAATTTAAAGTATTTATACCCACTTTTCAACTTGTAACACCAATCTTATCAAACTAAAGAAAACAAAAAATAAAGTAGCACAAATTAAGGACCCTGCATGTTTAAATTGTGGACATCCATTTTATGGACAAGAAAAATTCTGCCCAGATTGCGGACAAGCAAATAAAGCAAACAAAATTACTTTCGGCAATTTCATACACGAGGTTTTTAACGGTTTTATTTCTTGGGATTCTAAATTTTGGACAACCATTATCCCTTTACTAACCAAGCCAGGAAAAGTTTCTCGAGATTATATTGATGGAAGAAGACAGCGGTATGCCAATCCGTTTCGCTTTTATTTAACCGTTTCTGTACTCTTTTTTTTAATTGTAGGAGCAACAGAAAACTATGACACCTTTAAAGGATTCAGAACAGGGAAAACAGCCAGTGAAAAAAGCATAAACGATCAAATTGATGACGCAACAGAAGAGTTAGATTCTGTTACTATAAATTCACATTTAAATGCTGCTTTACAAAAAGTAGACTCAATCGAAAGAGCAGAATTATTAAAAGTAACTCCTGCCATACACCTTGATTCTACAAAAAACAAGTCCAATATATTAGCGTCTGACAGCATTCTTAAATGGAGTAAATTCTCTATTTTTAATAAGAAGCACCCAAATATTGAGACTGATGTAGCTTTAGATAGTTTACGACTAGAAAAAAATTTTTGGAATCGATTTTCATATAGTAGACTCAAAGTTATTAGCGAAATCGTTAACAATAACAGAGAAAGCAAAGAGTTTTCAAAACAAGTGATTTCCTATGTTTCAATTTCGTTATTTATTTTTCTTCCTTTATTTACACTCTTTTTAAAGCTTTTTTATAGTAGAAGAAAATTTACATATGTGGAGCATTTAATTTTTGTTTTTCACACACAAACTGTTTTCTTTTTATTGTTGACTATTTTTTACATTATCGATTACGCTAAGCATCCACAATATATTAGTGGTGTCTTTTTATTGCTTTTTTTAATGTATTTATATCTAGCCATGAAACGTTTCTATAAACAAGGAAGCCTTAAAACGTTTATAAAATTTCTTTTAGTGAATTGGGTTTTCTTATTCATATCCGTTATCGGATCTATACTCGTAACTCTTATTACTTTTGTGTTTTATTAGGTAAGTTCTTCATAATTGAAAGCAACAATTTTATTGATTTTCTCAACAGAAGTAATACTTACGGTTTCTACATATATGCATTTTAACTTTTTGTAATAATTTCGACATAATTATTAAATTTTCCACAATAAAAGACATCAAGAATCAACTAAATTTATTGAAACAAAAATTGTAACTTTGGCACTCAAATTAGTAGATTAAAACTTAAAAACACATAAAATGGCAAGAGGATTTTTTAATGTTCCAGAAGCAGTTAATGAACCAGTAAAAGGCTATGCTCCAGGTTCTCCAGAAAGAGAAGAACTATTAGCTACTTACAAAGAAATGTTTAACAGCAATATTGATGTGCCTATGCATATTAATGGTGAAGAAGTTAGAACAGGAAATACAAAAAATATTACACCTCCTCATGACCATAAGCATGTTGTTGGGCAATATCATACCGCAGACAAATCTCATGTAGATGCTGCAATTTCTACTGCTTTAGCAGCAAGAGAAGCTTGGTCTAACGTAAGTTGGATGGAAAGAGCTTCTATTTTCTTAAAGGCTGCTGAATTATTAGCGGGACCTTACAGAGCAAGAATGAATGCTGCAACAATGATTGCACAATCTAAAAATGTACACCAAGCAGAAATAGATGCATCTTGTGAGATGATCGACTTTTTCCGTTTTAACGTACAATACATGACTGATATTTTCAAAGATCAGCCAGCATCTGCACCAGGAATCTGGAACAGAGTTGAGTACAGACCTTTAGAAGGATTTGTATATGCAATTACACCATTTAACTTTACATCAATTGCTGCAAATTTAGTTGCTGCACCTGCTTTAATGGGGAATGTTGTTGTTTGGAAACCTTCTGATCATCAAGCATATTCTGCACAAGTAATTGTAGATCTATTTAAAGAAGCTGGTTTACCTGACGGAGTAATAAACCTTGTTTATGGTGATCCAGTAATGATTACTGATACTGTATTAGCTTCTCCAGATTTCTCTGGATTACACTTTACAGGATCTACGCATGTTTTCAAAAACTTATGGAAACAAATAGGAAACAACATCCACAACTATAAAACATTTCCAAGAATTGTTGGAGAAACTGGTGGTAAAGATTTTATCTGGGCACATAATTCTGCAAATCCATTACAAGTAGCAACAGGAATTACAAGAGGTACTTTTGAATATCAAGGTCAAAAATGTTCTGCATCATCACGTGCTTTTATTCCTGCATCAATGTGGGAAGAAGTAAAAGGACATTTAATTGCACAAGCAAGTCAAATAAAAATGGGTTCTCCAGAAGATCCATCAAACTATGTAAATGCAGTAATTCATGAGGGTTCTTTTGATAAAATTGCAAGCTTTTTAGACGCTGCTAAAACAGATGCTGATGCAGATGTTATTATTGGTGGTGGTCACGATAAATCTGTTGGATACTTTATTGAGCCAACTGTTATTGTTGCAAAAGACCCGATGTACAAAACAATGTGTACAGAATTATTCGGCCCTGTTATGACAATCTATGTATACGAAGATGCTGAATGGGAAGCTTCATTAAAATTAGTGGATGAATCTACAGAATACGCCTTAACAGGAGCAATTTTCTCTACAGATAGATACATTGTTGAGAAAGCGTCTAAAGCATTAGAAAATGCTGCTGGAAACTTCTATATCAACGACAAACCTACGGGAGCTGTTGTTGGACAACAACCTTTTGGAGGCGCAAGATCTTCTGGAACAAATGACAAAGCAGGTTCTGCTCAAAACTTATTACGTTGGACTTCTGTTCGTATGACTAAGGAAACATTTGTTACACCAACAGATTTCAAATACTCTTACTTAGGATAATAATAAAATTCGTTTTATATAAAAAACCTCATCAAATTTGATGAGGTTTTTTTTGTTATATCTCTTTTTTACAATAAGTACTTTTACCAATTTAATTAGTTAAAGGCGTATTATAAATGGGATGCTATTTTTTTAAAACCTATTACAATTACTGAGTTCGTCGAATACTTTTTTTGAGTATTATACAAATAAAACAACAGGCTTCTATTAAACTGTTTTTTGATGATAATCAGGGATATCAAGTAGAGATGTAAAAAAAAATCGGACTTCATGAAGTCCGATTTTTTGTTATAATAATTGTAACCTTTAATGAAGTTAATCAAAAGGTTTATTTTCATTAGCAGCAACGTATTGTGCATTAAGCAGCACTCTACCTGTTTGAGTCACCAACATTGCTAAAACACCTGTATTTTCAGGTACTAAAACACCATAAGAACTAAGGTCTACACTATATGATTGCTCATGTACTCCTGAAGTAGACGTTGTTGAATTTCCCATCACATTAGTAGCAGAATATCGTAAAACTCCATTATGTTCAAAATTAGTAATGGTACTTGCTCCCCCATAATAACTAGTGTAGTTCGTTTGGTTTGCAAGTATTCCATCTTCTAATACAAAGACAACTAATTTAACACCAGTCATGCTCTCTAAAAACCCTTGGTAAACCGTAAAATCTAAAACTGAGCCAGTCAATGAAGACGCAATTGCTAAACCAACATCTGCAGTTCCTACTGCTGCATTTAAAGCCTGATCTACATTACTTGGTTCTGGATAAGTCCATTCATTCGCTCTATCAACATAAGCTGTTGGATAACCTGCAATGCTATATTCATTTTCCATAGCACTCCCAAAACTGTTCGCCATTTGATCTCCATTATGAACTCCAACGACAAAAACTTTATCAGTTTGCTCTTCAACAAGACTTGCAGCATGAGATACTCTTGGGCACCACCCACACCAAGTACCTGTAAAATCTTCAACTACTGCTTTTTTAGAAAAACTAGCTGGAAGACTTAATGGATCAATAACAGCCACAGGTAAATCTGAGCTTGACGTAGAATCAAATACTGCTCTTGCGATAACAATACCTGCTTGAGGTCCAGTATATTCGTTTCCTGAGATAAGTACATCATCTAAATAAAATTCACTTTCTGATGTTTTATCTTGTATTGTACCGTCACTGTAGATAGCTTTTGCTGTAAAAGTTACAGAGCTTCCAATAAAAACAGCATTAGAAGATGCAGTTATATTTACAGACGTTAAAGTAATAGGTGCAGTAGCAGTAAAATAAATTTTAAAACTTTCTAAAGATTCATAAGTAGCATTAGCTTCATAACTTCCTGCCTCTAAAGGTACATAAGTACTTCCTGAAATTGAAGTACCGTTTATCAGTATAGTTGATTGAGAAGTTACATTCTCATCTTCATTATCTGTAACGGTAAACGTAATAGTCTCTCCTATTTCGAGTGTTGCTTTATCTGAAGTAAGACTAATAGAAGTAGATCCTGAAGGATCTACTATAGGTGTTTCATCTGAAGGTGATGAACAACTAAATAAAACCGTAATGATAAAAAAATAAAATAGTTTACTTAAATTCATGATTGTCAATTTTTTAATGATTTTATAAACCTAGTGTAGATTTATTCGTTTTTTATTTTAAGGAAGTAAATGTACCCTAATTTAAAATAAATCACTTTAGAAATCGAATTTAATTTGATGAATCAAAAAACCACTCTTAAAATACTTTAGAATTTAAGACTACTGCTATTTTTTCATACATTAGCGGAACTTTTATTTTAAAAAAAAATTATGAGATCTATTTTATTTTTAGTTTGCTTCCTCTTTTATAATATTGGTTTTGGACAAAAGACAATTCCAAATACGACTTTAACCACTTTAGATGGTAAATCAGTTAAGATTCATGACGAAATTTCAAAAGACAAAATCACAATACTAAGTTTTTGGGCAAGCTGGTGTGTTCCTTGTATCAATGAACTGGATGCAATAAGTGACGTTTATGATGAGTGGCAAGAAGACTTTAATATGGAATTGATTGCTATTTCAACCGATGACGCTAGAACTCAAAAAAGAATTAGACCTATGGTCAATGGTAAAGGATGGCCTTATAAAATTCTGTTAGATAAAAATCAAGAATTAAAAAGAGCTTTAAATATATCTACTATTCCACAAACAATTATTTTAAAAGATTCTAAAATTATATACATCCATTCTGGATATTCTCCTGGAGTCGAAGATGAAATTTACGAAATCATTAAAGAAAACTCAAACTAAACTCTAAATTATTTCTAAAGAATGAAAAAAATAATAGCCTTACAGTTCTTTTTTTTTACGTCCATACTATTGGCTCAAAACAATGGTCATCTTACCGTTGGTTTTGAATCCAATTCACAATATTACATGGATGATGAAAAAACGGGTGATTTTACAGAAGAAAATAGATATAGATCCAATAATTATTTAAAGGTTGATTACTCAATCTCAAAATTTCATTTTGGGATGCAGGCAGAAAGTTATGAACCGATGAGTTTATTAAATTATTCTCCTGATTATAATCAAACAAATATTGCCCTTTATTACGCAGGTTACAAATCAAAAAAATTAGAGGTTACTGCTGGATATTTTTACGAACAATATGGTAGTGGATTGATTTTACGCTCTTGGGAAAATCGTCAATTAGGAATAAACAATGCATTAAGAGGTGCAAAAGTTAAATTTTCTCCCTCAGAGAATATCGAGTTTTCTGCTTTATATGGAAATCAGAGAAGTGGTTTTGATGTTTCTGATGCTAGTATCTATGGTTTTAATTCAGAAATAAATATATCTTCTATGTTAAAAGCTGAAACATGGAATTTAGACCTAGGTTTTAGTTATGTTGGTCGAGAAGAAGTAAACAATACTCCAACTCCAGATTATGATTTTAATGATCTTACAAATGCAATCTCTGGTAGAGTGAGTTTTTCTAAGAATAACTTCTATTCTAGCGTAGAATATATCTCTAAAAGTAATGATGCCGTGATTATTTTTCAAAATGTTAGAAATACAAAACCTGGTAATGCCTTTCTTTTTGATGTTGGATATGGTAAAAAAGGTTTTGGAATAAATGCAACCTTTAGAAGAATTGAAAACATGAGTTTTTATTCTGAAAGAAGTGCCACTGGAAATATTTACAATCAGAATATTATTAATTATATACCAGCCTTAACAAAACAGCATGATTATTTATTAACAAACATATACGTGTATCAAGCTCAGCCTCAGGTCTCTTTTCAAGACCCTACACTGATAAAAATTGGAGAAGTTGGTGGACAGGTTGATGTATACTATACCCTTAAAAAGAAAACTTCTTTAGGAGGAAAATATGGAACAAAAATAGCACTAAACATGGCTTATTGGGCCGGATTAGATGGTGACTTTGATTTTGAAAATTTAAATTATGATGCTGACCCATTGGGGATTGGTGAAAAATATTTTTCAGAGATTAGTTTAGAAATACGTAAAAAATGGTCTAGAAAGTGGAGTTCGATTTTTTATTATGTAAACCAAAGCTACAATAAACGATACATCGAGGGAGCTAGGGGGAATATAAAAACAGATATTTTTGTAAGTGAGGCAACTTACAAACTAGGCTCAGGAAAATCATTGCGTTTTGAAGCACAGCATTTATGGACGCAAGACGATAAAAAGAATTGGACGGGAGCAACTGTAGAATTTAACCTAAACTCTAAACTTGCTGTCTATGCAAACAGCATTTACAATTATGGAAATGAGGAGGAAACAAAAAGAATTAATTATTACAATTTAGGTGGAAGTTATACAAAGGGTGCTCATAGATTTACCCTAAATTATGGAAGACAACGAGGCGGACTTATCTGTATTGGAGGAGTTTGTAGATTTGTTCCTGAAAGCACTGGTATAGCAGCTAACATTGTACTTTCATTTTAAGTACCTCCAAATATCCTTTCTTCGGATAAAAGTAAAATACGTTTTATAAAAAAACCTCATCAAATTTGATGAGGTTTTTTTATTACATTTGAATTAAAAAAAAATCTTAATGAAAAATATTTTATTCTTTATTACTATCCTTTTTGCAATAAGCACTTTTTCCCAAACAACTAATAAATCAGTATCTGTTAATTTTATTGAGAATCCAATAGTTTTAGATGCAGAACTTAGCGAAGATGAATGGAAAAACACGGAAGGTGCTTCAGGTTTTTGGCAGTATTTTCCTTTAGATTCTGTGCAAGGAAAACAACAAGCTTCTATTAAATTTCTTTTTGATGATGATAATTTATATGTTGGAATAAAAGTAAATGCACAAGCTAATAACTTTATAATCCCTTCACTTCGTAGAGATTTTAGAGCTGGAGGAAGTGATAATATTACGTTACTTTTTGACACATTTAATGATGGAACTAACGCCTTTATTTTTGGGACAAATCCTCATGGAGTAAAAAGAGAGATGTTGCTTTCTGGTGGTGGATCTGAATTAAGAGGTTTTACGATGGCTTGGGACACAAAATGGCAATGTAAAACTGCAATAAAAGAAGATCACTATATCGTAGAAATGATTATTCCTTTATCTGCTTTTAAATATAGAGAAGGTGAAACTAGATGGCGTTTTAATAGCTATCATTTTGACACACAAGACAATGAAATGAATACCTGGGTGAACATTCCTCAAAACCAATTTATCTTTAACTTGGCGTATATGGGTGATATGATTTTTGAAAAACCTTTAGGGAAATCAAAATCTCCAATTTCAATTATTCCTTATGTAAATGCAATAACAGCAAAAGATTTTAAGAACAATATTGCTAAGACAGATATAAAATTTGGAGGAGATGCAAAGTTTACTGTTGGTAATAGCATGAATTTAGATTTAACCCTAAATCCTGATTTTTCTCAAGTAGAAGTAGACCAACAAATTACAAATCTTACTCGATTTGAAATTTCATTACCAGAAAGAAGGCAGTTTTTTATTGAAAATAGTGATCTTTTTGCCGATTTCGGTAATAATAGGGATTCTAACCCTTTTTTCTCTAGAAGAATAGGTATTGCAAGAGATGCAAATAATAACATTATAGAAAATGATATTATTGCGGGGGCAAGACTAAGCGGTAAGGTAAATAACAACTTAAGAATTGGCTTATTAACAATGCAAACTGCAGAAGATATTAAAAATGAAATTCCGACAGTTAACAATGCTGTTATTACACTTCAACAAAAATTATTCAACAGATCTAATATTAGTGTAATGTTTATTAATAAACAAGCTACAAAAGAGTATGATTTCCTTGCAAACGAAGACAAATACAATCGAATTATTGGTATCGATTATCGTTTAGCATCAGAAGATAATTCTTGGGTAGGAAAATATTTCATTCACAAGTCTTTTTCTCCGGGTATAAAAGACAAAAATTATTCTGCAGGATTTTCTACTCAATACGTTAATAGAAATTTTAAAGTAAGATTAAATGGCGTTTATGTTGGAGATAATTACGAATCGGATTTAGGTTTTCTTAGAAGAACTGATATTTTTAAGATTAGCCCTAATGTAACGCGTACTTTTTGGCCAAAAGATAGTAGAATTCAAAAACACAGTTTCTCTATGACTCCTATTTTTATTTGGAAACCGGACTTAAATTTTAAAAACTCTGATTACGCAGTCTTCACGAGATGGCAAGCAAATTTTATAAATACAGGAGAACTTACTGTAGAAATGAGTAATCGTCTTACCTATCTTTTTAGTGATTTTGATCCAACAGGAACAGAAGGGGCAATTCCTTTACCTGGAGACAATACCTACAAATACACGAATTTTAATGTTAGTTATAGATCAGATCAAAGAAAAACTTTTTCTTATCGAATACAGCCTTCAGTAGGGACTTTCTTTAATGGAAAAAAATATTCTATTGCGAGTAATTTAGCGTGGAGAATTCAACCTAATTTTTCGGGCTCTATTCAAATAAATTATGATAAAATAAATCTTCCTCACCCTTTTTCAGATGCTTCTATTTGGTTGGTTGGACCGAAAATAGACCTTACTTTTAATAAGAGCCTATTTTGGTCTACCTTTATACAATATAGTAGTCAGCAAGAAAACTTCGGTGTCAATACAAGATTACAGTGGCGTTTTGCTCCGCTTTCAGATCTTTTTATTGTTTATAATGACAATTACTATTCTAATAATTTTGCTCCTAGATTTAGATCTTTAAATCTAAAACTGACTTACTGGTTAAATATTTAATTATTAATTTTCTAGTAGTTTGCTTGTTGCCATTGGTTACTTTTAATAAGTACAATCCTGCAGAAGCTTTTTACTATAATATTAATTTAACAGTAAAGAACCTCGGGGCAAGTCTCAAGGTATTATAATCCTAAAAGTTAATCAGAAATAAGTACAATAAAAAAGCCTCATCAAAATTAATTGATGAGGCTTTTTAAAGTCTTTACAACTCTTACTTAATCATCAATTTTCTAGTAGTGTGCTTGCTGCCATTTGTTACTTTTAATAAGTACAATCCTGCAGAAGCTTTCTTGAAAAGTATTCTTTCAGAGAAATTTCTATTGGTGTTTAAATACTCTTTTTCGTCAATCAACCTACCTCTAATATCATATAACTGAACTGAAACCTTATCGGTATTAATTACATCTAAATTAAGAGTAACCTCTCCTTTGGTTGGGTTTGGATATAAATTAAAACCAGCAAAAGAAAAATCTTCTAAAGATGCAGTTACATCTTGAACATTAATTGTATAATCTTCTGTTTCACCATATTCTGTTAAATGATCTGCATCACAAGCACCTAGTCCGTAATTATCTGTGGGGTCATCATATTCTACAATTACCCTCAATCTTGTATCGCCAAGCGAAGCATCACTTGGCACATTAATCATAAAATTTTTAGTTCCAACATCCTCAGTCTCTGAACCCAAGTCATATCTTTCTGTACTTATGTCAAAAACATAATCGTTGTTCCAATCTATAAAAACAAAACAATGATCTTGATATCCATCAGTAAAAAAAGTAACACTAATTTGATGTGTTTCTCCTCTTTTTACATTTGTACTTAGATCTGTAAAGTCCTCATAACCATCTATCAAATCATTTTCAGAGTCATTATTAATAGTATTAAATGTAACATTAGTAATATGATCTGCCTCAGCTGTAAAAGTTGAAATGCAATACGCTCCAGTTTTAGTCGTAAAACTAAATACATTAGAAAAATCACCCTCACCACATGAATTCTTAGCTTTTACGCGCCAATAATAGGTTGTTACTTCGTTTAATCCTGAAGCAGTAAATGAAGTTGTCGTTACATTTTCACTTGCTATTAGATTCGAAAATCCGCTATCTGTTGCAACTTGCACATCATAAGAAGCAGCATTAGAATCAGCATTCCAAGTTAAGTTTTCCGACAAATTAACATCTGTAGCCCCGTCTACTGGTGAAATTAAAGTTAATACTCCAAAAGTTGAAGTAGTTACATTTAATTGAACATCTATATTCTGATTCACAGTGTTAGAGTTTCCTACTATATTAATCGTATACCCTTGTGGAGTTGCTCCATTTAAACCAGATACTTGCATGGTAACATTACCGTCTCCATTAATTGTTGTTGGACTAAATGTTACTACAGAACCTGCAGGTTGACCTGTTGTTGTAAAACTTACATCTTCGGTAAAACCATTAACAAAATCAAAATTTAAAATATAGCTTGCTATTTCACCTTCAGAATTACAAGCAGATTGAGTTCCACTTTCATTATTCATTATGAAAGTTGATACTGTAGAATTTATTGTAAAGTTTGTTGAATTAACATTATAAAAAATATTATCTGCAGCCTCAACCATAATTCTTGAAGTAGTTGAAACGTTATTTGGAATAACAATATCTTCTGTTCCGTCATTTGGAGTATTCGCTTTTATTGTAATAGGAAAAGTAACGCCTCCATCTATTGATAATTTAATATTTACATTTAAACAACTTATAGGTGCAACATCTGAAGTTCCTTTCGTCCAAGTTATTGTTTGAGTTGATCCAGCATCCCAAGAAACAGCTGTACTTGGTGAAGAAACTGTAAAAGCCTCTGCATCTACCACATCTACTTTTACATCATCTCTTGCTGTACTTCCTCCTCCTGAATAATTATCTCTTACTAAAAATGAAAAATTTAACTCTCTAGCTACAGAAGGTACTACTTCCCAAGTAGAAGAGGTACTACCATTAATAACCGTTGTTAAATCTGGCATATATCTATTTGGAGATACCTTAGATGGCAATGATCTAAACATCGGTCCACCAGCGCTAGTTGCAACTGGAGGCATTGCACCAATTTCAACATCTAATTGCTCCCAATTATAGGTTAAACTAGACAAGCCATCTACATCTGTTGCAGTTCCTTTTAATACAAAAGGCGTAGATTTTGGTATACTATAATCTAAACCTGCATCTGCAACAGGAGCTGTATTTGTAGTTTCTGTAAGGACTCCACAACTTGCAGAAGATTGAATAGTAGCCCAAATTTCTGCAATACTTACTGCATGATAATAATCATCACTATTTCCATTTGGATCTCCTTCTTGAACATTAGGAGAACAAATACCTGCATACCCCATAATCGTTGAAGCGCTTCCTGGTTCTACAGCTGTTGATGCATTTCTATTACAGTTGTTATTTTGTGTGTGATTCGCACCAAATTGGTGTCCCATTTCATGCGCAACATAATCAATATCATAAGGATCCCCAACCGGTGAAGCGATACCTGTAACACCTCTAGCTTTTTGACCCGTTATACAAACGACTCCTCCACCAGCTAAACCACTTCCTCCTGTACTAAAAATATGTCCTATATCATAATTTGCATTCCCGATGTTCGTATCGCAAATAGATTGTACTTCACCAATCATTGTACCCGCACTACCGTCAGTAATATTATCTGTAGCCGCATTTAAGAAAATTACATCATCATTATCATCTACAAGAACAAGTTTTATAGATAAATCTTTTTCAAACACTCCATTTAATCTTGTAAGAGATGTATTCATGGCTGATAAAACTGCCTCTTTTTTTACTATATCTGTTTCTGAAGCAGGAATGTTTTGTTGAGCTGCCCCTAAATGAAATTGCGCATACTCTCCACTACATACTAAAGCTAACCTAAAAGTTCTTAATTTACCATCATCGGCATTTCTACTAAAGTCTGAAACAGAAAATTCTTCTTTATCAGCTGCTTCTACTTCACATTTAAAATCTACTTCGGTCTTACTTAAACTACTTCTCTTATAAACAATATAGTCTTTATTGTCTCTTGAATAAGGATCTATATAAACTGTTGATTCATTACCAGAAAAAATCATTGCGTGAAAACCATCTGTTCCAACACTAATCTTTGCAACCGCAGTTGGATCGTCTATTCCTTGAGCAGAATATGATTTAATATTTGGGAATTTAGCTTGTAATCCAGCTTCAAAATTTGAGGTTTCTTTGATTTGAAATCTAGATAAGCTTCCATCAAAATTTGGTAAATAGATAGTTTCCTCTTGATTAAAAGCACTATTTTTAAATTTAGTTAAAAACGAGTTTAAATCTAAGGATAGAATTTCATACTCAGAAGGAAAATTTTTCTTTTGATAAAGTTCTTTCTTTTGAACGGTATAATTTATTTTTTGGACTTTATTCCAAATTTTTTGAGAACTAGTAGTCTCTACATTTAAAAAGACAATTGTTAATAGAACTAAAAAAGATAATTTATTTTTCATGTATATTATAATAAAAATTATTGTCCCAAATATAACTATTTTTTTACCTTTGTGATTCATATTATGAATAGAAAAATATTACTTTCTGATTTAACCAATAAAGACTACAAAGAAACTTGGGATTTTCAATCCGAATTATTGCAAGATATTGTTAATGTTAAGATTAGCAATAGAAGAAATAATTTACAGGAAGCTACCAAAAATCACTTTTTATTTGTGGAACACCCTCATGTTTATACATTAGGAAAGAGTGGAGATCTAAGTAATTTATTGTTAAATGAAAAACAGTTAGAAGAAAAAGGAGCTACTTTTTATAAAATTAATAGAGGTGGTGACATCACCTATCATGGCCCAGGGCAAATCGTTGGTTATCCAATCTTAGATTTAGAAAATTTTTTTACAGATATTCATAAATACTTGCGTTTTTTAGAAGAAACTATTATTCTAACAATTGCAGAATATGGTTTAAAAGGCACTCGAAGTGATGGCGAAACTGGTGTTTGGCTAGATGTAGGAACACCTTTTGCTCGTAAAATTTGTGCGATGGGAATTCGTTCTTCACGCTGGGTAACCATGCATGGCTTTGCATTAAATGCGAATGTTAACTTAGGTTATTTTGATCATATTATTCCTTGTGGAATTCGCGGAAAAGCGGTAACTTCTATGGAGGCTGAATTAGGTGAAAAGGTAGATTTAGAAGAAGTAAAACAAAAAATCTTAAAACACTTTAAAACACTTTTTGAAGTGGAGGAGTTTGTAACTTCTTAAAATAAGATTCCTGCTTTCGCAGGAATTACTGCATCGTAAAAAACTTATTTTTCTTCGTTAAAATATACTTTATAATATTTCATTTTCTTTTCCTCGTCATACCCTCTTTCTAAATATTCGGAAGCTGCTTCTGGCGCATCGACGTCTAATTTTATGCTGATATTGGTATCTAATTTTATTTCTGTTTTAAGCTTGCTTTTTTCTTTCTTTAAGACAACTCCAGAAACATCAAAATTATTTCTAATTAAAACATCATTTAAAGTTTCGAAGTGTTTTTTATATTCATCAAATTGTTCTTTGTGTTTATCTTCTTCAAAAACCTCGTCTTTAAAAGTAGCATAATCTACAGACTCATTTTCTTTAAAATAATCCACAGTATTTGCTAAGAAATTTCCTTGTTGCTGCATTCCTAATTCAGGCTTAATTACCTCTTCAGAAAACTCTTTACACATCTCTAAATAGTTTTGAGTGTGCGAATTATAATCATCTGCAAGCTTTACAGATAAGAAGTTTTTAATCCAATATTGCGCATCATAATTGTTATTATCTACAGACAACACAACCGTACCTTCTGTGTCTGATGTATTTAAAATCAAACAACCTTTGTCAATTCTTTTGGTAGAAATTCCTTTTTGCACAACAACATCAAAACTCTCATTGTCATCTAAATAGGTTTGAAAAAAATCAACCTTATTTTCAATTTTAAAAATACCAATAGCTTCTGTTAATACATCTTTAAATTCTAGCCCTTCAATAAAAACGACAAGTACATCACCAGTTTTTATTTGTGCAGAATTAGATTGTTCATACAAATGATTTACAATATTCTTAGAATATTCTACAAAATTATTTTCTTCTTTAAAAACTTCGGAAGCATAGTTATTCAATTCATTTAAACGCACATCTGCATGATGAGAAAAACGATAACTTTGCGTTAAACCACCAAAAGGTTTTAGTAGAAAATTCTTCATTAAATCGTAACTTTCTTGATCAAAACGAATTAAATCCTCAGAAAACACATTGTGTCCGCTGTTAAATTTATTTGCTACTTTATGAAGAATACATTTGGTAATTTCTGCTCTCGTTTTTTTAATCATCACTTAAAATTTTGGAAGGTAAAAATAGAAAAAGTTTGTGTAGAATTCTTGTTTAAATGATGATTTTATAAAAATTAATTTAGACTCAAATTTTACAAATTCTCACTGATGAAATACTTAATTCTATTAAAATGAAAGAATTTTAGCCCTGATTGAAATGGCATCCTTTTTTCTTTTTCAGAAAAAAGATATAATGAAAAGCAGGAAATAGCTTCTAAAAAAAATTACAAATCTAATTTTACCTGCTCTGGCAATAACCTAAATGTTTTTCTATGATGTAGGTTCGCTCCAAATTCACGAATTGCATTTCGATGTTCTTTCGTTGGGTAACCTTTGTTCTTTTTCCAATTATACATTGGAAATTCTTGATGAATTTTTGCCATATATTCATCTCTATACGTTTTTGCCAATACAGAAGCTGCAGCAATACTTAAGTATTTCGCATCTCCTTTTACAATCGTTTCATGCGGAATTTCTTTATAATCCTTAAATTTATTTCCGTCAACAATTATAAATTCTGGAGAAATATTTAAAGCATCTATAGCTCTATGCATGCCCGTAATTGATGCTTGCAAAACATTAATTTCATCTACTTCGTCTTGCCAAACAAATGAAACTCCAAATGCAATTGCGTTTTCTTCAATGAAAGGCCTTAGTTCTTCTCTCTTTTTTTCTGATAATTGCTTAGAATCATTTAAAAAAGGATGCGTAAAATCTTTATGAAGAATTACCGCCGCAGCTACAACAGGGCCACACAAACAACCTCGTCCTGCTTCGTCCGTGCCAGCTTCAAGAGAAAAACCACTAAAGTTTGATTTTAACATTTTACAAAGAAAAGAATAATTTTTAATTTAACAGATTTCATCATAATTATTAACGATTCTTTTCGTTTTATTATTTTACATTTGTATTTGTTAAACTTAGAATGAAAAAAATAATTTTTTTAACTTTTTTATTATTTGCCTTTGCACTGAACAATCTTCACGCTCAGTCAAAATTAAGTGATGCTATTAAGAGACAAAAAACACTTGCAGGTAGAGAGAGGCTAACTGACACTTTAAAAAATACGGGTTTCACAAAGGTTATTTTATCTGGAGAAACAAAATACACAGACTATAAAGTGTTTTCTCATAAAAGAGACACTTCTTATATAGATACGACCTTAACTTTAAAAAAGGAATACAAATTCAACTACCTAAGAACTGATAATTTCGAGCTTTTAGCTTTTCAAAATCAAGGACAAACTTTTAATAATTTAGGATACAGTTTCAATAACATCAAACAATTTCCAGATATTGGTTTTACTGCAAAACAATTTAGCTATTTAGATATTGATGAAATAAAATACTATGAAGTTCCTACACCAACTACAGAAATTTCATATAGAACAGGCTTGCAACAAGGTCAATTTTTAGATGCGCTGTTTACACTAAATTTTTCTAAAAGATTAAACGTTTCTGTTTCATACAAAGGGTTACGATCTTTAGGTGCTTACAGACAATCTTTAGCCAGTAATGGAAATTTTAGAGGGACTTTTCATTACAGAACCAAAGAGAATCAATATCAAATTAGAGGGCATTTAACCAGTCAAGATTTTTATAATGAAGAAAGCGGAGGATTAACAGCATCTGCTTTAGAGAGTTTTATTTCTGATGCTCCCGATTTTAGTGACCGAGCAAGGTTAGACGTAAATTTAACTGACTCAGAAAATCAATTTGATAGTAACCGAATTTATTTAGAACAGAGTTACAAACTACTTTCGAACAAAGATACGATCACTAAAAAAGATTTTAGCAATTTAAAAATTGGACACGTTTTTACCAGTGAAAGCAAGAAATACAATTTTACGCAAGCAGCTTCAACAACAGCTATTTTTGGTGATGTGAATGCAACCAATGCTGCAAAAAATAATGCAGAGAGTAAAATTACGAGCAATGAAGTGAACCTAGAGTTTAACTCAAAATATGTTTTAGGGAAAATTAAAGCAAAAGCAAATTACACGAGTTATTCTTATGGTTATGACACTATTTTAAACAGCAATAGTGCAATAAATAAATATAAATTAGAAGGAAGTGCAATTTCTATTGGAGCAGATTGGAATGCGAAAATTAAAAACTTTCAATTAAATGCGAATGGGTCTTTTACTCCAGGTTCTGGAAGATTATCCGGTAGTTATTTAAACGGGGAAGCTGTTTATGAAAAAGATAGTCTTTTTGTTGTAAAAGGAAGTTTATTAATTAGTTCTAAATCAGCAAATTTCAATACATTATTACATCAAAGTTCTTATGATGATTACAATTGGGAAAACAATTTTAGTAGCGTAAACACGAGAGATTTAGGTTTTACTTTTAATTCTAAATGGCTGAATGCTGCACTAAATTTTACCAATATTGACAACTATACTTATTTTGATGAGAACAACACTCCACAGCAATTTTCAAATCAAATTACCTATTTAAAAGTAAAAGTTAATAGAGAGTTTAAATATCGAAAAATTGCTTTAAACAACACTGTTATGTATCAAAATGTAAGCAGTGGAAGTTCTGTTTTTAGAGTTCCTGATATGGTTACAAGAAACACTCTCTACTATACTGATTATTGGTTTGAAGGAAAGCCAATGTTGGTAAATATTGGAATTACCTTTAAATATTTCACAAAATACAAAGCCAATGCATACAACCCTTTATTATCAGAATTTACGTTACAAAATACTGATGAAATAGGTTTTCCAACTTTTGACGTTTTCTTTAATGCACAAGTACGAAGAACACGTTTGTATTTAAAGGTTGATAATGCAACTTCTGGGTTTTCTAAAAAGAATTATTTTTCTGCACCAAATTATCCTTATAGAGATTTTACTGTGCGTTTTGGTTTAGTTTGGAATTGGTTTATATAATAAATCGAATCCTAAAAACCCATCCTACATCCTTCCCAAAAGAAATAGCTTTTAGTTAGTTTGACAAAACTAGCTGCAAATTTCAGAAATAGAATTATTAAAAAAATAATTTCACTTAACGTTATATAATCTGATGAAAAAACAACTTAAAGACAATTGGAAATTTTTCTTAATTGCAAGTTTAACTTTAGGCTTAGCGCCTTTTAATCCCCCTCATATTTTAGGGAAAATTCAATGGATTTTAGGAGGAAATGCTTTTTCTAGTGAAAACGGAATGAATTCAGGAGATTGGTTCGATGTAGTACTACATGGTACTCCTTGGGTTTTATTATTGATCTCTATACTACTAAATATTTTTCCATCACAATTAAAAAACGACCCTATTATTTAGTAGCTAATTCTTTAATTTTAATTCTGAAAGCAGCAAATATCAATGTCATAAAAGGACTTAACCAGTTAAAAACGGCATAAATAGCGTAGTCAAAAACAGAAACTCCTAAAACGCCAGAATGATACGCTCCACAAGTATTCCAAGGAATCAACACGGAAGTTACTGTACCAGAATCCTCTAAAGTTCTACTTAAGTTTTCTGGTGCTAAACCTTTATCAGTAAATGCTTTCGCATACATTTTACCTGGAACAACAATTGCCAAATATTGGTCTGATGCTGTGAAATTTAATCCTATACAAGTAAAAACAGTACTTGCAAACAATCCGAAAACAGAATCAAAAAGACTTAACATAAAAGCACTAATTCTTGCTAATGCACCAATTGCATCCATAATACCACCAAAAACCATCGCACATAAAATAAGCCAAATTGTACCTAACATTTTAGCCATTCCTCCAGCTGCAAATAAATCTACTAAAGCTTCATTTTCTGTAGCTACAGAAGTTTTAACAGTGATGGCTTGCATTATTCCTTTATATCCAGAAGTAAACGTTAGTTCTTTAGCTCCTGTAATTTGTGTAACTACTTCTGGTTGAAAAATTAAAGCAAAAATTCCACCTAAAATTGTTCCTGCTAATAACGCTATTAATGGTGGCGTTTTCTTTACGATTAAAACAATCACAATTACGGGAACTAAAAATAACCAAGGAGAAATATTAAAAGCTTTATTAATATCTGTCAATAATACATTTACATCTGCTACACCACTTGTCTCTAAAGTAAGACCAATAATTATAAATACAATTAATGTAATAATTACGGTTGGCACAGTTGTTAATGCCATGTATTTTATATGTGTAAATAAATCTGTTCCCGCCATCGCTGGCGCTAAATTTGTAGTATCTGACATTGGTGACATTTTATCTCCAAAATATGCACCAGATAAAACTGCACCTGCAGTCATTCCTAAAGAAACACCAAGTGCTTCTCCAATACCTATTAAAGCAATACCAACAGTCGCAGAAGTTGTCCAAGAGCTACCGGTTGCAATAGAAATTACAGCACAAATAATAAGGCAAGCAGCTAAAAAGATCGTTGGGTTTAAAACTTGTAAACCATAATAAATCATTGCCGGAATTACACCACTGATCAACCAAGTTCCTGCTAAAGCACCAACCATTAGAAGAATTAATATGGCACCAACAGTAGATTTTATATTCTCTGCAACTTCCTCAATCATAACTTTGTAAGGAATTTTATTTCTAAAACCTACAAGTGCTGCAACTGCACCACCTAACAATAAAACAAACTGATTACTTCCACTTAAAGCATCATCCCCAAAAACAAAAACATTGTAAGCCAACATTGCAACTAAAGCAAAAACAGGAAACAGCGCTTCCCAGATATTCAACTCCTTGTTTTCAATAATTTTTTGATCTTCAATTTTTATTTCTGTTATGTTTTTATTGTCTTGCATTCTCTATTTTTTTGTACTGTAATGTTACGCTTTTACATAATGTTATGCAAATCAAATTGGTTGGCTTATTTTTGCGCTCATGGACTCATTAACTCAGATTATTTTAGGTGCTGCTTGTGGAGAAGCTATACTCGGTAAAAAAATTGGAAACAAAGCACTTTTATTTGGCGCAATTGGAGGCACAATACCAGATTTAGATGTTTTTATTGGTCGATTTTTATACAATAATGAAATTCAAGCAATGGCTTTTCATAGAGGTTTTATGCACTCCATACTGTTTGCTGTTTTAGGTTGTTTTTTCTTCGGATGGATTACTTACAAACTTTATAACTCGAATAAAAGAAAGGATACAACGACTCAAAAAGACTGGATTTGGTTGTTCTTCTGGGCCATTTTTACACATCCAATTTTAGATTGTTTCACTCCTTATGGAACGCAGCTTTTTGCACCTTTTTCTGACTATAGAGTTGCATTCAATAACATTTCTGTTGCAGACCCTTTATATACTGTTCCGTTTTTAGTATGCATGATCATACTGATGTTTTTCAATAGAACAAGAACGAGAAGAACTTGGTGGTTAAGAGCAGGAATTTACATCAGCTCTGCCTATATGGTTTTTACAATCATTAATAAATTTTATATGGATGCTGTATTTAAAGAATCCTTTGAAAAAGCAGGAATTTCTTACACCAGATTTTCTGCTCAACCTACAATTTTAAACAACATCTTATGGTATTCTGTTGCTGAAACAGACAAGAATTATCATTTAGCTTTTTATTCTTTGTTTGATAAAAGCAAAACTGCGAATAAAATTATCACTGTTAAAAAAAATCATGCTTTAATTGATATGACAGATACTAATCTACAAACCTTAGCTTGGTTTAGTAACAATTACTACAACTTATCTGAAAAAGAAAAAGCAGGCACTTATAAGTATGTTGATTTAAGATACCCAATGTTAAACCCTGATGATATAAACACCTCGGTTTTTAATTTTACTGTTTTCTTTAAAAATGATAAATGGGACATTTTACCTTTTGATGGAAACCCACCAAGTAAAGAAGATTTTAGTGTGTTTTTAAAACGCTTAAAAGGGATTTAGTCAGTCGGTGAAAATTATTTATAGTCGCTATAGGCAACATACTGGGTTTACTCTTTTACCAGAACTATTTTTTCAGATTGTTTTTTTACGAGTTCATTATAAAACCCTTTTAATTCAGAATAGTATTCATGAGAAATAACAGTTTGATTAAACTGCAAAACAGAAATAGTTTTAATTTTATTGCCAACTTGTTTTACTTGGTATCTAAAAACCCCTAAATTTTCTGGCAAACCAATTGCAATCGATTCAGGTAAAGATTCTACTTTGTATCCTTCAGGAATTTGGATAGAAACGGTATTTTTATCTTTCCTTGGAGTTGTAAAATCTATTGGAAATTTTCTTTCCTTTAACTTAAAAGGATTTGTGTCTGCTGTTAAAAAAAGGATAGGTGAAATATATAATTTTCCGTTTATTTCTTCTATTAAATCTTCGCTAATGAACTTAACACTCCTAACAACTGGTTTTCCTAATATTTTATTATTAACAACTTTATAATCTTCTATTTCTAATTTATATTCCTCTTCTAACTTTATGATTAAGCTTTCTTCTGTTATATGGTTATTATTATTCCTGTAATTTAACGCGTGAAGATTATTGTATTTTGTTCTGATAAAACCCTCTACAGTCATATCATCCGTGATCTTAACCATAACCATGTTTTCTTCCAAAGCATGTCTAGAAGACGTTAGTTTTACCCAAGAAGAATTACCATCTTTGGTTACTTTTCTACCATTCCAATTTAAAGCTCTTACAGGCAAAATATTAGGCACACTATACATTTCTGTGGCGTCTAGCAATACATAACTACCGCTTACAGATTCGACCATCGCAATTACATAATTAAAACCATCTAAAGTAGGATATATAGGTACTCCATTAGTTCTAGTACTTACTAAAACCGGATTTGCATTTAAACCCGCAGAACGCAACATAGAAATCAACATTAAATTAATATCTGCAACATTACCAACACCTTCTTTGTATGCTTTTTTTACACCAAACTGAGTATATTTACCATTATTTTCATTCCATTTTACTTTTGATTTCACAAATTGAAAAATAATTGCAGCTTTCTCAAACTCATTACTTGTCGTTTGTAATTCAGCAGGTAAATCATTTTTATAATAGCTTGTTTTGTTTAATTCAGTACCAAAATGTGGGTATTCATGAATTTGTTTACTCACATCTTCCCATGATCTTGCATATGGTTTTACAGCACTATTTGGAAATTTTTTATAAGAAAGTTCAAGTGAAAAAGTAGATCTATAATTATCTATATTTCCCACATAGTCTTCCTGTTTTAAAGCAGGTGTATTGTCTTCTTCTATTTTATATATATTTTCGAAAAGAGTCACTTTTTCTATATCCAGTGAAACATCTCTATCATTTTCTCGATACGTATAATTAATCGTCCTGTTTTCTTTGGTTTCTTTTAAATTAATAGGCAAATACCCTTTTGAATATTTTTTAAAAACATAATACTCAGGAATTCTAATATGAATCTCTATTTTTTTTACAGGAATATCTTCTTGTAAAATAACAGATTCTATACTTTGAACATAAGGAGAAGAAACTTTATATTTTAATTCTAAAACAGCACCTTCCTTTACTGATGGAAATGTGATTTTTTTAATACTCCACGATTTATTTCTTTTTTCATCAAAAATTTCTTTTTTTGATAACTTCTTTTTTATGATTTTTCCTTTTTCTAAATTGTATGTAACTGCCTTCAATCCAGAGACCGTTTCATTCGAACCACTTTCTGGCTTATAATAAGCAATTTGCTTCGTAGCCTCATTCAATCCTTCTTTGTTATAGATCTTAATTCTTTCGACCACTTCTGTAACCAGGGTCCAACCCTCTTCTCCAGAATAATTAAAAGACACTTTCTTATATTTATACAAATAAGCCGCATTTGCTGTTGAATCTAAAGGATAAAATTGTTCTTTTAATTCTTCTTTAGAAACTTTACCAAACTTATAATTTTGAGCAAATAATGATAACTGACTTAATAATAGAAATACAACAACAAGCTTCTTCATATAATTTATTTTTTAATAATAGCAATTCTTAAATTTTCGTACTTAGCAATACTTCTTCTAAAGCTTCTATACAACTTGTAATCTTCCTTCGGATAAACTCCTTCTTTAATTACCATAATTTTATGATACTTAAAAGTAGTCTCATCTACCTTCGTAAAAGTAATCTTATACGTGCCAAATTTTGTAGAGAGTTCTTTTGTTTCAGGTAAATTATTTAGAGAATATCCCTCTGGGATTTTAATTATTATCTCGTCTATATCTTTATAACCTTGAAATATTTTAAGCGGTAGCTTTCTAGTTCGATATCTCTTAGGAACATAACCCACCTTATTAAAAACATTCACCCTAAATAAATATTCACCTTGATTTATCGCTGCGTAATTTTTAATTGATACGTTTAAATCCTCCGTAAAAATTACGTTTTCTTTATCATTCTCTAGAGTAACAGAATTGACTTCTAAATTGTTATTATAACTCCAAACATCCGATTTATAATGGTTAATTAAATCCTCTTCAGTTAAACTTACAAAGTCCTGCTTATCATCATATTGCAACCCTTTAGAAACTCTTTTTAAAGTTGCAGTTAAAGAGCCGTCTTTTTTAAGTTGTACTGCTGCATCTAATTTCTGAAAATTCTCTATGTCTTTATAAATCGTTGTTCTTTTTATAACGCCACCTTCAGGCATTATCACCAAAACATCTCTATCGTCTGTAAAATCACCTAAAAAACCAAAAGGCATTGTTTGACTTGTACATTCTAACCAAATATCCCCTCCTTCATTTGGGATATTTAAAATTGCATGATTCCCTTGAAAAGAAGAAAAATCTTTATCAATATTTCTTTTTTCCATGGCATAAACTAATGTAAAATAAGATTCTACACCAACTATTTTCAACAATGCTTTTGTGTAATTTGTTAACCCTTTACAATCTCCGTAACCCACTTTATCTACTTGTCTTGCAGCAATGGGTTGCCAACCTCCAATACCAACCTGAACACTTATATAACGAGTTTTATTCTGCATAAATTGATATACAATTTTAGCTTTTTCTACAGGGGTTTTAGCATCTTTAACTAACTCCAAAACCTTGTTTCTTGTAACTTCATCTACAACATCTCTACCTGCTATCAACGATCTATGCATCCATTTCCCAAACTCTTCCCAGTTTGTAAATTTCCCATTAACTCCGTCTAAATTAAATTTATCAAGAGAAATTATAACTTTCGGTAAAATATCTCTCGCTGAAATTGAACTGTTTTCATATTCATATGCTTTCTGATTTTTTAAAACATATTTTAAGAATGTTTCTGAATCCTTTTTTTCAATATTAAAATCAGTAAAGTTTGCTTCCTTTTTTCTCCAAGAAATTCCTTTCGGATTTTTTAAAGTGTACGTACTTTTTTCTACAGACACGTAATATCCATTTACAGGAAACCACCAAGGAATAAAACCGGTTGTAGATGTTTTGTATTCTGACTTAAATACTAATGTATAAGGATATGTAGTTGGTGTGTAGTCTATATATTTTACTCTAGAATCTGAATATAATGTTCCGCCACTTACAGCACTTATATCCAAGAAATCTCTTTCTCTATACTTTTTTATTTGATTGCCAAAAGCATCATAAATTATAGCGGATAGGTTGGTTATTTTTGTGTCATTATCATAACTTTCAGAAGTTCTAGCATCTGCATTACCTAATTTATTGAATACCGTAACTACGACTGTTTTAGAGACAAGCATTTTATCTACACCTTCAATTGTAATTTCTATAGCACTGTTTCTAACCACTGCATTTGCATCTTCTTTTAATTCAGAAGAAATCAAAAAGGATGAATATTCCGTTTTCTGAGAAAAACAGAGAGTCGAAAAAAATAGAAAAAATAGTAGGGGAAGGAAGTTTTTAAACATGTACTTTTTTTTAGCAATGCTAATATAAAAATAACAAACCCCAAAACTAAAAAAGTTTTGGGGTTTATTAAATACTCAACATATTACAGTAATCGCTTTACTATTTATTTGAATGCGAACCGTCACAATATCCATTTGGGTCTTGAGTGTTTCCACATCCACAAGGTCTATCTGCTTTATTAAGTTTCATGTTTTTAATTATTTTAAGGTTTATATTTTTAGTCTTGGAATACAATTTTACAAGAATATGAACTATGCTTTCGTTTTTACTTCAAAAGATATTTCCATTAAATCATTTATAAATTTATCTTTTAATCCTTCGATCCATCTTTTAGAACCATATTTTACATTAAAATCTGCTCTATCTACATTAAAAACAGCACTTTTAAAAGTTGTTACGCCATTTTCAGTTGATATCATTGCAGGAATTGTAATACTCTTAGTAACATCTTTAATTTGTAAATTACCTGTTACCGCTAATTTTCCTTCAACTTTTTCTACCTTGGTAATTACAAATTTAGACGTAGGATATACAGCAATATCAAAAAAGTCAGCTGCTTTTAAATGACCTTCTATATTTCCTGCACCATCAGTTCCAGCCATATCTACATTTGTAATTGTGCTCATATCAATAACAAACTCACCTCCTTTTAAAACTCCATCTTCAACTAATAAGTCTCCGCTTTTTATCGCTACTGTACCATTATGAGAGCCTGTAGGTTTGTTTCCTTTCCATGTTAAAACAGAAATTTCAGTATCTACATTATTTAATGCAACAACATTCACTTCAACTTTTACAGCTTCTTTTACTGCAACTTTTTCTTTTCCTTCTTTACAAGCAGTTAATACTGATGCAATTACTACTAATGATAAAATTATTTTCTTCATGTTTTTATTTAATTTAAATTTGTTTTTATTTCCCATGGCAAATATATGTTATTTATTTTCCCTGGAAACTATTATTTTTATTTTTTTGATAAAATTAACAATTACGTATTTTTGGAGGAGTTATTCTTTTATTTGAGAATCTATAATAATGGTAACCGGTCCATCATTTAATAGCTCAACTTTCATGTCTGCGCCAAATTCACCAGTTTGTACTTTTTTATTCAATGCTGTTTCTAAGGATGCAACAAATTGTTGATATAAAGGAATTGCTAAATCGGGTTTCGCAGCTTTCATATAACTTGGTCTGCTTCCTTTTTTGGTAGATGCATGCAACGTAAACTGACTAACCACAATTGCATTTCCATCAATATTTAACAATGATTTATTCATAACACCCTGCTCATCGTTAAAAATACGAAGATTAGAAATTTTTCTAACCAACCAATTAATATCTTCCTGAGTGTCTTCTTCCACAATACCTAAAAGAATAAGCAACCCTTCTTTAATAGATGCTACTTTTACATCATTTATAGTAACACTCGCTTTTGAAACTCTTTGGATAACAATTTTCATGGTTTACTCATTATCTTCTTCGTTCCAAATATCTGTTCTAAAATGTTCTTTTTCTTCATCTCCACTTAAAATTTGAAGGTAACTTTTATATCGAGACCAAGAAACTCTATCTTCTTCTAATGCATCTTTTACAGCACAATGTGGTTCTTTTGTATGAATACAATTATTGAATTTACAACCTTGTTTTAAAGCAAAAAACTCTGGAAAATAATCTCCTAGTTCATATTTATCGATATCTACAACTCCGAAACCTTTAATTCCTGGTGTGTCTATAATTCTTGCATCGAAACTTAAATCGAACATTTCTGCAAATGTTGTCGTATGCTTTCCCTGGTTATGCTGATCAGAAATTTCTTTCGTTTTTAAATCTAAGGAAGGCTCTATTGCGTTTACCAAAGTAGATTTACCAACTCCAGAATGACCAACAAACATTGATGTTTTACCAGTCATTAATTCTTTAACTGCATCTACGTTTTTATTTTGAGTAGAAGAAACCTCTACACATCGATAACCAATTGCTTCGTAAATATCTTTTAAATATAAAATTTCTGCACGTTCTTCAATTTCATAAGAATCTATCTTATTAAAAATTAAAATGGTTTCTATTCTATAGGCTCTTGTAGAAACTAAAAAACGATCTATAAATGTGGTAAATGTGGGTGGATTGTTAATCGTTATCAGTAAAAATACTTGATCGATATTTGAAGCTATAATATGTATTTGCTTAGATAGGTTTACCGATTTTCTGACAATAAAATTATCTCGATCTAAAATGGTTTTAATAACTCCTAATTCTTCACCACCATTCTTTTCTAAATCGAATACAACTTTATCACCAACCGCAATTGGATTGGTACTTTTGATGTCTTTTATTCTGAATTTGCCTTTTATTCTACACTTGTAAAATTCTCCATTATCAGATTTTACTTGATACCAACTTCCTGTAGATTTGTATACGATTCCTATCATTAGTACAAAGATGCTATTTATTATTTAAATGAAAAAAGTATATTTGCTTCATAATTTAAAAAAAAATTAATAATGAGAAAAGTATTATTTACAATTGCTGTAATTTGGGGAGGTCTATCAACTTTTAATGCCCAAACATATGAATATAAAATCATTACAAGTGTAGAATCTATTATTCCTAGTGGATTAGGAAGATCTAGAATTATTGATACAAATGAAAAAAGAAATCACGAAAACTTTACGTCTGAAAGAACAGATGGTAAAAATAAAAAAGACACGAGAAATAAATCTAAACGTTCAGATGTTCGTGTAAAAAACTTTGAAGAAACAAAATTATTAAACTTCTTTAATATTGCTGGGATTCGTTTTCAGAATATTGCTGCAAATGATGCCGTTATTACATCTAAAATAAATGCATTAGCAGAAGCTGGATGGGAATTAACATTTTCAAACAGTGCTGTAGAAAGCTATGCAGGTAAAGGTGATAAAAATGGTATTTTTATTACTAGATACATTTTTAAACGTCTTAAAGAATAAACACCAATACTTAATTAAGTAAATCAAAAAACCTCATTTTATCATAAAATGAGGTTTTTTAATTGGAAGTAATTATTAAAAAATAAACAATCTTCTATCCGTTAATCACTTTTTCTTGATGATTAATAGATTCTTGGTGAATTGCTTTAAACATTTTTAAAACAAATTCTTCACTTAAACCTCTACTTTCACCTTCTAATATCATGTTTCCTAAAATTTCGTTCCAACGTTTAGATTGTAAAACAGCAACGTTTTTATCTTTCTTTAAGCTACCTATTTCATCAGCAACTTTCATACGTTTTCCCAATAAATCAACTAACTGACCATCCACCACATTAATCTGAGCACGTAAATTATCTAAAGAACTTTGATATGCTGCTTCGGTATTTGTCTCTTTTCTGATTTTTAAATCTTCCATAATACCTTTTAATTTTGTTGGTGTAACTTGCTGAGCAGCGTCACTCCAGGCATTCTCAGGATCGAAATGAGTTTCAATCATTAACCCATCAAAATTTAAATCTAAAGCTGTTTGAGAAACATCAAAAATCATTTCTCTGTTTCCTGTAATATGAGAAGGATCGCAAATTAATGGTAAATCTGGAAATTTATTTTGGAATTCAATCGCTATTTGCCATTCTGGAATATTTCTATACTTTGATTTCTCATACGTAGAAAAACCTCTGTGAATTGCTCCTAAATTTTTGATTCCTGCGGTATATAATCTTTCAATACCACCTAACCATAAAGCTAAATCTGGATTTACTGGATTTTTAACCAACACAATTTTGTCTGTTCCTGCCAAAGCATCCGCAATTTCTTGCATAATAAAAGGCGAAACTGTAGAACGTGCACCAATCCATAATAAATCTACGTCATTTTCGATGGCTAACTTTACGTGTGCTGCATTTGCAACTTCTGTACAGGTTTTCATCCCTGTTTCTTCTTTTACTTTCTTTAACCATCTTAAGCCGATTTCACCAACACCTTCAAACATTCCTGGTCGTGTTCTTGGTTTCCAAATTCCTGCTCTAAAATAATTTACATCAGAATCTTTTAATTCGTGTGCAATTTTCAAAACCTGCTCTTCGGTTTCTGCACTACAAGGCCCTGCTATTACTAGAGGATGCGCTAATGTCATGTCATCCAACCATGTTCTTAATTCTTTTGTATTCTTCATCTTTCTACTTGTTTTGGCTTTTAGTCTATGCCGTTTAAAATTTGTGTTATATAATTTGTGTTCTCCATTTCGTTAAAAATTTCAGAGAAATTATCTTGTTCCATCAACGTTTTAAAGTGCTGTAAATTATTGATGTATTCTTCTAATGTTTCAATTACGTTGTCTTTATTTTGTTTAAAAATTGGTGTCCACATTGCTGGCGAACTTTTTGCCAAACGCACTGTTGATGCAAATCCTGAACCTGCCATATCAAAAATATCGCGTTCATTTTTTTCTTTATTAATCACCGTTTTACCTAACATAAACGCACTTATGTGGGACAAGTGCGAAACATACGCAATATGTTTATCGTGAGAAACAGCATCCATATACCGAATACGCATTCCAATGGCTGAAAATAATTGTAAAGCTTTCTCTTGAAGCTTGAAAGTTGTTTTTTCAACTTCACAAATAATGTTCGTTTTTCCAACGTATAAGCCAGAAATCGCAGCTGATGGTCCAGACTTTTCTGTCCCAGCAATTGGATGACATGCTAAAAAATTTCTTCTTTTTGGATGATGTTCAACAGCTTTACAAATTGCTTCTTTTGTTGAACCTGCATCTACCACCAAACCTGTTTCAGGAATTTTATCTAAAATAGTTGGCAATAGTTTTACCGTTGCATCAACAGGAATTGAAACAATTACTAAATCTGCATTCTCTATATCGTCTAACGTTGCTTTTTTATCAATAACACCTAATTCTTTCGCTTCATTTAAGTGTTTTTCATTGACATCAATTCCGTGAATAACAACATTTGGATTGTTTTTTTTAATGTCAATAGCAAAACTGCCGCCGATTAAACCAATACCAATCATGTATATATTTTTCATTTTATAATGCTTTATGCTTATAGCCTACTAATTGCTTCTTTTATTATTTCTGAAGTTACACACAACGAAAAACGAATATATCCTTCTCCTTGACTCCCAAAAATAGTTCCTGGTGTTATAAAGATATCTTTATCGTATAAAATTGAATCTGTAACTTCCTCTGATTTTTTCCCTTCAGGAATTTTTGCCCACACAAATAATCCTGTGGAATTTTTACTATACGTCGCGTCTAATTTATCTGCTAATTGCCAAATCAGATTTCTACGTTCTTCATATATTTTATTTTGATTGATAAACCAATCGTCAGATAATTGTAATGCTTCTATTGCTCCTTTTTGAATTCCGTAAAACATACCAGAATCCATATTACTTTTTACTTTTAAAATCTCGTTGATAAAAGTCGCATTTCCTAAAACCATACCAACTCTCCAGCCAGCCATATTAAAAGTTTTGCTTAAAGAATTTAATTCTAAAGCAATGTCTTTGGCGCCTTCTACTTGTAAAATACTAATCGGTTTATCATTTAAAATAAAACTATACGGATTGTCATTGACAATTAAAATCTGATGCTTTTTTCCGAAGGTAACTAACTTTTCGAACGTTTCTAAAGTTGCATTTGTTCCGGTTGGCATGTGCGGATAATTCACCCACATAATTTTTACATCTGATAAATCTTGACTTTCTAATTCCTCGAAATTTGGCTGCCAGTTATTGTTTTCATCAAGGTTATAAAAAAGTGGTTCTGCACCTACCAATTTCGTAACCGAAGTATATGTTGGATATCCAGGATTCGGAATTAATACTTTATCACCTTCATTTAAAAAGGCCATAGAAATATGCATGATTCCTTCTTTACTACCCATTAAAGGCAACACTTCATTTTCTGGATTAGACGCTACAGAGAATTTATTTTTATAGAAATCTGAAATTGCTTTTCTTAATTCTGGTAACCCTTGATAAGATTGATATTTATGCGCGCTCACATCCTTCAAACTTCCTTGAATTGCTTCTAGAACTTGTGCTGGTGGTTGCAAATCTGGAGATCCAATTCCCATATTGATAATTGGTTTTCCTGCAGCAATTAAACCTCTAACTTCTCTTAATTTTTTAGAAAAATAGTATTCTTGAACTGTATCTAATCTTTTGGCTGCTTTAATCATTTTCTACCATTTTTATAGGTTCCTAAAATCTTGAATTCTTCTGCCATTATTTCAATAATTTTTATTGCTTTTTCGTAGTCTTTATATACCTCAAAAGTAATATCCACAAAAAATGAATATTTCCAAGGAGTTTCAATAACAGGTAATGATTGAATTTTGGTTAAGCTCATTTTACAATCACTTAATACATTTAAAATTACAGCTAAACTGCCTCTTTGATGATCTAATTGAAATTTTAAAGAAGCTTTGTTCACTTCATCAATCTCTTTCTTTGGTCTGTGAGTTTGTACAATAACAAATCGTGTTGAATTGTCTTTTATCGTTTGAATTTCATCTTCAATGACGTCCAAATTAAAAATATCTGCTGCAATTTTTGGTGCGATTGCTGCAATTCCGATTAAATTTTCTTTCGAAATTCGTTTAGCAACTTCGGCAGTATCAACATCTTCAACTAACTTTATATGAGGGTGTTTTTTAAAAAACGCCTTACATTGTAACAATGCCATAGGATGAGACCAAACTTCTTTGATATCCTCGATCTTCTGACCTTTTAAAGCCATTAAATGGTGGTGAATATTTAAATATTCTTCCCCAATAACATGAAGATTGTTATTATCAATTAATGCATAATTTGGAATAATAGAACCTGCAATTGTATTCTCTATAGCCATTACGCCATACGTTGCAGATTTGTCTAATAAGCTATCTACCAATATATCAAAAGACATGCATTCTTTTAATTCTATAGATGTTCCGTAAAAGTCGCGAGCAACTTTATGGTGATTTGAGCCTTCTGCTCCTTGGATGGCAATTATTTTATTCATTTAATTAATATCAAAAAAAAAGTCTCGAATTAAATTCGAGACTTTATATTATATGAGTGTTTTTTTAACAACATGATACAAAGTCTCTCCTTTTATTGTAAAAATAAAAGTAGAAATAGAAACGAGTAAAATGGTTATTTAACATTTGTGTTCTCTTTGCTTGAACAACAAATCTAAAGATTATATTGAGATATACAAATATTATTAAAAAAGTTTACAAACTTTTACGGAATTTTCAAAATCAACTAATTATATTATTTAAAATTCAACTTATATTAGATTCCATCTAAATATATGTAATAAACATTCATAATAGTCTTTAAAGAAAACTTAAAATCAAGGGATTAAACCAAAAGAAGCGCAATACTTTTTCCTCATCAATACTAATTTGATGACAACTAAGCTCTTTATATTAAGTTCCGAAACTTAATAAAACGTTACTTTTGAGATTAAAAAGATTCAATCACCGAAAATATGTACCCTCAAAATAAAAAATCAACTCTATATTTTTTTCTATTTATTTTTATAGTTTCCCTAAGTGTTTCTAGTTGTAAAAAAGAAAAAACCGAATCTCTAGCGCCCGAAGAAGCATCAGAAATAAAAACCCCTGAAGGCATGATTTGGATTGATGGAAAAACCTTTTTGCAAGGCGCAAAAGAAGCTGATAAATTTGCAATGCCCAGAGAAAAACCGGCACACAAAGTTACTGTAGATGGTTTTTATATTGACATTACTGAAGTGACAAACAATCAATTTAAAAAGTTTGTTGCTGCAACAAAATACATAACAGTTGCAGAGAGAAAAATAGATTGGGAAGAAATGAAAACACAACTTCCTAAGAATACACCAAAACCTCATGATTCTATTTTACAACCTGGAAGTTTAATTTTTAATAAAAGTGTAACTGCTGTTGTAAGCATGAACAATTATCAACAATGGTGGACATGGAAAATTGGCGCAGATTGGAAACATCCTGAAGGACCAAATTCTACGCTAAAAGGTAAAGACTATTTTCCTGTTGTACATATTGCTCTAGAAGATGCCGTCGCTTATTGCAAATGGTCTAACAGACGTTTACCTACGGAGTCTGAATGGGAAGCTGCTGCGCAAGGAACAAATGCTGACGCCATTTTTACTTGGGGAAATGACACCACAATTTTAAACTCAAATGCCAATACTTGGCAAGGAGTTTTCCCTACAAAAAATGAAGCTATAGACGGATTTAAATTTATCTCTCCTGTAAAATCTTATCCAGCAAACAGTATTGGTTTGTATGACATGGCAGGAAATGTTTGGGAAATTACGAGTGATTTATTTAACGCAAATTACTACAAGACGTTAGATATTTCTAAACCTCTCTTAAATCCTAAAGGTGCAGAAAAATCTTATAGCCCAAGTAATCCTTATCAAATAGAACATGTAATGAAAGGTGGTTCTTTTTTATGCCACGATTCTTATTGTGCAAGTTTTAGAATTTCTGCAAAAATGGGTGTTGCGATAGATTCGGGTTCAGATCATATAGGTTTTAGAACTGTTGCTACTCCAGAAATGCTATTCTCTAAATAAACTTTTTATACTTAAATTATTAGAAAATTGGTTCTATCAAGAAGAGTAAACTAGTCGTGAAAGTTTGTCGTCTTCTCTACCCGTTTGAGATGAAAGAGAATGAATATCTAAGTGTACTTACGAAATTAGATATCGAAATTTTTAACAACAATTTTCTTTATTTTTTTAGTAAGTGATTTCATAGCGTTATAACTGGTGTGTTCTAAAACGATAACTACCAAATCATCTTCCAAATATTTTGTAAGTCCTGTACTAAATCCGTTCCATTTTCCATGATGATAGATGGTTTTTTCTCTCTTAGTATCAATTCTAAAACCAAAGCCATAGGGTACTTTTCTTCCGTAAACTGTTTCACCTTTTGAATACATTAGCGCTAATGATTCTTTCGAAAATAGTTTTCCAGCATTTAATCCGTGGGTCCATTTAAATAAATCTTCCGCAGTCGTATACACATTTTTATCACCAACAATAGCGTCATTTACAGTACTGCGTATTTTTAAATGTCTCCATCCTCTATACAATCGGTACCCATCTAATTGATCTTCTTTAATACTATCATTTTCAAAACTGTACACATACGAATGTTTCATTTGCAGCGGTTCAAAAATATTACTTTTTAAAAAAGAGCTAAAAGAAGTACCTGAAACTTTTTCAACAATAGAAGCTAGCACAAAATAACCTGTATTGGAATAATCAAAATTACGCCCTGGTTTAAAATACCGCTTCACGTCACTTGTTTCTAGAAACTCCATCATTTCACTATTTGTAGGTGCCTTTTTTTGTTGCCATTGATGCTCTGCTACCCAAAAATATTTCGGCAATCCTGAGGTATGATTTAAAAGATTCTTAATCGTTACATCTTTAAAAGGAAAGTCTGGAAAATAAGTATTTACAGTGTCTGTAAGCTTAATTTTATTCCGCTCATTCAAAATCATAATAGCCGCTGCAGTGAACTGCTTACTGACGGAAGCTAATTGAAATACCGATTCTTTATTTAGGGGAACTTTCTTTTTAAAATCTGCAATTCCTATCTGGTTGCTATACAAGATCTTTTCATTCTTCGCGACTAATATTGCCCCATTAAAATCATGCCTTTTATTAATACGTTTTAATAATGAATCTAATTTATGTGTTACCTTTTTTGTAGCCTTTTCAGAATAGCGCTCTATTAAAATAGGAGATTCCGATTTTAACTGTGATGATACAGGTACTTTAGTTACCTCCTGTACATCCTTAGACGCTGAAATGTTTATTATGAGAAGAAATACACACACAAAAAACAGAAGTAGGAAGTATATTTCTTTGTTATATTTTTTTAAATACAATTACAGGGATTTGAGGGGCAAGTTAACAATCATTTCTAGATATTCAAGACGCATGTCTTAAATTATTAGAAAATTGCCTCTATCAAGAAGATTAAACTAATCGTGAAAATTATTAATTTAAATGAAAGAAAGTAAAAATCTATTTTCTGATCGTTAAAATCATTAAAGTTCTCTTCTGATTTTTTCATTGGGGATGATTTATTGTCTTATTAATAAATACTACACTCCAAATATATTTAACAATACAAACGTATTCAATAGCTGATTTTCTTAATTTATAACGAGAGATGAGATTTCAACTAGTTTCACTTTTTAAATGTATTTTTTTTCAGGGAGAGATCTTTATTTTTGATTCATTTTCAAGAAGAAGAAAAGTTTGTAAAACGAAAAAAGCACCTCAATTAAGAGATGCTTTTTGCGGTCTGGACGGGACTCGAACCCGCGACCTCCTGCGTGACAGGCAGGCATTCTAACCAACTGAACTACCAAACCGTTGCTTATAGCGGCTGCAAATATACATCTGTTTTTTAATCTGCCAAAGAAAATTATAAGAAAGTTTTTCTTTTTATTAAATAATTTGTGAGCACCTGATTAAAGCCCAAATGTATATCCACAGGAACATAATCTATTTTATATTGTAAACATTTACTTTTCAATTCTTTAAAGTATTTTTCTACTAAATCTTTATACTTTTCTTGAACATTTTCGACATAAATATTTATCTCTTCCCCTGTCTCAACATCCATAAATTTTTTGGGTGAATTGTCAAAATTGAAGTTTAATTCTGTTTTTCCATCATAAGTATGAAACAAAACCACCTCATGTTTGTTATATTTTAGGTGTCTTAAGGCCTCAAATAGCGATTCATCTTCTTTTGAAGTTTGAAACATATCCGTAAAAAGAAAAATTAAAGAACGTCTGTGAATCTTTTCTGCAATCTCATGTAAATATTGATAGGTTTCTGTTGTTGCTTTTGATTTGGATACTAATAGTTGCTCTAATTGATGTAACAACATTTTTCTGTGACGCTCACTTCCTTTTTCTGGCGCATAATACTCATACGAATCTGAATAAATACTTAACCCAACAGCATCTCGTTGTCTTTTTAATATTTCCATCAAAGATGCAGCTGCAACTACAGAAAAACCAACTTTATTTAAACCGTCTATACGTTGCTTTTTCACAATAGGATAATGCATTGAAGCGGAGTTATCTATAATAATATGACAGCGTAAATTGGTTTCTTCTTCATACTTTTTGATATATAATTTTTCTGTTTTGGCGAATAACTTCCAATCTATATGACGTGTACTTTCTCCATTATTATATAATTTATGTTCAGAAAACTCAACCGAAAATCCGTGAAATGGGCTTTTATGAATTCCAGTAATAAATCCCTCTACCACTTGTTTTGCAAGTAGGTCTAGATTTTTTATTTCTGATGATTTAACTTCCGATAAATTCATACTACTTTTTAATGCTTTGAGCTCTGGTTAAATCTTTTATAGTACGTTTTAATTTAAAAAACATCTCGACACAATCAATAACTAATCTCCTAAAATAAAAAAAGGTTTGACGTTAGCCAAACCTTTTCTATACTATAAACTGTAAATTGTTACTATATAGCAGCATCAATTTTACCAGTGTACACGTTTTTAGGTGCAACACCCACTTGTTTGTCTATTACTTCTCCGTTTTTAAAGATTAAAACAGTTGGTATATTACGTACTCCGTATTTTGCTGCAAATTCTTGATTTGCATCAACATCAACTTTACCAACAACCGCTTTCCCTTCATATTCAGCATGAATTTCATCTACAATTGGTCCAACCATTCTACACGGTCCACACCAAGCAGCCCAAAAATCTACTAATACTGGTTTGTCTGATTTTAATACTACTTCTTCAAAGTTTGCATCTGTAATTTCTAATGCCATTTTATTATGTTTTAAATTGTTATTCTAATATTGAGGGACAAAAGTAATCATTTTATTTACGATCTAGTTTTCAAAAAAATTACTTTTTCTTATTTGTCTATCAATACTCCTTATGCCTACAAATAAAGAACGAATTTCATGCAAGCGAAAACGAGATTCTAAAATTGATTTCTGATCTCGCAGGAATAACAAATCGGTTGTTTTTTGATCATAAAAATAAGAGGAACACTTAAAACAATTCAGCTGCTATTGCTTGTACATTATCGCTTTTACCCATAGAATAATAGTGTAAAACAGGCACTCCAGCTGCTAATAATTCTTTCGATTGTTCAATTGTCCATTCAATTCCTACGTTGCGAACATCCTTATTTGTTTTACAACTTTCTACATCAGTAATTAAAGCTTCTGGTAAATCAATTCTAAAAACCTGAGGCAATAATTGTAAATGTCGTTTTACTGAAATCGGCTTAATTCCGGGTATAATAGGCACATGTATCCCTGCTTTTCTTGCAGCTTCAACAAACTGAAAATATTTTTGATTATCAAAAAACATCTGAGTAACCACATAATCTGCACCCGCATCTACTTTTTCTTTTAAACGTTTTAAATCTGTTTGTAATGAGGGCGATTCTAAATGTTTTTCAGGATACCCAGCAACTCCAATACAAAAATTTGGTTTGGTCGTTGCTTCTACAACATCGTGCAAATATTTACCACAATTCAAATCCTGAATTTGTGTAACCAAATCTGCTGCATATCTATTGCCATCTTTACTGGGTTCAAAATATTTTTGATGACTCATTGCATCTCCTCTCAACGCCATTACATTGTCTATTCCTAGATAATGACAATCTACCAAAACGTACTCTGTTTCTTCTTTTGTAAAACCCCCACACAAAACATGAGGCACAGTATCTACATCATATTTATGCTTAATCGCAGCACAAATACCCACAGTTCCAGGACGCATTCTGGTAATTCTTCGATCTAATAAACCTTCGCCTTTATCAATATAAACATACTCTTCTCTAGAAGTTGTAACATCTATAAATGGTGGATTAAATTCCATTAACGGATCGATACTATGATATAAATCTTGAATGTTATTTCCTTTTTTTGGTGGAATAATTTCAAAGGAAAACAATGTTTTCCCGTTGGCTTTTTTTATGTGTTCTGTAACTTTCATTTATGCTGAATTTAGTTCAGTAATTTTATTTTTTGGGCGTTACCACAAGGGTCTCGCTTTACACTATATCTTTTTTTCGTTCCTCTAAAAAGGATGTCGTTGCAATCGCTAACGCAAAACTTACTCTTGCGTTAAAATAGACCTCACAGGTTTTAAAAATCTGTAAGGTTTAAAACTATTCTTCTGCTAAAGTTGGATGTAACCACTTTCTTGCGTTCTCTTTTGTAATTCCTTTTCTTGTTGAATAATCAGTAACTTGATCATCCGTAATTTTTCCTAAACCAAAATATTTCGCTTCTTTGTTTGCAAAATAATATCCAGAAACTGCTGCTGCTGGCCACATTGCCATGCTTTCTGTAAGCGTTACGCCTATTTTATTTTCAACATCTAACAATTCCCAAATCGTTTCTTTTTCTAAATGATCTGGGCATGCAGGATATCCTGGCGCAGGTCGAACTCCTTTATAACTTTCTTTAATTAAATCATCATTAGATAATGCCTCACCAGCATCATAACCCCAATGTTTTGTTCTGATATTTTTATGTAAATATTCTGCCAAAGCTTCTGCAAATCGATCTGCAATTGCTTGTGCCATAATTGCATTATAATCGTCATCTTGTGCTTTATAACGATCTGCTAATTCTTGTGCTCCAAAAATACCCACACAAAAAGCACCCATATAATCTGTTTTATTACTTTCTTTTGGAGCAATAAAATCTGCCAATGCGATATTAGGAATCCCTTCTCGCTTTTTTAACTGCTGACGTAAAGTTCTAAAAACAGCCACTTCTTTTCCTTTCTTCTGAACAGAAATATCATCTTCATCAATCGAATTCGCTTCAAACAAACCAAAAACAGCTTTTGGTTTTAATAATTGTTTTGCAATAATTTCTTTAATCATTTCTTGCGCTTCTTCGTACATAATAGAAGCTTGTTCACCAACAACTTTATCCGTTAAAATAGCAGGAAACTTACCATGTAAATCCCAACTTCTAAAAAACGGACTCCAATCTATAAACGGAACTAATTCTCTTAAACTTAACTGCTCTAAAGTCTGAACTCCAAGTTCTTTTGGCTTTACAATTTCTGAAGTTTGCCAATCAATTTTATATTTTCTTTTGCGTGCTTCTTTTATAGAAACATATGATTTTTCTTTACCTCGTTTTAAAAATTTGATTCTAAATTCATCATACTCTTTCTTTAATTTAGCAGTATATAAATGACTCGTTTTCTTATTTAGCAAATCACCAACAACAGTTACTGCTCTCGATGCGTCATTTACATGAACCACTGCATTTTTATATTGTGTATCAATTTTAACGGCAGTGTGCGCTTTCGAAGTTGTTGCGCCACCAATTAACAAAGGAACTTTAAAATCTTGACGTTCCATTTCTTTGGCCAAATACACCATTTCATCTAAAGAAGGCGTAATTAACCCGCTTAAACCAATCACATCAACATTTTCTCTTTTTGCAGTTTCAATGATTTTCTCTGGAGGAACCATTACTCCTAAATCTACAATCTCATAATTATTACAACCTAAAACAACACTCACAATATTTTTACCAATATCATGGACATCCCCTTTTACGGTTGCCATTAAAATCTTTCCTAAGGCTTTTTGTTCTTCACCTTTTTCTGCTTCAATAAACGGATTCAAATAGCCAACTGCTTTTTTCATGACTCGAGCAGAT
>Ga0308013_10000151_pt1 | contig 40604 bp, 37 predicted proteins | sample Neamet181_FD_203131 | JGI IMG/M metagenome (GOLD analysis project Ga0308013, IMG submission 203131) | Marine microbial communities from water near the shore, Antarctic Ocean - #181 | ecosystem: Environmental > Aquatic > Marine > Unclassified | place: Southern Ocean | collected 2014-07-25
TAAAAGAATAGCAGAAAGAATTGAGCTCGCAACAGGTGTGTTGGGATTTACTCCTGGTGTATCTGAATGTTGTGGCTACTCACCTTTTTGCAATGATCTAACAACTACTAGAGAGTGGGCACTTGAAAAAATAAGAGCTAGAACTGAAGGAGCTAAATTAGCTGCTTCTAAACTTAAGTTAAACTAAAGGAGAAATAATGACAAAAAAAACGAACAGACAAACAACAAGGGAGAACAAATAATGGCCGATTATAAACATCCAGAAACTATTGCTTTACATGGAGGAACATACAGAAGTGATCCTGCAACAACAGCAGTGGCAGTACCTATTTATCAAACAACTTCATACCAATTTAAAGATGCAAAAACAGCTGCAAATTTATTTGGTTTAAAAGAGTTTGGTAATATTTATACAAGAATAATGAATCCAACATGTAACGTACTTGAAGAAAGAGTTGCTGCACTTGAGGGTGGTGTTGCAGCATGTGCAGTTGGTTCAGGTCAAGCGGCAACTGCAATGTGTATACAAAACTTAGCACAAGCAGGAGACAATATAGTTGCTTCAACTGATCTATACGGTGGAACAGTAAACTTGTTTAAAAATACTTTAAGACAACAAGGTATTGAAGTTAGATTTGCTGACCCTGCTGATCCAAAAAACTTTGAGAAACTTACTGATGAAAAGACACGAGCATATTATGGAGAAACATTACCAAATCCATACTTACGTGTTTTTCCAATTAAAGAAGTTTCAGATATTGGTAGAAAGCATGGAATTCCATTGATAATGGATAACACTGCAGCGCCAGTAATTTGTAAACCTTTAGCTCATGGAGCTGCAATAGTATTGCACTCATTGACTAAATTTATTGGTGGTCATGGTACTTCGATTGGTGGAATAGTTGTTGATGGTGGAAATTTTGATTGGATTAAAGATCGAAAAAGACAACCATTATTAAACGAACCAGATCAAAGTTATGGTGGAGCAATTTGGACCGATGCAGTTCCTGTTCTAACGGGAGCTAACATTCCATTCATAATAAGATTTAGAGTAGTTTTGCTTAGAGATACAGGAGCACCACTAGCACCGTTCAACGCTTGGCAAATCATACAAGGTTTAGAAACCGTTGGTCTTAGAATGAAGCAACACTGTAGTAATGCAGAAAAAGTTATAACATTTTTAGAAACTCAGAAGAAAGTTAAAAATGTTATTTACCCAACCAATCACCAAGGTGAAATTAAGGAAAGAGCCAAGAAATACTTGAGTGGTGGGAATGGAGCGTTAGTTGGGGTGGATTTAGGAACTGTGGAAGCAGGAGCTAAATTTATCGATAACTTAAAAATGCTTTATCATGTTGCAAATATTGGTGATGCTAGAAGTCTAGCAATTCATCCAGCATCTACAACACACAGTCAACTTTCTCCGGAAGAGCAGTTAGCTGCAGGTGTAACACCAGGTTACGTAAGACTTTCAATTGGTATCGAGCACCCAGATGATATCATTGCAGATATCAAGCAAGCACTAGCTGCTTAACAGTTTGATTTGTAGCCCTATTAAATTATAGTAGGGCTATAAAATGATCAAACATATTAAATCTTCAGAAATAAAAAATTTTCTAGCCGATAATAAAAATGTTGAGCTTTTGGACGTGAGAACTCAAGATGAATGGGATAATGTCGGAAAGCCTGACGGAGAAAAAATTGGCTTGAAAACTCATTTTGTAACTATCGTTAGGTCTCCTGATCCAAGCGCTAATAAAAATTTTATTGAAGAAGTAAAAAAAGTATTAGACCCAAATAAGGAATTATTTGTTATATGCAAGGCAGGCGGTAGATCTATGATGGCTTCACAACTGCTCTCTCAAGAAAAAATAAACTGTATAAACGTTAGCGATGGCTTTGAGGGAAATGGTGAAGATCCTGGATGGAAAAATGAAGGTTTACCTTCTAAATAATTTCTTACTTTAATCTTTAATTCTAAAATTTTTCTCAATCGAAACTGTTAAATGAGAGATGTGCTTTTTACTCAAAGTAGATTCTACAAGAATAGATTTTACCGATCTTAATTGAACTTCTTGTTCTGTTTTAGCTTTTTTAAATTTTGCTATTTTACCTTTGACTTTTTTAATTGTTTTTTTTTTAACTTCTGTTTGTGGAGGAAGCTCTTGTACTGATTTATTTTTTTTTGCTACTTTATGTTTTGAAAGAGCAATTACATTCTTAACTTTTTTTGTTGCAGATTCTTTCACAGAAGAAATTTTTTTTTTAGCAATATAACAAGCTTCTGACTCTGTTTCTTTTACAAAAGATGTACATCGATCTTTCGTTTTATTAGGATTTTTTTCTTCAGCATATGCTAAAGCATGTTGCATTGGGCTTTTTCCTGTCGATTTTTTTATTCCGTAGCTTGCCGCTGATGATATTGAGGAATGAACTACATTTCCTCCTCCAAAAATTGATGATGCTGGGCCAAGTATAGCTACGGTTTCAACGCACCCAGTTAAAAACATTATTGATGTTAGTAAAATAAATATTTTTTTCATTAGATTTCTCACTATTTATTAGATTCTAACTTAAATTGATATAAATTTTAATGTTTTGTGTGAGCAAAAAAATTTAATGAATCTCTTACATCGACCTATTAAATGCAACCTATAATAGTAATAGAAATTGTCTTGCCTTAAGAGTCTCAACTTCGATAGTTCTTAGTCTAAATACTTAATCTTAGATTTCTCATTTATGGAAAGCTGCAAAGATGAAGCTAGTTCTCTTGAGGGCATGTGTGAAAATTTTTTTTCTTTTGTCTTAACTTGCTTAGAAACTATTCTTTTTTCTACCATTAAACAAATTTCTAAATCTTTTTTATCAATAAAAGATGAGCAAGATTCTTTTTTTGCTGAGGTTTTTTCTTCCTTAACATAATTTATGGCATGACCTATTGGAGATTTACCTGTTCTTTCTTTTACTCCATAACTTACTACAGTTTGTATAGAGGACTGCACTAATTTTCCATTTGCAGCACCTCCACCAAGTAAAGCCATCGACTCTATACAACCAACTAATAAGAACATTGATGTTAGTAAAATAAATATTTTTTTCATAAACTTTATAAGTCTTGTTTAATTTTTATAATAAATTTAATTGTTGCCTGTATTCAGTTATATAAAAACACTTAATATGAACATAATGAGTAATTTAATACAACCTTAAATTGTATAATTTTTTATGTAATTGTTCTTATAGGTTTGCCAGATATGCAAGATTCTAGGTTTTCCAACATTTGAGTATAGAATAAAGAATAATTTTCTACAGTCACGTAACCGAGATGAGGTAAAAGTAATGCGTTTGGTAAAAATCTTAACTTATGATCTTGCGGTAAAGGCTCTTGATCGTAAACGTCTAACCCAGCACCAGCGATCACTTCATCTTCTAAGGCTTTGATAAGATCTAACTCGTTAATAATAGGCCCTCTTGAAGTATTAATAATAAAAGCGCTTTTCTTCATTAGCTTAATTTCTTTTTGAGTAATCAAATTTTTATATCTATCACCCAGAACAACATGTATTGAAATAATATCTGAACTCCCAAGAAGGTCTTCTTTTGACATGGGTAATACACCTATTTTGTTAGCGTGTGTTAAATCTAAATTTTCACTCCAGGCTGAAACTTGCATACCAAATGCTTGTGCAATTTTAGCCATTTGAGTTCCAATTTTTCCAAGACCAATTAAACCAAGTGTTTTTCCTTTTAGTTCTAAGCCAATACTTGTTTGCCAGTACCCTTGAAACATATTGTCAACTTCTTGTTTAAGGTTTCTAGCTAATCCTAAGATTAAAGTCCATGCTAACTCTGCTGTTGGGTTGGGATTGATTTCAGTCCCACAAACAAAAATATTTTTTTCTTTTGTAGCCTCTAAGTCAATAGCATTATTTCTCATGCCACTTGTCATTAGGTACTTGAGATTTGGTAAATCTCCTAAAAGAGATCTTGTAATGGGTGTCCTCTCTCTCATGATTAAAAGTGCGTTAAATTCGTGAAGAGCAACTCCTGCTTCGGCTTCGCTTGCAAAAGGTTCATTGAAAATCTTAAATTCATATTTTTCTTTATATTTATTTGTATCAATAATATGCTCAAAAGCATTTTGATAGTCATCTAGTACAGCAACCTTAATCATTGTTTCTTTCGGTTTGATAAATAAATACCTGATACAATAAATCCAGCTCCAATGAAATGGTACATTTGAAATTTTTCTTTGAGCAAAACTATTGCTAAGATTACACCAAAAACTGGCATAAGATGTAAGAAAATACTGGCTCTATTGGGGCCAATAAGTTCTATGGCTTTGTTCCAAGAATAATAAGCACCAATAGATGCAAAAATAGTAACAAAAGATAAAATCAAAAAAAACGCTTTATTAAACTTAATTTCTTTACCGTACATTTGTTCGCCGATAAATTGTGGTATTAAAAATATTAACCCTATTGAAGCTAAAATTTCAACTAAGCCTAAAGTTGAGAATGGTAATTTATTTTTTTTTAACAAACTAGAATACAAGGCCCAACAGAAAACAGCGAGAAGCATCCACGCATTTCCTTTGTTGAAATTTAGATTTAAAATTTTACCTAAATCTGCATTTGAAAAAATTATTAAAACGCCAATAAATGAAACTAACAAACCTAAGAGTTGAAAAAAGTTGAATTTTTCCACACCCAGTATTGAAGATAGGAAAAGAACAAAAACAGGAATAATTGAGATCATTAGTATTGTGTCTATTGCTTGAGTGTAGTTTAAAGCTAAATAAACTAATGAGTTAAAAGCACTAACGCTAGTAATAGCAAGTACTGTTAAATAAATAATATTTTTTTTAATTAGTTTTATATTTAAAAATATTTCTTTATACGTAAATGGAAATAATAATATCCAAACCAAAGTCCATCTTAAAAAATTTAAAGAGAGTGGAGGTACTTCAAACAGATAAGCAAACTTACCTATAATAAAATTAACTGACCAAATAAGGGTAGTACAAACTAACAGTATGTAAGCTAAATATTTCTTTGGCAAAATTTTTCTAATTAAATCTTGAAGAATTATAAGGTGCTAAATCTAAATTTGTATTTTCTTCCGCGACTATTCCAGATACAACTTTGCCAGTAATTGCACCAAGCGTCCAGCCTAAATGATGATGTCCAAAAGCGTAAACTATATTTTTATTTTTTTGCGAAGGGCCAATAACAGGTAAAAAATCAGGTAAAGTTGGTCTAAATCCTAACCACTCATCTTCATGATTATCTAGTTCGGGCAGCAATTCTTTTGCACAACGTATGATATAATCAATTCTTTTTTTTGATGGTGGGTTATTTAATCCACCTAACTCAACTGTACCGACAGCTCTCATGCCTTGGTTCATTGGTGTTAATCCAAACCCTCTATCTAAATTGATAACAGCTCGAGACAAGAGATGATCCATACCTTTAAAGTGAACATGGTAACCTCTTTCTGTATCCAGAGGAATATTTTCTCCTAATTGATCTGTTAATTTTTTAGAGAACGCCCCACACGCAATAACTGATTTTTCAAAAGAGTATTCCTTTGAATCTGTTTTAATTGAAGTCTCATGTGCGTTTATTTGTTTAATTTGCTGAACATTTTCTTTAATAAATTTTCCACCCTTTTCAATATATAAATCAAATAGTTTTTTTGAAATCTGATATGGATCTCTTGCGTGCCAAGCGTAATCAAACAAAACCCCACTATCGAATATAGGTTGTAAATTTGGTTCTAAATCTGAGATCTCTGCTTTTGAGACTGGAGTTTGTTCTACGCCAAGATCAGCTCTAACTTTCATTTCTAATTTTCTACTTTTTAAATTTTCATCAGTCCACCCATAGAGAATACCTTTTCTCTCGACAAGACCTGTAGTATCTATTTCTTTAAAAAGTTCATCATAAGCATCTAGGGATAAATCTAAAATTTGATGCATGTACTTAGCGGTATGAAGCATAGATTTTGTATTGCAATTTTTAACAAAATTATAAAACCATGGAAGCATTTTTGGAACGTAGTTCCATTTCAAAGCCAGTGGCCCATAAGAGCTAAATAACATTTTAGGAATATTAACTAGGATATCAGGTCTATTAAATTGTAAAACTGCATAAGGAGAAAAGTGACCAGCGTTGCCGTAAGAAGCCATTCTCGCTGGATCTTGTTTGTCAAAAATAGTTACGGGGATATCTTTTTTTAATAGTTGTAATCCAATGCAGATCCCTTGAATGCCTGCTCCTACTACGCCTGCTGATTTACAATTATATTTATCCATACATGCTTGTACTATAGATTAAATTTAAATTGTAGTGTGATACTTTGTGCAAGAAAATCTTGCAATCAGAACAATTAGTCTTTTTTAAGAAAGGTTTTTCTAACTTCTTTTGTTGTATTCATGAAATTTGATACTTTATTCTCAATTTTTGCTAGAGGTACCTTTTTAACATTTCCATCTAACCTTGCGCCTTCTTCCACAACTAATGATTCGGTAAACTCAAGGTCACCTTTGACTTCACCGGTCGCGCCAACAGTTATTTTTTTTGCTGTAACTTTTCCATCGACAAAACCTAAAACGTCTACTTTCTCTGCGTTGATTTCTCCAATTACAGAACCTTTTTCTTTAATGACAAGTGCTTTCACGTTAACAGGTCCTTTTATTGACCCACCTAGATCAACTTCACCTGCAGAATTAACAAGTCCTTCAATGGTAAAATCTGCACCAATAGTAGATTTCTCTACAACTAAAGCTACGATTTTATCTTTATTTTCTCCAAACATAATTTTTTATTCTCCAATTAAACCATGAAAACAGATCTTGAACAAGTAATAAAATATTTAAAATACCAATTAAATATTAGGTCTTTTAGCCTACAGCACTATTTTTGTAGACGTTACAAGACATGACTATCCCAAGACCAAACATAATAGCTAACATTGATGATCCGCCATAAGACAGTATCGGTAATGGGGCACCTACAATAGGAAGTAGGCCTAAAACCATAGACATATTAACTGCTACATAAATAAAAAATGCATTAGCAAAACCATAGCAGTATAGTTTTCCAAAAATACTTCTTGTATCATTTCCAATTTTGATAATCCTATAAGTTATAAAAAAATATAAAAAAACCATAAATATAGAGCCTAGAAAGCCAAATTCTTCTGAATATAATGTAAAAATAAAATCTGTATGTTTTTCAGGTAAGAAATTTAAATAAGCTTGGGAACCGTTTAAAAAACCTTTGCCAAACAATCCTCCGGAGCCAATTGCTATTTTAGATTGAATAATTTGATAGCCTGCACCAAGTGGGTCGGAATCTGGGTTTAAAAAAGTTAAAATTCTTTTTTTTTGATACGGTTTTAAAAAAGAAATAGCTATTGGAGCTGTTATAATCGCTAGAAGAGAAAGATAAGCAAATATTTTCCATCTGACGCCGGCAAGCCAAGTAACAACTACACCGCTCATTAAGATCAAGATTGCAGTTCCGAGATCAGGTTGTGAAAGCACTAGAATGAATGGAGCTAATATAGCTATTACTGGATAAAGCAAAAATCTTACTTTATTAACATCACCTTCTGAAATTTTATGGTAATAATTTGATAAAAATAGAATAATTCCAATCTTCATTAGTTCTGATGGTTGAATATTAATCACAAAAATTTTAACCCATCTTCTAGAACCTTGCGACTGTATTCCATAAAACTTAACAAAAATAAGGAGCGCTAGTAAAATTAAAAAAATTAAAAAACTGCTACTATGCCAAAATCTAATTGGTGTAAAAGAAACAGCTATAAACAATATAAAAAAGAAACAAAACCTTATGGCATGACTTTTAGAATAATAATCAAAAGTTCCTCCGCTTGAAGAAAATTGAGCAAAAATACTAATAATGCCTAGTAATAGAATAGAAATTAATAATGTAAAATCTAAACTAGATATTTTATTTCCAATAGAAAGAGGTGAATGAATTACTAATCTTTTATACATTATTATACATTCTTGTTTAATTTATTTGGATAGCTAAACCTGTTCTGATGACGTTCTAGAACTTTCTTGATAATCTTATTAGCTAAAGGTGCGGCAGCACTACTGCCTGAGCCGCCATGTTCGACTAAAATACTAATGGCATATCTAGGTTTGTCTGCTGGCGCAAACGCAACAAACCATGCGTGGTCTCTTTCTAAATACGTAATATTTTTTTGTTTTACTTCAGCTTCTCTTTGTTCTGCAGTAAATCTTTTTATTTGAGAAGAACCTGTTTTACCTGAAAACATAAATTTTTTTTCTTTATGTCTAGAACGATAAGATGTACCACCAACTTCATTTGATGCAGCAAACATGGCATCTTTCACAAGATTTATATTCTCTTGATTTCTGAATAATGGCTCCAGATCAAAATTGAATATTTTATCCTCAGCAGACATTTTATTGCCTGGCGTAGAATTTACGTGATTTAAATATTTCTGCAAATTACTAAGCGGTTCATTTTTATCTAATAAAATCCTTGGCTGAATTTTGAATCCACCGTTGGCTATTTGAGCTGTCATTAAACATAGCTGTAAAGGAGTAGTTAAAAAATAACCTTGACCAATACCTGAGTGCAATGTCTCTCCAATATACCAGTTTTTTCCCAATTCTCTGATCTTCCACCTTGTATCAGGGACTACACCTGCTTTTTCTTCTGTGTAATTTTTTAAAACTTTTTCTCCTAAGCCAAATTTTTTAGCTGTAGCTGATAATCTATCTATCCCAAGTCTTCTTGCAACTTCATAGAAATAAACGTCACAAGATTTTTTTATAGCTGTACGCATACCAACCACACCATGTCCCTTTTTTTTCCAGCAGTGAAATCTTTCTCCGTGTAAGTCTATATACCCTTTACATTTAACAATAAGTTTTGAGCTAACCACATCATTTTCTAAAGCACTTAAAGCAGTTAGTGTCTTAATAGTAGACCCTGGCGGGTAAAGACCTGAAATTGCCTTATTGATCATAGGTTTGTCCCTGTTTTTTAACAAGTTATTCCATTCTTTTCCGTTAATACCATGAACAAAAGAGTTAGGGTCAAAAGTTGGAGAAGACACCATGCTAATAATATCACCATTATAAATATCCATCACACAAGCAGCGCCACTGACATTTTCTAATAATTTTGAAGAAAATACTTGAACTTCATTGTCAAGGGTTGTCCTAAAAGTTTCACCTTTTAGTCCATCATCTACTGATACTTGTTTAATTTTTTTTCCATATGCATTTACTTCGTACCTAAGGAAGCCGGGAGAACCTAGCATTTTTTCATCTAGTGTAGACTCTAATCCTGTTTTACCAACAGCAATTCCAGAAATATTTATTTTTTTTAGATATTTTTTATTTCTAATATCACGTGGACTAATTTCTGAAACATACCCAATAGCATGAGCTGAAGCATTATTTTTATAAATTCTAGCAACAGAGACTATAGGTTGAGCACCTTCAAGTTCGTGTAAAAATAGATTAAGTCTTGAAAATTCTGACCAGGTTAAATTATCAGAAACTACAGTGTTCTCCCATCTTTTTTTTTTATTTATTCTTTTTTTTATTAAATCTATTTTTTTATCAGAAAGATTGATTAAGTTTTTTAATTTAAACAAAAGTATATTAACATCTGGTGTGTTTTCAGGTGTGATGTGTAGTTGGTACACTCTTGCGTTTAATGCGATCTCTTCACCAAAATAATCTTCAATTATTCCTCTTGGTGGAGCAAACTTGATTTCTCTAAATCTATTTTTATCAGCTAATGATCTGTATTTCGAAGCTTCATTAATTTGTAAAGTAGCTAATCTACCAAAAATGCCAACTAGAACTACTGCTTTAATGGTATTAAGCAAAAACATTCTTCTGCCGATAGTTTTTGTTTTGCTAGCTATGTTGGAAGAGTTAAAACTGAGCATTAATCTTTTGAAATTAAATTTTGATATCTAGAAAATATATAATGAAAAATTGGATAATATAAGAAAGTAAAAAAGGTATTTTGCAATAATTCTATGTAATAAAAAGATAGGTTAGAAAAATTATTAATAATTAATAAGTATATTAAATTAGAAAAAAATAACGCTGGAATAAAAGTGAACCATTCAGCTGTCATTACAGACCTGAGTGTTGCGTTTCTTATATAGCTAGTAAAAAGTGATAGAGTTAGATAGCTTAAAGATGTTGTGCCTAGTGGTATTCCTACAACTGTATCATTTATAATACCTGCTAAAAATATGTTACCAAATCCTAAATCATCAGGAAATTTTAAAACATAAAAATAAACAAGTATCATTTGAAAGTTAAAAGAAAAAAAATTTATTTTTCCAATTTCAGGCATTTGAAAATGGTAAAATGAAAAAAAATACAAAAGTATTACTGGCAGGGAAATAAGTAATTTTTCTTTTATGCTTTTAAAATAATACATTTTAATTTATTTACTAATTTGTCCGTTAGTCACTTGTACAATTAAAACTTGATCTGGGTCGGCTAAAAGTTTTATTAAAACATTATCTTTCTTATCTAAGTAAGTTTTTGCAACTGGAATTCCTTCTGTGAGAAAGCCATCTTTTCCAGAAGTAAAAATAATTTTTTCTACTTCTAATGCATACCCCTCAGGTAAATAATTTAGTCGAAAATTTTTCTTATTACCTGTGCCTTCTAAAATTCCGTTAATACTCGTGTTTTCAATTATAATAGGAATTTTACTATTTAAATCTGTTAAAAGAAGAACTCTAGAAGTTAGATAATTTGTTTCAATTATAGTTCCCATTAAATACTCTCCGCTAAATACCGTCATGCCTTTTATAATACCGTCTGTAGACCCTTTGTTAATTAGAAAGGATTTTAAGTAAGGACTTTCTTGATCAAGAATAATTTTAGCTGTTACAGTAAAATCTTGTTCCATGCTTCTATCATTAGATAAATTTAAGGCATTTCTTAATACTTCATTGTCTGTTTTTAAATAAGCATTATTAAATTTTTGTTGTTTCAGATATTCTATTTCTACTTTTAGGTATTTATTTTCTTCTATTAGGCTGTAATGTTCTTTAATTTTATTACCTAAAAAAGTTTTAAAAACTGCTGGTTGTGCGCTAACAACAGCCACGCGATAAACTATGTCGGTAAACACCGCTCTAACAGGGTTCACGAAAGCGGGTGATAATTTATCTAAAGTAATGATTGATATTGAAAGTATAATTAAAAAAAATAAAGAAAACTTTTGTTTTGCTCCTTTTTTTAAAAGAGCATAACGGATAGCTATTATAAAATCATCTCTGTTATCTGACATTTAAATTATGAGTTAAATTAATACTCAGACATCATAGTTGAGAACAATTCTTCATTTTCTAATGCTTTTCCTGTTCCGATCGCAACACATTCGAGTGGATTGTCTGCAATTGTGACAGGTAAACCTGTGTCTTTAGAAATTAATTTGTCTATATTTTTTAACAAAGCTCCACCTCCTGTAAGCACTAAACCCATATCAACTAGATCGGCAGATAATTCTGGTGGAGTACTTTCTAAGGCTTCTTTAATAGCAGAAAGCATTTGATTTAGGATAGGCATTAAAGCTTCACATGCGTCTTCTTCTGTAAGTGCTATCTCCTTTGGTGTTCCAGTTCTAATGTCTCTACCTTTCATTAAAAAAATATTATTTGTTGTTGGTATTGCAGTTCCAATTTCTTTTTTTATTTTTTCTGCAGTTGATTCACCTATTAATAAATTGAATTTCTTTCTCATATAATTAATGATGGCGCCATCCATGGCGTCGCCTGCAATTCGTAATGATTTTGAAAAAACTACTCCACCTAAAGACATGACAGCTATTTCTGTTGTCCCGCCTCCTATATCAACAATCATAGAACCAGTTGCTTCAGAAATTGGTAGACCGGCACCAATTGCTGCTGCGATCGGTTCTTCAATTAATTGAACTCTTCTAGCTCCTGCAGCTAGCGCTGAATCTTGAATAGCTTTTCTTTCAACAGGCGTGGAACCAGTTGGTACACAAATTAAAATTCTAGGGTTAGCAAATGTATTTGTAATATGTACTTTTTTAATAAAGTGCTTAATCATTTCTTCTGTCACTATGAAATCAGCTATAACACCGTCCCTTAATGGTCTGATCGCTTGTATGTTTCCTGGCGTTCGACCTAGCATAGTTTTTGCTTCATCACCAACTGCAAGCACTGTTCTTTTTCCCATTTCATTTACGATAGCAACTACAGAAGGTTCATTCAGAACTACTCCTCTGTCTTTTAATACTACAAGTGTGTTAGCTGTTCCTAAATCTATAGCCATATCTTGTGACCAGATTGCTTTAATATTTTTCCATTTCCACATTTTCATTTCTCTTTCTATGCTGTAGCGCTAAAACTTGCGTCTGGCGCTGTTCGTTTACGTTTGATTATTAGCTTATTTAAAGCGTTTAAATAGGCTTCGGCAGAAGCCACTAGTGTGTCTGTATTTGCCGCTTGGCCTACCGTTATTTTACCTTCTTCTTCAATTCTTACGCTTACCGTTGCCTGTGCGTCTGTTCCTTCAGTTACGGCATGAACTTGATATAATTGTAATTTAACCTCATGTTTGTATAATTTTTTTATGCATTTAAAGATGGCGTCAACAGGTCCGTCACCTATTTCACTTGCTGACTTAACTTCACCCATGACTTCAAGTGTCATTTCTGCTTTTTGTGGTTCACCTGTACCTGCGGTTACTTTTAAAGATTTTAATTTTATTATGTTGTCTTCTTTAATTAAGCTATCGTCTACTAAAGCTGCAATGTCATCATCATAGATATGTTTTTTTTTATCAGCTAATATTTTAAATTTCCCAAATGCTAATTGAATAATATCATCTGTTACCCCAACATACCCTAGGTCACTTAGCTTATCTTTAAAAGCATGGCGACCAGAATGTTTACCCATAACTAAAGAAGTTTTTTTAACGCCAACACTTTCAGGTGTCATGATTTCATAAGTTTTACTGTTCTTAAGCATTCCATCTTGGTGAATACCAGATTCATGTGCGAAAGCATTTTTTCCAACAATTGCTTTATTAAATTGAACTGGAAAGCCGGTTGCATTTGACACAACCTTCGATGCCTTGCTAATTAGTTTTGTGTTAATACCTGTGGTGTACGGCATTAAATCATTTCTGGTTTTCATTGCCATTACAACTTCTTCAAGCGCCGCATTTCCTGCTCGCTCACCTATTCCGTTAATTGTGCACTCAATTTGTCTAGCGCCTGCCATCACTCCTGCTAAAGAGTTTGCGACAGCTAAACCAAGATCGTTGTGACAATGAGTTGAAAGAATAGCTTTGTCGATGTTTGGCACTTTATTTAACAATGTTTCTATAATTTTTTTAAATTCTGAAGGAACAGAATAACCGACCGTATCTGGAATATTTATTGTTGTAGCTCCTGATTTAATGGCAAGTTCAACAGATTTACACATATAATCCATGTCTGTTCTTGTTCCGTCTTCACAAGACCACTCAACATCATCCGTAAATTTTTTAGCATAAGAAACACTTTCTTTAATTGCTTCTAAAACTTCTTCTGGTGATTTATTTAATTTGTGCTTCATATGAAGCGGACTTGTGGAAATAAAAGTGTGTATTCTAAATCTTTTTGCGTTTCCTAATGAATCCTTACAAGCATCAATATCTTTTTTAGTTGCTCTAGCTAAACCACATGGTATTGAATTTTTTAATATTTTACTTATCTCTGTTACTGCCTCAAAATCTCCAGGTGAAGCAATTGGAAAACCAGCTTCAATAATATCAACTCCTAATTCATCGAATACACGAGAAATTTGAATTTTCTCTTCTAAACTCATAGACGCACCCGGTGACTGCTCACCGTCCCGCATTGTAGTATCGAATATAATAATTCTATTTTTATCGCTCATAAAATCTAATCTCCATACAATACAATCAAAAAGAGAGTTTGCCAAATATTTTTTGCTACATAGGGTCTAGAATGGTTTTTAGTTCTTAGATTGGTCAACTAATTTGTTTTTACCAATCCAAGGCATCATATCTCTTAGTTTTTTACCCACTTCTTCAATTGGATGCTTTGCTAAATCAGCTCTCATCTTAAGAAAGTTTTTTTGACCCCCTTTACATTCTTCCATCCAGTCTTTTGTAAATTTGCCAGACTGAATGTCTTTTAGAATTTCTTTCATTTTTTCTTTAGATTTACTGTCGACTACTTTTTTACCTGAAACATATTCTCCGTATTCAGCTGTATTAGAAATAGAATAATTCATGTTAGCTATTCCACCTTCGTAAATTAAATCAACAATCAATTTTACTTCATGTAAAACTTCAAAGTATGCCATTTCAGGCGGGTAACCAGCTTCTGTTAAAGTTTCGAAACCATTTTTAATAAGCTCTACAAGACCGCCACATAAAACAGCTTGTTCACCAAATAGATCTGTTTCACATTCATCTTTAAAATTAGTTTCAATTATTCCAGATTTACCGCCACCAATACAGGCGGCGTAAGACATAGCAAGATCTCTTGCTTTGCCAGTACTATCTTTGTGCACTGCCATCAGGCAAGGAACTCCTCCACCTTTTTGATATTCACTTCTAACTAAATGACCAGGTCCTTTTGGCGCAACCATAAATACATCTAAATCTTTTCTTGATTCAATAAGTTTGTAATGAATGTTTAGTCCGTGAGCAAAAGCTAAGCTTGTACCTTCTCTCATTCTTTGTTCAACATGATTTTTATAAATTTGAGCTTGTAATTCATCAGGAGTTAAAATCATAACTACATCAGCCCAAGCTGCAGCATCGGAAAGTGGCATAACTTTTAAGCCCTGACTTTCAGCTTTTTTTATACTTGGAGAACCTTCTCTGAGAGCGACAACAACTTCTTTTACGCCACTATCTTTCAAATTTAATGCATGAGCATGTCCTTGACTTCCGTAACCAAAAATAGCAACTTTTTTTTCTTTAATTAAATTTACATCTGTGTCTTTTTCATAATACATTTTCATATTTTTTCTCCCAATTTTATTTTAAAATTTCTGCTCCTTTTGTCATTGCAACTGCTCCTGTTCTTGAAACACTAACTAATCCAAAAGGCTTTAAATCTTTAGTTAATTTATCAATTTCCATTCTTAAAGCAGTTACTTGAATAACAAAAGACTTTTTTGTTTTATCTAAGACAACTGAATTATATTTTTTACAAGCTTTTTTAACTTTTTCTTGATTTTTTGATGATGTAACAATTTTAAAAAGAGCAAGTTCTCTAAATAGTATATTTGGATCGCTTCTATTAAAGTCAGCAACCTGATGTACGCAAAGAAGTTTTCTTAGTTGCAGTTTTATCTGTTTTATAACTTCAGGAGTTCCAATTGAAACAATGGTAATTCTAGATAAACGTTTTAATTTGTCGACTTCTGCTACTGCTAGAGAATCAATATTGTAACCTCTGCCAGAAAATAATCCCACCACACGTGCTAAAACTCCAGCTTCGTTATCAACCCAAACAACAATAATATGATGGTCTAGTTTCCCAAGCTTTGTTGGCTCACTGTAAGCTGATTTTGATTTTGCCATTAAACTAAAGTTTTTCCTTCCTCAGAAATTTTTTTATTTTCATCTTCAGGTCCTAAAATCATTTGGTTGTGAGCTTTACCTGACGGTATCATTGGATAGCAATTTTCTGTCTTATCAACCAAACAATCAAAAATAACCGGCCTATTAACGTTAATCATTTCCTTAATTTTTTCATCTAATTCGCTTGGTTTAGAAGCTCTTATACCTACACAACCATATGCTTCTGCTAGTTTTACGAAATCAGGTAATGCTGCAGAATAACTTTCAGAATAATTTTTTTCGTGCAAAAGTTCCTGCCATTGCCTAACCATTCCCATATATTGGTTATTTAATATAAAAATCTTAATTGGTAATTTGTATTGAACAGCGGTTGAAATCTCCTGCATCGTCATTAATACGGAAGCTTCTCCTGCAATATCAATCACTAATTTTTCAGGATGGGCTACTTGAACACCGATAGCTGCCGGTAAACCAAACCCCATGGTTCCTAATCCACCAGAGGTCATCCATCTATTAGGTTTTTTAAATTTATAGTACTGCGCAGCCCACATTTGATGCTGGCCAACTTCTGTTGTAATAAAAGTGTCTTGATTTTTTGTGTGTTCATAGAGCCTTTCTATGGCATGTTGAGGCTTAATAATAGTATCGCTAGTTCTGTAATTTAAAGATTTTTTTTCTCTCCATTTTTCAATTTGCTTCCACCACCTTGCAATATTTTCTTTATTAACATCTATAAAATTTTTATTTTTTTCTTTAAACCTTTTAATTAAAGCTGAGAGGAAAATATCAACATCATTAACTAAAGCTAAATCTACTTTTACAATTTTACCTATAGAAGAAGGATCAATATCAATATGAACTTTTTTAGACTTCGGAGAAAATTCATCAATTTTTCCTGTAATTCTGTCATCAAATCTTGCGCCAATATTTATCATTAGATCGCAATCATGCATTGCATTATTAGCTTCATAAGTTCCGTGCATTCCTAACATTCCTAAAAAATGATGATCGTCACCAGGATATGCTCCCAAACCTTGAAGTGTTGAAGTGATAGGAAATCCAGTTATAGAGACGAGCTCTCTTAACAACTTACTAGCATCAGGTCCAGAATTTATTACACCACCTCCAGTATAAAAAATAGGTTTAGATGATTGTTTCATCATTGTTATAAGTTGATCTAATTCTTTTTCAGAAATTTTTTTCTTTGCTAAAATATTTGATCTATTTAATTTTTTATTTTTATTAAAACTATAAGTTCCTTTTTTAAATTGAATATCTTTAGGAATGTCAACTAGCACTGGTCCTGGTCTTCCAGATGTAGCTACTTCAAAAGCTGTGTGTAAAACTTTAGCTAAATCATTTACATCTTTTACTAACCAATTATATTTTGTACATGGTCTTGTAATTCCTGTAGTGTCGCATTCTTGAAAAGCATCTGTTCCAATTAAATGTGTTGGTACCTGCCCGCTAATACAAACTAATGGAATTGAATCCATATAAGCATCTGCTAAAGCTGTAACTACATTAGTTGCTCCTGGTCCTGAAGTAACTAGTACAACACCTGGTTTGCCTGATGACCTTGCGTAACCCTCAGCTGCATGTCCTGCGCCTTGTTCGTGCCTTGCTAAAATATGTTTAATGGTTTTGTGATTTTTTAATTCATCATAGATAGGAAGCACAGCACCTCCAGGATATCCAAAAATATGGTCAACATTTTGATCCTCGAGTGCTTTAAAAACAATTGCTGCTCCTGATAATAATTTTGGCATTGACCCAATCTATCGGAGAAATTTCTGTGGTCAAGTTTTAGCTTATAACTTTTAAAATTTTTTTTAAAAGTGAGCTAAAATTGTTTGAATATTGCTTATTCCAATCTGACATGTGTCCTCTTGACCATGTAATTTGTCTTTTCGCGTATTGTCTTGTTTTTATATTAATAAGTTCTTTGGTCTGTAGCAGATTTAAAGCTCCTAATAAATAATCTTTAATTTCTCTAACACCAATTATTTTATTAGCTGATAACGTAGCGTCAATATTTAACGCCAGAAACAACCTCACTTCTTTAATGCAATTATTTTTAAACATTTGTTCAACACGTTTTGAAATATTTTTTAATAATTTTTCTCTTGGAGTGTTAATAAATATTTTGAATATTTGAAATTGTTTAAATTCTGACTTTGTTAATTTATACCATTCAAAGATTGATTTTTTAGTCAATTTTTTAACCTCATATGCTCTAATAGATCTTTGTGAATCAGATGCTTCAATCTTATTTTTTATTAAGGGATCTAATTTTAAAAGTTTTTCATAGAATTTCTTTTGGCCTATTTTTTTCTGTAATTCTCTAATCTCATCTCTAGCTTTAAAATTAATATGTGGAATCTTGCTCATACCATTGGTAATAGCTTCAAAATATAAACCGGTGCCTCCAACAAGAATTGGAATTTTTTTATTTTTTAAACACAAATTGATTTGTTTTTTAACTAATTTCAACCAAGCACCAGTTGAGAAATGTTTTGTAGCAGGTTGAAAACCATAAAGATGGTGTTTAACTTTTTTTATATCTAACTTTGATGGCCTAGAAGATAATACAGAAAACTCTTTATAAACCTGCATACTATCGGTATTGATAATTTCTCCTTTAATTTGTTTTGCAATTTCAATAGCTAGTTTGGATTTTCCAGAAGCGGTTGGACCAGCAATAAGAATAATTTTCCTAGACAAGCCTAATTAGTTTTAACACCAAGATATCTTCTTTGGTTGTTACGGTTAATTATTGTAAGTAACAATGTTTGTTCACCTTTTTTGTAAATACTCTCAATTAATTGATTTAATTGTTTAGAATTTAAAACTTTATTTTTTTGCACTTCAATAATAATATCTCCCACTCTCAACATTCCTGCTACTACACTTTTGCTAGAGATGCTTGTTATAAGAACACCTTTAAGATTTTTTTCTAATTTTCTATCCTGAATATCTTTTGAGTTAGTATTTCTAACTGTTATTTTTAAAGTTTTAACCTCAGTATCTTTTGTTTTAGTCTCTGTTTTAGTTTTTTTATTTTCCTCTTTAAAATCATCGGAAGATTCTAATCTTCCTAGAGTAAGTTTTTTAGTAATTAGTTTTTTATCTCTCCAGATTTCTAATTCAACTGTTTTGCCAACTTCTGTGTTTGAAACTAATTTCGGTAAAGCTCTCATCGTATCTATTTTTTTTCCATCAAATTTTAAAATAATATCTCCTGCTTTAAGTCCAGCTTTTTTTGCAGGGCTTTTTTCTCCAACGCTAGCAACTAATGCGCCTTCTGTATTTTTTAATTTTTCAACGTCAGCTATTTCTTTGGTAACTTGTTGTATTCTAACTCCTAACCAGCCTCTTTTTGTCTCACCGTATTTAATTAATTGAGTAATTACATTCGATGCAGCATTTGATGGAATAGCAAAACCAATACCGATTGAACCTGATTGTCCTGGTGCAATGATTGCAGTATTAATCCCTATAACATCTCCGTCTAAATTAAATAAAGGTCCACCTGAATTCCCTTGATTAATAGATGCATCTGTTTGAATAAAATCATCATAACGCGTTAAATTAATATCTCTATTTCTTGCTGAAATGATACCAGATGTGACTGTTCCTCCAAGACCAAATGGATTACCGATTGCAACAACCCAATCACCCACCCGCGCTTTATCTGAGTTTCCAAACTTAACAGGAGTAAATTTTTCATTAGTATCAATCTTTAATACTGCAAGATCAGAATAAGGATCTGCTCCTAAAACTTTTGCTTCATATTCTTTATCACCAACTCTAACAACAATATCTTCAGCGTTATTGATAACATGATTGTTTGTAACGATAGTTCCATCTTTATTAATAATAAACCCTGAGCCTAAAGAAGAGGCTTTTCTTTCAGTTGGTTGGTTAAAGTCTTTAAACATTTCTTCAAAGGGTGAACCTGGAGGAAACTGAAAAGGCAATTGATTAGCATTTGTCTTAATAGTTTGAGTTGTTGAAATATTTACAACAGAAGGCATTAATCTTTCTGCGAGATCTGCAAAAGAACCTGGGATAGGTTTAGCGTTTGAAAAATTAACAAACCCAAGGTTAAAAAATACAAATGTTAATAATATATTTTTGAATAATTTCATTTAATTTTTTATATACCAAACAATTAAAAACCCTAATATTAAAAAAAAAACTCCTGCACTTCTTAATTTAGTTTCGGGAATTTTTTCTATTATTTTCAGCATATTTTTTATTCTTGTTGGAAAAATGGCAAAGAATAATCCTTCTATAAAAAGAAGTAATCCTAAAGCCGAGATTAAATCTTTCATTAAAATATATTAGGGTCTTTTAGTTATTCCTGCTTTACCAAAAAACTTAAAAAAATCACTATCAGGTGAAAGAATTAAAGAGGTGTCTCCACCTATTAAAGCAGTTTCGTAAGCTTGCATTGCTCTATAGAAACCAAAAAACTCAGGGTCTTTTCCATAAGCGTCGGCAAATATTTTATTTCTTTGTCCGTCACCTTCTCCTTTGAAAATTTGGGATTGTTTATTTGCGTTGGCTAAAAGCACGGTCACGTCTTTATCTGCTGTTGAAGTAATTTTAGCAGCAATCTCTGCTCCTTCTGCTCTAAATTCTTTTGCTTCTCTTTGTCTTTCAGTCTGCATTCTTTTATAGATAGCTTCACTGTTTGCCTGAGGTAAATCTGCTCTTTTAATTCTAACATCTACGATTTTAATTCCAAAACTTTTAGCCTCCTCATTCACATCATTTTGAATAATTGCCATTTGCTTAGCTCTTTCTTTTGAAAGTAACGTAGATAATTCTTGTGTACCTAAAACACCCCTAATTCTTGAGTTTATAATTGTTGATAATCTTGATCTAGCAACTCTCTCGTTACCAACTGAAATATAGAATTTTAAAGGATCTACAATTTGAAATCTTGCAAAAGCATCAACTATTAATCTTTTTTGATCGGCAGCAATAACTTCCTCTGGTGCGTTGTCTAAATTTAGAATTCTTTTGTCTATGAAAACAACATTTTGAATAAAAGGTAATTTAAATTTTAATCCGGCTTCCGTAATAATCTTTTTTGGATTACCGAATTGCAAAACAATAGCTTGATCAATTTCTTTAACAACAAAAGCTGCTTGAAACATTATTACACCAATTAAAACAATCGCTGGTATTAAGAATTTAGGAAGTTTCATTAATTAGTACTCCCTTTTTTTTTTAGCTCTGGTAAAGCCAGATATGGAACTACACCTTGTCCAGAATTTTTATCAATAATAACTTTTTCTATGTCAGCTAAAACTTTTTCCATTGTCTCAAAGTACATACGTTCTTGTGTCACTTTTTTTGCATTTTTATACTCATTATAAATTGCTAGAAATCTACTGGCGTCACCTTCTGCGGATGCAACAACTTGTTTTTTATAGGCGTCGGCTTCTTGTAAAATTTTTTCTGCTTCACCCCTTGCTCTTGGAATCACGTCATTAGCGTAAGCTTCCGCTTCATTTTTAGATCTTTCTCTGTCTGCTCTAGCAGCCTGTACATCTCTAAAAGAATCAATTACTTGATTTGGTGGATCAGCTTTTTGAGTTTGTACTTGCGTAATTTGAATTCCTGATCCGTATTCATCTAAAATACTTTGAGTAATTTCTTGCACATCAGTTTCAATCTGTAATCTTCCTTCAGTTAGAATTGATTGAATTTCACTTCTAGCAATAACTTCTCTCATTGCAGTCTCTGATGCAGCTTTAACAGTTTCTACTGGGCTTTGAATATTAAATAAAAATTTTTCTGCATCTTTAATCAGCCAAAATACTGAATAATTAATATCTACTATATTCTCATCTCCTGTTAACATCAAACTTTCTTCGGGAACATTCCCTACACCGGAAACTCTTCCGTTGTCACTAGCTGGTCTAAAACCAATATCAATTCTATTAACTTTTGTAACTTTAGGAGTTAATGCTCTCTCAATTGGCAGAGGTAAATGATAGTTCAAGCCTGGTTGAGTAGTTTTTATAAATTTACCAAATCTTAAAACAACCCCCTGTTCATCGGGAAGAACTCTATAAAGACCGCTGGCTAACCAAAGAAAAACTAAAATGATTAAACCTAGAAAAATAGGTTTGCTTCCACCAGATTTTCCGCCTGGGAAAAACTGATTAATTTTTTTTTGGATATTAGATATAATTTCGTCAAGACTTGGTGGTTGATTTGCATTTCCTGATCCGTTTCCCGAAGGACTGGATCCCCATGGTGATTGATTGTTGAATATTTTTTCTTTGAAACTCATGACACTTTATATAGTTACTTTCAGTGGAAAAACAAGTTAACTTAATGTCTTATTATGACAGATAAAGACGAAAAAATGAGTAGTGCGACAAAGCAAAAAGGTGAGCCAAAGAGATTTATAAGAAGTCCTATTAAAGGCACGAAGTACACGATTATGGTCTCAAGCGCTAAAGGAGGCGTTGGAAAATCTACCTTCGCAGTAAACTTAGCTTTTGCGCTTAAAAATTTAGGAAAAAAAGTAGGTTTACTTGATGCTGATATTTTTGGGCCATCATTACCAAAGTTAATTGGTAAAAATGTAAAACCCGAAACAGAAAATGGTACAGCTATGATCCCTGTTAATAGTCACGGCATTCAATGTATCTCCATGGGGTTTTTAGTCGAGGAAACAACACCTATGATCTGGCGAGGACCTATGGTCATAAGTGCGATTAAAACATTAACAGAAAAAGTATTGTGGAAAGATCTTGATTATATAATTGTTGATATGCCACCAGGAACTGGAGATACACAACTTACTTTCGCTCAAGATATAATGGTAGATGGCGCAATTATTGTTTCGACACCTCAAGATATGGCATTGCTAGATGTTAAAAGAGGTATTCAAATGTTTAACAAAACAAAAATTAATATAATCGGATTAGTAGATAATATGAGTTTTTTTAAAGGTGATGATGGAAGAGAATATAAAATTTTTGGAGAAGGAGGAGTTGAAAAAACTGCTAAAGAATTTAACAAAGAATTTTTAGGGAAAATTCCACTTCATCAAGATTTGAGAATAGCATCTGATGAGGGTGAGCCATTAACTCACTCATCTCCTGAACATGAAGTGTCATTATTGTTTGAAGATATTGCCAAGAAAGTATCTAAAAAGTTTATATAGTTTTTTGCAACTCTAAAACTTCCATTAGTTCATTCCATTCTCTTTTACCAAGACCAGAATCTTCGTATTTAACTTCTTTTCCACTTAGCATAGATTTAATTATTTTTAATCCTTTTCCAGAAATATGTGCCGCGCCAACTCTATAATCTAAAAAAGCAGAGTGAGTTACAGGTACCCACTTTTTTACTGTTTCTAACATTGCTTCTGCATAAACTCTAATTTCATATTGTGCATGACTATCTGCTCTTAAAAATAAAAAATTTAATAAATTTAATAAATCAGTTTTCCAATACCATTGAGTATAAGAATTTAGAGTTAAGTTCATTCTTGCAAGTTCTCGAGCTAATCCTGATTTTTCTTCATCGATGACTGTTCCATCAAACCTTTCATTTAGCATTTTTTCATAATTACCGTAAGTTTGAGTTGCGTCATCTTTTAATATTTGAAGGACTTCGTCTGCTTGGTCTCCTGTAATTAGATCTCCTCTACCTTGCCTGTTAATTGTAGATTGTGCTGATAATTGTTCTTTGTTAGGAATGTAAAATTCTTTATCTAAGATTGAATACCTTGCTGAATATTCGTTAACATTTGCTGTTCTATGTCTAATCCATTGTCTTGCTATAAATATTGGAAGTTTAACATGGTACTTTATTTCGCACATCTCAAAAGGAGTAGAGTGCCAATGTCTCATTAAATATTTGATCAATCCCTCGTCTGTTGAAACTTTTTTTGTTCCCTTGCCATAAGACACTCGAGCTGACTGAACTATAGAAGTATCATCACCCATGTAATCAACTACTCTAATAAACCCATGATCAAGCACAGGAATTACATCATAAAGAATTTTTTCTAATTCAGTTGAAGTAACTCTTTTTGTGGAGCTTTGTTGAGCTTTTTGTTCTTCGATTTCTTTTGTTTGATCTAATGTTAATTTCATTTTTAAAATATATTTATTTTATACAGATATAAGATTAAAAATAGAACAGAATAAATATATTTACTCTTTAAATATGTTGATAAAATAGATCATTAACATTCTAGAAAATTCTGCATCAATAAATAACTATATTAAAAATCTGAGTATTTTATCGTAGTAATTTTATTTAATTATTTTTATATTTTTTATAAAATTTAAAAAATTTGTATGCTTTCGTGCATAATTTTTATTAATGACTGAAAATATCAAAATATTTATTACAACTATTAATGCCAAAATCAGAAAGTTAAATTCTTTAGATAATTTGTTTATCAATAAAGCATAAAAAAGAGAGAAAAAAAAAATTCTATTATAAAAAACGCCCATAATTTTTATCGAATGAGTTATTAAAAATAAAAAGCTTACTTTTGATTTATCATAATATCTCTCAAGCCTAGGAGAATAAGTTCTTTTAATAATAGTATTTTTAATTATTGCCGCTGAATAAGCGTGCCACGAACTATTATCAGATAAGATTTTCTTAATATTATTTGAATGGAATGAACTGAAATTACCGAAAGAGATCCATTTTGCTGTAAAGAAAAAAGTTAAAATTAAGTGAATTTTATGACAAATTTTTATTAGTAAGTTTTCTTTTCTGCTTTTTCGGCAAGACACAATGACTCTATTTTTATTTTTTTTTGCCAAACTTAGCATCGTTTCTATATGACCTGGGTCATCTTCTCCGTCAGAGTCCATAATAGTTACATAAAAAGAAGATTTTATTTTCCTTAAATAACTTAACGCTATAGTGATAGCTTTTTGACTACCTAAATTTTTAGTTAACTTTAGAATTTTAATTTCTTTAATCTTATTTAGTTTTTTTAAGTTTAATAGAGGTTTTCTGCTTGAAAAATCATCTATAATTAAAATTTTAATTAATTCTTTGGTATTACATTTGTTGTTAATTTTATGTAACAATTTATTTAATGATTTCCAGTCATTATAAACTGGAATTACAATTATATGCATTTTATAAAAAAATTTTCATTTAGATTATTTTAGAAATTTATTTAAGTCAGGTTTAAAGTAGTTAGGCCCTTTCATTACTTTCCCATTTTCATTATAAATTGGCTTTCCATCAGAACCAAGTTTACTCATATTCGATTGTTGTACTTCATTAAAACATTTATCAAGATCAATACCAAAAGCATGGCCAGCCCCATAAGTGACATACAAAATGTCGGTAAGTGCATCCGCTACTTCTTTTATATCGTTGTCATTAATAGCTTGATTTAACTCTTCAAATTCTTCTTTGATAAGCTCACTTCTTAATTTAACTATTTTATCGTTTGGAAACTTAGCTTTATCTTTGACTTCTTGACCAAAAATTTGCATAAACTTTTTAACACTTTGAAAATTGCTCATATTTACTCCATATCAAATTTGATTTATTTTGATTGAACATATATTATAACCCCATATCATTCATGAAATATAGAATAGAATTTGACAGTATAGGAAAAATTAAAGTAGATGGTGATAAGTATTGGGGAGCGTCTACAGAAAGATCAAAAAAATATTTTAATATTGGGGACTTTTTGGTCAGACCAATTGTTATTCATTCAATAGCTATCATTAAAAAAGCAGCAGCAATCATTAATACTAAAAATAAAGACTTAGATAAAAAAATTAGTAAGTATATTATTAAGGCATCTGAAGAAGTTTCTAAAGGTAAGCTAGATGTTCATTTTCCTTTAAAAGTTTGGCAAACAGGTTCTGGCACTCAAACAAATATGAATGTTAATGAAGTTATAGCAAATAGAGCAATTCAAATGATGGGTGGTAAATTAGGTAGTAAGAAACCTGTGCATCCCAATGATCATGTAAACAAATCTCAGTCAACCAATGATGTTTTTCCGACTGCAATGCACATCGCTATTGCTATCAAGGCTAGGGATAAGTTATTACCTTCTCTTAAGTTGTTAGAAAAAGAATTAGGAAAAAAGGTTAAAGAATTTAATAAAATAGTTAAATTGGGAAGAACTCACCTGCAAGATGCTACACCGTTGACATTAGGCCAAGAATTTTCTGGATATCAATTTCAATTAAAAGAATCTATTAAAAGAATTGAGATAGCATTGAAAGAAATTTATTATCTAGCACAGGGTGGAACAGCTGTTGGCACAGGTCTGAATACAAGAAAGAATTTTGATAAAAAAATTGTAAGAGAAATTAGTAAAATTACACATTTACCTTTTAAAGTTACGCCGAATAAATTTGCAGCATTAGCTACTCATGATCCTATAGTTAATTTTTCAGGAGCAATGAATACTGCTGCTGTTTGTTTAATGAAAATAGCTAATGATATTAGGTTTTTAGGGTCAGGCCCAAGAGCAGGTTACGGAGAGTTAATTTTACCTGCAAATGAACCAGGTTCTTCAATAATGCCAGGCAAAGTAAATCCAACTCAATCCGAGGCTGTTACGATGGTTTGTGTAAAAGTAATTGGAAATAATAATGGAATTACTATGGCAGGATCACATGGTCATTTTGAATTAAATGTTTTCAAACCATTAATCATACATAATATTTTACAATCAATTGAAATAATGGCGGACTCAGCAAAAACTTTTGCACTTTATTGTGTTAGAGGAATAAAGGCAGATAAAAAAAGAATTAAACATTTATTAGATAACTCTTTGATGCTTGTAACAGCCCTTGCTCCTAAAATTGGATACGATAATGCTGCAAAAATTGCAAAAGAAGCTCACAAGAGAAATACAACTTTAAAAGAAGAGGTTGTAAGATCAGGAACTCTTAACGAAAAAGAATACGATAAAATAATGAACCCAATGTTAATGACAAAACCTAAATAACTTAGAATAAATTTTTAAAATATTTTTCTATTTTACTTTCATTGAATATATTGGCTAAAGAATTTTTAACAAGTTCATCTTCAAATCTATTTTCATATTCTTTGGTTTGTCTAATAGATAGCTTTTCACCCTCTAATATAATTTTTTCAAAAATTACTTTTGAGGTTGATGGAATTAAATAACCTATTACTTGAATTTTTTTAGACGAGTTTTTTTGGTACTTATCAGTCTTAATTAAGTTAAAATGAACTTTACCTTTTTTTCCAAATTCTGTAATTTTTGCGTTAAGAAAGTAGGACTTGTCTTTGCCTATTTCAAAATTTTCAAATAATACTTCACCATTTTTGTTTGTAATCATGCCTTCAAATTTAGATTTAAAAGTAAAAATACCATTAGCTTTTTTTATAAAAGATAATTTATTAAAATTATTTGAGAAATAATTTTTTTGTATTAAAGGTAATAATTTTTCCATATTAAAATTAGAAATTTTAAAGTTTAATTTTAAAAAGAAATTTGGCTTAATATCTATTTCACCATCAAGACCCGTATTGACTAATTTACTTCTAATAAAAGCATTTATTAATTTAATATTATTTTCTTTAATAAAATCAAATTTGAAAAAGTTATTAAATACCTCTATATTAAAAGTTCCTTTAAAATTACTTGAATTATTTTTCTTAAAGGTAACTCTAGTTTCTATGTCAAGTTCTGGTATCTTGACTGATAAATTATTTTGATTATTAAGCGAACTAGTAAATTTTACAAAAATTTCATTATTTAGAAAATTACCATTGATATCTAATTCTTTTTTTCCTCCAAGTTTGACTACACTCATCATTGCGTCATTTATTTCGAAAGAAAAATTATTTTTTTTTGAAAAAATAAGGTTACTTTTTCTAAAAACTAACTTTTTATTATTTTTATCAGCACTGATTAGTAGCTGATTAACTTTATCTAAATCAATTATTAAGGATCCACCACTTATTATTAGTTTTTTATATTCTATTTTTTTAAAATTTAAAATTTTAGTTATATTTAATATAATTTCTAGTTTACTATTATTAGTGTCAGCTATGTCTTCACCAATAGTAAAATTGCTATTAAGTATACTCAATCTTGGAGTTGGAAAAATTTTATATTCTATTTTTGAAATACTACTAATATGTACATTGCTACCATTTTTTAAATTTTCTTTTATTGATTTCGAAGAGAAATTTAATAATTTTGGTATGCTAAAATAAGTAATAAATAAAAAAATAAAAATAAAGTAAAATTTTTTTTTATCTTTTAAAGTATAATTTAATTTTTTGGCGTTCAGCATAATCAAGGTTAAAAATTGTTATTAAGATTAATAATCATTTATAATGTTTAAATAAGTAGTATATAGTTTCCTGATTTCGTTATGGATTCTATAAATAAATTATTAGAAAATTTAAACAAGGAGCAAAAGGAGGCTGTTTTAAGTACTGAAGGTCCAAATTTAATTGTAGCAGGTGCAGGTTCTGGTAAAACAAGAGTTTTAACTACAAGATTGGCTCATATTATTAATACTAAAAAGGCTTGGCCAAACCAAATTCTCTGTGTAACTTTTACTAATAAAGCTGCGAAAGAGATGCAAAGTAGGGTCATCAAATATATAGACGAAAAATCTACAGCTGTTCCTTGGCTTGGTACTTTTCACTCTATAAGTGTTAAATTTTTAAGAAGACATGCGGAAGCAATAGGCTTAAAGGGAAATTTCACTATCATAGATACCTCTGACCAAAAAAAGATAGTGAGAAATATTTGTAAAGCAGAAGAAATTGATGCAAAGAAAATAACACCTCAATTCATTCTTTCCTTCATTGATAAATGGAAAAACAAGGGTTTATTACCAGAGGATATAAAAGAAGAAAAATTTACAGGTTTAGAAAAATCCATTTTTAAAGTCTATAGGATTTATCAATCTAAAATTAGAGACTTAAACGCATGTGATTTTGGTGATCTTATTTTGTATTGTGTAAAACTATTTGAGAATAATTCCGATATTCAACAGATTTATAGTAATAACTTTAAATATATTTTAGTCGATGAATTTCAAGATACTAATTTTATTCAAAATAAATGGTTAAATTTATTAGTCAACGAGAAAAAAAATATTTGTTGTGTTGGAGATGATGATCAGTCTATTTACAGCTGGAGGGGTGCTGAAATTAAAAATTTTTTAACATTTGATACTATTTATAAAAATTGTAAAATTTTTAAATTAGAACAGAATTACAGATCTACTAAGAATATATTGGAAACGGCTTCTACGTTAATTTCTAAAAATAAAGGTAGAGTTGAAAAAAAACTTTGGTCTTCAGCTCCAGCGGGTGAAAAAGTAAAACTTAATTGCTACCAGACTGGTAGAGAAGAGGCTGAAGCTATAAGCGATATAGCAGAAAAAAAATTGAAAAATAAATATTCTTTAAATGATGTGGCTATTCTTGTTAGGGCAATCTATCAAACACGAGAATTTGAAGAAAGATTTCTAAAAGTAGGCTTAGGTTATAGAGTTCTAGGTGGAACAAAGTTCTACGAAAGAGCCGAGGTAAAAGATGCTGTTGCATATTTAAGAATAATAAATCAAAAATATGATGACTTAGCACTAGAAAGAGTTATTGGGAGTCCTCGCCGAGGTATCGGTGAAAGTACACTTAACCAATTGTATAGTTTTGGTAGTCAAAATAAATTATGCCTAGAGGATTCTATCAAAAAAAATTTAGAGACTAATAGCTTAAAACCTAAAATGAGAACAAGCCTAACTCAATTAACTAAAATGATTGATAAATGGAGATTAGATTCTAATACAAAAAAACACTATGACCTATTGAAAACTGTACTAGACGAATCTGGTTATAGTGAAATGCTTAAAAATAAAAATGATATAGAAAATGAAAATCGTCTTGAGAATATAAAAGAATTGCTTCGAGCTATGCATGACTACGATAACCTGCAGTCCTTTTTAGAACATGTTGCACTCGCAACCTCGATAGATAAAGAATGGGAGGGGGAAAAAATCAATTTAATGACTATGCATGCTGCAAAAGGATTAGAGTTTGATGTAGTTTTTTTGCCAGGCTGGGAAGAAGGTCTGTTCCCACACCAAAAATCTTTAGAAGAAAAAGGAGATTTGGGTTTAGAAGAAGAGAGGAGATTAGCATATGTAGGCATAACGAGAGCCAAAAAAGAAGCATATTTATCTTTTGCCATGAAAAGATCTTATCATGGTGAGTGGATGGATGCCTTGCCCTCAAGATTTGTTAACGAAATACCTGATGAAAATATTGAAAAAAATGAAATAAGCTCTAATGAAGAAGTAGAACAAGATTTTGATTTTAATCAAGATGTAGAAATTGATTTTGACAGTGAGTATAAAAGTCCAGGTTGGGAAAGATATAAAAAAAATAAAATGTTAAAATGAAAAAAATAAAAAAATTAAGAAAACTTTTTAATCAGTATAATCTTGATGGTTATATCGTTCCAAAAAATAATAATTTTTTTGGGGAGTATGTTCCGGAATCAGAAGATAATTTGAAATATATTTCAGATTTTACAGGCTCGGCTGGTTTTGCAATTATTCTCAAAAATAAGAATCTTATGTTTGTAGATGGCCGGTATACTACCCAAGCCGCTATTCAATGTGGAAAAGATTATAAAATTTTTACAATCCCAAAACATTACCCGTTTGAAATTTTTAATAATAAAAATTTAAATCTTGGGTTTGACCCCAAACTTCATACTGAAAATTCATTAAAGAGGCTTTTTAAAAATTCATTTATTAAACTAAAACCAATTAATAAAAATTTAATAGATTTGCTGTGGCAACGAAAAAAGAATTTGAACATTAAGCCTTTTTATTTAATTAAAGATCAATATGCAGGAGAAAAATTAGAAAATAAATTGGTTAAACTGAGAAAACTAATTACATTAAGTAAGGTTGATTATCTTTTCACTACAGCACCTGAAAATGTAGCTTGGTTGTTAAATATAAGAGGACATGATACTGACTATTCACCACTTCCTAACTCACATGCCTTTATTGGAAAAAATAAAGAAATAGTTTTTTTTTGTAATTTAAAAAAAATAAATAAATCTTTTAAATCAAAATTAAATAAAAAAATTAAGATTTGTGATATTGAACAACTTCCAATTTTTATTGCAAGCTTATCAAATAAAAAAATATTAATTGACATATTAACCTGCTCTATATTTTTTAAAACACTTATTGGTAAAAAAAATTTAATAACAGAAAAACAAGATCCGATTTATTTGTTAAAATCTTTAAAAAATAAAACTGAAATTAAAAATTCTATCAAATCACATATATACGATGGGGCAGCTTTAGCTAAGTTTATATTCTGGTTGAAAAACAATTTTAAAACCAAAAAAATTACTGAGATTTCAGCACAAAAAAAGTTATTAGAATTTAGAAAAAGAAATAAATTATTTTACTCTCCAAGCTTTCCAACTATTTCTGGAACTGGACCTAACGGAGCGATTATTCATTATAAAGCAGACAAAAAAAGTAATCGTTTACTAAAAAAAGGAGATGTTTATTTAGTGGATTCTGGAGGTCAATATTTATTCGCAACTACCGATGTTACACGAACTCTTTCTCTTGGAGTTAAGAGCCCCAAAATTAAAGAAATTTTTACAAGGGTTCTTAAGGGGCACATAGCGGTGGCATCTTATGATCTTAAAAAAGACTCGAATGGTCACAAAATAGATCAAGTAGCCAGAAAACCTTTAAGAGATGTAAATTTAGACTATCCTCACGGAACGGGGCATGGAGTTGGTTCTTTTTTAAATGTTCATGAGGGTCCTCAAGGAATTTCAAGAGGTAATAAGGTGAAATTTCAAGAAGGAATGATAACTTCTAATGAACCTGGTTTTTACAAAAAAAATCACTTTGGAATAAGAATAGAAAACCTAATCTATGTTAAAAAAATAAAAAATAAATTAAAATTTGTAGACTTAACCCTGGCTCCAATTGACAAATCACTTGTTGAAAAAAAACTCTTAACTACTTTTGAAAAACTTTGGCTTAATGCATACCATCAGAGGGTATTTAAAAATTTAAAAAAGTTTATGAGTAAATTTGAATTAACCCAGCTTAAGCAAGCTTGTTCAAATATTTAAAAATTTATACCAGTCACTTTCCTGAGTAATATTTACACCTAGTTCCTTAGCTTTCTTTATCTTTGATTTTGTAGGTTTATTATTACCGGTAACAAGAATGTTTAGTTTTTTTGATATTGAACCAAGTACTTTGCCACCATTTTCTTCAACTAAGGATTTTGCTTCGGATCTGCTAATTTTTTCAAACCCACCAGTAAACATTATTGTTTTGCCACTTAATTTTCCATTTTTATTTAAAACTTTAGAATTTTCTATTTTTAAGTTTTTGTTTAAAGATATTATAATTTCACAATTTGATTTATTCGAAAAAAATTCTTCTAAAGATTTTAATTGTGCGGATCCAATGCCATCTAATTCATCAATGTTTTTTAGTAAACTTTTTCTTTTTACGGCGTTAAGAAGTTCATTAAAATTTTTAATAGATACAAAAAAATTTCCAAGTAGTTTTGCATTTTCTTCTCCTATGTGTCTTATTCCAAGAGAATAAATAAATTTATCTAGCGTTATATTGGATGATTTTTTTATTGCTGCCTTTAGGTTTTTAACCGAAAGCATACCCCAGCCAGTTAGATTTGTAATTTTTAAATAGTCTAGATTAAAAATATCTGAAGGAGTTTTGATTAGATTTAGTTGCCAAAATTGATCTATAACTTTTTTTCCTAAACCATCTATGTTGAATGCATCTTTTGAAACAAAATGTTTTAACTTCTCTCTTGCTATATGTTGGCATTTATATTCTCTGTCTAAGCATCTCCTAACAGCATCTATTTTTTTGGTATTAATATTTATTTCTTTTACAGTTTGAGACCCACAAGAAGGGCATGTAGTAGGAAAAATATACTTTTTTAAGTTTTTTTTTCTTTTATTAAAATCTACTGATACTATCTGAGGAATAACATCTCCCGCTCTTTGAATACTGACGTAATCTCCGACTCTAATATCCTTTCTAGTTATTTCATCTTCATTATGAAGCGTGGCATTGGAAACGACTACTCCACCAACTGTTACTGGCTCAACTTTGGCTACAGGTGTTAATGCACCTGTTCTGCCTACTTGAATAATTATATCTTTAATTCTAGTTGCTGCTTTAATTGATGAAAATTTATAAGCAATCGCCCATCTTGGTGAGTTCGAGGTATTTCCAAGTCTTGTTTGTAGCTGAAGATCATTAACTTTTATAACCAACCCATCAATATCATAGTCTAGATTTGATCTGATTTTTTCTATCTTCTTATGTTGATTCTCTATATCAAAAATATTTTGTGCTAAATAATTATGAGAATTAGTACGAAAACCCCATTCGTTAATTTTTTTTAAAAAATCAGATTGGCTTTTAAAGATTAGCGGTGTTACTTCACCAAAAGCATAGGCAAAAAATTGTAGGGGGATTTTTGCAGTGACAGAAGAATTTTTTTGTCTCAGAGAACCACCGGCTGCATTTCTAGGATTTGCAAATTTCTCTTTAATTTCTTCAAAATCTTTTTTTCCAATATAGACCTCACCTCTAATTTCTACAATTTTTGGTAAATTTTTTCCTAAAATTTTCTTGGGTATTTGTTTAATTGTTTTAAGATTTTCAAGTATATCTTCTCCTATTTCACCATCACCTCTCGATAGTCCTTTTACCAATATACCATTTTCGTAGGTTAAAGATGCTGAAATTCCATCTATTTTTGGTTCTATTGCAAAAAGTAAATTTAAGTTACTGTTGTTAAGATAGTTATTAATTTTTTTAATAAAATCTTCTATATCATTTATGTTAAATGCGTTTGCTAATGATAACATTGGTTTAGCATGTTTTATTTTGTCAAATTTAGAAGAAGGCTTGAAACCAACCTTGTCGTTAATTGTTCCATATTTTTTTAAAAAGGAATTTTCTTCTTCTAATAAAATAATTTCTTTTTTTATTTTGTCGTATTGTAAATCATCAACAATCGGAGAGTCTTTATCATAATAAAATTTATTGTATTTTTCTAATAGCTTTATTTTTTTTAGATAACTTTTTTTTATATTATCATTTTTTTCAACCATGAAATTTTAATTAAGTATTTTCTTAATAGTTCTTTTTATTAAACTATTGCTTTTTTTCAAATCTTTTTTTGTGGGCATTTTATAATTCTTGTTCAATATTTTGTAAGATTGTGAGTACCATTCACTAGAATTATAGTTATAGCCTAGTATCGAAGCTGCCGCCTTAGCTTCCCCTGTTAAGCCGATTCTGTAATAAACTTCTACTAGCCTGTGTAATGCTTCTTCAATAAAGATTGTTTCATCATAATCTTTAGTAATAATTTTTAGTCTATTTATTGCGGGTATCCATTTTTTTGTCTTAATATAATACTTTGCAACATACATTTCTTTAGCTGCAAGTTGATTAATTATCAAATCAAGTTTAAATTTTAAATCTAGGGCATATTCTGTATTCGGAAAATTCTTTAAAAAAAATTCTATTTTTTTTTTTGACTTTAAAAGTGGATCAATATCTTTTTTTTTATCTAAAATTTGCTCATATAAAGTAATAGCAATTAGATAATGTGCATATGCTAAATTTTCATCTGCTGGATACTTAATAATAAATCTCTTTAGACCAGCATCTGCCTCTTCATAAAAATTTATTAGATACAGACAGTAACTAGACATTAATGCAGCTTTTGATGAAAATTCAATTTTTGGTAAAATTCCTTCAGCTTCAGAAAATTTTTTTGATGCTTCTAAAAAATTTCCTGTTTTCATATCATTCACAGCTTCTCTGTAAATTTCAAAAGATTCTTCTTTTGCTGGCGGTATATTTGTTTCTGGTTCTTTTTTAGAACAAGATATAATTAAAAATATTATTAAAATAGAATGAATTAATTTTTGATACATTGACTTACTCTTATCAAAATAAATTAATTAGGTAAATTTTTAAAAAGCCTAAGCGTTGACTGCTAGCTTATTTGTTGTTGTTTTGAAATAATTCTTAATGGATGAAGATTCTTGTTTCTCTATTATTGTAAAATTTGATTGATCTTTGAACATAGCTCTTAAAAATGAGTTACTTAAACTGTGTCCACCTTGAATACATTTTACACTGCCTATTATCCTGTAGCCTGATAATAAAAAATCTCCCGCTAAATCTAGTATTTTATGATTAACAAATTCTTTACTATTTCTAAGTCCATCGCTGTTTAAAATTTCACTATCTTTAACCACAACTGCATTTTCTAAAGAACCACCTTTAGCAAGACCAATTTTTTTTATTTGTTCAATATCTTCATATAAACAAAATGTTCTTGAGGTGTATATATTTTTTAGATCTGTGTCGGCAAAATTAACTTGGTTACTTTGAGTTCCTATTACACTGTTGGAATAAACTAATTGAAAGTTTACATTTAGACTTTCAGAATTAGGTTCTATAGAAATGGTTTTTTCTTTTTCTTTAAGTTCAAATTTTTTAATAATTTTCAAAAATTTTCTTTTTGCTTGTAAAGTCTTAACCCCAACTTTATTGATAGTCTCAACAAACTCTTTTGAAGATCCATCCATAATTGGCACTTCTGAATTATTAATTTCTATTAGTGCGTTATCTACTCCAGTGATATAAAGTGCTGCTAAGAGATGTTCTACTGTTGAGACGGTAACGTTTGATTCATTTTGAAGTGTTGTGCAAAGTTTAGCTGAGCTTACATTTTTAAAATTAGATTCTATAATATTATTTTTATCAAGATCAGTTCTTTTAAAAATTATTCCATAATTTTCGGTTGCCGGTATAACTTTTACTTCAGCATTTAATCCACTGTGTAAACCAATACCTTTAAAGGTGACTTCTTTTAAAATTGTTTTTTGGAAAGGACTTAACATTCATTGCTTATACAAAATAAAGTATTTTTTGATAAAACAACTAATGTTTCCAAAAAATACATTTATTTAACTGAATAGATTAGAAAAAAAATTAGAAATTAATGATTTTTTTGACTGAATAACCGGTATTGCTTCTTTTTCCCACCCTTTACCAATTAGTTCAGCCGCCCCATTTAGACTAAATAATGAAATATCTTCGCTGTTACCTCCGAATATAAATTCTGAGTTAACCAACTTATTTTTTTGTAGGGCAAAATGAATATTTTTGAAATATGCAAATTTTTCAATAGTTAAGTAAATTGTATTGTTGTCTTTTCTGAAAAAATCTAAATTAATATTTTTTTCAAAACATATATCAATAAATTCATCTAATCGTGCTGTAATTATATCTAAAATTAATTGATACTTAATTTTTCGATACGGGGAATCAGAAAAAAATAATTTATCAACATTAGATTCTTTATTACTTTCTAAAACTGACTTTAAGTTAATTTCTTTCAAAAGAAACTCAACTTCTTTGATTTTTAATGAGCATAGTTTTGAAATGTCTTTGACGATCAGGTCCACTCCAAAATTAAAATCCTGGCTTAAAACATACGATTTATTTTTAAATAATGAAATATTTATTCTTTTATCTTCTAAGGCGATAGTTGTAAAATTTTTATTATTTTTATTTTTTAATAAAAAATTAATTCCCTCAACAAAAGGTTTTAAAATTATTCTTTCTATGTTTATGCCACAATTATTAAAAGTTAATTTTGTATTTTTGATAATATTCTTATTTACCAAAAAAAAAGTCATACTTTGATTGTAAAAATCTCCGAACAATCCTATTGGTAAATTTTCTAAATTATCACTATCTAAAGAAAAACTTGAATTAAAAAGATGAACTAGTGAGTATTTATTTTCATTAGAAAAAATTATTTTTTTTATATTATTTAATATATAGGTTATATCTTCCTTTGAAACCTGAGCTCCATTTAGTTTTTTATAACCACTAATATTTAAGCAATTAACATCACTAGGATTAAAGACCACAGATGCTTTAGTAAAAAAATAATTTAATTCATCTTCAATAGAATTTAGGGATTTTTTTATTAATTGAGCAACAAGCTCAACATTGATTATTTTACCGTCTTGTATGCCTTCTGAGTTTATAGTGGTATTTTTAATTAGTTTATAATCTTTGTTTTCATTATATGAAATTACAAAAAAATTTATTTTATGGTCATTAAGACTAATAATTAAATAAGGTATGTTTAATTTCATATTATTGTAAAATTAACTGATTTTTAATTCTATAGTCAAATATTTTATATTTAGAAAAACTTGAGTCATTTAAAATAGAATCTATTTCTTTCAAAATATTTTCATAGTTAGTCTGGGGTAGTTTAATAGTCCTTTCATCTTTAAGTACAATATCCCATCTTTCTGCATCAAAGTAATAGAAGGCTTTTATTTTTTTAATCTTAAAATTATTTTTTTTTAATATATTAAAAAAAATACTAAAGTTTTTATGGTTGCCAAAAATTATAGGTAAACTTTTAAAAATATCTATTTCTCTATAGTTAATTTTTACACCTTCTTTTGTTAAGTAGTACCTTTTATTGCCATCAATTCCTGTGGCTACGGGTATGTTTTCTGATATTAAAATTTTTAAAGTATTTGGGTATTTCTTTTTTAATTGAACACTAGATATAAAGTCATATTTAGCAGTAACTTTTATAATTTCTTTTTTCTTTAAAAAAAATAAACTGGTATTTATTAAAAATTCTAATTCAGATTTTAACATTATTAAGTCAAAAGCATATGCGTCATCGATTATAATTTTTTTTATTGGAAAAATGATACTAGAATTGTACTTTTGATCATTAGAATTATAAGTGGTTAAAATAATAAAAAAAAAAAATAGTAATAAAAATTTATTTTTAGGAATCATCTATTATTACTTGCGTCATCAATAATGTTTTTAACAAGCTTTTCGAATGATATGTTTACATATTTAGCAATCTCAGGCACCAAAGATAAGTCTGTCATGCCTGGTTGGGTATTAATTTCTAGTAAATAAAATTTATTATCTTCAAATTTAAAATCAGACCTGGTTAATCCTCTACACTGTAATGCATTGTGTGCTTTTTTTGCAAGATCTAAAACTTCTTTATATTTTTTATTGGATAAATTTGCTGGCATAAGATGTTGTGTTTGTGCTGATTTGGAGTATTTAGCTTTATAGTCATAAAATTTTCTTTTTGGTTTTAATTCTATTGCACCTAAAGATTTTCCGTTAATAACAGCCACTTGAATTTCTTGCCCTCCAATAAAATTTTCAACTATTAATGTTTTATATTTTTTAATTAATTCAGTTACATTTTTTTTTAGTTCTGTAAAATTTTTACATATTTTTACTCCAATACTTGATCCCTCGTTGGATGGCTTTAAGATTAAAGGATATGAAAGTCCTGATTGTAGTATTTTTTCTTCTTTTAAAATATTAAAATAATTAATTGAATTTAATTCAATATGATGAGGAGTTCTAATATTTTTTTTTTTAAAAATTTTTTTAGAAACTATTTTATCCATAGAATTCATTGAAGATAATATACCCGAGTGAGTATAGGGAATTTTGAAGTACTCAAAATAACTTTGAGCTATTCCATCTTCGCCATCTCGTCCATGTAAAGCATTAAAAATTAAATCTACTTTATAATTTTTAATTTTTTTAAAATCTTCTTTTGCTGGATCAAAATATAATACTTTATGTTTTAGTTTTTTAATAGCATTTGCACAAGCTTTACCAGATTTTAAGCTAACTTCTCTTTCACTGGATGTTCCACCACAAACTACTAAGATTATTTTTTTTTTCATAGTAAGGTTATTTATTGTAACCAATTATTTTTATTTCTAATTCTAAATTAATTTTAGTTCTTTGATACACAGTATCCTGAACCTTATTTATTAATTCCTCTAAATCCTTTGATGTCGTATTTCCATTGTTAATAAAAAAATTGCAATGTTTTTCTGATATTTTTGCATTTCCTACTTGAAAATTCTCACAATTCGATTCTTTAATTAATTCCCAGGCTTTTTTGTTTTTTGAATTTTTAAAAGTACTGCCACATGTTTTAATTTGACTTGGTTGTGATTTTTTTTTTCTTTCTATCATTGCTGTTTGTTTTTCTTTAATTTTTTGTTTTGTGGAATATTTGCCTATTAGCTTAACGCTTGTGATTAATAAGTTTTTCTCAAGATTGGTACTCCTATACGAAAATTTAATATCTTTAGCTAAAATTTCTTTTAAAATACCCTGTGCATCAATTACTTTAATTGAATGAAGTATTTGTGAAATATCGTTACCATAACAACCTGTGTTCATTCTTATAGCACCTCCAATTGAGCCTGGGATGCAAGCTAAAAATTCTAATCCCGTTAACGAATTATTCATTGCAAAGTTAGCGACCATTTTATCCTGTGTTGCCGCTCCAACTTCTATTGTGGTTTTAGTATCCAATTTTATATAAGAAAATGCCGAACTTAGTTTTATTGTAACCCCTTTAATTCCTCCGTCTCTTATAAGTGTATTTGAGCCGGCTCCTATAATTGTAAACTTTTGTGGTTTAAGTTTTTTAAAAAAATAAATAACATCTTCTAAGCTATCAGGTTTAAACAATACATCTGCCGGACCTCCTAGGTTGAACCAGCTATAATTAGATAATTTTTCATCTATTAAAATTTGTCTTCCAAATTTTATCTTTAAATTCTCGTCAATTATCTTCATAGATTATTTTTAAGATTGTGCATCCATTTTGAAATAGAACCAGCACCCATACCTATTACTATTTCGTTATTTATTAAATTTTTTTTTAAATATTTTATTAAATCTAACTCATCCTTAATAATAACAACTTGGGTTTTAGAAAACTTAGAAATTAATTTAGCAAATTTTATCTTATCGTATTTCTTGTCTATGGCTTCTCCAGCAGAATAAACTGGACATAAAATTATTTGATCTGTGTCTTTAAAACATGACGTAAATTCAGAATTTAAAGATCTCACTCTTGAATATCTGTGTGGTTGAAATATTGTAATAATTTTTCTCTTTGGTTCTACTTTTCTAACTGCTTCTAGTACAGATTTTATTTCTGTTGGGTGGTGCGCATAATCATCATAAAATTCAACATTATTTTTTTTAAATACTTTTGTTAATCTTCTTTGCACACCTGAAAAATTTTTTAACGCTTTTTTTATAATTTTTATTTTTAGACCTAAATTTAAGCACAAAGCTATTGCTGCTGTAGCATTAAGTACGTTGTATTTGCCGATTAGTTTTAGCAAAATATTTTTTATGTGTGTATTTTTTGAACCAACATTTTTAATTTTTAAGTCAAATTTTGTATAACCAATTTTATATCTAGGTTTACAAATTTGATAATTAGCTTTCTTGTCAAACCCATAAGTATAATAACTTTTAGTTTTTAATTTTCTTAATATTTTTTTTATATGAGGATCATCTAAGCAAAGAAATGATTTTCCAATAGGAGGTGTTTTTTCAATAAATTTTATGAATGATTCTATTAAATTATTAAAACTTTTATAAAAATCTAAATGTTCTTTGTCTACATTTGTTACAATTGAATAGTTAATTGGTATTTTTAAAAAACTACCATCAGACTCATCTGCTTCTACAACAGCCCATTCCCCTTTTCCTAATTTAGCATTATTTTTTAGTGAATTAATAACACCGCCATTAATAATTGTTGGGTCTAGTCTAGCTTTGGATATAATTCTTGCAACAAGAGAGGTTGTGGTTGTCTTGCCGTGGGACCCTGTGATAATAATATTTTTTTTTAAGTCAATTATATTTGCCAACATCTCTATTCGTTCGTAAGAAGGTATGTTTTTCCTTTTTACTTGAAGTAATTCAATGTTATTTTTTTTAATTGCTGAAGACTTAACTATGATTGTTGCATTTAAAACATTTTTTTT
>Ga0308013_10000156_pt1 | contig 39503 bp, 38 predicted proteins | sample Neamet181_FD_203131 | JGI IMG/M metagenome (GOLD analysis project Ga0308013, IMG submission 203131) | Marine microbial communities from water near the shore, Antarctic Ocean - #181 | ecosystem: Environmental > Aquatic > Marine > Unclassified | place: Southern Ocean | collected 2014-07-25
TATGGAAGAAAATAGCTTATCAATTGTCGGTCTGATATTTAGCGCTGGACTCGTTGTTCAGTTAGTTATGATTATATTGGTCTTGATGTCAATTTACTCTTGGACTGTAATTATGTCTAAGAAAAAGATTTTGATGGATGCATCCAATGATATTGAAAACTTTCACCAAGAATTCGAAAGAGAAAGTGATCTATCTGTTTTATATAAAAATTTACCTCCTTTAGCTTCTGATTGGACGGCAATGGAAGATATTTTAGGTTCTGGTTACAAAGAGTTTACTTATAGTAAATCGACTTCTAGCCAATTACGTATTATGAACTCTGAAAGAGCTTACAGATCAATGAACACCTCTGCAAGTAATGAAATTGACCGACTTGACTCAAGCCTGTCTATTCTTGCAATGATTGCATCATCAAGTCCTTATATTGGTCTTTTTGGGACAGTTTGGGGAATTATGCATTCATTTATTGGTCTTGCGTCAGTTAAGCAGGCAACAATAGCAATTGTCGCACCTGGTATTGCGGAAGCTCTTATTGCTACAGCTTTTGGACTTTTTGCGGCAATACCTGCAACTATTGCTTACAACAGATTAGTTTCGCATGTTGAAGAAATTGGTAATAAATACACCGCATTTGTAGAAGAGATTTTTGTAATCCTACAGAGACAAAAATGATAGAACTGCCAAGGCGTTCAAGGCCTGATATCCATGCAGATATCAATATTGTTCCCTATATTGATGTCATGCTGGTCCTTTTGGTTATCTTTATGATGACAACACCTATTATTGAGCAAGGCGTTGAAGTTGATTTGCCAAGTGCGCCTGCAGGTGTTGTTGATTATCAAGACCAACAGCCATCAATCATTTCAGTTGATGTAGATGGGAACTACTTTATAAATCCAATGACCAGTCCTGGAATGGATGCGATTGAAGATCTGGAGCCAGTGTCCTTAAATGTAGCTATAAACCAAATTCTTGCTCGAAAAGAGATTTATCCTGATATGCAGGTTTTTGTTAGGGGTGATAAAAAAGTTGCTTATGAAAAAGTTATTGAAATTATTGCTGTATTAAAACAGTATGGCAAGATTGATAAGGTCGGTTTTATGACCGAAAACCCGAATTAATTGAATTCTAATTATGAATTTTTTAAAAAAAATTACTCAGTTTTTTAGTGACTTATTATCTAAAAAAGAAGATTTAACGTCAAATGAAAAAGATAAAAGTAAGTCAGCAGATCTAGCAGAAGATAAAACCTCTAGGTTTAAAAATTTCATTACTAAAGCTTCAAGTTCAATATATAAATACCTAAAAAAATTCGTCTTATTTCTATTAGGTCTCATTAATACAATGATGCGGCCAATGATTAAGATATCTAAAAAACATCCAATCGCTTTTTGGGCTGCAGTTATTTTGCACGCCTCACTTCTGTTTGGATTACTTTACGCGAATGTTGAGCGCTGGAGTCCTCCAGAGCAAAATTCCAGTATCTTGCCTTCTGCCCCAGTTCAAGCAGTGATGATTGATATGGAAATAATTGAAGCAGAGCAAGATCGGTTAAAAGATGTTGAGAAACAAAAGCAACAAAAGCTTAAAAACGAAGAAAAGAGATCTAAGACTGCCCAAAAAGATCAAAAAGTTGCAGAGCAGGAGGCTTTAAAGGCAAAAGCTAAAAAAATTATGGCAGAACTTCAGCGTAAATCAGAAGAGGCTAAAACTAAAGAGGCAGAAATATTAGCGAGTAAGGCTAATGAAATAATTGCAGACGCTGAAACAAAGACAAAAATTGAGCAGGCTAAGGCTAATGAAATAATTGCAGATGCTGAAACAAAGACAAAAATTGAGCAGGATAAGGCAAAAAAAGCTGAAGTTAAGCGAATGGCTGAAGAGGCAAAGACCAAAGAGGCTGAGATTCTTGTTGAGGCAGCTGCTAAAAAAATTGAACTTGCTGAAGCAAAACGTAAGAAAGAAGAAGTTAAAACAAAACTTGCTGAAATAAAACGAAAAGCGGAAGAGGCTAAAACTCAAGAAGCAGAAATTTTAGCAAAAGAAGCAACTGCAATTGTAAAAGAGGCTGAAGCAAAGACTAAAGCTGAAGAACTTAAAACAAAAGAGGCTGAAGCAAAGACTAAAGCTGAAGAAATCAAAGCTAAAGAGGCAGTTAAAAAGGCTGTATTATTAGCCCAAGAAACAGCTAGAGATGCTGAAATACTTGCAAAAGAAGTTGACAAGCAAGTTAAGAAGGCAGAAGCAAAACGTATAGCTGAAGAGCTAAAATTAAAAGAAGCTGAGGCAAAACGAATTGCATTAGAAATTGAAATTAAAGAAGCTGAAGTTAAGCAAAGTGCTGCAGAGGCTAAAACTAAAGAAGCTGAGTTGCTTGTTAAAGAAGCTTCCAAGCAGTTAGAGCAAGATCAGCAAAATAAGGATTTACTGGAGTTAGATATAGCAGCACTTAAAGAGGCTGAAGCTGAAATTCAATATAGGCAACTGCTTGCTAGAGAAGTTCAAGATGAGCAAGATACAGCAAGATCTTTAATTATTGAGGATCAACTGAATACCCTGCAGAATGCTTATATAAATAACATAGCAGCTAGAGTTAAAACCTTTTGGAGATATCAGTCAGCTGAAGATGATTGGACAGCTGAAGTTTACGTTGTTCAAGATAGAGACGGAAATGTTAAGGCTGTAGACGTTAAAAATGCAAATGTTGGTAATAGCTCTCTTGGCAAATCATTCAAAGATTCAATTGAAAGAGCTGTAAATAAAGCTTCACCTCTTCCTGGGGCTCCTGATGAGGCTGTCTTTGACAAAGAGTTATACTTTATATTTAGTGTAAATTAATCTAAATACTGAATATGAAAACACATGATTTTTTACTGGAATTGGGAACTGAGGAGTTACCACCAAAGCTTTTATTAAAGCTTTCAGAGTCTCTTAAAAATAATATCATTGATGAGCTTAAAAAGATTAATATTTCTTCAGCTAATGTCGTTTCTTTTGCTACTCCAAGGCGCTTAGCAATATTGATTACAGAACTTCAAAGCAAACAGAAAGACCAAATTATTGAAAAAAAGGGCCCTTCAACAGAGTCTCCAGAAATGGCGATTAAAGGTTTTGCTAAATCTTGTGGGGTTGATCTAAGTAAGCTCGAAAAAAAATTATTAGGCGGTAAAGAGTATTTCTTTTATTCAAAAGAGGAGGCTGGTCAAAATATCAGCAGTCTATTGCCAAACATCATAGAAGGCTCGATTAAAAATATTCCAATTACAAGAGCAATGAAATGGGGCAATTCAGATTACTCTTTTGTCAGACCTGTTCATTGGCTAGTTATGATGCTTGATAAAGAGATCGTACCAGCTAAAATAATGGGCCTTGAAAGTGGAAGAATAACTAAAGGTTTAAGATTTCAAAAAGATCTTACTATAGAGCTTTCTCACGCGAAAGAATACGAATCAGTTATGTCAGAAAGCGCTCAAATCATCGTTGATTTTAAGAAACGTAAAGAGATTATCCGTGAGCAGGTGTTATCTGTAGCAAAGGAAAATAGTGCTGAAGTAGTAATAGATGAATCTTTGCTGGATGAGGTTTGCGCACTAGTTGAGTACCCTAGAGCTTTTGCTGGAAAGTTTGACGAGAAATTCTTGTCTGTTCCTCATGAAGCTCTAATATCTGCAATGAAGACACATCAAAAATACTTTCATTTAGTAGATAGTAAGGGAGTCTTGTTGCCGTTATTTATTTCTGTTGCAAACATTGAATCGAGTAATCTAAGGGTTGTTATTGAAGGTAATGAAAGGGTTATTCATCCTAGATTAGCGGACTCTGAGTTTTTTTGGAATCAAGATAAGACTGTTAGGCTTGATCAGAGAATAGATGGCCTAGACAAAGTTTTATTTATGAAGTCTCTTGGCTCCATGGCTCAAAAAGCGAAACGAATAGAGCATCTAAGTTCTTATATTGCTGAATTGGTTGGATTGGATCCTAAAGAATCTGCTCGAGCGGGCTTTTTATGTAAGTCTGATCTATTGAGCGAAATGGTTGGTGAATTTGCTGATTTACAGGGGATTATGGGTAGTTATTATGCTCTTAATGATGGAGAATCAAAGGCTATTTCAGTAGCTATTCGTGAGCACTATCAACCTAGATTTTCAGGTGATACATTGCCCTCAACAAATGAAGGTCTCGTAGTTGCAATTGCAGATAAGCTGGATACTATTACTGGTATCTATGGAATTGGACAGCCGCCAACAGGCTCAAAAGATCCCTATGCTCTGAGAAGACTTGCTCTTGGATTGCTTCGTATACTGCTTGAGGCCAAAATAGAATTAAACCTTAAATCATTAATTAAAGTCTCTCTAGATTTGCACTTAGAGGGGGTTGATAGAGGCGCCTCTGATTTAATCTATAAATTTATGATGGAGCGTCTAAAAGCCTACTATAAAGATGCTAACGTTGATAGCAATGTTTATGAAGCTGTTTTAGCAGTTAGTCCAGACTCACCGTTTGATTTCCACTTGAGAGTTGAGGCGCTTAATGAGTTTACTAAGAGTGCTGATTCCAAGAGTTTGATTGAATCCAATAAAAGAATTGCTAATATTCTTAAAGATTCAACTGAAAATCATAATGATCTTGATTCTGCGATGCTAATAGAGGATTCTGAAAAAAATCTATATAAAGCTACAGAGTTACTATCTAAACAATTATTAGATAAAAAAGATTACAAGACAACTATGCGCTCTTTGCTTGACTTAAAAGAGTTGATTGACACATTCTTTGATAATGTTATGGTTAACACTGATGATTTGAAAGTTCGTAAGGCTAGGCTTGCCCTAATCAATCAAGTTAGAGCATTATTTTTATCTGTTGCTGATATTTCTCATCTCTCGTCATAACGAATGAAAGCCTTGTTACAAAGGGTTAGCTCATCAAAGGTAGAAGTTGAAGGAAGAGTAGTTGGTCAAATCAATAAAGGCCTATTAGTATTTATTGGTATTGAGAAAAAAGATGACATAATATCTTCAGATAAGATGGTAAAAAAAATACTCTCATATCGAGTTTTTTCGGATTTGGATGACAAGATGAATTTAAGTGTTGGCGATATAAATGGAGACCTTTTAATCATATCTCAATTTACTCTTGCTGCAGATACTAAGAATGGAACAAGGGCAGGTTTTTCAACTGCAATGCCGCCAACAGATGCAGAAAATCTTTACAATTATTTTCTTGAAAAAACTAAATCTATGGCCACAGTTACTGAAAGTGGTATTTTTGGAGCAGATATGAAGGTCTCACTTGTTAATGATGGACCAGTAACATTTCTGTTAGAAACTTAACAACTTATGCTTTCATCTATCTTCAACATATTTCCCAATATTTATTATGATTAGTAATATCAAAATTTATGGAATTAAGAACTGTGATACTGTCAAAAAAGCCCTTAAGTATTTATCTAGTAATGAAATAGATTTTGATTTTATAGACTTTAGAGTCAATCCAATTTCAAAAAATGAATTTCAAAATATGATTGAAAAAGTTGGATTAGAGGTTCTTATTAATAAGCGCTCAACGACCTATCGATTATTAACTGATAGTGAGAAAGATAATGTTAATTTCGAGCTAATTTTGAAATACCCTACTTTAATTAAGAGGCCAGTCATGATTCAAGACAGTAAAATATTGGTAGGGTTTAGTGAACAGAAATATTTAGATTTTTTACGTTAGATTTACTTTTTATCTTTAAGCTCTTTTCTAACTTCATCCATATCAATTGATTTAGCTTTTTCTAATAAGTCTTCTAAATCTTTTCCAGACATAGATCCTGCCTGTGAAAAAATCCCAACACCATCTCTAAAAATCATCAAAGTTGGGATTGATCTAATTTGAAACTGAGCACCAAGCTCTTGCTCATCTTCAGTGTTTACTTTAGCAAAAGTTACACCATCAACTTTCTCAGAGGTTTCCTTAAAGGTTGGAGCAAACTGGATACACGGCCCACACCAAGGAGCCCAGAAATCAATAATAACTATTTCATTTTTGTTAATAGTCTCATCTAGATTTGCTTGTGATAGTTCAATTACTGACATAAATCTTCCTTTTGAAAAAATTTAAAAAGCATTATAACTTTTTTACTAAAATACTGGTTAGTTTTTACATAGCTGATAAAATATCCTAATGAAAATACTTGGTATAGATCCTGGCTCAAGAATTACTGGTTTTGGCTTAATAGAGGCAAATAAACTAAAGTTTACATATCTTAGTAGTGGATGTATCAGAACTCAAGGTGATTTAAATGAGCGAATTATTACTATATATGAAGGCGTTAAAGAAGTTATTGCCAAGCATGAAATTGATATAGTAGTTATTGAGAGAGTTTTTATGAGGCCTGACCGGCCAAATCCTGATGCTGCAATAAAACTAGGGCATGCGCGCGGGGCTATTATTTCTGCCACTGGAGGCCAAGGCATTCCAATTGTAGATTACACAGCCAATCAAATTAAAAAGGCAGTTGTTGGAAGAGGTCACGCATCAAAGGAGCAGGTTTCTTTTATGGTTCAGCAGCTCTTAAAATTAAACAAGGCGCCACAAGAAGATGCTGGAGATGCTCTAGCAGGAGCAATTTGTCATGCTTACCACGCGCTTTAAAATTAACTAAAGTAAATCTTTACTTCTCCAAATCCTGGAAGTTTTTTTATAATTTCGCTGAGATCAAAATTGATTGTACTAATTTTATTATTATCTAAATAATCAACTGAAAGATAAAAATCTACTAGTATTTCACCTTCAAGGTAGTGCAGCTGGGTTCTTTCAATTTCATAAGCACAGCTCTCAAGCTTTAGTGATTGAGCAATTATTCTTAATGCTTGAGATCTCTCAGGAAGATTTTTATAGGGCGTGTCTTCTTTCTCTTCATCATTTTCAGGGTCAATATGAACAGTTACGTCATCAAGCTCTTCTATGCATTCTCTCGCAACCCTCTCAACGCTCACACTTATTATATGTCCCTCACTAACAGACAAAAATGGATTGACTTGAACGTGAACATCAGCAGATTTTTTGTGACCAACTTTTCTTGTTCTTAGAGTATGAACACTATTGACTCCTTTAATTTCAGCAAGTGCTTTATGGAGGTTTTTTATGTCTTCTGGGTCAATTGAAGTATCTACTAATTCTTTAGTTGCTTCAAATCCTAGTTGCCAGCCAATATAAATGATCATTAAACCAACAATAATTGCAGCAATGCTATCAAGGAAAAAGTATCCGTTTGCAGCGCCTATAATTCCAATAACAACAACTATTGAAGAAAAAGCATCGGTTCTATGATGCCAAGCATTGGCTTTAAGTAGGTCAGATTTAATGTTATTAGCAACTTTAACTGTATACCAATATAAAGCTTCTTTACTAAGAATTGATAATGCAGCAGCTGCAATTAGCCAGTTTTCATGCCTTAAGGCAGTAGCATTTCCTAAACGACCAAATCCATCAAAGATAATAATAGTGCCAACTATCGCTAAAAAGATACTTAATCCTAAAGTTGCAACCGTTTCAAATCTCTCATGTCCATATGGATGGTCAGCATCTGGAGCCTCTCCAGATAGTTTTGCAGCATACCAAGTAACCCAATCTGTTAGTAAGTCTGAGAAAGAGTGAATACCATCTGCAATTAAAGCGCCTGATTGTCCAATGACGCCTATGGATATTTTTATAACAGAAAGTAAAAAATCAATAATTGCACCTATAACAGTAGCTTTTTGACTTTCTTTAGTGCGATTTATAGAGTGCATTTACAACTTAATATATCAAGTATTTAAATATCTATTTTAAGTTAATTGCCTTTATTTTTCATTGAAATCAATTAATTTAAATATATTTTTAAATATAGCTTGCAATTGCTAATGAGAATGAGTATCATTATCATTTAATAAATAATTAAGAAAAGGTTCGAAATTGATTACTAGTAAATTCAGCATCCTAATACAATCTCCTAAGATCGTAATGCTGCAATATATTGGTAATTATTTCAACTGCTTCAAAATAGTCCTCCGAAACTATGATGAAGCATATATCAAAGGAGTTTTAACCAAGTGATACGTTAATTACATTCATATTTTTTTTACTTCCTTTAAATGTGTATGTGTGTGATTAATTGGCCCTATGTCTTCCTCCTTGCATAGGGCTTTCTTTAATTTTATATAAAAACGAAATGAAATATTGGTATAGCTACAAAATCTTTATTCTAAAAAAAACTAATCGACTTGACTTTAATTCGATGAGGCAGCTAGGTATTCCAAAAAAAATAATTGGCAAGGTAATTCTAGATGAAGTTATAAATGATTTCAGACTTAAAAAAAATCTGTCAAATCATAACTTTAAATACAACTGATTCTCAGTTAATTTAACACTTTCGTAAATTTAATAATTTAACAAGTACTTCCACAATGTTTTTTAAATAACATTTTTATATTAATCAGTTAGGAGAGAGAAATGAAAATACTTTGTATATTGTATGATGATCCAAAAGGCGGAATGCCTTCAAGTTACCCGTTAAGTGAACTTCCTAAATTAGAAGAATATCCAGATGGTATGTCATTACCTAGCCCAAAAGGAAGAGACTTTATACCTGGTGAATTACTGGGCTGCGTATCAGGTGAGTTAGGATTAAGAAAATATCTAGAAGAAGCTGGTCATACATTAGTTGTGACATCTGATAAAGATGGAGACGGTTGTAAAGCTGATATGGAACTAGTTGACGCAGATATTGTTATTTCACAACCATTCTTTCCTTATTACGTAACAAGGGAAAAGATGGAATCAGCTCCTAATCTTAAAATGGCAATTACTGCTGGTATTGGCTCAGACCATGTTGATTTACAGGCTGCAATGGACCATGGTGTAGACGTTGTTGAGGTAACTTATTGCAACTCAAGATCAGTAGCAGAGCATATTGTTATGCAAATTTTAGTTTTAGTAAGAGATTTTACTACCCAGCATAAGATTGTTAATGACGGTGGATGGCATATTGCTGATGCTGTTTCAAGATCCTATGACGTTGAGGGCATGCATATAGGTACTATTGCTGCTGGCCGTATTGGATTAGATATGTTAAGAAAGATGAAGCCATTTGATGTTCATTTACATTATATGGATAGACATAGATTGCCTGAATCAATAGAGCAAGAGTTAGGGCTTACGTTCCATGAAACAGTTGAGTCATTAGTTTCTGTTTGTAACGTAATTAATATTAGTTGCCCACTTCATCCTGAGACAGAACATATGTTCAATGATGAGCTGATTTCTAAGTGTAAAAAAGGTGCTTACATAATTAATACAGCACGAGGCAAGATATGCGACAAGGATGCTATTGCTCGAGCATGTGAATCTGGACAATTATCTGGATATGCCGGTGACGTCTGGTTTCCACAACCACCACCGAATGATCATGTATGGAGAACAATGCCAAATCATGGTATGACCCCTCATACAAGTGGAACTTCTTTAACAGCACAAGCAAGATATGCTGATGGTGTTAGAGAAATATTAGAATGCTTCTTTGCTAATGAGGAAATAAGGAATGAATATCTTATTGTGCAAAATGGAGATCTTGCAGGAATGGGTGCCCATTCATACTCCAAAGGAACAGCAACAGGTGGTTCAGAAGAAGCAGCTAAGTTTAAAAAGTAAGCGGAATTTATTAATAATTAAAAAAAGGAAAAATTATGAGCGTATTAGTTACACAACAAGCACCAGACTTTACATCAACCGCAGTTCTTGCTGATGGACAAATTGTAGAAGATTTTCAATTATCTAGTTTTAAAGGGCAAAAAATTGTATTATTTTTCTATCCCTTAGATTTTACTTTTGTATGTCCAACAGAAATATTAGCGCACCATCATAGAGTGGCAGCTTTTGCTGAACGTGGCGCTCAGTTAGTTGGAGTTTCTATTGACTCAAGGCACACTCATAATGCTTGGCGAAATACTGCGATCAATGATGGTGGTATTGGTGCAATTGATTTTCCATTAGTATCAGATATGGATCATGCAATTATGGATGCCTATGGAATTGTCCATCCTGAGGGAACTGCTTTGAGAGCATCTTTCTTAATTGATGAGAATTTTGTTGTACGCCATCAAGTAGTAAATGACCACCCCTTAGGCAGAAATGTTGATGAAATGTTAAGAATGGTTGATGCACTTGATTTCCATACTGAGTATGGTGAAGTATGTCCTGCAGGATGGAATAAAGGAGATGAAGGAATGAAGGCATCAGCTGAAGGTGTGGAAGAATATTTATCAAAAAATTCTACTAATCTTTAATTTAAACACATAATATATTGGAGTTATAAAAATGAATAAATCAGACTTAGTTTCAGCCATTGCTGATCACTCAGGTTTATCTAAAGCAGACGCAGCTCGCGCTTTAGAAGCAACAACTAGCGCTATTACTGGTGCATTAGCAAAAGGCGATTCTGTTGCCATTACAGGTTTTGGTAGTTTTCTAGTTAGAGCGCGTTCAGCTCGCAGCGGCCGTAATCCTCAAACAGGCGCTACGATTCAAATTAAAGCTTCAAATGCGCCAGCATTTAAAGCTAGTAAGGTATTGAAAGGTGCTTGTAATTAGTAGTGAATTAGTTTACAAAAAAAGGCGCTTAAGGCGCCTTTTTTGTTAATGATTATATAAAATTTAATTAGTTTTTTTCTATCACAATATTAAAGTTTGGGAGGGCTTTGATAAGGTGTTTTCCATAAAACTTTGTTACAAGTCTATTATCAAAAATAGTAATTTTTCCAGTATCTGTTTCTGTTCTTATAAGTCTCCCACAAGCTTGTATTAATCTTAATGAAGCGTCAGGTAAAGAAATTTCCATAAATGAATTTCTGTTTAATGACTCAAGATATGATTGGGTTGTTTTTTCAATTGGTGAGGTCGGGACACTAAACCTTAACTTAGCAATGATTACGTGGTTCAAATTATCACCTTTAAGATCAACGCCTTCAGCAAAGCTGTCAAGACCAAAGATTATGCTGCCTTTGCCATTTTTTCTATTTTCAATATGTCTTTCAAGGATATTTTTTTTGCTATATTCACCTTGAATGAATAGATCACAATCTAATGATTTTTCTATTAGGTCTGCTACACTTTGCATTTGATTGTTTGATGCAAAAAGCACCAGCGTTGCTGATGTGGTATCTATACGTTTTTTTAACTCCAACGCAATTTCTTGAGTATGATCAAAAGACTGAGTCGGGCTCGCTTTAATTTTGGCAATTATAAAATCAACTGAATCATGACTAAAGGGAGACGCTAAGCGAAGATACTGATTTTCTAGTGACTTTAATCCAAGCTGCTGATTTAATCTGTCAAAACTTCCAAGGGCAGACAATGTAGCGGATGTAAAAACAACTCCTGCTGCTTTAGACCATATGAGTTTGTCTAAATAGTTAGAAACATCAATTTTTGCTGTGTTTAGTTGATAATTATTCTTTTTATTAGCAAGTTTTGATTGACTTATCCAGTTGCTAGTTGGAGCTTGCTCTTGATTTTGACTTTGATTAAATGTATTTAGAAGTGACAAAATTGAAGATAGATTTTGGTTATTTTGACCAATTATATTATTTAAGTTATCAGTTATAGACTGGTCAATATTGTTGCTTTTATAGTATTCCTCCCAATTATCTTTATGCTCCATAAAATCTTTATACGCAGAATTAAAGAAGATTAATATCTGTTTAGTGAGATTAAGTATTTCACTAGGTATGCCGGTTATAGCAAATAGATGGATATCATCTTGATATTCAAGATTTGAGATGACCTCAATTAACTCAACTATAGCTTCGTCTGTTTTTTCAATATAACTTAGAGGAGCTGTAGTTTTTGTAATTTTAATAATTTGATCTATAGCGCTCTGATATTGGCGGATCGACGTTTTCATGAACTCAGTACTTCCGCCCAGTGAAAAATGAGAAAGAGCTTTTTGAGATAAATGATGGGCCTCATCAAAAACAAAAATACAATCTTCAACCTCAGGAAGAACATTGTTTCCATTAATAATATCAGCTAAGACTAGATCATGATTTGCAATAATTACGTCAGCTTGTGAGGCTTTTTTTCTAGCTTTAAAAAAAGCACAGTCATTATAAAACTCACAATTTTTTGAGTTGCATGTAAATCGATTGCAGGCAATCTTTTGCCATAATTTGTTTTCAGGTGGGCTGTCAAGGTCATCAATTTCCCCACTCCACCTTGTAGCAGAATAGTTATCAGTCATTTCACTTAGAACATCTAATTCATTTTTACTTGGCTTTTCATCCCAAAGAAGAGCGTCATCTATAAGAGAAGGGGAGTTTGAATTATCTTCTGTTAGGTTAATTAAGTTTCGAATACAAACATATCTTGATCTTCCTTTAGCTAAAGCATATTCAAAATCAACTGAAGAATATTTTTCTGCTTCAACAATGTCTTTATTTAGAATTTGTTCTTGAAGTGCTACATTTGCAGATGCTATAACTAGCTTCTTTTTTGATGCTTTTGCAATAGGCAAGCAGCTGACTAGATATGCCATAGTTTTCCCAGTTCCAGTTGGAGCTTCAACACATATGATTGGGTTTGACTCAGCATACTCACCTGTCAATGTCTTTGAAATCTCAGCAATCATTCTATTTTGAGATGAACGGTTACTGAAATTTGGTAATTGTTTTTTTGCATCTTCAAAGGAAGAGCGAATCTGCTGTTTAAGTTTTGTTGTAAGCATTAAGCGTATTAAGAATTTCTATCTAGTGAAAGTTCACATAATAGTTTTAGTGCAGAGCGATATTCTGAATTAGGAATAATCTCAAGAGACTTAAGTGCTAAATTTGATTCATTTTTTGCTACTTTGCGACTATATTCAAATGCATTAACACTAAGAAGAATATTAACAATATTATCTATATTTGAAGAGTCTGCATTTGTTATGGCATTAGATAGTGTTTCTTTTTCACTTCCTTTCGTATTTTCAAGCGCATAAATCATTGGTAGGGTAACTTTTCCTTCAGATAAGTCATCACCAACTTCTTTACCAATAACTGAAGAATTTGATTCATAATCTAAGGTGTCATCGATAATCTGAAAAGCATTACCTAAATGCATTCCAAAACTACCAAGCGCATTAATTATATCTTTATCAGATTCAGATAAAATTCCAGCTATTTGGCATGCAGCCTTAAAAAGGCAAGCTGTTTTCCTTTCAATCACCTCAAAATATTCTGACTGAGAAACGTTAGCATTTTTAATATTTAATAATTGAAGTACCTCTCCTTCTGAAATCTGGTTGGTTGCTTTAGACAGGATTTTCATTATTTGCATCGAGTTTGGCTCAACCATAATTTCAAATGCCCTAGAATATAGAAAGTCACCAACTAAAACACTTGGAGCATTTCCCCATAATTCATTTGCAGTCTCTTGGCCTCGACGGGTGGATGAGCCATCTACAACATCATCATGAAGAAGCGTTGCAGTATGAATGAGTTCAATTACTACTGCCATTGAGTAATGATAATCACCTTTATAGTTCGTTGCTCTAGCGCATAAAAGTAGAAGAAGTGGTCTAATTCGCTTTCCACCTGAATTGATAATATACTGGCTCATTTGACTAATAAGATCGACATTTGAATCTAGTCGATTAACCAGAATTTCATCCATCATCACTAGGTCGCTCTTCATGAGAGCATGAATTTCACTAAAATTTTGCATAAGGATTTATTTTAACTGACTTGCTAATAAATAAACTTCTTTAGATCTAGGACGAGATGCTTTTGGTTTGATGACAGAAACTTTTTTGAAAACATTTCTCGCATTTTTAACATATCCATCAAAACCATCACCCTGAAAGACTTTAACGATGAAGCTTCCATTTTTTGATAAGGTTTTAATAGCCATATCTAAAGCTAATTCAGCTAAATACATTGACTTAGGTTGGTCAACAGATAGTTGGCCGCTCATGTTTGGCGCCATATCAGACAAAACAGTATCTATTTTATTTCCATCAGTCATTAATATTAAATCATCATATACAGACTGCTCTGTAAAGTCTCCCTGAAGAAAATTAACTCCACTGATTTCTTCAATTGGCAAAATATCACTCGCAATTACCTGTCCAGATTTACCTGTAAACTTCACTGCAACTTGTGACCATCCTCCAGGAGCAGCGCCTAAATCTAAAACTTTGTCACCATTTTTAATAAGCTGGCCTTTTTCAATAATTTCAAGGAGCTTATAGACTGCTCTGCATCGATAGCCCTCTTTTTGTGCTTTTTTTACGTATTCATCACTTAAATGTTCTTGCATCCAGCGACGAGAGCTTCCTTTTTTTGCCACAGCTTTAAAAATAAATAGAATATTACATGTATTTTATAAGAGAAGGCTATCCAGCAATAGTAAATTGATTTTTGATTTAGCTTGGGCTTTGTTGGGTTTTTACGGGATAATACGACATCGATTTTTTATGAGTACATTATTAAATGGCAAACAATTTAAGAAACATAGCAATTATCGCTCACGTTGATCACGGAAAGACTACGTTAGTAGATAAATTACTTTCTCAATCACAAACTTTTGATGATCGTTTTAAGGCGACTGACAGAATGATGGATTCTAATGATCTTGAAAAAGAAAGAGGAATTACTATCAGTTCAAAAAATACTGCTATTAAATGGGGCGATTATAGAATCAATATTGTTGATACTCCAGGTCACGCTGACTTTGGTGGTGAGGTCGAAAGGGTTCTTTCTATGGTCGACAGTGTATTGCTTTTAGTAGATGCTAGTGATGGTCCAATGCCACAAACTCGTTTTGTTACAAAGAAAGCTTTTGAGCAAGGCCTTAACCCAATTGTGGTGATTAATAAGATTGATCGTGACAGCTCTAGACCTGACTGGGTAATTGATCAGGTATTCGAGCTTTTTGATCAGTTAGGGGCTACTGAAGAGCAATTAGATTTTCCAGTTATATATGCATCAGCGCTAGGTGGATACGCATCTACAGATAATAGTGCTAGAGAAGGTGATATGACGCCAATGTTTGAATTAATTGTTGAAAAAGCACCAGCTCCTAAGGTGGATATTGATGGTCCATTTCAAATGCAAATAACCTCATTGGATTACTCTTCATTTGTTGGCGCTATTGGAATTGGAAGAATCGAAAGAGGTATTGCAAAGAAAAATATGCAGAATGTTTTAATTTCTCCTGATGGAATTAGGCGCAACGTTAAAATCGTTCAGCTATTAGGTTTTAATGGCCTTGAGAGGCATGATGTTAGTTCTGCTAATGCAGGTGATATTGTTGGAGTAGTTGGCATTGAAAACATATCAATATCAGACACGATTTGTGATCCAATTAAAGTTGAGGCACTGCCTCCTTTAAGTGTTGATGAGCCAACGGTTAGTATGGCATTTAGAGTTAATGATTCCCCTTTTGCTGGGCTAGACGGAAAATACATAACATCCAGAAATATAAGAGAAAGACTCGATAAAGAGCTTATTTATAATGTAGCTTTAAGAGTTGAGAATACTAAAGACTCTTCAGAGTTTGTGGTTTCAGGAAGGGGTGAGCTGCATCTTTCAATTTTGATTGAAACCATGCGAAGAGAGGGTTTTGAATTATCAGTAGGCAGACCTCAAGTTATTCTTAAAGAAATTGATGGCGTTACTTGTGAGCCTTTTGAAGATTTAACGGTAGATGTTGAATCTGTTCACCAGGGCTCAGTGATGGAAAAATTAGGCGAAAGAAAGGCAGAGCTGTCAAATATGACTCCAGACGGAAAAGGCCGAGTAAAGCTTGATTTTATAATTCCAGCTAGAGGATTAATTGGATTTCGAACTGAGTTTTTAACAGCAACCACTGGAACTGGCCTTATGTACTCAACATTTGACTCTTATAGACCCCAAAAAGATGGAAAGATTGGCCAAAGAATGAATGGATCTTTAATTTCAATGAACCAAGGTAAGTCTGTTGCCTATGCGATATTTAACTTACAGAAAAGTGGTAAGTTTTTTGTGGGCCATGGTGAGGATATCTATGAAGGTATGGTCGTTGGTATCAATACAAGGGATAAAGATCTTGTAATTAATGTCATGAAAGGAAAGCAGTTAACTAATGTGAGGGCATCAGGCACTGATGAGGCGGTTGCATTAACTCCAAAGATTACTTTAGATTTAGAGCAAGCACTCGAGTTTATTGATGATGATGAGTTAGTAGAAGTTACTCCTCATAGCATTAGAATCCGTAAAAGATTGCTCACTGAAAATCTAAGGAAAAGGTCAAAGAGTTCATAAACTCTTCACTGTTTCTTCATGCTTCGCCTATATAATCATTCGATTTGAGCTATATTAAAATAACATTATGGATTCATTTTTAAATTTTTTAGTTAGACAAAAAAAGTTTGCCTTAGTCTTTTCTCTTGCCTTTATCGCAATAGGAACACTCGCGGTTGTTGGAATGCAAAGAGATCAGTTTCCGGCGGTTGATTTTGAAATCCTTAGTGTTACAACTGCTTATCCTGGAGCATCTCCTGAAGATGTTGAAAAAGCGGTTACAAATGTAATCGAAAAAGAATTATCAAGCGTTGGTGGAATTAAGGAAATATCCTCTACCTCTCGTGAAGGTCTCTCATCTATTATTGTTACTTTAGAGGCTGACCTTAAGAATGTTCAGACAGTAAAAAATGATGTTCGAAATGCCGTAAATCAGGTTAAAAGTTTTCCTGAAGAGGTTACAAATTTGCCTCAAGTAGTTGATTTTAATGTTTCTGAATTCCCAATCATTACTATTAATATTGATGGCTCTTTGATAGATTATGATCAGTCAAGACAAATTACTGATGATCTAGAGACGGCTCTTCTGAAAGTCAAAGGTGTTTCTGCAGTCGATAAAAGTGGTTATCTAGATAGTGAAATTCAAATTAAAGTCAATCCAGACATGCTTGATAAATACAACATGTCTATTAATGAGGTTATTTCTGCAATTTCTTCTAGAAATGCTCGTTTTACGGTTGGAGATAATAACCAACAGGACTTAGAGAAAAATATTGTCATATTGTCTGAATTTGAAAGTGTTGATGATATTAAAAATGTTGTTATTAAATCTAGCTTTGATGGTCCAGTTATAAGACTTATTGATATTGCTGAAGTTTTTAGAGGTGAGGAAGAAGAAACATCAATAACGCGAGTAAACGGAACTAAGGGTTTTATTCTTGAGATTAAAAAAACTAGCCAAGCGGATATTATTAGAACAGCAAAAAGAGTTAAAGAACGAGTATCTGAATTGCAAGAGTATTACCCAGATGAAATTAACATTTTTTTTACTGATGACTCTTCACTAGCTGTTGCCAATAGGATTGATATAATCCTAAAAAATGGCTATATTGGCCTTGCACTAGTTCTTGTCGTTTTAGGTGTTTTTCTTTCAATAAAAACTGCATTTTGGGTTGCTGTCAGCATCCCTGTAACTTTATTAGGAACAGTTGCCTTTATGGGGCTAACAGGTAACACAATAAACTTAATATCTCTATCAGGTTTTATCATTGTGCTGGGGATTGTAGTGGATGATAGCATTGTTATTGCTGAAAGTATTCATCACTACAAGGCAAAGGGAGGAGATCTCTATAAAAATGTTGTCACAGGTCTTAAGCGAGTTATTATGCCTGTAATCACAACCATAATATCGACCATGCTTGTGATGTCATCATTCTTCTTAATGTCTGGAACATTAGGAAAGTTTATTTATGTACTTCCTGTTGTTGTAATATTTGCTTTAGGAATCTCTTTTCTAGAGATTACCTTTGCTCTGCCAGCTCACCTTGCTACTCAAAAAGTGGAAAAGCAAAAGACTTGGTTTATCCCATTTGAAAATCTTTATAACAGGATGATGCACCATGTCTTAAGATGGCGTTATTTAATTGTTCCTTTATTTATTGCTCTTCTAATTTATTCAGCAATTTTTGCTGTCAAAAATATTCCTTTTAATTTATTTCCTTCAAGGGGTGCTACAGTAATCTTTTCAAATATTGAAACTCCGAATGGAAGCTCTGCTGCCTATACTGAAAATATTGTTATACAGGTTGAAAATATAATTGCTAATGAGATAGGTGTTGATATAGATTCTTTCACAAGCAAGATTGGAAGTTATTTTACAAACGTTGCAAATATTAAAATTACTCTTACTCCAACTAGTGACAGAGAAAGAACAGCTGAAGACATGGCAGATAAGCTTGAAGCTTTAGTCGCAAATGTTGAAGGGGCAGACAAAATTGATATAACTTTAATAGCTCCTGGGCCGCCTAGAGGGGCTGATATTGAGGTCACACTTGTTTCTGAAAATGATTCTCAGAGAAATTCAGCTGCTAATAAATTTGAAGAGATTCTCAGTGCAATTGAAGGTGTTGATGACATAGATCGTAATGATGAGATTGGTAAACCTAGAATTGAGACAGTACTTGATTTTGATGAGATGGCGCGCCTAGGTGTTGACTATCAGTCAGTTTATAGACATCTTAGAACAGCATTTTCAGGCTCTTATGTTACTGATATAACTATTGCTGGAAATGAGGAAGATGTCCGGGTTTATATTGGTGAAAATGATTACACTGAAAATTTCATTAAGAGTACCTCGGTTAAAAATCGTCAAGGCAAATTAATACCAATGAGTCAATTCTCAACGCTTCGTGAAATTATGGGAGAGCCTGATTACAATCATTTTGATGGTGATAGGTCCATTAAACTTACAGCAACTATTGATGAGCGGGTGACAAATAAAACCAAAACTTTGAAAGCCTCCTTAGAGCAGCTAAATCTTCCAGTTAATTTTCCACAAGTATCGATCATTACGGGTGGTGGAGCGCAAGAGCAAATTGACTCATTACAAGATTTTCTATACGCATTTATTGTAGCAATTATTGGTATTTTCCTTATTCTTGCTATACTATTTAACTCATACTCACAGCCACTTCTTGTTTTAGCAAGCTTTCCATTTGCACTTATTGGGGTAATTTGGGCATTTCATTTTCACGGTTATTCCCTAAGCTTTTTTGCTCTAACAGGAGCTTTAGGTTTAATGGGGGTTATCGTTAATGACTCTTTGGTTATGGTAAGTCATTTAAATTATATTAAGCAAAAAAGTGCTAATCTAGAAGACAAAATTGTTTGGATTGCTAAAGGTTCAAGGGATCGTTTAAGAGCGGTAGTGCTTACTACTCTAACGACAATGGCAGGAGTATTACCACTTGCTTATGGAGTTGGAGGTAAAGATGAATTTTTACAACCTATGGTTCTTGCACTAGGTTATGGATTAATGTTTGGTACGCTTTTAACTTTAGTTCTTTTGCCTTGCATGTATCTCATGAACTATGATTTCATTAATATGCTCGGAAGAATTAAAACAAAGTTTTCTAGAAAGAAGCTAGCTGTCTAATTATTTGTTTTGAAGTGCTAAGCGAATAAGTTGTTCAGTTGATAGGTTTTGGTCAGAAATTTTTGAAACCATTTTATTGGCTTCCTTTGTTTTAAAGCCTAGAGACTGAAGTGCCTCAATAGCTTGCATGCTATTTGGATTTCCACTCTGCTTAAATTCATTCGTGCTACCAGGGCTTCCAACTAATTCAAGCTTACTTAGCCTATCTTGAAGTTCTACAATTAGTTTAAGGGCAGTTTTCTTGCCAATTCCTGGTGTTTTTGCCAAGAGATCTGCGTCCTCATTTGAAATACATTCAATCAGAGCGTTTACAGAAAGGTGTGACAAAATTGCAAGAGCAACTTTAGGACCAACACCGTTAACCCTTATTAACTCTCTAAAAATACTTTTTTCATCCTTAGTGATAAACCCAAATAATGTGTGAGCATCTTCTTTGATACTTAGGTGAGTGAACAATAATGTATCTTCTGAGGCCTTATCAAGCTGATAAAACGTGGACATAGGGCAAAGTATTTCATAGCCAATACCTCCAACTTCTAGGAGTACTTCGGGTGGATTCTTACTAATAATTTTACCTTTTAGGTGACCAATCATAACCAGGGGTGCTTCTTAAAGTGCTCTGTTTCAAATAAACGTATTTGATCCTCGTACTGCAATGTTAAACCAATATCATCAAGCCCATTGATAAGTCTTCGTTTTCTTTCAGGGTCAACATCAAATCTAAAAGAATGCTCATCTGTCGTTACACTTTGGTCATCAAGATTAATAACTATTTTCCCAGTATATTCAAACAGCTCATCCACAATCTCGTTACTTAAAACAACTGGAAGAATGCCATTTTTAAAGCAGTTGTTATAGAAGATATCAGCAAAGCTAGGTGCAATAATTGCTCTAAATCCAAAGTCTTCTAATGCCCATGGAGCATGCTCTCTAGAGGATCCACAGCCAAAGTTTCTTCTGGTTAATAAAATTTGTGCCTCTGAGTACTTAGGATTATTTAATATAAAATCAGGGTTGATTGGCCGCTTTGAATTATCCATACCAGGCTCACCATGATCTAAATAACGCCATTCATCAAATAAGTTAGGTCCAAATCCACTTTTTTTAATGGATTTTAAGAACTGTTTTGGAATGATTGCATCTGTATCAATATTTGCTCGATCTAAAGGCGTAGCAATAGAGCTCAAAGAGGTAAATTTTTTCATAATTCGACCCCTGAAAAATGACCTGCAATAGCGCTTGCTGCTGCAATTGCTGGACTTACTAGATGAGTAAACGAACCCTGTCCTTGTCTCCCTTCAAAATTTCTATTTGACGTGCTCGCGCATCTCTCACCTACTTCTAGTTTATCTGCATTCATTGCAAGACACATTGAGCATCCTGGCTCCCGCCATTCAAACCCTGCATCTTTGAAAATTTTATCAAGCCCTTCGTCTTCAGCTTGTTTTTTTACAAGTCCAGAGCCCGGAACTACAAGTGCAAGTTTTATATTGTTCGCAATTTTTTTACCCTTGGCAACTGAAGCTGCTATTCTTAAATCTTCAATTCTTGAGTTAGTACAAGAGCCAATAAATACTTTATCTATTGCAACTGAACTCATTGAAGTGTTTGGCTCTAAATGAATATACTTTAAAGCATTACGAATACTTTCGGCCTTAACTTCATCCTTTTCTAATTGAGGATCAGGCGTTGAACCGTTAATATCTACAACCATTTCTGGAGATGTGCCCCAAGTTACTTGAGGATTAATAAGGTTTGCATCAATTAATATTGATTCATCAAAATTTGAATCTGGATCACTATGAAGAGTTTTCCAATACTCTACAGCTAAGTCCCAATCCTTTCCTTTTGGTGAAAAAGGCCTACCCTTAACATAGCTAATGGTTTTATCATCAACGGCGACAATTCCAACCTTTGCTCCAGCTTCAATTGACATATTGCATAGTGTCATTCGACCTTCAATACTCATACTCTGAATTGTCGAGCCACAGAATTCAATTGCAAATCCAGTTCCGCCTGCTGTACCTATTTTTCCAATTATGTACAATGCAACATCTTTAGAGCTTACATTGTTTGCTAATGGACCATTAATTTCAATCTTCATATTTTTAGCTTTGTTCTGCCATAAACACCCAGTTGCAAGGACATGCTCAACTTCAGAAGTTCCAATACCAAAAGCTAAAGCTCCAAGCGCGCCATGAGTTGTTGTATGCGAATCGCCACAAACGATACTCATTCCAGGAAGTGTTGCGCCCTGTTCGGGCCCAATAACATGGACAATACCTTGACGAATGTCATTCATTTGAATTTCATTTATTTCAAATGTTTCACAATTCTTATCTAGGGTTTCAACCTGAAGTCTTGAGATCGGGTCAGTAATACTGCTAACTCCACTTGATCTTTCTGTAGTTGGAACATTATGATCAGGAACAGCTAGGTTAGACTCATTGCGCCAAATTTTTCTTCCAGCTAAAGCAAGGCCTTCAAATGCTTGTGGTGAAGTAACCTCATGAATTAGCTGACGATCAATATAAATAAGCGATGCTCCATCTTGGTCATGGACCATATGAGCGCTCATTAATTTATCGTAGAGTGTTTCAGACATTATTTGTTAGTAATACTTGATAAAATGACTATTTTACATTTCTAACATAGCCTCAATTATAGAAATACATAACAAGTTTTTATATTTGTTAGTAGTTCTAAAATTTTAATTTTATAGTTTAAGGGTTTAATTTATGTGCGGTATTTGCGGTCAATTTCGTTTTGATGGAGAGTTTGTTGCTACAAAATCTCTAAATGATATGATGAGTAAGCTTGCCAGAAGAGGGCCAGATTCTAATGGAAAGTGGCTTGAAGGTAAGATTGGTTTTGGGCATCAGCGCTTGAGTATTATAGATTTGTCGAATTTAGGCTCTCAACCAATGGTAGATGATCTTCTTAAATTAACTTTAGTCTTTAACGGAACAATATACAACTATAAGGAATTACGCGCACTATTAATTAGCAAGGGTTATGTCTTTTTTTCAAACTCCGATACAGAGGTAATAATAAAGGCTTTTCATTTATGGGGAGAAGACTGCGTTAATCACCTTGACGGTATGTTTGCATTTGCTATTTGGGATCAATCTTCTCAGCAACTTTTTGTTGCAAGAGATAGGATGGGCATTAAGCCTCTTTATTTCAATATTACACCCAAGGCATTTACTTTTGCATCAAATTCACAAGCCTTACTTACTCAAAAACTTGATAAAAGTATTAATCCTGTTGCTTTACATCAACAGTTATCTCTTCATGGAGTTGTTCCAGCTCCAAACACAATTATTAATGGAATTCATAAATTAAAGCCTGGTACATTTATTACGTTAAGCATTAATGGTAAATTACGAGAAAAGACATATTGGCACCCAAGTGCTAAGAGGCTTGAGGAAAATATTTCAGAGCAAGACTATATTGAAAGAACGCATGAATTATTAACTGCAGCAGTTATGAAAAGAATGTCTGCTTCAGATGTTCCTATTGGTGTTTTACTTTCTGGAGGCCTAGATTCATCGCTTATCGTTGCCCTTTTAAAGGAAGCGGGACATGAAGATATTCGTACTTTTTCAATAGGGTTTGAGGATATTGATGATGAAGTTGGGAGTGAGTTTGAGTATTCAGATCAAATTGTTTCAAGATTTAACACCCAACATAAAAAGTATCAAGTAAGTAATAAAGAGGTGCTCCCAAGATTATCAGAGGCTGTTTTGAATATGTCTGAGCCAATGGTTGGCCAAGATGCAGTAGCTTTTTATTTACTCTCTGAACAGGTCTCAAAACATACTAAGGTTGTTTTATCTGGACAAGGCGCAGATGAGGCTTTTGCTGGATATTTTTGGTATCCAAGAATGGCTAATGAGCAAGGCAATGAAGTAGAGCGTTTTTCAAAGCATTATGTGGACAGGCCTCATGATGAGTATTTGCAAACAGTGTCATCAATATACCAAGGAGAAAATCATACTCATAACTGGCTTAATAAGGAATTTTTAAAGCCAGGTGCTGATTCTTTTATTGACAGAGTGTTTCGTACAGATATGACAAGATTGATTGTCGACGATCCAGTTAAAAGAGTTGATAATATGACAATGGCATGGGGCTTGGAGGCTAGAGTTCCATTTATGGATACTGATCTTGTTGAATGGGCGCTAAGTATTCCACCTTCATTAAAAATGAGAGATGGAGGGAAATACCCTTTAAAACAAATTTCAAGAGGGCTTCTCCCAGACTCAGTAATTGATCGAAAAAAAGGTTATTTTCCAATGCCTGCTTTAAAGTATATTCAGGGTGATTTCTTGGAATTTATGTCTGATATACTTTTATCGAGTGCTTGTCGAAATAGGGGTGTTTTTAATCACCAGTATATTAATAAAGTGATTAACTCTCCTAAAGATTATATGACAGCTTTGAATGGATCGAGATTGTGGCACCTAGCATTGCTAGAGTTCTGGTTTCAAATTAATGTAGATAATTAGCTCATGGAAAAAATTGTAATTTATACAGATGGTGGATGCCGAGGAAATCCTGGAATTGGTGGTTGGGGCGCATGGCTGAGATACAAAGATCATGACAAGAAATTAAAAGGCTCCGAACTGGATACAACAAATAATAAGATGGAGCTTACCGCCTCAATTAAAGCGCTACAAGCTCTAAAATCTAGTGACATAACTGTCGATTTATATACAGATTCGAAGTATGTTATTCAAGGTATAAATGATTGGATTGAAGGTTGGAAGGCAAAAGGCTGGAAGACAGCTAATAAAAAGCCTGTTAAAAATGTAGAGCTTTGGAAGCAATTAGATGGCCTTAATCAAGAGTTTTCTGTTAATTGGCACTGGGTTAAAGGGCATAGTGATGACCCAGGAAATGACATGGCGGATCTTTTGGCAAATCAAGCCATGGATGAAATTAGTTAGTTTCTAGCAACTCAGGATGCTCGAGATAATCTAATTCATTTTGACTAAAATTTGATAAAAGCCTTGCTTCAATATTAAATGGTCCTCGCAAATTAGTCCCAATATGCTTTTTTATTAACAAATCAAATGTCTTAATTGGGTCAAGACCTCTTTTTTGGCAAAGGTATTGATACCAATAGTTTCCAATCTTTACATGTCCAATTTCATCTTTAAAAATAATATCTAAAATTTCAACCATCTTATGAAGGTTTGAATCTTTAAATTTTTTTCTAATTCTTGGGGTTACATCTAAACCTCTAGCCTCTAAAACCCTAGGAACTAAAGCCATTCTTGATAAAACATCATAATCTGTATCAACTGTCATTTGCCATAAACCATTATGGGCATCAAAATCACCATAACTATATCCAACGGACTCAAGGTAATCTTTGATAAGTGAAAAGTGAATTGTTTCCTCATTGGCGACCTTAATCCAGTCTGCATAATACTGATGAGGCATTTCCTGAAATCTATAGATTGCATCTAGAGCCAAATTTATCGAATTAAATTCAATATGACAAATGGCGTGAATATTTTTTATCATACCTAAATCTGATCGATCTCTTTTTGGAGCTCCCTTGAAATCAACTAAATTTGGTTTTAAAGGCCTTCCTGGAGAGAGTATTTTAATTATATTAACTTTAGATTTACTAATGTCAGATGGTATTTGATATTTTTTTAAATCATGAATTAGTAGAATTTTTTTTTCTACATTATTACAAATGAGTGCTTCATAAGCTAGATTAAAGAGCGACATAAGATCCTGAGCTAATAGCTCCTAAGTCCCATTTATCAATTTTTGTTCTGATTAGCCTGAGCGTTGGAAATCCTACACAAGCCGTCATTCTTCTTATTTGACGATTTCTTCCTTCACTTATTGAAATTTCAATCCACGAAGTGGGTATATTTTTTCTTACTCTTATTGGCGGTGTTCTTGCCCAAAGCCAGCTAGGTTCTTCAATGATTTTGACGATTGCAGCTTTAGTATTTCCATCTTTAAGTTCTACGCCTTTCTGAAGAGCATTAGCTGCAGTATCAGACATCTCTCCTTCAACTTGAACAACATAGGTTTTAGTTTTATTATATTTTGGATTAGATATTAAGTTTTGTAACTTGCCATCATCTGTAAGAATCACCAAACCTTCTGAGTCTTTATCAAGTCTTCCTGCTGGATAGACGTTTGGTATTTTAATATAGTCAGATAATGTATTATCATTGCCACTAAACTGACAAATAACTCCGAATGGTTTATTTAAAGCAATAAGTTTAGCCATAAATATATTTTGCTCTTGCGACAAAAGAGTCTAATTGTGAATTAGCAATATTTTTAAAAACAGGCGACAAAGCCATGTCAATAAGCATTGATTTAAATTTAAATTGAAGATCCAAATGAATTTTTGCCGCATTTTCACCAAGTGGCTCAAAACGCCATTCACCTGTAAGTTCATCAAATGGACCATCAATTAACTCCATTGAAATAGACTCATAAGGAGTTAAGGTGTTTAGAGTTGAAAACGCCTGTTTAATGCCACCTTTATTAATCTCGACTGACGCAGTGATTTGGTCCTCAGATTGATTTAAAATAGAGGAAGAATCACACCAATTTAAAAATTGAGAATAGTCATCAATATTGTTAACTAACTCAAACATTTGTTGGGGTGTATATGGAACAATTGCGCTTTTTGAAATACGATGCATGGCAAAAAATAAAAAAGATAATTCAAATACTATTGCTTTAAATAAAAAAGCAAGGCACGACTATTTTATCGAACAAAGTCTTGAAGCAGGCTTAAGTTTGCTCGGCTGGGAAGTTAAAAGCCTTAGAGATAGTAGAGTTCAGATTACTGAAAGCTATGTAATCTATAAAAACAATGAGCTCTTTCTTTTTGGCGCTCATATATCACCACTAAACTCTGCCTCTAGTCATGTTGAATGTGATCCAATAAGAACTAGAAAATTACTATTAAATAGACTTGAAATTAATAGACTTAAAGAAAAAATTACTCAAAAAGGAGCTACAGTTGTTCCTTTAAAACTTTATTGGGCGAGAGGTAGGGTTAAATTAGAAATTGGCGTAGCTAAGGGAAAAAAAGGCCATGACAAACGTCAGGATATTAAAGAAAGAGATTGGAAATTGGATAAAGCAAGGGCACTGAAAGAAGGGAATCGCTAGAATAAAATATTTTTTTTAATTATTTTTTCAAATAACTTTATTTTGATAGTACAATAACCATTAGATACAGTGTTGGAGGCAGATGGTTTCTTTTGATTCTTTCCTCCTGAAATAGGTTTTAAATTTACCTCTTACGCTATATCTAATTTTTTAACAAACTTTTATTGGAGAGAATTAAAATGAATAAATCAGAATTAATTGATGCAATTGCTTCAGGTGCTAACTTATCTAAAGCTGATGCTGCAAGAGCGCTAAACGCAACAACTGGTGCTATTACTTCAGCAATGGCAAGTGGTGATGGAGTCCAACTAACTGGCTTTGGTAGCTTTGTAGTTAGAGCTCGTGCTGCTCGCAGCGGTCGTAACCCACAAACAGGTGCTACGATTCAAATTAAAGCTTCAAATGTAGCGGCATTTAAAGCTGGTAAAGCATTGAAAGACGCATGTAACTAGTATCTAAATTAGTTATTGAAAAAGGCGCCTAAGGGTGCCTTTTTTTTTATTTAAAAAAATATTATGAAAAAATGGCATTCTAAAGTTGGCTACTCACTTACTGGGCTGATTATATTTATTGCTCTAGCTTATATGGGTATTGGCTACTTTATATATTCAACACTTGCAAAAGCTGATCCTGGATGCTCGTTGGATTGCGATAATACTCCTAGTGGCTATCAAGATAATTCAAAAAAAAGTGATTTTCCTTTTGAAAAATATACTGTTGATTATTGGGAACCTCATCAATATGTTGGTGGTGATGAAGGAATCCAAATCGATGCATGGTGGATTCCTATAAACAGTGATGGAGCTGGTGACGCTCCTGTTATTATCCTCGCACATGGTTTAAGGTCAAGTAAGTATGACTCTGATATATTGTTAGTTGCAGCTATATTAAATCAAGCTGGCTTCAATACGCTTTTGTTTGATCAGCGTGATCATGGTATGTCAAGCATTGAGGACGGAAAAATCAGCATTGGTACTAAAGAGTACCGTGATGTTATTGCAAGTGTAGATTGGCTAGTGAATACTCAATCTATAAATCCTGAGCGAATTGGAGTATATGGTTTATCAATGGGCGCTGGCACAGCTGCAATTGCTTTTGGATTAGATGATAGGATTCAATCTGCTATTTTAGATTCTGGATATTCTGATCTTAATACTATAGTAGAAGAGGAGCTTAAAAGAGAAGGTTATCCGTCATGGCTTTCTAAGGGAGCTATTTGGTCAGCATTTATATTTGGTAATGAAACATTACTTGAGCCCTCCCCAAAGCTTGCTTTCCTGAATCATAAGGACCGCCCAATATTTGCAATACATGGAACTTCTGATACAAGGGTTTTGCCTCATAACACGTCTGATATGAAAATTCTCGCAGCAAAATATGGAACAAACTTAACAATTTGGCTGGCTGAAAATGCTATACATGCTGGAGTTAAATTTATGTATTTGGAAGATTTTTCTAATAGAGTAGTGGAGTTTTTTAGAAGTAGTCTTGAGGGTCCAATAAAAGATAATCAAGGGTAATTTTGAATATTATAAATCCAATAACTTAGATTATTAATATGTATTTTTGAATTCAAATGGTTGATATACTATTTTAAAAGTTTTTTTAATTAATACTCCAAAATGACTAAATTTACACCCTTCTGGTGGGAAGGCCAGCCACAATTCGAAAATACTGATGTGCCTCCTTCAACTGCAGATATTGTAATTGTTGGGGCTGGGTATACAGGATTAAGCGCAGCTTTAACATTATCAAAGTCTGGAAAAAACGTAATTGTTTTAGATTCAGAGATGATTGGATTTGGGGCAAGCACTAGGAACGGCGGCATGCTTGGTTCTGGTCATAAGGTTTCAACAGATCAGGCAAAGAAAAAATATGGCGAAGATATTGCCTCAGAACTTCATAAAGAGGCGAACGCTTCACTAGCTTTTACAACTAACCTAATTACAGTAAATAATATTGATTGCGAGTTTCAGGCCTGCGGAAGATTGAGGACATCCTGGCTCCCTAAGGACCAAGTCAGTATGTCAGATAATTTAAGAAAATTAAAAGCTATTGAAGACTTTAATTCTAAAATGATTGGTCCTAGCATGATGCCTAAATCAATAAAAACAGATTTATACTTTGGAGGTCAGTTCTATCAAGATCACGGCTCAGTTCATCCTCGTAAATTTCATTATGGCTTATTAAAACTTGCATTAGAGGCTGGTGCAAAGGTTTTTGGCAGTAGGCCTGTAATTAAAGTTACTCAATTGTCAAAATTAAAGCAAGATGGATTTGATGTTCTAACTCCTAATTTAAAAATTCACTGTAAGCAAGTTCTTATGGCCACTAATGGATATACAAGGTCAAATCTTTCTAAGTATTTATCAAGACGCGTATTACCAGTCCCAAGTTTCGTAATAACAACAGTGGATATTGGTAAAGATAAAGTTCAGTCTCTATTGCCAGGTGGACATTGTATGGTTGAAACTCGTAAGCGTTATTGCTACTATAGGCCAACACCTTGCGGCACAAGAATAATGCTAGGAACGCGCGCAGCTATGCATTCTATCTCTGCAGAAGAGGCATTACCAACTCTACGTAAAATGCTTTTAGAAATTTTCCCCTCGTTAGAGGGTGTTGAAATTAGTCATTGTTGGACTGGATTTACAGGATTTAGTTTCAGTCAATTACCAAATCTTAGTATTAATAAAGGGGTTTATTCTGCGTTAGGGTACTGTGGAAATGGAGTTGCAATGGCGCCTTATTTGGGGCATATGGCTGCTTTAAAAATGTTAAACCCGGACCACAAAGTTACTGTCTTTGAGAGTACACCTCTACAAACTAGAACCTACTATTTTGGAAAGCCATGGTTTCTTCCAATTGCAAGCGCTTATTTCAGGGCTTTTGATTTATTGGATTACTATCGTCGAAAAAGATCAATTAAGAAAAATTAATTCAATAAAAAGGTTTTTTTATCAACAACCATGTCTTGTTTTTTATCTCTAAGCATGAGAAATAAGCAACTGCATGGTAAAATACCGGCTTTTTAATCAACTGGGGATTGTTCATGGAACAAACTTTATCAATAATTAAGCCAGATGCTGTGGCTAAAAACGTAATTGGTCAAATTTACTCTCGTTTTGAAGATGCTGGCTTTAAGATTGTTGCATCAAAAATGATTCACTTAGATGAGGCAATGGCAGGTGGATTCTATGCTGTTCATCAAGAGAGACCTTTTTATAAAGATCTTGTAAGCTTTATGACATCTGGGCCCGTTATGGTCCAAGTTCTTGAAGGAGAGAATGCAGTTGCAAAGCATCGTGAAATTATGGGCGCGACTAATCCAAAAGAAGCAGACGCAGGGACTATTAGAGCAGATTTTGCAGAGTCTCTAGACGAAAATGCGGTTCATGGTTCAGATTCTCACGAAAATGCTGCAATAGAAATTGCTTATTTTTTTGGTGATGATGGTGTTTGCCCAAGAACTAGATAAATAACTTAAAAAGAGACTTACTGATGTTAGAAAAACAAAACTTATTAGGACTTACTCAAGTTAAGCTTAAGAAGTTTTTTTCTGATTTAGACGAAAAGCCATTTCGTACAAAACAAATTATGCAATGGATTTATCACCAAGGCGCTTTGGACTTTAGTGATATGCATAACTTTTCAAAAGACTTAAGACAAAAGCTTGAGGCGATTGCTTCTATTGCACTACCTGAAGTTACCTCCATAAATCACTCAAAAGATGGTGTTATCAAATGGGTAATAAAGCTAGGTGAAGAAAATCATATTGAAACAGTTTACATACCTCAAAAAGATAGAGGAACGCTTTGTATATCTTCTCAAGTTGGTTGCTCATTAGCTTGTACATTTTGCTCAACTGGTTATCAAGGATTTAATCGTAATCTTGAAAACCATGAAATTATTGCACAGGTATTAATTGCTCAAAACCATTTAAAAGCCAAAGATAGGCGAATTTCTAATGTAGTTTTTATGGGTATGGGTGAGCCATTACTTAATGAATCTCCTGTTTATGATGCGTGCGATATCCTTTTGGATGATTGGGCATTTGGACTTTCAAGGAGAAGAGTTACTGTTTCTTCATCAGGAATTGTTCCTGCACTAAAGAGGATGTCAGACACAGTTCCAGTAAGTTTGGCTATCTCACTTCACGCTCCTAATGATGAATTAAGAGATATACTTGTTCCAATTAATAAAAAATACCCTATTAAAGAGCTCATGAAAGCTTGTCATTACTACTTGAACGCTGGAACTCAAGAGCGACATGTAATGTTCGAGTACGTTATGCTTAAGGGTGTTAATGACTCTGTTGATCAAGCTCACGCACTCTCAAAGCTAATAAATTTTTGGTTTCAAGGAGAATCAGCTAAAGTTAACCTAATTCCTTTCAATCCATTCCCTGAAACTAAATATACAACTTCTAATGATGCAGCTATTGATAAATTTCAAGATATTCTTTATCGATCAGGGATTCGAACTACTACGAGAAGAACGCGTGGTGATGATGTTGACGCAGCATGTGGTCAATTAGCTGGAAAAGTTGCAGATAAGAGCAGAAGAAGTGCTGGACGGGATTAATTATTATCCAAAAAAGAAAAAACCTATAAAGAGGAGGCTACTTTGGCTTTTTTTGTTTTTTTTAATTTTTGGCGCTATATGGTATTATTTTCCAGGGAAAGATGCAACTGAAAGTAAAACAAACTCCATCATAATTAGTCAGCCAAGCCTTGATGATGTTAGTGAAAATAAAATTGTTGAAAATACTGATGATGTAATTTCTACTGATGAATTTAATGAAGCAACTGAAAATCTTGACGAAGTAATAAGCACTTATGAAGCAAGTACACAAAATTAAAAGAAGGGTTTCAAAGAAAATTTTCGTAGGCAATGTCGCAATTGGTGGTGATGCTCCGATTACTGTTCAGAGCATGACCAATACTGATACCTGTGATGTTGACTCTACAGTTTCTCAAATCTTATCTCTTGAGAAAGCAGGAGCTGATCTTGTTAGAGTTTCAATTCCGACTATGGATGCAGCTGAAGCGTTTAAAAAAATAAAGACACGCGTAAATATCCCTCTAATTACTGATATTCATTTTGATTATAAAATTGCCTTAAAAGTTGCAGGATATGGTGCGGACTGTTTAAGAATTAACCCTGGAAATATTGGTAAAGAAGATCGCATAAGGGAGGTTGTTGCCGCCGCAAAAGATAATGGAATCCCTATTCGTATTGGTGTTAATGCTGGATCCCTTGAAAAAGATTTACAAAAAAAATACACTGAGCCAACTCCAGAGGCAATGGTAGAGTCTGCATTTAGGCATATTGATATTTTGGATAGACTAAACTTTGATAACTTTAAAGTTTCATTAAAGGCTTCTGAGGTTTTTATGACTGTTTTTGCTTATCGTCAATTAGCTTCTCAAATTAATAACCCACTTCACCTAGGAATTACTGAAGCTGGATCATTTCGCTCTGGAACAGTTAAATCTTCAATTGGAATGGGCTTACTTTTAAGTGAAGGTATTGGTGATACTATTAGAGTCTCTCTGGCATCAGATCCTGTGGATGAGATAAAAGTTGGTTTTGATATTTTAAAGTCACTTCATTTAAGAAAAAAGGGCGTTAATTTGATTGCATGCCCATCATGCTCAAGACAAAATTTTGATGTAATCGCAGTTGTTAATGAACTTGAAGCTCGTCTAGAAGATATAACTGAGCCTATTGATGTTGCTGTAATTGGTTGTGTTGTTAATGGACCAGGGGAGGCGAAGGAAGTAAGTGTTGGACTTACTGGCGGCTCTCCAAATCTAATGTATATAGATGGAAAACCTCACAGCAAGGTTAACAATGACTCACTAGTTGACACTTTAGAGGCTAGTATTAGAAGGCGTATACCTATTTCAAACGTTTAACTCTCTTTAGTGCTTTGTATTTATAAATTGAAATAACTGAAAAATACCCTAATGCTGATGCTACAGTCGAGGTAATTAGACCTCCAACCCATAGAGCGAGTGTCGCAGACCAAAAGTTATCCATCAAATAGCCAAATGAAAATTCAAATTCAGGATCCATTTCTACTCCAATAATGGATGCACCTAATTTATAAGTAAAGTAAAAAATTGGCACTATTGTGATTGGGTTATTTACCCAAACAACTAACAATGAAAGTAGAATATTTGCAGAAAAAGTAACCGCAAGGATGCCAGCTAATAGAATATGAATTGGAACTGGAAGGAAAGCGCAAAAAAGACCAATAGCAAGGCCTTTGGCAATAGATTTTTTATTCCATTTCCATAACTCTGGATCAGTTAGGTGTTTATTAAGCCAGCCTAAATTAACATTTTCACGTTTTGGACTATATTTTTTTAAAGTCGCTTTCATTAATTTTTTGATACATTAATGATATTTTCTTCATGTAATCCATAAAGCAAATAAAGCTCGTCCTGAGATCCATGTTCGGTCACTAGATCTGGGACGCCAAGGATATGGAGCGGCGTCTTAATATTTTTTGATTGAAGTAATTCATTAATAGCACTTCCAGCACCCCCGCTTGCAGTATTGTCTTCTATGGAGATTAGTTTTTTATAACTGTTAGCAGTATCGATAATTAAATTTTCATCTAACGGCTTAACAAATCGCATATCAATAACTGTTGCATCAATTTTTTCAGATGCGCTAAGGGCTGGCTCAAGCATATTACCAAATGCAAAAATAGCAATATCTTTACCAGTTCTCACAATATTTCCTTTTCCAATTTCTATAGATGCACTTGTTGTAAAGTCTTCAATGACTGACTTTCCTCTTGGAAATCTTACGCAAACCGGTCCATCAAAATTAAGAGAAAAATTAAGGGCCTTGTACATTTCAATAGAAGAGCTTGGCGCCATAATAACAATATTTGGAATACATCTCAAAAAGCTTAAGTCAAAAATACCAGCATGAGTCGCGCCATCTGCTCCAACAAGCCCTGCACGATCAATAGCAAAAATAACGTTTAAATTTTGTAACGCGATATCATGAATAAATTGGTCATAACCACGCTGTAAGAATGTTGAATATATTGCAACAACTGGCTTTAACCCCTTGGTCGCGATGCCTCCAGCTAGGGTGACAGCATGTTGCTCTGCAATTGCGACATCAATGAAGCGATCAGGAAAGTTTTTTTCAAAATTAACCATGCCAGATCCTTCAGACATTGCTGGTGTTATACCAATTATTCTTTCATCATTTTTGGCGCTATTACATAACCATTCTCCAAAAACTTTGCTGTAGCTTGGAAAGTTGTTAGTTGAGTTTGATGGTGGAGAAATTCCATGAAACTTTAATGGATTTTGCTCAGCAGCCTCAAGCCCATGTCCTTTTTTAGTAATGATATGGAGAATTCGAGGATTTTCAATATTTTTTAAATTTTGTAAAGCTTTAATTAATACGGGAATATCATGACCATCAATTGGTCCAAAATACTCTATCCCAAGCTCTTCAAATAACGTTCCTGGAAGAAACATCCCTTTTAGATGCTCCTCTGAGCGTTTAGCAAATTTTTGGACTCGTGGTAATCTTTCTAAGAACTCAAGAGATTTTGACTTCATAGTTGAGTATATTTTTCCAGAAATAAGTCTAGTTAGATATTTGCTCAAAGCCCCAACATTTTGAGAAATCGACATGTCGTTATCATTTAGAATGATTAGCAGGTTAGCATCAGTATCGCCTGCATGATTCATGGCTTCAAATGACATGCCTCCACTTAGCGCCCCATCTCCGATAACTGCTATTGATGTGTCAGACTTATGTTGTAATTTGTTTGCAATTGCAATACCAAGTGCTGCACTTATTGAGGTTGATGAGTGACCCGCTCCAAAAGCATCATGTTCACTCTCACTTCTTTTCGTAAAGCCAGATAAGCCACCTTTCTGACGCAGAGTAGACATTAAATCTTTTCTACCAGTTAGGATTTTATGGGTGTACGCCTGATGACCAACATCCCAAACAAAAGTATCGTTAGGGGTGTCAAATACATAGTGCATTGCCAGGGTTAATTCAATAGTTCCAAGGTTTGAGCTAAGGTGTCCACCAGTTTGCTCAATACTATCTATTAAAAATAATTTAATCTCTTCAGCAAGAGCATTTAATTCTTCAATGTCTAGTTTTTTTATGTCACTTGGTTTATGAATATTATTTAACATTATTGAGTTATACTGATTTGGTGATGCTTGTTAAGCAAAAGAAAAATATTATACACTTGTCGGTATTAATAATAGTGGAGCCCTAAAGGAGTTTTAATGTTTATTAAAAAAGGTTAAATAGTAAAAAAAAAATACAACTGGCTAGTAAAATTAATCCACTACTTTTTCATTTATGAAATATGCTCACTATTTGTGCTTTATATAAATTTACTCGGTTAGATGACTTTGAAGAAATTCAAGACCCTCTTAAATTATTTTTAGATTCGCTAAATATTAGAGGTACTTTATTGTTGGCTAGAGAGGGAGTGAATGGAACGATTGCTGGTGATAATGATAGCATTATGAAATCCCTTGATTACCTTCAAAAAGATAAGAGGCTAGTTGGTTTGGAGTATAAATTTTCTTATAGTGAGAAACCTCCATTTAAAAGACTTAAGGTAAAGTTAAAAAAGGAAATAGTGACTTTGGGCGTATCAAATATTGACCCTACATTTTCTTCTGGTACTTATGTTAAACCAGCTGATTGGAATGAGCTCATTAATGATCCTGATGTTGTTTTAATTGATACTCGAAATAATTATGAATTTGAAATAGGTAGTTTTAAGGGCTCAATTAACCCAAATACTGAGACATTTCGGCAGTTTCCAGCCTATACCAAAAATAATTTAGAAAAATATCGAGATAAAAAAATTGCAATGTTTTGTACTGGCGGTATACGCTGTGAAAAATCTACTGCTTATTTAAAATCAAAAGGTTTTGAAAATGTGTTTCATCTTCAGGGTGGAATTTTAAAATATCTTGAAGAGGTTAAAGAAGATGATAGCTTATGGGAGGGCGAGTGTTTTGTCTTCGATGATAGAGTAGCTGTTAAGCATAATCTTGAGCTTGGAAAATATGATCAATGTCATGCCTGTAGATTTCCAATTACTGAGGAAGACAAAGAGCATCCTCATTATGAAAAAGGAACCTCCTGCCCAAGATGTTATGGAACAAAAAATTTGTCACAAGTTAATCGCTATCGTGAAAGAGAAAAACAGGTTCAGCTTGCAAAGAGTCGTGGAGAATCACATATAGGCGATGATGCTAATAACGTAATTGCAAAAAGCAATAAAAAAAATTAAATTGATACTGGTATAAGGATTGCATCGATTTTTTTATAGTTCTATATAATTACCACTTCTAAATAGGATTAACAAATGTTTGAGCGCAAAGACATTGCTAAATTAAAAAAAGATATAGTTCTTGATGTAGAGTTATTTGATTCAAATCTAAAACTGCATACTCGATGGGGCACTTTTAGTCCTCGAGCTCTTGATGATGGTACTAAACTTTTGATGAAGTACTTTAGCGCTGATATTGATGATGTCTGTTTAGATTTAGGCTGTGGTTATGGTCCTATAGGTCTAGCGCTGGCAAAACACTGCTCTAAGGGTGAAGTTCACATGGTTGATAAAGACTTTGTTGCAGTTGATCTTGCAAATTACAATGCAAAAATCAATAATATTTTCAATGCTAAAGCGTACCTTTCAGATGCTTTTTTACAAGTCCCTAGTGATATCAAATTTAATCAAATTGTTTCAAATATTCCTGCTAAAGTTGGACGCGAGCAACTGTCAATAATTCTTTATGATGCTTTGGACGCTCTAAAACCTGGGGGCGTAATTACTGTCGTTACAATTAATGGACTAAAGGACTTTATAAAAAATAACTTTAAATCAGTTTTTGGTAATTACAAAAAAATTAAACAAGGGCAAAAGTATGTAATTTCTCAAGCAATTAAGCAATAATTGTTTTTACAAATCTTTATAGGCTTGTGAATACTATACTAAAATAGTAAAAAAACATTGGGAGTATTAAATTGGACGTAATAGAAAAAATTCAAAAACAAGTTGATAGTGCAGCGATAGTTATTTATATGAAAGGAACGCCTCAATTTCCTCAGTGTGGTTTCTCAGCTCGTGCATCTCAAACGCTAGCTTCAACGGGTGTTGAGTTTGCATTTGTTAACATTTTTGAAGACCAAGAGGTTTTTCAAAGCCTACCTGACTTTGCTGACTGGCCAACATTTCCCCAAATCTATTTTAATTCTGAATTAGTTGGTGGTGGTGATATTATTCTTGAAATGGCAGAGCAGGATACGTTGAAAGAGGCTATGGAAGAGGCTGTGGAAAAGTACAATGGCTAAAAAAAATAATTAGCTATAAAGTTCTTAATCTATAACCATTTTCTTTAAGCCAACGCTTAGCTTCTTTATAGTTAGGCATAATTTCCTCAACTGCGTTCCAGAAATTGACTGAGTGGTTTTTATGAATGGTGTGAGCTAATTCATGAATAATGACATAATCAATTACTTTTAACGGAGCCATAATGAGTAGGAAGTTTAGATTAATATTGTTTCTTGAAGAGCAAGATCCCCAGAGCGTTTTTTGCTCTTTAATTCTCACTTGATTGACCTGTAAATTATGCTTTTCGGCAAAATAAAATAGTCGAGGAACTGCAACTTCTTTAAATTTATTTTTGTACCATGTTTTTAAAGATTTATTAGTTTTTTCCTTATTTTGAAGGCCAGCTAGAAACTCTTCACCGTTAAAAGATATCTTTTTAGCATCATTATCAGTTTTTAATGGAAAAAGTGTTCCAAGATATAGAAGCATATTTTTATCTTTAGCTGTATCTTCAGCGCGTGCTTTTATTACTGACTGGTTTTTCGTAATCCAATTTTCTTTTTCATTAATAAAATCTTGAATTTTTTGATCTGATATTCGATTTGGTGCGCGCACTATTAATTCAGCATTTTCATTAATAGAAATGCTTAAAGTCTTTCTTTTACTTCTAATAATTTGATCAGGCAGCATAGTTAACTGTTTTCCATATCTATTAATCAACCCAAATTCTGGCATTTTCAAACATCCTCATCCATGGTGACCTTTCTTGCCAATCATCAGGATGCCATGAGTTTTGAATTGCTCTAAAAACTCTTTCAGGATGGGGCATCATAATCATAATTCTTCCTGAGTCATCACACACGCTTGCAATGCCATCTTCTGACCCGTTTGGATTGTGAGGATAGGTTTTGGTGGGATTGCCTGAGTAATTGACGTATTGCATAGCAATATTACTCTTACTTTGATCAGAGGAAAATTTTGCCCTTCCTTCTCCATGAGCAATCGCTATTGGCATAATGGAGCCTTCCATTCCATTAAAAAATATCGAATTAGTTTGCTTAATTTTAACGCTTGTAAGGCGAGCTTCGAATTGTTCTGAAGTATTTTTTTCAAATGAAGGCCAGTTTTTTGTGCCAGGAATAATTTCTTTTAAATTAGAAACCATTTGACAGCCATTACAAACACCAAGAGTGAAACTATCGGTTCTGGAAAAATATTCAGAAAACTCATCTTTTACATTACTATTTAAAAGGATAGAGTTTGCCCAGCCTCTACCTGCACCTAAAACATCGCCATAAGAAAAACCGCCACATGCTGCTAAACCTTGGAATTGTTTTAATGATGTTTTTCCAGAAAGAATTTCACTCATATGGACATCATAAGCATCAAAGCCAGCCTGGGTAAAAGCTGCAGCCATTTCAATATGACCATTGATACCTTGCTCCCTTAGAATGGCAATTTTTGGCTTTATTCCAGTATTTAAATAAGGCGCACTTATCGATTCATTAATATCATAAGTTGTCTTAACTTTTAAGCCATCAGAAGTTTTTAATATCTCCTTATTTTCTGACTCTGAGCATATTGGATTATCTCGGAGCTTAGAAATTTCATAAGAGGTTGATGACCACTCTTTGTGAAGATTCTTTCTCTTATCGCGAAATACTAGTTTATTTTCTTGGTAGATTAAAATTTCATCAGTATTATTTACTTTAGCAATGGTTCGAGTGAATTCTTTAAGTCCAATGTCTTCAAGCTTTTTGAGAACTATAGATTTATTTATAATTGGTACTTGAATAATGCAGCCCAACTCTTCATTAAAGAGCTCATTTATAGTATTAGAGCCATGGATTTCCATGCCGCAGTGAGATGCAAATGCCATTTCAAATAAAGTTGAAATAACGCCTCCATCAGAGCGATCATGATAAGCACTGATTAACTTTTCTTTATTGAACTCATTTATTAATGCAAAGAACTTAGCAAATAAGATTGGATCATCAAGATCTGGAGAGGTTCTTCCAACTTGGTTATAAACTTGCGCCAAACAAGATCCACCCATTCTATTTTTTCCTAGCCCTAGGTCAATTAAAAAAAGCTCTGAATCAATTTTGGTATCAAGTAAGGGGGTGATTTGTAGTCTTGCATCAGGTACTTTTGAGAATGCGCTAATTATTAAAGATAGTGGCGCTGTAACTGACCTTTCTTTTCCATTTTCATTCCATGTACTTTTCATTGACATAGAGTCTTTTCCAACGGGTATTGTTAGCCCTAGCTTGGGGCAAAGCTCCATACCAATTGCTTTAACAGCCTCATAAAGTTTGGCATCTTCTCCTGGAAATCCACTTGCACACATCCAGTTCGCCGAGAGATTAATATGACTAATATCTTCAATATAGGCGCTAAGTAAGTTAGTTAATGCTTCACCAACACTCATTCTTGCCGCCGCCGCTGCATTAATAAGGGATAAAGGCGTTTTTTCACCAATTGACATGGCTTCACCTTGGTATCCAGAATAGTCTGCTAATGAAATAGCACAATCTGCGACAG
>Ga0308013_10000169_pt1 | contig 38132 bp, 36 predicted proteins | sample Neamet181_FD_203131 | JGI IMG/M metagenome (GOLD analysis project Ga0308013, IMG submission 203131) | Marine microbial communities from water near the shore, Antarctic Ocean - #181 | ecosystem: Environmental > Aquatic > Marine > Unclassified | place: Southern Ocean | collected 2014-07-25
TCCGAAGATTTCATTTTTTTTAATCTAACCCCCATTCTTTGATTCTTATAACTATTTAATTTGATAAAAAGTATAATAATTTTATGACTAAAACATTCTTTATAGCTCTCGCATTTTTCTGCATCATCGATGTATTTTGGATATACTTTGTTGCAACCCCCATGTACAAAGAGGAGGTTGCAGCTCTTATGGAGCTTAAAGTTGCTCCTGCAATCATGTTTTATATAATTTTCTTATTAGGCTTAATTTTCTTTGTTATTAATCCCAATCATGGTAATACACTTTTAAATGTTTTTATGATTGGTGCTTTTTATGGGCTAGTAACTTATGGAACTTACGACCTTACTGTTTACGCAACTATGAATATTTTTAGTCTCAAACTAGTGGTCGCAGATATTCTATGGGGAATGATTCTATCTGGCTCTGTCGCGACTCTTACTGTATTTACTTCAGCTAAATTAAACTAGTTTAATTATGTCTATTGCATTTACTTCTGGCGAGTCCTCTGGAATTGGTCCTGACATAGCCCTCATATACACTCAATAAGAAAAGCATGAAGATCGCCTAGTTTGTAACACGATTAATGAATTCTTAGATGATATTTATTACGACTGCATCCATCATAAAATTGATTAATGAGGTTATGATCAAATCATCAGGTTTTTTAAAAGAGAAAAGGGTAGTAGGATGTCCTCAATACTACTCCACTGTCACTGATTTAGCTAAATTACGAGGTTGATCTACATCAGTGCCTTTAATAAGTGCCACATGGTAACTAAGCAATTGCAGAGGAATGGTAAAGATAATTGGCGCTGTAATTCTGCCCAAATTAGTCGTAGTTGGCACAATAGTCATACCCTTCATTGGCTCTACTTTTGCTGCTTCATCTTCAAATACAATCATCTCTGAACCTCTTGATTTAACCTCTTGAAGATTGGCTTTAAGCTTGTCTAACAATGCATCATTAGGTGCAATAGCGATTACTGGAGTGTCTTTATCAATCAGCGCAATTGGCCCATGCTTTAGCTCACCTGCTGGAAAGGCTTCAGCATGTATGTATGAAATTTCTTTAAGTTTTAATGCACCTTCCATGGCGATAGCATGCATACATCCACGGCCTAAAAATATTGCGTTATATTTATTTTTAAAAGTTTTAGCGAGTTCAATAATTTGATCTTCTTGCTCTAATGTTTTCTTAATTAAACCTGGCAAAAGGTTAAGCCCGTTAACAATTTGCGCCTCTTGCTCTTCAGACACTTGCTTATGGTATTTACCAATTGAGACTGCTAATAGTGCAAGAGATACTAGTTGGGTGGTGAAGGCTTTGGTGCTGGCAACGCCAATTTCAGGGCCAGCATGGGTTAAAAATGTAAGTTCTGATTCTCGCGTAAGAGATGATTCAGCCGAGTTGCAAATAGTTAGTGTGTGAATATTTTTATCTTTAGCACATTTTTTGACCGATTTTAGCGCCTCTAAAGTGTCAGCTGTTTCCCCACTTTGAGAGATGGTAACAAATAAAGTGTCATCTAGGATCACTGGATTACGATAGCGATATTCGCTTGCTACTTCAATATGGGTAGGAATTTTAGCAATGTCTTCCAGCCAATATTTGGCCACTAGGCCAGCATTGTAGCTAGTGCCACAAGCTATGATTTGAATGTGTTTGGTATTTTTAAAAATAGCTTCAGCTTTATGACCAAAGGCTGATGATAAAACAGCATCTTTAGTGATGCGAGACTCTAGTGTATCCTGAATAGCTTGAGGTTGCTCGAAAATCTCTTTAAGCATGAAGTGTGCATAATCACCTTTTGACACCTGGCCACTTTTAAGTTTAGAGGTTTTAATTTCTCTATTAACATGATTGCCATTAATATCGTAAATAGTCACAGACTCCAGTGTGATATCGGCAATATCACCCTCTTCTAAAAAAATAAATTCTTTAGTAGTATTAAGTAATGCCATTTGATCAGAGGCAATAAAATGACCTTTAGAGCTCATACCAATAACCAGAGGCGATCCACTTCTTGCAGCAATAATGTGCCCAGGATGTTTAGGTGAAATCACCCCAACACCGTAAGCCCCTTTAAAAGTAGTAATGGCTTTTTGTGTGGCCTTTAGTAAGGTGTCACTGGTTTCTAGTGCTTTATCAATAGCATGGGCAATAACTTCTGTATCTGTATCTGAGGTGAAGTTATAACCTTGTGCCAGTTGTTCAGTTTTTAGTTCTAAAAAATTCTCAATAATGCCATTATGTACGACACTAATATTATGGTTGCAAATATGAGGATGGGCGTTACGACTAGATGGCTCACCATGAGTAGCCCAACGAGTATGGGCTATGCCAATAGTGCCGTCTATTGGCATTTTATGATCACGAATATTCTGTTCAAGATTAGCTACTTTGCCAACTGAACGAGCGCGACTAAGCTGGTTATCCTTATCTAAAACTACTACCCCAGCAGAATCATATCCTCTGTATTCTAAGCGCTTTAATCCTTCTAATAAAAGAGGAGTAATGTTATTTTTACAAATACCGCCGACAATTCCACACATAGCTTATTAAGATTGAATAGTTAAAAACGAATGCTTAATTTTAAAGCAAGCAATGGGTAATGTGACGGCTTATATTGCAGCCACTTCATTCTCATTCAGTAAAATTTCTTGATTTTGGCCAATAATTTTGAGCAAAATTGCAATCCGGTCATTACTATTATAATTCTGAAAAATAGCTTGCTGACCTTTGAAAGCACCCGTTTGAATTACAACTGAATCACCTGATTGATGCGAACAGATGTTAATCATCTTTTCGATAGTTTGCTGTTGTTGGATCTTAATCATGTTGATGATTTTATTAGGCACTTTGGCGAATGTTAAGCCAAACCTAACAAAATTGGCCACACCTCGAGTTGAGCGAACAGGTGTCCAGTTTTGAGATTTGTCATCTAGTTCAATAAATAAATAACGAGGAAAAAGTGATACAGATTTCCCTTTGATAATGGCTTTCGGGTGAAATACTGCATAGTTCTGGTTAGATAAATTTTGAGTAGCAACTTGCTCCTGTTGAGGTTTTGTTTGAATTAAATACCAGTTCTTCATAAGGGTTCATTATAATCTATTAATTAGTTTTTTTTTTTTGCTTTTTAAAGAATTCCAGTTCGTAGCGTTAATAATGGATAATGTCATTTATGAAAATTGATTTGCACAACCACTCTTATTATTCTGATGGATTTTTATCACCTAGTGAGGTGGTACTCCTTGCTAAGAAAGAAGGGTGTGATGTATTTTCGCTCACAGATCATGATACAACTGATGGGCTTATTGAGGCCCAACAGCAGGCAGATAAACTAGATTTAAAATTGATTCATGGTGTCGAAATATCCGCTATGTGGAGCAATATGACTATCCATATTCTAGGATTGGGTATTGATATAAATAATGAAACACTCCAAAAAGGTCTTAAGCAGCATCAAGAATTTCGACAACTTCGTGCTGAGAAAATGGCACGAGGCTTGGGTGGTGCTGGTGTGTTTGGTGCACTTGAAAAAGTTAAATTAGTAGCTAAGAAAGGCATGATTACTCGCACACATTTTGCTCAAATGCTAGTACAAGAAGGCGTGTGTAAAGATATGCGTAGTGTTTTTAAGCGTTTTCTAACTGGAAAAAAGCCTGGCGGCGTGGGCGGAAAGTGGGCTGAGTATGACGAAGTGATTGGCTGGATTCATGCTGCAGGTGGTAAAGCAGTTCTGGCACATCCGCTGCGTTATCGAATGACAAATACCAAGGTGAGACGCTTATTAAATCATTTGTCTGGTGCAGGTTTGGATGGAGTGGAAGTGGTAACTGGGTCAAGTAGTTCTGATGAAATCACGCTGGTGAGTCAGTGGGCAAAGGAGTTTGATTTGTTATCTTCTATTGGCTCAGATTATCATGGTTGGCCTAATCAAAGAGTGCGTATTGGACATTTACAAGATATGCCACAAGTTAATGAAATGGTTTGGAAGGACTCATCATGGCTAAATTAATTGCCATTCATCCTCAAAATCCTCAGCAAAGATTGGTTACTCAGGTTGTTGAAGTGCTTAAAGCAGGTGGGGTTATTGCCTATCCAACAGATTCAGGGTATGCACTCGGTACAATGCTGGGTAACAAAAATGGGCTTGAAAAAATTAGACAAATTCGTAGCCTTTCTAAGCGACATGATTTCACCCTAATGATGCGAGATTTATCGCATATTGGTGAATATGCAAAACTGAATAACAATGCTTTTCGCTTATTGAAAAAAATCTTGCCAGGTGCTTATACGTTTATTTTGCAAGGGTCGCGTGACGTGCCAAAGCGTCTTTTGCATGAAAAGAAAAAAACTATTGGTGTCAGGGTTTCAAGCCACGGCGTGGTACAAGCATTATTAGAAGAGCTGGGTGAGCCATTAATGAGTGTTTCATTAATTCTTAAAGGGTTTGAATTCTACGACATTAATGATGTGCAAGATGCCGTAGACAACCAAGTAGATTTAATAATTGACGATGGATATTGCCCACCAGAACCAACCACAGTGATCGATTTATCGGGAGAGGTGGTTGTAATTATTCGCCATGGCGCAGGCGACACCTCACTTATCGTTTAGACAAGTATAATTAGGCATTTTTATACAATGCTTTCGCCGCATGAAAACTGCACAAATTAGACAAAAATTCTTAGATTTTTACGCTCTCAAAGGGCATACAGTTGAGCCAAGCTCATCTTTGGTGCCACATAATGATAAAACTTTGTTGTTTGTTAATGCCGGCATGGTGCCGTTTAAGGATGTGTTTAGTGGTTTAGAAAAGCGTCCTTATACCCGTGCAGTTTCTTGTCAGCGCTGCGTACGTGCGGGTGGAAAGCATAATGATTTGGAAAATGTAGGTTATACCGCGCGCCATCATACATTTTTTGAAATGCTAGGTAATTTTTCATTTGGCGATTATTTCAAGCGTGAAGCAATTCAATATGCTTGGGAATTCTTAACAGTAGAAATCGGCCTACCTAAGGAAAAACTTTGGGTAAGTGTCTTTGAAGACGACGACGAAGCTGAAGCTATTTGGGTGAACGAAATTGGCTTTCCTAAAAACCGTATCTCTCGTTGTGGTGCTAAAGACAACTTTTGGCAAATGGGTGATACTGGTCCTTGCGGCCCATCAAGTGAAATTTTTTATGATCATGGTGAGGATATTGCTGGCGGCCCTCCAGGACATGCGGATGAAGACGGTGATCGTTATATTGAAATTTGGAATTTGGTGTTTACCCAATACGATAAACAAGAAGACGGTTACTTAAAGCCATTAGCAGCACCTTGTGTCGATACTGGTATGGGCCTTGAACGCTTAGCTGCAGTATTACAACACAAAAATAATAACTACGATACAGATGGCTTCCAAAGTTTGGTTAAGGCTATCGTTGATTTAACGCCATCAGTTAACAGTATTAAACAAAGTGATTCCTCTGTACGAGTTATTGCAGACCATATCCGCTCTACTGCTTTTATGATTGTTGACGGAGTTATTCCATCTAATGAAGGACGTGGTTATGTGTTGCGTCGTATTATTCGTCGTGCAATTCGTCATGGCCATAAGATTGGTATAGATAAGGTGTTTTTCTATCGTTTAGCGCCCGTATTGACGCTAGAGCTCAATCAGGTTTATCCAGAGTTAAAACTTGCATTGGCCAATGTTGAAAAAGTTTTAAAGCGTGAGGAAGAGCGTTTTGCACAAACACTTGATCAAGGTATGGGGATTTTGGAAGATGCTATTTCAAATTTAAAAGGCAGTGAGATTGATGGTGAAACTGTATTTAAGCTTTATGATACGTATGGCTTCCCAGCTGATTTAACAGCTGATGTTGCGCGTGAGCGAGAGTTGACTATTGATATGCCGGGTTTTGAGGCTCAGATGACTAAACAGCGTGATAGAGCTCGTTCAGCAGGTGATTTTAAAACGACACAAAAAGGTGTTGATATTTCAGCAGAAACTGAATTTTTAGGCTATGAGCAACTAGAAAACACATCCTCTGTACAAGCATTAATTAAAGACGGTGAGTTGGTTGATACTATCGAAGCTGGAGATCACGGTATTATCGTTTTATCTCAGTCAAGTTTTTATGCTGAATCAGGTGGTCAAGTTGGCGATAGTGGAATATTTGTCGCTGGAGATATAAAGTTTGATGTTGCTAATACTCTAAAGCAAAAAACAGGTGCTTTTGAGCATCATGGTGTTATATCAAATGGTATTATAAAAGTGGGCGACGTACTTCAGGCGCAAGTGGACATTCGAAGACGTAAACAGATTACTTGTAACCACTCAGCAACACACTTACTTCATGCTGCATTACGAAGTGTTTTGGGTGAAACAGTTACCCAAAAAGGCTCTTTAGTTGACGGTGATAAATTGCGTTTTGATTTCTCTCATGATGAAGTGATTGATAAAGTTGATCTGGATAAAATTGAAGCCATGGTTAATCGTCGAATTTTAGATAATTCAATGGTCCATACAGATATTACAGATATTGAATCAGCTAAAAAGAAAGGTGCTATGGCACTTTTTGGTGAAAAATATGGCAATACTGTACGCGTGTTAAGCATGGGTAAAAATGATTTTTCTGTAGAGCTTTGTGGTGGTACACATGTTAATCTTTTGGGGGATATTGGTTTATTTAGAATCACTTCAGAAGGTGGAATCGCCGCAGGTGTTCGCCGAATTGAAGCACTAACAGGCTATAACGCTTATCAGTCTGACAAGCAAATAGAAGATAGTCTTAGTGAGATTGCGCAGATGACTAAAACAAATAATTCAGGTGCAGTTGAAAAAGTTACGCAACTAATAAAGCAGCAAAAAGAATTGGAAAAACAAATTGCTACTTTTCAAAAGAAACTAGCCAGCAATCAAGGGGATGACTTGCTTAGTCAAGCTCAGGAAGTTAATGGCGTCAAGCTACTTTCTACAGTTGTAGAAGGAGTGAGCGGTAAAGATTTACGTGATATTGCTGATAAACTCAAAGATAAGTTGGGATCAGTAGTTGTAGTATTGGCCGCAGTAAGCGGTGATAAGATATCTTTAGTTGCCGGCGTTACCAAAGATTTGACTGGCAAATATCAGGCTGGAAAAATCCTTAATCACGTTGCTACTCAAGTGGGTGGAAAAGGGGGTGGCCGAGCTGATATGGCTCAGGGTGGCGGAACCCAGCCAGAAAATCTTACCAAGGCACTTACTTCAGTTAAAGATTTAATTTAAAAAATTTGCAATAAAAAACCCTCGTAAGAGGGTTTTTTATTTTAAGCAGATTTTGTTTTTATACACAACCTGTTGGCTGAGGCATTCCACCATATTTAGTAATAGGTTTCATAGGGCCAGTTAGCCATTCTTTAAAAAGAATCTTTTTATCAATACCAACTACTTTTGAAAATGTTCTAATTGGTGGCACTGACGAGTTCTCAGAAAAATAATCTCTTGCAGCAAGAATTTGAGTCACTTGAGAATCTGATAATTCTATTTCGTCTTCTGTTGCCATTTCGTGCATGATTTCTTCAGTCCAAATTGAAGGATCAACTAAGTAGCCGTTTCCTGTTCTTTCTAATGCCATCCTTAATACCTTAGTAATTTAATTGGGTATATTATATAAGATTGACTTAAGTCATTTTTTATAAATACACGTTTTATTTATATGCCTATACAGTAAATTTTAAACAATAAAAAACCCTCTTGCGAGGGTTTTATTAATTTAAATAGCCGTTAACGGTTCTATCTAAGATCGTCTAACTCTTCTGCAGACTTCATGCCTTTTTTGTAGTCTTGGGTAGTTGTTGTTGTTTCTTTGCCCGTTCTTGTGTTTGAAGGGTTAGATGCATTTAATGCGTCTAAGCTACTTCCTAGAGGTGGTCTGTTGCCTTTTGTAGTGCCGTTAGCCATGATAATCTCCTAATAAATTAATGTATATGCTGTTTTAAATAAACAAGGGTTATTATATCAAACATGCTTAATTTGTAATTAGTTTTTTTGTTTTATTATTTAAAGTGTCTGAATTGTTCCAGCTTAATACAAGGGCTTTAGCATGATGTGCATAGGTATAATTTCCCAGCCATGGACTGGATGCAATTAACCCTACAAACAAATAAAGATCAGGCAGATTTTGTCAGTGAAATTCTTACAGGGTTGGACAGTGCTTCTGTCACCTTTAGTGACACGAAAGATGATGCTATTTTTGAGCCGCCTGTTGGTGAGACGCCTTTATGGAAGAATGTAACCATAACTGCTTTATTTGATTTAAATATTGACCAGGCAAACATCAGTAACATGCTTGAGAATATTTGCCATATTAATGAGCTACATTTTGAGTTGCTCAAAGGGCGTGTTTGGGAGGATGAGTGTAAGAAAGACTTTCATGCCATGCAATTTGGAAAAAGAATTTGGGTGTGTCCTTCTTGGGAGGGCGATGCCAACTTACCAGATGATGCTATTATCATTGATATGGATCCAGGCTTGGCATTTGGTACAGGAACTCACCAAACGACTGATTTGTGCCTGCAATATTTAGATAATAATGCTCCTATTGATTGTTCGGTGATTGATTATGGCTCCGGCACAGGGATTTTAGCGATTGCTGCAATAAAGCTAGGCGCCACAAAAGCTATCGCTGTTGATAACGATCCTCAGGCTGTTATTTCGACAATCAGTAATACTGAGGTAAATCATGTCCAAGATAAGGTTCGTGTGTTGCATACAGATGACGAAGGTAAGCTGGATCAAGTAGATTTACTCATTGCAAATATCTTAGCAAACCCTTTAGTGGATTTATGCGAGCATTTTTCAGGCCTAGTGAAGACAGGTGGCAATGTAGCACTGTCAGGTATTATGGAAAACCAACTACCAATGATACTTAAGACTTATGGTGTGTATTTTAAAGAGATGAAAGTGACTCAAAAAGATGAATGGTGCCAAGTAAGTGGACAACGTAAATAAAAAAATTATGACAAATAAAAAACAAATTAAAGCGGTATCCCTAATTTCAGGCGGATTAGACTCTCTATTGAGTACCAAACTACTACTTGATCAAGGTATTCATGTTGAGGGAATTAATTTTTTTACTGGATTTTGCGTAGAAGGACATACCCACGCTATTCGCAAACAAAAAAGTGATAAGCCAAAACGTAATAATGCACTTTGGGTGGCAGAGCAGTTAGGTATTAAATTACATATTATTGATGTAATCGAAGAGTATCGCGACGTACTTTTAAATCCAAAGCATGGCTATGGTAAAAACATGAACCCATGTTTGGACTGTAAAGGTTTTATGGTGAAAAAAGCCAAGCAGTGGATGGAAGACAATGACTTTGACTTTATTATTACTGGCGAGGTGATGGGTCAACGCCCCATGTCACAGCGTAAGGAAACCATGCCAGTTGTGCAAGCAGAATCAGGTGCGAATGATTTGTTATTGCGACCATTGTGCGCTAAACACTTGCCTGAAACCAAGCCAGAAAAAGAAGGCTGGATAGATCGAGAGAAGTTACTTGATTTTACTGGGCGTAATCGAAAGCCGCAAATAGCTTTGGCAAAATCCTATGGTTTTGAGGATTACGCAACGCCTGCAGGTGGTTGTTGTTTCTTAACAGACAAGCAATATTCTGATAAGTTAGTTGATATGTGGCAATCCCGTGGTAATCGTGATTATCAATTAGATGATTTAATGATGCTTAAAGTGGGTCGCCATATTCGCCCCAATCAACGTTTTAAAATGATTGTTGCCAGAGAAGAGGGTGAGGTGAAATTTCTTGAAGGTTATAGAAATCAATATGCTAATCTTTATTCAACTAGCTGCAAGGGTCCAATTGCATTGATTGATGGTGAGCCAAATCAAGAAGATCTTAAAATTGCTGCTCGAGTTTTGGCGCGATATTCGCAAGATCGAGAACAACCAAGTGTTGATATTGAAGTGAAGTTGAATGTTGGTGTAGCTCAACAATTTAGCGTAAAGCCTCTAGGTATAGATGAAATCCCTAAAGAGTGGTTTGTTTAACCGCCACCGACCGCTTTAATAATCTCAATCTTATCGTTTTCTTTTAGTGCAAACTCAGTGTGCCTCGATTTAGGAATAATAGCTTCATTAATTTCCAGAGCAATGCGCTGATCTTGGTAGTTTAGTTGGCTGATTAAATGCTCAGCCGTGGCTGAGCTTTTTATTTCCAGCTCTTTACCGTTGACCACTACAATCATTTATTCATTGTTCCGATAGCGCAAGAAACAAATGATTTAGCTTTAGCCTTGGCTGAGTCAAAGCCATGTACTGAGTCAGTCTCAGGATAGCCTAAATCTAACAATACTTTAACCAGTTCATTTTTTTTAGAATCATCTAGGTCAATATTGATGATGCCTTGTTCAATATTTACATTGATTTTATCTGTGTCAAAGACTGTGGTTAATTTTTTGGTAATTGAGCCGGCACAGCCGCCACATTTAATATTATCTACTGTAATTTCCATGGTAACTTCTCATCGTGATTTTTGATTAATTATACACCTTAGATTTGTATATTTGCTCTTCAGAGGGGTAATACAATATGGTAAAATTTCCGAAGTTTTTCATTCAGGAGTATCCGGTGTCACAAGTTGCCTTATTAGCATTAGAAGATGGTCAGATTTTTTACGGAAAATCTATAGGCAGTTCAGGTGAAACACTGGGCGAGGTGGTATTCAATACCTCAATGACTGGCTATCAAGAAATTCTTACTGACCCATCTTATACTCAACAAATTGTTGCACTGACTTATCCTCATATTGGTAATACAGGTACGAATGTTGTTGACGAAGAATCTTCAAAAGTTTATGCAGCTGGATTGGTTATTCGAGATCTGCCGCTATTACACAGCAATTGGCGAAATACAATGCCATTAGATGAGTATCTACGAGTTAATAATATTGTCGCTATTAGTGATATTGATACACGTGCACTAACTCGTCACTTACGCTCAATGGGTTCTCTGAAGGGTTGTATTGTTGCAGGTGAAAACATTGATGAAGCTGCAGCTATTAAAAAAGCCCAAGCTTTTTCAGGATTAAAAAATACTGACTTAGCTAAAGTGGTTTCTACCACTAAGACTTATGCATTCAATAAGGGCTCTTATTTTTTAGAAACGGGCGAATTTTCCGATTTAGATGCTAAATTTAAAGTGGTAGTTTATGACTATGGTGTTAAGAAAAATATTTTAAGAATGCTAGTTGATCGAGGCTGTGACTTAACGGTAGTAAATGCACAAACACCAGTTTCTGATGTTTTGGCGATGAACCCGGACGGTGTATTCTTATCAAATGGGCCGGGTGATCCAGAGCCATGTGATTACGCTATTGCCAATATTCAAACGCTATTAGAAAAAAATATGCCAATTTTTGGTATTTGTCTAGGCCACCAATTACTGGCATTAGCCAGTGGTGCTAAAACACAGAAAATGAAATTCGGCCATCATGGTGCTAATCATCCTGTTCAAGATTTAGATTCTAAGCAAGTTATGATTACCTCTCAAAATCATGGCTTTGCAGTGGCAGAAGAAAGCATACCGAACAATTTGAAAGTAACTCACCGATCACTATTTGATGACACCATTCAAGGTGTTAGAGTAACAGGCAAGAAAGCATTTAGTTTTCAGGGTCATCCAGAAGCTTCACCTGGTCCCCATGATGTGAGCGGATTATTTGACACCTTTATTCAGGAGATGAATTTATGAAAAAATTATTAATAAGCTTGTTACTGTTGGCATTCAGCACAGTTACGATAGCAGAAGAAGTAGATCCATTTGAAGAAACGAATAGAGCAGTCTATGAGTTTAATGAGGTCATCGATGATAATTTACTAGAGCCAGTTTCACGTGCCTATAAAGACCATACGCCTGATTTTTTACAAAATCGAGTCAGTCATTTTTTTGGTAATTTACGTGATGTGTCAACACTAGCTAATCAAATATTACAATTTAAAATTGAGCAAGGTGCGATCACATTAAGCCGTGTCCTTGTGAACTCCACCGTTGGTTTGTATGGATTATTTGACGTTGCTACCGATATGAGTCTAACAACCGAAAACGAAGATTTTGGTCAAACACTTGCAGTTTGGGGCGTAGATAGCGGACCTTTTATTATGCTACCTTTGATGGGTCCATCGACTCTTAGAGATGGCGCAGGCATGTATGTTGATATGACCTCAGATGCAAACTTGGTTAATGAATTGGATGATGTTGGTGCTCTTAGTGCCAGTGCTATGAATATCATTGATAAGCGAGTTGAGTTACTACCTATCACTGATTTATTAGATCAGTCAGATGATCCTTATATTACGATGAGATCTTCTTATCTACAAAAGCGCAAGTTTGATATTTTTGATGGCAACCTGCCAGTTGAAAAAGACGAATTTTAAAAGAATTAACATTTAGAGAATAATGCCAAAAAGACAAGACCTAAAAAGTATTTTAATTATCGGTGCCGGACCAATTGTTATTGGGCAGGCCTGTGAATTTGACTATTCTGGCGCACAAGCCTGTAAAGCACTAAGGGAAGAGGGTTATCGCGTAATTCTAGTGAACTCTAATCCAGCAACCATCATGACTGATCCGCAAATGGCAGATGCTACTTACATTGAGCCCATTGAATGGCGTACAGTTGAAAAAATTATTGAGATTGAAAAGCCGGATGCTCTTTTGCCAACAATGGGTGGTCAAACTGCATTGAACTGTGCGCTTGATTTAGAGCGCCATGGCGTTTTAGAAAAGCATGGTGTTGAGATGATTGGCGCCAAGAAAGAGGCGATTGATAAGGCTGAAGATCGAGATTTGTTCCGTGAAGCAATGCTTAAAATTGGATTGGATATGCCTAAAGCGGCAGTTGCTCATACATTAGAAGAAGCTTTTGCCGTTCAAGAGACAGTTGGCTATCCAACAGTTATTCGTCCTTCATTTACTATGGGTGGCTCAGGTGGCGGCATTGCTTTTAACAAAGAAGAGTTTGTTGAAATTTGTGAGCGCGGATTAGACCTTTCACCTACGAATGAGCTATTAGTTGAAGAGTCAATCTTAGGCTGGAAAGAATTTGAAATGGAAGTGGTTCGAGACACTAAAGACAATTGTATTATCATTTGTTCTATTGAGAACTTTGATCCAATGGGTGTCCATACAGGCGATTCCATTACGGTTGCTCCAGCACAGACTTTAACAGACAAAGAATATCAGGTTATGCGTAACGCTTCTTTGGCTGTACTGCGCGAAATTGGTGTTGATACAGGTGGTTCAAACGTGCAATTCGCAGTTAATCCTGAGAATGGACGTTTAACTATTATTGAAATGAATCCACGCGTATCTCGCTCATCAGCATTAGCCTCTAAAGCAACAGGCTTCCCAATTGCTAAAGTTGCAGCAAAACTAGCAGTAGGTTATACGCTTGACGAACTTGATAATGATATTACAGGCGGTAAAACACCTGCCTCGTTTGAGCCAAGTATTGACTATGTTGTTACTAAAATTCCTCGTTTTGCTTTCGAAAAATTCCCTAAAGCAGATGATCGCCTAACTACTCAAATGAAATCAGTGGGTGAAGTAATGGCCATGGGCTCAACATTCCAAGAGTCGTTACAAAAGGCTATAAGAGGGTTGGAGACTGATAAAGTTGGCCTTGATCCAATGGTTGATTTAAGTGCTGATGATGCACGTAATAAAATTCGTTCAGAGTGTATTACAGCACGTGGTGAGCGTATTTTTTATCTTGCAGATGCCTTTAGATTGGGTATGAGTTTGGAAGAGGTATTTGATTTATCTAAAGTAGATCCTTGGTTCTTGGCACAAATTGAAGACCTTGTATCGACAGAAATGCAGATTAATGGTGCAAATCTTACCGACATTGAGGCAGATGAAATGTTTGCTTTAAAGCGTAAAGGATTTTCAGATGCGCGTCTTGGGCAATTGTTAAATTGTAACGAGTCATCGGTACGTGAGCGTCGTAAGGTGCTAAATATTAAGCCAGTCTTTAAGCGTGTTGATAGTTGCGCTGCTGAGTTTGACACACAAACTGCCTACCTTTACTCTACGTATCAACAACAATGTGAAGCCAATCCAACGGATAAGAAAAAGATTATGATTTTGGGTGGTGGACCAAATAGAATTGGCCAAGGTATTGAATTTGACTACTGTTGTGTACATGCTTCTTTAGCATTACGTGAAGATGGCTTTGAAACTATTATGGTGAACTGTAACCCTGAAACCGTTTCAACAGATTATGATATTTCAGACCGTCTATATTTTGAACCCCTTACTTTAGAAGATGTTCTTGCGGTGGTAGATGTTGAAAATCCAGATGGTATTATTGTGCATTATGGTGGACAAACACCCCTTAAATTGGCAGAGGCTTTAGAAAAGAGCGGTGCAAAAATTATTGGCACTAGTCCAGATGCAATTGACTTAGCAGAAGATCGTGAGCGTTTTTCTGCTCTACTTCAAGAGCTTGGCTTAAAGCAGCCTTTAAATGGTACTGCACGTTCATTAGAACAGGCACAAGATATTGCCGATGCTATTGGATTCCCATTAGTGGTTCGACCGTCTTATGTATTAGGTGGTCGTGCTATGGAAATTGTCTATGATAAAGATTCTCTAGACCACTATATGCATACAGCAGTTAAAGTTTCTAATGACTCACCAGTATTACTTGACTCATTCTTAGATCATGCGATCGAAGTAGATATTGATGTTATTTCTGATGGTGAAGATGTTGTTATTGGTGGAATTATGCAGCATATTGAGCAAGCAGGTATTCACTCTGGAGATTCCGCCTGTTCATTGCCGCCTTACTCTTTAGAGAATGATGTACTGGATCAAATGCGCGAACAAGTTGTTGCCATGGCTAAAGCATTAAATGTGATTGGTTTAATGAATACTCAGCTCGCCTATCAAGATGGAGAAATATACGTAATCGAGGTTAATCCACGAGCATCTAGAACTGTTCCTTTCGTTTCTAAGGCAATTAGCGCGCCATTGGCCAATATTGCAGCGCGCGTCATGTCAGGTAAAACACTTAAGTCACTTAACTTTACAAAAGAAATTATCCCTAAGCATTACAGCGTCAAAGAAGCAGTATTTCCATTTAATAAGTTCTTGGGCGTAGATCCAATCTTAGGTCCAGAAATGCGCTCAACAGGAGAAGTAATGGGGGTTGGCGATGATTTCGCCTCTGCTTTTGATAAAGCACAATTAGCTGCTGGATCTCGAGCACCTGAAAAAGGCACTGTTTTTGTCAGTCTTCGACGACTAGATCGTGATTATTTAGTTGATTTAGGCGAGAAATTAGTACACCAAGGATTTAATTTAGTAGCTACTCGCAGTAATAGAGATACTCTAATAGAGGCGGGTTTAGAGTGTGAAATGGTCAATAAAGTATCGGAAGGATCGCCACATATTGTTGATATGATCAAAAATGATACGATTGATTTAATTATTAATTCAACTGAAGATACCCAAGGTATTGAAGATGCTGCTGCTATTCGTTGTCAAGCGTTAGTTCATAAGGTGGCATTTATCACTACTGTGGCTGCAGCATTTGCTACGCTTGATGGTTTGAAGACCCATGAAGAGATTACAGTAAGAACTGTGCAATCTCTAAATAATTAAGAGAAGGACTTTATGGAAAGTATTCCAATGACAGTGGGCGGTGCAAAAGCATTGGAAGCTGAACTTTTAAAACTTAAAGATGTTACTCGCTTTCGTATTGTTGAAGATATTGCCACAGCTCGGGCACATGGTGATTTAAAAGAAAATGCTGAGTATCATGCGGCCAAAGAAGAGCAAAGTTTTTGTGAAGGTAGAATTAAAGAGATTGAATCTAAGCTCTCTCGTATGCAAATTATCGATGTTAGTAAGCTTGTTCAAAACGGTCGTTGTGTATTTGGAACAACGGTCAGTCTGATGAATGTTGAAGATGATAGTGAAATTACTTATCAAATTGTTGGTGAAGATGAGGCTGATATTGCCCAGCATAAAATCTCTTGCCACTCTCCTATTGCTAGTGCCCTAATGGGTAATGAAGAGGGTGATGAGGTAACTGTAAAAGCCCCTAGAGGTGATATTATTTACGAAATCTTAACGGTTAAGTATTTATAGATAAATTCTTAAAGAATTTTTACTGTCTCAATTTGCTCTGTTAGTAAGTCTAAAAAGTACTGAATCCTTTCTTCATTGAAGCGACTTATTGGTCCAGATATAGTTAGAGCGCCAATTAGATGCCCACTAACAGACATAATAGGTTTGGCTACAGCAAACAAAGCAGCATTGTGCTCATCTACTGACAAATAATAACCCTTATCACGGATATTCTTAAAATATCCACTCTTATCTTGCAAACGTTGACCAAAAGCCAAAATTACTCTACCTGAAGCGCCACGATTAAGCTCTAACTGGGTTCCAACATCAATATTGTGCCTAATTTCATCACGAGAATGTGCACGATATAAGCAAATTCTCTCATTATCTTGTTGAATAAAAAAAGATGCCGTTTCGTTACACATATCTCTAATGTGATCAACAATAGGGCTAATTTGAGTTAATTGGTTAGTTTTTTGATAGATAGCGCTTAAAGATAAAGGTGTTGTTCCAATGCAATAGTTTTTGTCTGCTGTTCTAATGATATATCCGTATTCTGACAAGGTATGCAATATTCTATATGTTGTTGATGCATTGAAACCAACTTGATCGCAAACTTCTTTAAGGCTTAAAGCGGGTCTTTCCATCGTAAAAATTGACAGAATAATTAAACTTTTTTCAATAGCAGTTACTTTCTTTTCTGGATTTTTAGTTTCTAACAACATAACTTTTTTTCGTATTATAAAAAAATTACATTATATTATGAAATTAAATTTTATATAGCGAAATATAAGCAATATATTTTTAACAATTTCATATTATGAAATAACATATTATATAATGAAATAGAAGAAAAAAAATCAGTATCATTATTTTAACTAAATAAAGTAATTAACTAATAATCCATAAAGAGGAAAATACTATGAGCAGACAAGATCAAATTAAAGCATTAGAAAAAGAATGGGCTGAAAATCCACGATGGAAAGATGTAAAGCGTAGTTATAGCGCTGAAGACGTTGTTCGACTTCGTGGATCTAAGCAAATTGAATACACACATGCAAAAGATGGTGCTGATAAATTATGGGAATTAATAAATGGCAGCTCTAAAAAAGGCTATGTTAACTGTATGGGTGCTATTACTGCCGGACAAGCAATGCAACAAGCTAAAGCAGGTATTGAGGCTATTTATTTATCAGGTTGGCAAGTAGCTGCTGATGGTAATACATCAGAAACAATGTATCCGGACCAGTCTTTATATGCTTATGACTCTGTCCCAACTATGGTTCGTAGAATTAACAACACCTTTAAACGCGCAGATGAAATTCAGTATGCTAAAGGCATCAATCCTGGTGATAAAGGTTATATCGACCATTTCTTACCAATTGTTGCAGACGCAGAAGCGGGTTTCGGTGGTGTATTAAATGCTTACGAATTAATGAAGAATATGATTGTTACAGGTGCAGCAGGTGTGCATTTTGAAGATCAATTAGCGGCTGTTAAAAAATGTGGCCATATGGGTGGTAAAGTTTTAGTACCAACTCAAGATGCAATACAAAAATTAAATGCTGCACGACTAGCATCTGATGTGATGGGTGTTCCAACATTGCTTCTTGCACGTACTGATGCAGAAGCAGCAACATTAATCACTTCAGACGTAGATCCAATTGATGCACCATTTATAACAGGAAAACGAACTCCAGAAGGTTTTTACGAAGTCAAAAATGGACTAGAGCAAGCCATTTCACGTGGAGTTTCTTATGCACCATATGCTGATTTAGTTTGGTGTGAAACTGGCAAACCAGATTTAGGCTTTGCAAGAGAATTTGCAGAAGCGGTATTAGCTGAAAATCCAAATCAATTATTGGCATATAACTGTTCACCTTCATTCAATTGGAAGAAAAACTTAAATGATTCTCAAATTGCTTCATTCCAAGAAGATATTGCTGCAATGGGTTATAAGTATCAATTTATTACGTTAGCTGGTATTCACAACATGTGGTACAACATGTTTGATTTAGCTTATGAATATGCACAAGGCGAAGGCATGAAGCATTACGTAAACAAGGTTCAAGAGCCAGAATTTGAAGCAGCCAAGAAAGGTTACACATTCGTAGCTCACCAGCAAGAAGTAGGTGCAGGTTATTTTGATGATGTAACAACTGTTATTCAGGGTGGTAAATCATCAGTAACTGCACTAACGGGTTCAACTGAAGAAGAGCAGTTCTAAATCTTAATATTTTTTTATAAAATTAGCTGATTTATATAATAATATAAATCAGCTTTTTTATGGGGTAATATATTGGAAATGAGTACGCAAACAAGCAATCTTTCTGAAGCAACTTCCAAGAAAATATTGGCAGGTTTTGAGAGACACTATCGTGTTTTTCAACAAGCCTCTGTGCAAGCTAAATCTAGATTTGATCACTGTGAATGGCAGCAATTACTAGATGACTATAAGGCGCGTCTTTATTTTTATGATCAGCAAGTTAAACAATTCTGTCTTGAGCTTAAAAAAGAGATAAATACAGATATGTTTGATGAGGAAGTTTGGATAAATACCAAGCTTGCTTATATTAGTTTAACGTCAAATTATAATCAGCCAGAATTAGCTGAAACATTCTATAACTCAGTTTTTTGTTTATTGTTTGATAAGCGTTTTTATAATAATAATTTTATTTTTGTTAAGCCATCTATATCAACTACTTTTATTGATATGGATGACCCAATTATTGTTAGTCATTATATTAAAACTCATCAATTAGAACAAACACTGCAAGCGGATTTTTTAAAGCTAGATTTTGACACGCCCTATCAAAATTTAGATCGTGATATGTCACGTTTAAAAATGCAATTTATTAAACAATTAAATTTATCGGAAGATGAAGAGTTTGAATTGCAATTAGTTAAAAGTACTTTTTTTAGAAGAAAAGCGGCCTATATCGTCGGACAGGTTGTATTGAAAAATAATCAAGTTCGCCCTGTTTTAATAGCCCTGTTAAATGATGAAAAAACAGGAATATATGTAGATATATTACTAACTGATGTTGCCAATATATCTACCGTGTTTAGCTTTTCTAGGGCATACTTTTTTATTGATACTGATTATCCTGCAGCGATTGTAGATTTCTTAAAAACAATTCTTCCTGGTAAAACTAAAGCTGAGCTATATAGCTCAATTGGACTACATAAGCACGGAAAAACTTTGTTGTATCGTCGTTTTTTAAAGTATTCACGTAGCACTGGCGAAAAACTTATTCTTGCTCCTGGCATTAAAGGCATGGTTATGACTGTCTTTACTTTTCCGATGTTCCCTTATGTGTTTAAAGTAATTAATGATAATTTTGCTCCACCTAAAACTGCAACTAAACAACAGGTTAAAGATAAATATTTCTTTGTTAAAAATCATTGTAAAGTTGGACGCTTAGCTGACACATGGGAATTTTCAAATGTCGCTTTTCCGATTCATGATTTGGATAAAGACCTGCTCAATGAGCTAAAATTAAAGGTTGGATCAAATATCACCATTGAGGGTGACTTACTTATTATTAAGCATTTGTATATGGAAAATAAAATGATTCCGCTTAATTTATATATCCAAAACGCTAATAAAGAAGACCTTAAGCATATTGTTAATGATTATGGACGAGCAATTGATGAATTGATTAATGCAGATATTTTTCCAGGTGATATGCTCACTAAAAATTTCGGTGTTACTCGCCAAAATCGTGTTGTATTTTATGATTATGATGAAATCACCACCATGGATAAACCTGTATTCAGAAAAATTCCAGACGCAAGGCATGAAGAGGATGAAATGGCTGCTGAGCCTTGGTATTACGTTGGTCCAGAAGATGTTTTTCCAGAAGAGTTTAAACTATTCATGTTTAGTCAAAATGATAGTAAACAAATTTTCGCCAAATCCTATGAAAAGTTACTAAGCGCTGATTATTGGAAATCTGTACAAGATAATATTCAAAATGGCAAGATTATTGATTATTACCCATACCGACAAAGATTCAGGATGTCCCAAATTTATTCACAATCCACCTAACTTATATGCAAAAAACTAGCGATATATCAGACCAACTCCATCCTAATGTCCAGTATTTGGAGCCTATTTATAATGGTTATGGCGCCAAGATAGATTTTTTTGGTGTTATCCATACTATTAAGTGTTTTGAAGATAATTCTTTAGTTAGAGAAGTGCTTGATACTGATGGCCAGGGCGGTGTTTTAGTAGTAGATGCGGGTGGTTCAAGACGTTGTGCCATGTTGGGAGATCAGCTAGCTGCCAAAGCAGTTAAGAATAACTGGTCTGGCATTGTTATTTATGGCTTGATTAGAGATTCTGAGATGATTAATAAAATGTCAATTGGGGTTCGTGCATTGGGCACACATCCATTAAAAAGTATTAAGAAAGGCGTTGGGGAGCAGAGTCTTAGTTTAAGCTTTTCTGGCGTTAATTTTGTCCCTGGGGATTATTTGTATGCCGATCAAGATGGCGTTATTATTGTGAAGGAGTTAGTATGATTTTAGTTGAAGGATATAAAAATTTAGCAGATTACCAAGTTGATCGTAACTTGTATCAGTTTATAGAGCAAGAAGTTCTCCCGGGTTTGGACATTAAGGTGGATGAATTTTTCTCTAAATTACTAACGATTGTTTCTGAGTTAACTAAGGAAAATCAAGATTTACTGCTTCAGCGCGATAAACTACAATCCCAAATTGATAAGTGGCATAAGAATAATACTGGATCATTTGATTTACAGGCTTACAAAATATTCTTAGAAGATATTGGTTATTTATTACCTAAACCGGCTCCTTTCGAACTTGAGTTAGATCAGGTTGATGATGAGATTGCTAAAATAGCTGGACCACAGTTAGTGGTGCCTATTTCCAGTGCTCGTTTTGCACTTAATGCACTTAATGCACGCTGGGGTAGTCTGTATGACACTTTGTATGGTAGTGACGTTATCGATAGAAAAATTAAGGGCGATGAGCGTGCTGCTCAAGTTGTTAGTTGGAGTAGTACTTTTTTAGACGAGGCAATACCGTTAAATTCTGGCTCTTATGATCAAGTTGCTTCTATTGATATTAAGTCAAACGTACCAATATTTACATTAAAGGATAAGAGTACAACTCAGCTAAAAAACTCAGATAGTTTTGTTGGTAGTACCAATCATAGCATTTTAATTGAGCACCATAATTTACATATCGAACTAGTCATCAATACAGATACTAAAGGTATTCAAGATGTCATTTTGGAATCAGCACTAACGACTATTATTGATTTTGAAGATTCAGTTGCTACGGTTGCTGGCGAAGAAAAAATTAACGCCTATCGTAACTTTTTAGGGCTAATGAAGCGTGATTTAGAGATTAAATTTAACAAGGGCGAGAATTCAGTTGTAAGAAGAGTAAATTCAGACAAAAGCTATGTTAATACAAAAGGTAAGTCCGGTACTTTGCCAGGAAGTAGTTTGATGTTGGTTCGTAATGTCGGACACCATATGTTAACGGGTTTAATTAAAACTCCAGATAATCAAGAGATACCAGAAGGTATTTTAGATGCGTTGATAACAACGTTAATCGCTCTACATGATATTCAGCGTTTAGGTGCTAATTCAAAAAAGGGTAATGTTTATATTGTTAAACCTAAAATGCATGGCCCTGATGAAGTGGCGTTTAGTGTTAAGCTGTTTGGAATGGTTGAGCAGGCTCTTGGACTTAAGGCTAATACAATTAAAATTGGTATTATGGATGAAGAGCGTCGCACAAGTGTTAATCTAGCAGCATGTATTAAAGCAGCAGCTAAACGCGTAATTTTTATTAATACAGGTTTTTTAGATCGCACTGGCGATGAAATACACACCAGTATGCAAGCTGGAATAATGCTTCCTAAGTCGAAAATCAAAAATCAGCCATGGATTAAAGCTTATGAAATCTTAAATGTTCAAGTAGGCTTGGATTGTGGCATGTATAAAAATGCACAAATTGGTAAAGGTATGTGGGCACAACCTGATCAAATGCGTGAAATGCTTGAGAGTAAGGTTAGTCATTTAGAAGCGGGTGCTAATTGTGCTTGGGTACCTTCGCCAACAGCTGCTACCTTGCATGCGACACATTACCATCGATTTGATGTTTTCGCTAGACAACAACAATTAATGCAAACCCATCTTGAGGCCGATGAACAAGATTTATTACTTGCTCCAATACTAAACTCTACTAGCACATTAAGTACAGCTGAAATTAAGACAGAGCTTAATAACAATGCTCAAAGTATCTTAGGTTATGTTGTGCGTTGGATTGATCAAGGTGTAGGCTGTTCAAAAGTTATGGACATTGATCAAGTAGGGTTAATGGAGGATAGGGCGACGCTAAGGATCTCAAGCCAGCACATGGCCAATTGGCTGCATCATGAGATTTGCAGTAAGGAGCAAATAAAGCAAGTGTTTAAAGAGATGGCACTCGTTGTGGATGCACAAAACGAGAATGACCCACTGTATCAAAATATGGCGCCAAGCTATAATGGAATGGCATTTAAAGCAGCATTATCTTTAGTTTATAGAGGTGTGAGTGAGCCAAATGGCTATACCGAATCAACTTTGAAAGAGTATCGACAAAAAAGATTAGCTGAGCTGTCTTTATCAATCTAAACCATAAATAAGCTTAGCCTCTTGGGTGATGCTTGCTGTGTTGTGATTTCAGCTGGACATTTTGAATATGGGTGTATATCTGTGTCGTTGAAATATCACTATGACCAAGCATGAGTTGTACACTTCGTAGATCTGCACCCTGCTGAACTAAATGGGTTGCAAATGCATGCCTTAGGCTATGTGGAGAAAGTGATTTGTCAATCCCTGCTTTTTGAGCATAAGATTTAATCATGTAAAAGAAATTTTGACGACTCATATTGCTACCTCGATTAGATAGGAAGTAGCCATCAGTTTGACCTTTTTTAATTAAAAATGGACGGGCTTCTTTTTCATATTTAGAAAGATATTCTATAGCTAAATCACCCATTGGCAAGAGTCGCTCTTTATTTCCTTTGCCTAAAATTCGAATATATTCATCATTGATATTGATATGATGATATTCCAGGCTAACAAGTTCAGTAACACGCAATCCACATGAGTACAAGAGCTCTAGCATTGCTCGATCTCTCATGCCAAAAATAGTTTTTTGGTCAGGCGCATCTAGAAGCTTCTCAACCTCTTTGATACTTAAAAAAACAGGTAATTTTTGTACTTGTTTTGGATGATGAAGCTTAGCAGTTGGATTGGTATCTGTAAGTTTTTGTGACACCAGGTATTGATAAAAAATCCTAAAACAAGTGAGAATTCGTGCTTGAGTAGATGGGCTAATCTGTCGATATTGAAAATATTTAAGAATACTAGTATCACTAGAGCTTTCTAGAGATAGTTTATCTAACCATTTTGAATACAACATTAAATCAGATCGATAAGCAGACAAGGTATTTTTACTAGCACCTGAGGATAGCCAGTAATGATCAAGGAATTGTTCAATAAGGTGGATGTTATTTTCCATGTCTAAATTTTAGACAAAAAAATACCGACTAGTCGTCGGTATTTGAAAGAAAAAGTGGAGAGGCTTATCGAGTCGCCAATTTTTCTTTAATTCTTGCTTTCTTACCAGTAAGCTCACGAAGATAATAAAGTTTCGCTTGACGAACTTTACCGCGACGCTTAACTTCAACAGAATCAATCATTTTAGAATGTGTTTGGAAAACTCTTTCAACACCTTCACCATGAGACATTTTTCTCACTGTAAATGCTGAACCAATGCCACGATTTTTCTTACCAATAACAACACCTTCGAATGCCTGCAATCTTTCACGATCACCTTCACGCACCTTTACTTGTACGATAATTGTGTCGCCCGCTGAAAAATCAGGAATGTCGTCTCGAAGCTGTTCACTTTCAATTTGATCAATTAAATTCATTTGAACTTATCCTTAAATATTTGTTTCTTAAAAAAAGGCAATTATACAGTCAATCATGGTTCTAAACAAGCAAACTATCCCATCTTTTTTATAGATGCATTTTTAAAGCAAATATGGCATAATTGTGGGCTTTATATTTATGCATTTTTAGAAATGGGAAAGGTAACTGGCTTTAAAGAATTTGATAGAAAAACAGAGGCTTATCGCCCTGTTGAATTGCGACTAAAGGATTACGGTGAAATTTTTACAGGTGACCATGACGAGCCGCACCTGCAAGAGCAGGGTGCTCGATGCATGGATTGTGGTGTGCCTTTTTGCCAGTCAGATGATGGCTGTCCAATTAATAATTTAATTCCTGAATGGAATGACCTTGTCTATAACGACAAATGGGAAGAAGCCTTATCTAGATTATTAAAAACCAATAACTTTCCAGAATTTACCGGCCGCGTTTGCCCAGCACCTTGTGAAGGTTCTTGTGTTCTTGGCATAAACAATCCTGCTGTTACTATTAAAAATATTGAACAGGCGATTATTGATAAAGGTTTTGAACAAGGCTGGGTTAAGCCATATGATGTCGAATTTAAAACAGGAAAAGCAGTAGCTATTATAGGTTCTGGTCCTGCAGGGTTAGCTGCAGCTGATGAGCTTAATAAATTAGGACATAGTGTTAGTGTTTTTGAACGCGATGATCGTATTGGCGGCTTGCTAATGTACGGCATCCCAAATATGAAACTGGGTAAAGATGTCGTGGATCGTCGTGTTAATTTCATGAAAGATTGTGGTATTGAATTTATTACCAATGTTAATGTTGGTAAAGATATTACTATTCAAGCATTGCAACAAGATTTTGATGCCGTTATATTAACAACAGGTGCTAGTGAAGCTAGAGAGTTACCTGTTGAAAATCGTGATGCACAAGGCGTCCATAGGGCAATGGAGTATTTAACTGTTAATACAAAAAGTTTGCTAGACACTGGACTTGCAGATGATTCGCAATTATCAGCCAAAGGTAAGAATGTTATTGTTATTGGTGGTGGTGACACAGGTACTGACTGTATCGGTACAGCGATTCGCCAAGGCGCTAAGTCTGTGGTTAATTTTGAGTTGATGAGTCAGCCACCTATTGATCGTGCAGACAATAATCCATGGCCACTGTGGCCCTTAATTTATCGTGTTGATTATGGACATGCAGAGGCTCAATTAGCCTTTGGTGAAGATCCTAGACAATACCAACTCATGACTAAGTCATTTACCAAAGATGAAAATGGTGCTTTAACAGGCCTTATCACTGTAAACGTAGAGTTTCAAGATGGCCAGTTAACTGAAATTTCTGGTAGCGAAAAAACTTGGGATGCTCAGTTGGTATTGTTATCAATGGGTTTTGTATCACCAGAGCATTATGTTAGTGATGATGCAAAAATTGAATTAGACGATCGAGGTAATTACAAAGCTAGCTATGGCCAATATCAAACTTCACAAGAAGGTATCTTTACTGCAGGTGATTGTCGTCGTGGCCAGTCATTAGTCGTTTGGGCGATTAATGAAGGGCGAGGTGTTGCAAAGCGAACTAATGAGTACCTCTCTTAAAAAAAACTCTTTTCAGAGTAACTTTTTCATCTAAAAAAACTTATATATACCCCCTAAGGGATAGGTGTTGATATCACTATAAAACAGTGGTATTTACTTGCATTTAAGTATAATTTGACCCGTTCACATCTCTAAAACACTGTGTTTTTGGGATTTATTAATATACTGGAGAGAGAAAATGGCAAGAGAGCTATATAACACACCCAACCTTGATGAGTTGGAAAATGGTCCATGGCCTTCATTTGTAACAGGTCTTAAGAGATTAGCACTTGATACGCACGCAGGTGCTGACATGGCACGTGACGTACTAGGTACACTTGAAACATCTTACGTAACTAAAAAAGGTTATTGGAAAGGTGGTACAGTTGGTGTTATCGGTTACGGTGGCGGCATCATTCCACGCTTTAACGAATTGAAAGACGATAATGGTGATTATAAATTCCCTGCTGCAGGCGAATTCCACACATTACGTATTCAACCACCAGCAGGTATGCATTACACATCAACTCTTTTAAGAGATATGTGTGATATGTTTACTGATAACGGTGGTTCTGGCTTAATCGCATTCCATGGTCAGTCAGGCGACATCATGTTACAAGGTGCTACTGAAGAGACAACTCAAACAATCTTTAACACATTTAATGATTACGGTTTTGACTTAGGTGGCGCAGGTCCAGCAGTACGTACAGGTATGTCTTGTGTTGGCGCTTCACGTTGTGAAATGTCAAATGTAAATGAGCAAGCAGTCTTACGTACATTAGTCAACGCATTCTTAGATGATATGCACAGACCAGCATTACCATACAAGTTGAAATTTAAAGTTTCAGGCTGTGCAAACGATTGTATGAACTCAGTACAACGTGCTGACTTCGCAACTATCGGTACTTGGAGAGATGATATTAAAATCAACCAAGACTTATGGAAAGCAATGGTTGCTGACAAAGGTATGGACTACGTAGTTGATAACATTACTTCTAGATGTCCTACTTCAGCAATGAAAGTGAATGCTGATAACTCATTAACAATTGATAATAAAAACTGTGTTAAGTGTATGCATTGTCTAAATGTTACTTCTCCATTAACTCATAAGTACATCGCTAAAGGCGACGTTGAACCTATCTTAGCTACTGGCGATGATAAGGGTGTTATGATTATTATGGGCGGTAAGCGTACATTAAAGATCGGTGATTTATTCGGTTCTGTTGTTGTTCCATTTATGAAGATGGATACTGCTGATGACTTAGAAGCAATTGAAGAGTTAGCAGGTGAAGTAGTTGACTTTTTCGCTGAAAATGCATTAGAGCATGAACGCACAGGTGAAATGATTGAGCGTATCGGTGTTGTAAACTTCCTTGAAGGTATTGGCATTAAAGTAGATCCAAACATGATTAACGAAACTCGTACCTCTTCATACGTTCGTATGGATGATTGGGACGAAGAAGCTGTTAAATGGTTTGAAAATAAAGCTGAAGCAAACGCTTAATAATCAATAAAAGAATATAATTTTTGGGTGATTAAATTCACCTAATTACATAACAAGGAGTAAAAAATGGCTAAGCAAGCACCAAGAATGCCTATCGAATCTGGATGTCCAGACCCTATTCAATATATGCACCCAACTATGCGTCGTAACTACGGCCAATGGGCATACCATGATCGTCCTCGCGCTGGCGTATTACGTCATACTTCAAAGAACAATGAAGAAGTTTTCACTGTTCGTTGTGGTACGGCACGTCAAATGGATGTATACACAATTAAAAAATTAGCAGATATTGCTGATGAATATGCAGACGGCTTTGTTCGTTTTACTATGCGCTCGAATGTTGAATTCATGGTTGCAGATGGCTCTAAAGTTGATGCGCTAGTATCAGCGTTAACAGAAGCAGGCTTTCCAGTCGGCGGTACTGGCCCATCAGTAACAATGATTTCTCACACTCAAGGTTGGTTACACTGTGATATTCCAGGTACCGATGCTTCCGGTGTTGTTAAATCGTTAATGGATGAGCTGCACGAAGAATTTACTCGTGAAGAAATGCCTAACCGTGTTCATATGACAACTTCATGTTGTCAGATTAACTGTGGTGGTCAAGGTGATATCGCACTTAACATTCAGCACACTAAGCCGCCTAAGATTAACCATGATTTAGTATCTATGGTTTGTGAGCGTCCTACAGTTGTTGCTCGTTGTCCAGTTGCTGCGATTCGTCCTGCGATGGTTAATGGTAAGCCTACTTTGGAAGTTGATGAGAAGAAATGTATCTGTTGTGGTGCATGTTTCCCACCTTGTCCTCCAATGCAGATTAATGATCCTGAACACTCTAAGATTGCTTTATGGATTGGTGGTAAGAACTCTAATGCGAGATCTAAGCCTTCATTCCATAAGCTAGTTGCTTCTAACCTACCTAACAACCCGCCAAGATGGCCGGAAGTTGGTGCAGTTGTTAAGAACATCTTGAGCGTTTATAAAGAAGACGCACGTGACTGGGAAAGAGTTGGAGAGTGGGTTGACCGTATCGGTTGGCCAGCATTCTTCCAGAAGACTGGATTGCCGTTTACTAAATTCCATATCAATGATTGGAAAGGTTCACGTCACCAGCTTAACTCTTCTGCACACATTCGTTTCTAAGGAATCTTAAGATGAAGTTTGCAATTCAAGTTAACGAAGGTCCGTACCAGCATCAAGCGTCTGATACGGCTTTTCAATTCGCTAAAGCGGCGATTGAGAATGGCCATGAGATTATGCGTGTGTTTTTCTACCATGATGGTGTAAATAACGCATCTCGTTTTACATTACCACCACAAGATGATCGCCATGTTGTAAATAACTGGGCTTCTTTGAATATTAAAGATGCTGATGGTGAACCTGAATTAGTAGTTTGTATTGCTGCTGCGCTTCGTCGAGGAATGCTTGACGAGTCAGAAGCAACTAAGAACTCAATTGAAGGTAATAACCTTCATCCTGCATTCAGAATTTCTGGTCTAGGCCAGTTAATTGAAGCAGGTATTCAGAGTGATCGTTTAGTAGTATTTGGAGATTAAGATGGCTACAAAGAAATTTATGTATTTAAATCGCCGATCTTCATTTGGTACGGTGTATGCAATTGAATCATTAGAAGTAGTGTTAATTGCTGCTGCTTTTGAACAAGATGTATCTTTGGCTTTTATGGATGATGGTGTATACCAAATCGTTGAAGGTCAAAACTCTGATGGCATTGGTATGAAAAACTTTTCCAAGACTTTTCATGCGCTAGGTGATTACGATATCAATAAGCTTTATGTTTCTAAAGAATCTTTAGAAGAAAGAGGCTTAACTGAATCTGATCTTATGCCTTTAGTTTATGAAGATGAAGATGATGATTGGGCAGAAAAACCTTCTATCAAAATTGTTACTAATGATGAACTTACAGCAATCATGTCTGAACAAGACGTTTGCTTGAGTTTCTAAGAGAGGGGTTTAATATGTTACATACAGTAAACAAATCATCTTTCGAGCGTAATTCTCTACAAACTTGTTTAAATACTATTGACGATTCAAGTGTCATATTATTTATTGAAGATGGTGTGATTAACGCGGCGAATAACGCTAAATCATCAATGATTGCTGATCTTGCGACTCAAGGTCGCGTATTTGCACTTCAGGGTGATGTTGAGGCGAGAGGAATTTCTTCGAAGCTTGCAGATAATATCAAATTAGTTGATTATGCAGGTTTTGTAGATCTAGTTGTTAAACACGGAACTGCGGTTTCTTGGGTTTAATTTAATTAATAAATAGGAGTATAACTATGGCACAAATTTGTGGCGCTGATGTAGATGAAGAGGGTTTCTTGGTAAATCTTAAAGATTGGACAAGAGAGATTGCAATTGAAATGGGAAAGGCTGATGAAATTGACTTAGAAAACGAAGAGACTGAATTATATTCAGAACGTTGGGAAGTCCTTAATCTTTTACGTGATTATTTTGAAGAATATCAAATTGCACCAGCCGTTCGTGTGTTGACTAAAGCAGTTGGTAAGAAACTTGGTAAAGACAAAGGTAACTCTAAATACCTTTACACTTTATTTCCTTATGGTCCAGGTAAGCAAGGTTGTAAGTTTGCGGGTCTTCCAAAGCCAACTGGCTGTATCTAGTTCTATATAGAGCATTAAAACATCTGCATTTTTGCAGGTGTTTTTTTATTTTAAAACATTTAGTTTGAGAGCAATATGTCATTAATAAGCATTATATTTACCGCTTTATTTTACATTTCCTTATTTATTTTTATCGTGGGTATGGGTAGAAAAATCCGTCAATTTTGGATTACGCCTGTCCCACTTAAAATTCCAATTGCACCAACCCCATTAACACAAACAGGTGCAATTTTTAAAATGATCCGTGAAGTGACTTTATTTGAAAGTCTCTTCCGATCAAACAAGTGGATCTGGCTCTTCGGATTTTTATTCCACTTTGGCTTACTATTAGTTTTAGTTCGTCATTTACGTTATTTTATTCCTGGTGATTTGCCAGAAGTATTCTTGTTGATACAGCCTTTTAAATATGCTGCTTTTGCAATGATAATTGGTTTAGCTGGTTTATTGGCTCGTCGTATTTTTGTACCACGCATTCGTTATATTTCAGCACCAAGCGACTACTTAATGCTTCTGATGCTAATTGTTATTGGTGTTAGTGGTGCAATAATGACATTTACCAGTAACCATACTGACGTAATGATGGTTAAAGCTTTTGCCTCTGGGTTGATTGTTTTTGACTGGACTAATTTACCAACGGAAATAAATTTTTTATTGCATTTATTTTTGGTGTTAGTACTATTGGCTATTTTTCCAATTTCCAAATTGTTACATGTACCCGGTATATTTTTTAGTCCAACGTTAAACCAGGTCGATAACGCACGTAAAAAACGCCATATTTCTTCTTGGGCATTGAAACAAGAAAAAGAAAATACTGTAAAGCTTGAACAAACAATAGGTAAGGACGAATAACATGGCTGCTAAAGAATTTGATATCCCAGAGTTACCAACTTACATCGAAATTCCGGAGTTAACCCCAGATGTAATGAAAGGTGAAGGTCCTTTTAAAGCGGTTGATGAATTTCAAAAACCTTTAGGGTTCCCAGGTGGAAAAGTTGACAATTGGAAAGAGGTTGCTATTGAGAAGATGGGCGATCTTAAGTCTAAATACCGCTCTGTACAAGTTTTCTTAGACTCTTGTGTTAAATGTGGTGCTTGTACAGATAAGTGTCATTATTTTTTAGGTTCGTCAGATCCTAAAAATATGCCAGTTGCACGTCAAGACTTATTCAGAAGTGTTTATCGTCGTTACTTTACATTTGCAGGTAAGCATTTTCCAAAATTAGTTGGTGCTAAAGATTTAGATGATGAAATGGTTGACGATTGGTATAACTACTTTCACCAATGTTCACAATGTCGCCGTTGCTCAGTATTTTGTCCGTACGGTATTGATACCGCTGAAATATCTATGGCAGCCCGTGAAGTGCTTGATACAATTGGCCTTGGTCAAAAATATTGTAACCAAATTTTGGGTAAAGCGTTAACAATTGGTAATAATCTTGGCTTGCCTGAACCTGCTTTAAGAGATACGCTTTTAGATCTTGAAGAAGAAGTTGAGGAGGATTTTGGTGCACCTGTTAAATTTCCATTAGACATTAAGGGTAGTGAAATTTTACTTATCACACCATCTGCAGATTTTTTTGCAGAGCCACATATTGACGGCTTAATTGGCTATGGTAAGGTTTTTTATCAAGATGGTGTTTCTTGGACATTAAGTTCTTATGCGTCTGAGGGTGCTAACTTTGGTATGTTTATTGGTTCTTATGATATTATGCGTAAAGCAGCTCTTAGAATACGTAAAGCGGCATTAGATCTTGAGGTATCACGAGTGATGGTTGGTGAGTGTGGCCATGCATGGCGTGTTGCTTATAGTTTTTGGAATACCTTAAGTGGTGTTGGTGCTGGTGCACAATCAGGTGATGAGTATGCATTAAAGTTGCAAAACCAGTTAGATGATCGCTACCCACAACCGCAACATATTATTGAATATACCTATGACTTAATTCAAAGAGGAAAACTTAACTTTGATAAGTCTGAAAACGACGAACGTACAGTCACCTTCCATGACTCATGTAATGTTGCCCGTGCAACTAACATGGGTGGCATTGAGGGCGGACAATTTATTCTTCCACGTGAAGTTATTAAAGCGGTTTGTAATAATTACGTAGACATGGAAAGATCAACCATTAAAGAGGCTACATTCTGTTGTGGCGGCGGCGGCGGTCTGTTAACAGATGATCTTATGGAGATTCGCATCAAAGGCGCTATGCCAAGAATGCAAGCTCTTAAGCAAGTAGAAACGAACGAAGGGGTTAATACTTTGGCTGCAATTTGTGCCATTTGCAAGTCACAATTTTCCAAAGTATTACCTAAATTTGATTTTGACCCATACATGATTGTTAGTGTTCACCAATTGGTGAGCGCAGCAATTATTTTGGATAAGCCACAAGAGGCAATCCAAATGAGTGAGTCACAAACTGAAGCGACTGACGCTGTTGAAGCGAAAGAAGCAGAAACTGAATAAAAATAAGGAGAATTATTATGCAAAAGAATGCTTACGGTACACCCACTAAAGGTGAGAATCATACATTTAGATTATATGAAGATGATGATAAAGGCTCAATTCCTTATAGTCAGAAAATTTTTCAGGAAGACACAACACATAAGTGTCCTACTTACGTAACACAAACTCCTCCTTGCCAAGGCTCATGCCCTTCTGGTCACAATATTCGTGGCTGGTTAGATATTGTTCGTGGCATGGAAAAGCCTTCAGGCGACATGACATGGCAAGAGTACGCCTTCCGTCGTTCAACTGACGCAAATCCTTTTCCTTCAGTTATGGGTCGTGTATGTCCTGCTCCTTGTGAAGATGGTTGTAATCGTAATGAAGTTGAAGATACTGTTGGTATTAATGCAGTTGAGCAATTTATTGGAGATAATGCTAAAGAAGAAGGTTATACATTTGAAATCGAAGCAGCTGATTCTGGCAAAAAAGTTGCTATTATCGGTGGTGGTTGTGGTGGTTTATCGGCAGCTTTACAACTTCGTCGTCAAGGTCATGCAGTAACTGTATTTGAAAAGTTTGATCAATTAGGCGGCATGATGATGTACGGAATCCCAGATTACCGTGTACCACGTGATGTGCTTAACTATGAAATGGAACGCATTATTGCTACTGGTGTTGAAACAAGAATGAACACTAAAGTTGGTGTTGACATAACAATTGATGAAATTGAAAAAGAATTTGATGCCGTTTTATTTGCTATTGGTGCATGGAATGGTCGTGCATTACCTATTCCAGGTGGTGACGCAGGTAACTGTGTATCTGGTGTTGCATTTCTTGAAGCATACAACCAAGGTCGTTTACAGCACATTACAGGTAAAGTAATCTGTATTGGTGGTGGTGATACGTCAATTGACGTAGTATCTGTTGCCCGTCGTTTAGGTAATATTACTAATTTTGCTGAGAAGGATCGTCCAGAACATATCATTTTTAATGACACAGCACATGATGTTGTAGATACCTCTAACCGTCTAGGTGCAGATGTTCTATTAACGACTCGTTCTACAATTGATGATATGCCTGCGGCTCAAGAAGAAATTGATGATGCAACACGTGAAGGTGTTGAAATCCAAGGTCAGTTAAGCCCTATTGAAGTTATTAAGAATGCTGATGGCCGTGCAACTGCTCTTCGCTTTATTCGTTTAGAAGACGATGGTAGTACTAAAATTGAAGGTTCTGAATTTGACGTTGAATGTGAGCTAATTGTATCTGCAATTGGTCAGCAAGTTGATGCTGATGGCATAGATAATTCATTCTTTAATGAATATGGTTTTATTGATGCTGATAAGAATTATCAAATACCAAATAAGCCAGGTTTCTTTGTTTGTGGTGACGTTGTTCGTCCTCACTTACTAACAACTGCAATTGGCCAAGCTGGTATTGCTGCTGAAAGTATTAATGATTATTTATCAGGTGATGGTCAAAGAGCACGTAACAAGGTTGACGTGCATTACTTTGATCTTGCTAAGAAACTTGATGAGTGGGATCTTTCTCCTTCAGAATATGAAAAAGGCGGTTCATTAGGTGAGGCGACTGATACTGCAGATTATGCAATTCATAACTACGAAGATCGCGCCCATGCATCAATCATTTCTCATACTGAATTATTCTTAGGCCACTTTGATGAAGAGCCACGCCATGCACGTAACCATAAGTTAGTAGATGTAGGTAACGTACTAGGTAACTTTGAAGAACGCTTAATTGGTTACTCTGAAGAAGAAGTACAAAAAGAAGCGGCGCGCTGCATGTCATGTGGTTTGTGTTTTGAGTGTGACAACTGTGTCATGTACTGTCCACAGGATGCGGTATTTAAAGTGAAAGCTGATAAGTCCACTTTAGGTCGCTATGTTGATACTGATTACAATAAGTGTATTGGTTGTCATATTTGTGCTGATGTATGTCCTACTGGCTACATTCAGATGGGCCTAGGTGAGTAATTCAATTTATTGAAGAGAATAATTATGAATCGATTTATGGTTTTATTGTTAAGTTTGATGGTGACCAGTGTATTCGTGCATGCTAATAGTGAGCATACGTTGGGTACTCAAGCCGACTCAATGAAGAGTTCTGGTAAGACGTATCATCAAAGCAGCTCTATGATTCGTAAAATGCACCCTGAGTTTATGAATCATAAACGTGACAAAACATTAAGACAAGGTGTGCGTACAGAAGAGTATTCGCTAAAAGGTTGTGTTTCTTGTCATGCTAGTAAAAAAGATCAATCAAACGATTATCATGCAATTGATGCCAGTGAACAATTTTGCTCCACTTGTCATCAAAAGGTGGCAATATCAGTTGACTGTTTTGGTTGTCATAGGACGACCCCTGCAGAAGGAGATAAATAATGGATAGTAAAATTAATCGTCGTGACTTTATCAAAGCAACAACGGCGACAACTGCTGGTGTTGCTGCGTTAGGTGCTGGAATTACTTTAACTACTTATGTTAATGCTAATGAAAATCCAGTAACTAATGAAAAGCGTTGGGGAATGTTAGTTGACACTAATCGATTGACTGAATCTGATATTGATGGCATGGTTACTGCTTGTCAAAAAGAGAATGGCTGGGGTAATGAAACTCACTCGACAGGTGATCAAAAAGCTAGTTGGATTAAAAAAATTAAAGTAAAGGATACTGCTACTCAACGTATCAGCAATCTTGCTTTAATGTGCCAACATTGTGAAGAGCCACCCTGTGTAGATGTTTGTCCAACCAACGCTTCTATGAAGCGTGAAGATGGTATCGTTCTGGTTGATAAGCATCGATGCATTGGTTGTCGTTATTGCATGATGGCTTGTCCATATGATGCACGTTCTTTTGTTCATGAAGATATTACTAATCAAAAAGAACATATGCCACGAGGCAAGGGTACTGTTGAATCTTGTACGATGTGTGTTCATAAGGTTGATAAAGGTGGGCAGCCAGCTTGTGTTGAAGCAGTTAATAGTGATGCAGTTATTTTTGGCGATTTACTAGATGTAACTAGCAACATCCATCAGACATTAAAAAGAGTTCAAAGTACACAAATCCGTGCAGATTTAAATCTGAATACGGCCGTACGTTACAGCGGAATTTAAGAGAATTTTATGAGCATTATTCGATACGAGCAAACACAAGGTAAGAGTTTAGGTTTTTATGCATTGGTTGCAGGTCTAGGCGCTTTTATTTTAGCTGCATTGGCTAGTGTTTACTTTATGGAACACAATGGCCATCATGTTACAGGTATGAATAATCATATCGTTTGGGGCTTGCCTCATGTGTTTGCCTTATTTTTAATTGTAGCTGCATCTGGTGCACTTAATATTGCATCTATTGCCTCTGTTTTTAATAAGAAAATATACAAGCCGCTATCTCGTTTATCAGGTCTTGTGGCTTTAGCACTGTTAGCAGGCGGTTTAATGGTTTTAGTATTGGACTTGGGTCGCCCTGACCGTCTAATCATAGCCATGACCGAGTACAACTTCGGGTCTATTTTTGCTTGGAATATTATTTTATATAATGGTTTCTTCCTAATTGTCGGTATTTATTTATGGATGATGTTTGAACGTCGTATGAATAAATATAGTCGTAAAGTTGGTATTGCAGCCTTTACATGGCGCTTAATCTTAACAACAGGTACTGGTTCAATTTTTGGTTTCCTAGTAGCACGACAAGCTTATGATGCTGTCATCATGGCGCCAATGTTTATAGTAATGTCCTTTGCCTTTGGCCTAGCTTTTTTTGTATTAGTCTTAATGGCAAGCTACAAATGGACAGAGCGCCCATTGGGTGACGCTATTGTTAATCGTTTAAGTAATTTGCTGGGTGTATTTGTTGTCGCTGTTTTATATTTTGTTGCTGTTTATCATTTAGGTAATCTATATTTAGCTGAGAATTCAGGTGTTGAAAACTTCGTCTTAATGGATGGTGGCATTTACACGCAACTGTTTTGGTATGGTCAAATTATTCTGGGTAGCTTGATACCATTAGCGCTTATTTATTCTCCTTCTACTAAAGGTAATCGCTCTATGTTGGGCCTTGCTTCAGTATTAGTGATCTTAGGTGGTATTGCACAACTCTACGTTATTATTGTCGGTGGTCAAGCTTATCCAATGGAATTATTCCCCGGTAAAGAAATTTTAGAAGGTTACGGAGCTATCGCTTTGTACGCACCTACATTAGCTGAGTTAATGCTAGGTCTGGGTGGAATAGCGGTAGCCTTAATTGCAATTATTTTTCTGGTTAAGGTCTTACCTTTCTTGCCAGAAAGTTTGGCTGATGATGTTGCTGATCCGCACCATAAAAGCTAGAAAACGCTTAAAGTAGGGCAGTTTATGTCCATCTATCTTTCCGCAGCACACAAATCCTCAGGCAAAACAGTTGTTAGTCTGGGGATTTGTGGCGCTCTGAAGGCACAAAAATTATCCGTTCAGCCTTTTAAAAAAGGCCCTGATTATATTGATCCAATTTGGCTTTCACAAGCCAGCGGTAAGGCTTGCTATAATTTAGATTTCTATAATATGACTGAATCAGAAATTCTTCAGTTATACGGTGATAAAAATTCAACTGCTGATATTTCTATCATAGAAGGCAATAAAGGTCTGTATGACGGCATGAGCGTGACTGGTGGAGATGCAAACGCTGATCTAGCAAAGCTTCTTGACCTGCCAGTGGTATTGGTGATAGATTCCACTGGCATTACACGTGGCGTTGCAGCATTAGTTAAAGGCTATCAAGCATTTGATACCGACGTTAATATTGCTGGCATTATCTTAAACAAAGTAGCGGGTGAGCGTCACGAGTCAAAACTTATTCAAGCGATTGAGCATTACACAGATCTTAATGTTATTGGCTCAGTACGTCGATCAAAAGAGTTGATTATTGATGAGCGTCATTTAGGCTTAATGCCTGCTAATGAAGCCCCTCAATCTCAGCAGTTTATCGATAGTGCTTCAAGATTAATTGCAGAGCAAGTAGATTTAAATAAAATCATCAGCTTTGAGAAAAACATTCAAACTACTAGTGCGCCTAGTATTAATATCACTGCCGCCAAGCTAAAGGTTGGTGTGGCAAAAGACAGTAGTTTTGGCTTCTATTATCAAGATGATTTAGACAAATTTAATCAACTTAGTGTTGAGATTATTTATTTTGATACACATAAAGATGCTCATTTACCTCATTGTGACGGCTTGTTTATAGGTGGTGGATTTCCAGAGATGCAATTAGAGGCACTAAGTGCTAACCAATCTTTAATTAAGGATATAAAACTTAAAATCGAACAAGGCTTGCCAACTTATGCAGAATGTGGCGGCTTGATGTATCTGACCAATCAAATCACAAGTGATACTGGCACTTATCCGATGGTCGGTGTGATTGATGCACAAACGAGCATGTCGCCAAAGCCAATTGGTCGAGGCTATGTGCAACTAGCACCCTCTAAAGATCATCCTTGGAAAAATGTAGCTAAGACAATTTATGCGCATGAGTTTCATTATTCCAAACTGGATAATATTGACCCTAATACACGTTATGCTTTTAAGGTTTTGCGTGGCGTGGGTGTGGATAATATGCAGGACGGCATTATTAAGTACAACTTGCTCGCTTCCTATACACATTTGCGAAATGTAGGCGGTAATCAGTGGGTTGAACAATTTGTCGATTTTATTCACAAAATTAAACACCAAACATCATGATCACAATTACAAAAAAAGCAGCAGAAGAAATATCCCTTTCCACTCATAATCCAGAGACGCAAGGATTAGTTATTCGCTTTGCTGCTGATAAAACCGATGAAGGTTTCCAGTATTTAATGGGTTTTGATGATCGCAATGATAGTGATATTCACCTAG
>Ga0308013_10000171_pt1 | contig 37681 bp, 34 predicted proteins | sample Neamet181_FD_203131 | JGI IMG/M metagenome (GOLD analysis project Ga0308013, IMG submission 203131) | Marine microbial communities from water near the shore, Antarctic Ocean - #181 | ecosystem: Environmental > Aquatic > Marine > Unclassified | place: Southern Ocean | collected 2014-07-25
TCTATTTTTTTTATTTTCAATCTTTTATTAATCATTTCATGATCGAATGCTACCGTTTTTCTGATATAAATGTCTTGCGGAGTACTAAAGTCCCAAAATTTCCGCAATTTATCATCAATAAACAAATGAATACATTTATAGTGAGTAAACTTATTATTTCTAAAATACGTTCCTGATAATCCGTCTAGTTGCGTTTTTGTACTATTTTCTGATAAAAGCAGAATGATAGAAAAAAATATCAGCTGTTTTGATAATTTTAATTTTTACAGGCATTAAAAATCTGAAATCCTACAACTTTTGGATTTGACCCATAAAAACTGCATTTATAAGAGTTTTAAGTAATAAAAAACCCCAAACAGAATTGTTTGGGGTTTTTGTAGCGAGAACGGGATTTGAACCCGTGACCTCAGGGTTATGAATCCTGCGCTCTAACCAACTGAGCTACCTCGCCATTTGTATTTGAGGGTGCAAATATAATTTATTTTTGCACATAGGCAAGAAGTGTTTTTAATTTTTTTTAAATAGAATTAATACCTATATTGTCCACCTAAGTTTTTTAACAATGACCAAAGTAAAATACGAGCTGGAAATACCTGTCCATGCTTCACCAAACATGTTGTATCAGTACATTTCATCACCTTCTAATTTGCAAGAGTGGTTTGCAGATAAAGTAAACTCTAGAGGTAAAATCTTTAGTTTTATTTGGGATGGAGTAGAAGAAGAGGCGGAATTAATTACAAAAAAAACTGGGGAAAGAATTCGGTTTAAATGGTTAGAAAGCGAAGGAGATGAAAGTTTCTTTGAAATTAAAATTCAAGTAGACGCACTTACTAAAGATGTTTCGTTAATTGTTACAGATTTTGCTGATGATGAAGATGAGGTTGAAGAGTCAAAGCAACTTTGGGAAAATCAAATAGACGAATTAAGGCATACAATTGGAGCCTAAAAAAATAAAGTTTAGTATAAATTAAAAACTCAGCAATTTGCTGAGTTTTTTTGTGCACTATTTTTGCTAAAATGTAGTAGTTTTGTAAACCTAAAAATACAGAGATGATTAATTTTAATGGTGAATTATTGTTTGAGAAAAATGTAAAATTATCTTCAGAGAATAGAGGATTCAAATATGGAGATGCAATTTTTGAAACGATAAAAGTGAGTCATCAAAAAGTAATTTTTTGGGAAGATCATTATTTTAGGTTAATGGCTTCTATGAGGATGATGCGTATGAAAATTCCTATGGAATTTACGTTAGAATTTTTAGAACAAGAAATTTTAAAAACAGTTGCTGTTCAGGAACAATCTTCTTCTTATAGAGTTCGATTAAATGTATATAGGAAAGATGGTGGTTTATATACTCCGAAAACGAATGAAATAGCCTATTTAATTGATGTAAAACCCAATACGTATCAAACGAAGGAAACATATTCAGTTGATGTTTTTAAAGATTTTTATAGCTATTCGGGATTGTTGTCAACGATTAAAACCAATAACAGAATGGTAAATACTTTAGCAAGTATTTATGCGAAAGAAAATGATTTAGATAATTGTGTTCTAATCAATGAGAAAAAAGGAGTTGTTGAGGTAGCCAATGCTAATATTTTTATTTTAAAAGGCACTGTTGTTAAAACTCCAGCACTTACTGAGGGTTGTATAAAAGGTGTAGTAAGAGGTAAGGTTATTGAAATCATTTCTAAAAATAATGAATATACCTTAGAGGAAGCAGCTATTTCACCATTCGAAATTCAAAAAGCAGATGAAGTCTTCATCACAAATGCAATTATAGGTATTCAATCGGTAACAAATTATAAGAAAAAAAGTTTTACAACTGACTTCTCTAATAAAATAAGTAAAAGTTTAAATATTTTAGAAGTAACGACTTCTTAGTTTAAATTGATGTCACTTGGCGCATTTGCCCAAAGCTTATAGTCGCCACCTTTTTGTAGTATTTTATTTTTCCAAAGAGATTCGTTCTCTTTAGCAAAAATGTTTTTAATATCATTTTCTGAAATAAACCAAGAATTTGAATTTAGTTCATCTTCAAGTTGATTCTTTTCCCAACCAGAATACCCAAGAAAGAACCGAATATCAGTTTCCTTTAAAGAACCATTAATAAGTAGGCTTTTTAAAGATTCAAAATTACCACCCCAAAAGATACCCTTATCAACTTCTATGCTTTCAGGGATTAAATCGGGTACTTTGTGTACGAAATATAAATTATCTTGTTCTACAGGGCCTCCTTCATAGATAATGAAATCACTTTCAATTTCTGGTAATAAATCTTGAAGCGTATATTCTAAAGGTCTGTTTAAAATAAAACCAACAGTATTATGGTTTGTATATTCTGTAATTAAAATAATAGACCTATTAAAAGAGCTATCATTTAAAATAGCAGGTTCAGCAATTAATAATCTACCTTTAAGGGGTTTTAAATGGGGCATAAGTAAATATAAAAAAAATAAAGGTATAAAAAAAACCCTCTTAAAAAGAGAGCTTCTTTATAACTTAGATTGTAATATCTTAGTTTACAGCTTCGCTTAATCCAGCTCCAGCTTTAAATTTTGCTACATTTTTAGCAGCAATTTGGATCGTTTTTCCTGTTTGAGGATTTCTTCCTGTTCTTGCAGCTCTGTTAGATACTGAAAAAGTTCCAAAACCAACTAAAGCAACTTTATCACCACCTTTTAAAGCAGAAGTTACACTACCTGTAAAAGATTCTAATGCCGCTTTTGCTGCTACTTTAGAAATTCCTGCGTCCGCAGCCATTGCATCGATTAAATCTGACTTGTTCATAATAAATAGGTTTTTTAAATTAATTGAATATTGTTTTGCTATTAATAGCTTAACAAATATAGACGGATTAAGGTTTTACGCAAATTTGACCCCAAGAAAAGTAGGTTTTTGTTAATAAATAGCTGCAAATTGTTAATAAAGGTAGTGTGTAAAATCGAAAAACTCTAAAAACCCCATCAATAAAGGGTTTATAGCATTTCTGCATCTTCGGAAAAAGTATAACCATTTAAGAGGCTTTTTGCATCCATTTTTTTCTTACCAGAAACCTTAATTTCGTCAATAATTATGAAACCTTTTATAACAGCCACTTTTAGCTCTTTTTTTGAAGTGATTATTTTTCCTACCTTATATTGATGTTCACTTATTTCTTTGCGAACAGCATAAATTTTTGCAGTTATTTCTTCTTTATCATTTTTGATGCTTGTCCAAGCAGCAGGAAAAGGGTTTAATCCTCTTATTTTGTTATAAATCGTATCTAAAGAATCTGTCCAGTCAATTTTTGTGTTTTCAGGATTAAGTTTTGGTGCTGATTTTTCTTCTAGTTCTGGTTGTTTCTTGGTCGTTATATTTCCTTCAGAAATTAAATCAACAGTTTTTGTAACTAAGTCTGCTCCTAAGAACATTAACTTATCGTGTAAGGAACCTACGGTTTCATCATTAGTAACAGCAATTTCTTTTTGAAGGATGATTTCTCCCGTGTCAATCTTATCATCAATAAAAAATGTGGTAACACCGGTTTTTGTTTCTCCGTTTATAATTGCCCAATGAATAGGAGCAGCACCTCTGTATGTAGGTAATAAGGATGCATGAAGGTTAAAAGTACCAAGTTTTGGCATTTTCCAAACGGCTTCTGGTAACATTCTAAAAGCAACCACAATTTGCAAATCGGCTTTTAAGTCTTCTAATTCTTGGTGAAATGCTGTGTTTTTTAAATTTTTTGGTTGTAGGATATTCAATTCCTTAGAGTTCGCATATTTTTTTACAGCAGATTCATTTAGCTTTCTGCCTCTTCCGGCAGGTTTGTCTGCGGCAGTTATAACACCAACTACATTATAATTATTTTCTACTAAATGTTTTAAAATGGTTACAGCAAAATCTGGAGTTCCCATAAAAACGATGCGTAAATCTTTCATAATTTTTATTTTAGTTGGTATTTATTTTGATGATTAATTTGTATTTTATCTTCTGATAAAAGCTGTTGCAAATGTATTAAAATGTCTTTTTCATTTGCTTTTAAATGTTGATTTATTTCTTGTGATGTTAAATCATTTTTTTCTTTTAAGATTGATAAAATTTCAAAAGAAATATCCTTTTTTTTACGTCTTTTTTTTGATAAACAGACATCACAAATGCCGCAATTTTTAGTTGATTCTTCATCAAAATAGCCTAAGATTTGAATACTTCGACACATTTTATCATTTACAATATAGGCTAAAAAGTCTGCTGATTTCTTCTCTTTTTGTTTTAAAAATCGACTAATTTCTTTTGAGAATCTATGAATCGTTTTATCATCTTCTCTGGGAACTAAGAAACGAATTTCTGTGTCCGTTTTTACACTGTTGTAGGTGAGTATCTCTTCTTGCTGTAAACGCTCTAGATTTGCAATTACTTGTTTAGAAGTGATGTTGTTTTTCTTTGCTAACAAGAATTCATCTACTTTAACTTCTTGTTCAAATAGACCAGTGTAAGTCCTTAATAATGTGTCGACAAACTTCTTGGTATAGATATTTCTTATAGTGTGTAAAATAACATTTTTACTGCTTGAATTAAAAATTACAGTAGATTTTTGATTGTAAGTATTTGTTAGTTCAAAGACCCCGTTATTAGATAATATCTTTAAAATAGCATCCACTTTTACAGGTGTAAATTTATAAATTTCAGAGAATTCTAAAAGATTAAAACTATATGAATTTTCATTGATTTCGCCATTTGAAATTCTAAAGTATTGATATAGTTTTCTATGAACTTCTTTGATTTCCAAGAGGCTTGGTAACCCTTTTTTTACTTGCTCTTTGTAAATTGCAATATCATTTTCATTTTTCAATAAAACTGCAAAAGATTTTTTTTCATTTCGACCCGCTCTTCCAGATTCTTGAATGTAATTTTCGATGCTAAAAGGCACATCAAAATGAACGACAATTCCAACATTTGATTTGTCAATTCCCATTCCAAATGCATTTGTGGAAATCATAATTGGCGTTTTTTCTGTCATCCAATTATCAAAAGAAATTTGTTTTTCTTTAACGGATAATCCACCATGATAAAAACTACTTTTAAAATTTCTTGCATTTAAAAAGTTGGCAAGTTCTACTGTTTTTTTTCTAGAGTTTACATAAATAATTGCGGGTGACTTTGTTTTTGCAAATATTTGCTCTAGCCTTAATAATTTGTCTTCAACCGAAAAAACTTGGTAGGCTAGATTCTCTCTAGCAAATGATTTTTTAAAAATCGCAGGATTTTTTAAATCTAAATTTGAAGAAATATCTTCTAAAACTTTTTTATTTGCAGTCGCTGTAAGTGCAATAAAGTTTACATCTGGTATAATTTCTTTTAAAACCTTTATGTTTCTATAGGAAGGTCTAAAATCGTGTCCCCATTCTGAAATACAATGCGCTTCATCAATAGCAACAAGAGAAACGTTTAATTCTTTGATTTTTTGTTGTATAAAGGTTGATTGCAGTCTTTCTGGAGAAATATAAAGAAATTTAATTTTTCCGAATTTAATATTATCAAAAAGTGTGATAATATCATTTTGAGAAGAGCCAGCCTTTATTGTTGTGGCTTTTATATTGCGACTTTTTAAATTCTCGACTTGATCTTGCATTAAAGCAATTAACGGCGAAATCACCAAACAAACCCCTTCTTTAACTAAGGCAGGGACTTGAAAACAAATAGATTTTCCGCCTCCAGTTGGTAATAAAGTAATTACGTCTTTTTGTTGTAAAACAGCTTCTATGATCTCTTCTTGAGGTTTTCTGAAAGAAGAAAAACTCCAGTATTCTTTTAATATTTCTTTGGCAGAAATCATAAATCGCAAGATAGCGAATTAATGATAAAATCGGTTCTTTCATCAACGGTACCAAAAGGAATATTTACAATTTTGTATTCTAGTTCTGAGTAGGCTTCTAAAAGAAATTTATCAATTTTCATAGACTCTTTGAAAGATTCATATCGCTCATTGTCAGTGATGTATATTTCTTCCCAAGGAGAGAAATGAAAAATTAAATCATATTTATATTGCTTGCTTTTTTCTAAAAATAAAGAAGGGTATGCTGTTTTAAAATAATTCATATATGCGTGAACATCAGGAATTCCTCTATCCAAAAAGATGATACTTTCTTTTCTTTTTTCAGCATTTAAATATTGCTCCTCTCTTCCTTCGAGTAACATTTCACTAAATAAAAGTGGTTCTGTTAAAAAGAGTTGTTCTATTCCTTTTTTTTGTGCTTTTAAAATGACTTCCCTAGAAACTTCATCAAAACAGAAAAAACCTCTTTCTTTCAGTTTATTCAAAACAGTAGATTTCCCTGTTCCTGGGCCACCAATTAAAACAATTTTTTGCTGATTTTTCTGCAAGTTTTTTATCTTAGAATTATTAATTTTGATTGTTACTCCTAAATGAGAATTCCACAAAAATAAATCATTCGCTTTATAAAACTAATTTTTAATGTAGTTTTGTGAGTTGTTATTTTTAAATAACTAGAAAAGAGATTTAATATATGAGCGATAAAAATGCTTTTTACACCAAATTAAAAGTACAATTAGAGGATACTACTAAGTTTCCTGCTGATTATATGTATAAGTTTATTGTGCCTTCGGATGAAAATCAGGTAGCGGAAGTACAAGACTTGTTCAATGATAAAGGAGCCGTTATAAAAACAAAAAGTTCGAAAACAGGAAAATATATTAGTCTTTCTATTGTATTGAAAATTGAAAGCGCCAATAAGGTAATAGAATATTACAAAAAAGCAGAAAAAATAAAAGGAATTATATCATTATAAATTTATGAAAAAGGTACTATTATTACTAGTTTTAAGTTGTTCAAGTATTGTTTTTTCACAAAAGAAAAGCAAAGTTTTATTAACTATTGATGGTGAGGAAATAACAATTTCTGATTTTAAAAGAGTCTATGAGAAAAATTTAGACGCAATAGAAAATGAAGAAGCAAAAAATGTTGAGAAAAATTTAGAATTATATATAAACTATAAATTAAAAGTTAAAGAAGCGTATAGCATAAGGTTAGATACTTTGCCCTCTTATGTAAAAGAGATCGAAATGTATAAGAATCAACTTTCTGCACCTTATATGCAAGATACTGTGTTTATAAATGAATTGGTGAAAGTTGCTTATTTTAGAACTAAGAATGAAGTAAAAGCAAAACATATATTAATTAAAACCCCAAAATTAGCGACTCCAAAAGACACTTTGTTAGCATATAAAAAAATAACAGAAATTAGAAATAGGGTTTTAAGTGGAGAGGATTTCGAAATAGTAGCCAATGAAACTTCAGAAGACCCGTCTGCAAGAGGTGATCTTAAATCAGGAAGAAAAGGAAATAATGGAAATTTAGGGTATTTTTCTGCTTTTAGAATGGTGTATCCTTTTGAAGCTGCAGCTTACACAACTAAAGTAGGTGAGATTTCTGAGCCTTTTAGAACACGTTTTGGGTATCATATTTTAAAAGTTGATACTTTAAGAGCTTCTAGAGGAGAAGTTGAAGTAGCACATATATTGTTAAATGATAGTGGAGCTAAAGGTGAAAAGCTAATTAATGAGATTTATAAAAAGCTACAAGCAGATGAGAAATTTAAAGCTTTAGCAAGAGAATACTCTAATGATGTTGGTACAAAATCTAAAGGTGGTAAACTAAAAAAGTTTGGTATTGGAGTCATGGTGAAACCTTTTGAAGAAGTCGCTTTTAGTTTGCAAAATGAAGGAGAATATTCTAAGCCTTTTAAAACGCGTTTTGGATGGCATATTTTACAATTAACGAAAAAACATCCTATTTTGCCTTTTGTAGAATTGGAAAGAGAATTGAAAAATAAAGTTAAATCTGGAGATAGAGCTCAATTATCTAAAGAAGCTGTTATTAATAAATTAAAGAAAAAATATTCGATTTCAGAAAACAATGAAGCTAAGAAAATCTTTGATAGAAAGGATTTTTTAACAATTTCTAAAGATTCAATGCAAACCGTTATTTTATCAATTAATGATAAAAAGATTAAACAAGAAGCATTTTTTAGTTTTTTAAAGCATAAAAGAAATAAACCCGTTTTTGAAATTTTTAATGAATTTAAAAACGAAGAGATTTTAGGGTATTACAAAGAAAATTTAGAGAAAACAGAACCAGAATTCGCTTATATTTTACAAGAATATAGAGATGGTTTGTTGTTGTTTGAGTTAATGCAACAAAAAATTTGGGAGAAGTCTTCTAAAGATACTTTAGGATTAAAAACCTTTTTCAATGCAAATTTAAGCAAGTATCAACCAAAAGAATTAAACAAGATAAAAGGGGAGGTAATGAATGATTATCAAAATTTTTTAGATGAAAATTGGATTGCAGATTTAAGAAGAAAAAGCGTAATTGAAGTTCGTAAAAGACAACTTAAAAAATTAATTAAATCTTATAGCAGCAACTAGATGAAACGTATTACAAGTGCACTTTTAATCATTTTTCTACTCAATTCTTGCAACTACTTTGTTGTGCAAGAAAAGGATGAGAAATCATCGGAAATTATTGCAATTGTAAATACAGCTAAATTGTTTAAAGAGGATTTAAAAAACGTTTTTCCTCAAAATATAAGTAAAGAAGATAGTATTGTATTAGTGAATAGTTTTATTAATGACTGGGCAATAAAACAGTTGCTTCTTAATAAAGCAGAAAGCAACAATTCTTTAGAAGATATTAATGAAATGAACGATCTTGTTAATGACTACAGGGAAAGTTTGTTGATTAATAATTACAAAGAAATGCTGATTAAGCAGCAATTAGATACGGTTATTAGTGATGCTGAAATAGAAGATTTTTACTCGAAAAGTAAAGGTAATTTTAGGCTAAACGAGGAGTTGGTTAAAATAAAATACCTTCATTTTAATCATAAAGTTGTCAGTAAAAAAGAGTTTTTAAAACTCTTTAAATCAGATGAAATTGAAGATTTAGAAGCGTTGGAGAAACAGCAATTAAGTTTTAAATACTATCAGTTTAACGATTCAGTTTGGACACAATTAGATAAGGTTTTGTTAAAACTTCCGTTTTCTAAAGAAAATCTGTTAAAAAAAACGAAATTACTTCAAAAACAAGATTCAATAGGTTTATATTTGGCAGCAATAAAAGACGTTTTAGTTAGAAATGATACAGCACCTTTAAGCTATATAAAACCTACCATAAAACAAATGATTTTGCATAAACGCAAAATTGAATTAATAAGAGATATAGAAAAAATAATAGTAAAAGATGCAACAAAAAACAACAATTTTAAAGTGTATTAAATTAACTGTCTTAACAGTTTTTTTTGGGTTAATTAGTATTTCAACTTTTGCTCAAAAAATAAAAATAGATGGTGTTGCTGTAGTGATTGGTAAAAACATCGTTTTAGACTCAGATATCGAGAAGTTTAAGCAAGAAGTAGATGTTAGAACAGAAGGGAAAATTACCATTACCGATTGTGAAATGTTAGAAGAGTTAATGGAACAAAAATTATTAGCCCATCATGCAGTTATTGATAGTGTTACTGTTTCTGAAGCTGAAATTTCTGGTAGAGTAGATAAAAGTGTTCAATATTTTACACAGCAATATGGTTCTGTGGATAAAGTAATTAAAGCGTATGGTTTTAATGATTTAGATGATTTAAAGAAAGAATTATACAACGTTCAGAAAGAAAATGTTTTAATAGAGAAAGAACAATTTCAAATTACAGAGAAAGTTGATGTGACTCCAGAAGAAGTTCGTTTGTATTATAATGGATTAAAAAATAGTGGAGAGTTACCTGAATTTCCTGCTGAGATTGAATTGGCGCAGATTGTTTTAAATGCTGCACCAACGAAGGAAGAGAATGATAGAATTGTAACGAAACTAATTGAGATAAAAAAACAGATTGAAGAAGGAGCTAGTTTTAAAATGAAAGCTATTATTAATTCTGATGATCCAGGAGTAACTCAAAATGGAGGAAGATATGAAGTAACTAAAGATTCACCATTTATAAAAGAGTTTAAAGAAATGGCCTTTAGTTTAGATGTAGGTCAAATTTCGAAACCATTTAAATCAGATTTTGGGTATCACTTAATGCAATTGCATGAAGTAAAAGGAAACATGAGAATTGCATCACATATCTTAATGCAGCCAGATATTCCTGATACTAGATTAAAAGACACGCAACAAAGAGCAGAACAAATAGCAAAAGACATTAAAGAAGGCGCTATTACTTTCAAAGATGCTGTTAAAAAATATTCTGAAGACAAAGACACTAAAAATAATGGAGGTGTTATTGTAAACCCTTATTCAGGAGAAACTAAGTTTGATTTAACGAGAATGGACCCTGCATTATATGCAAGAGTTGCAGAGTTGAAAAAAGGAGAACTTTCTGATGTCTTTTTTGATCAAAATAGAAACGGAGAGAAAATGTTTAAATTCATGGTTATGAAGGATAGAACAGATACTCATATCGCAGACTTGGTTGAAGATTATGTTAAAATACAAGATTTAGCTTTAAGAAAAAAGAAAGAAGAAACGATTACAAAATGGGCTAAAGGAAAAATAAAGGACACATATATTAAAATGTCTGAAACTCATAATAAATGTACTTTTCAAAAAAACTGGAAAAAAGAAACTAGTAAATAATGTCTGATGTTAAAGCTGTAAATGAATTAGTAGTACAATTCAATTTATTGAAATCTGAGATTGGTAAAGTAATTATTGGTCAAAAGAATGCAGTAGATTTTACACTTTTATCAATCTTTTGTGGAGGACATTCTTTATTAATTGGTGTGCCAGGTTTAGCAAAAACCTTATTGGTAAATACGGTTTCTAATGCTTTAGGATTAAATTTTAAGCGGATTCAGTTTACACCAGATTTAATGCCTTCAGATATCTTAGGAAGCGAAATATTAGATGAAAATAGACAGTTTAAATTTATAAAAGGTCCGATTTTTTCAAACATTATTTTGGCAGATGAAATTAACAGAACTCCGCCAAAAACCCAAGCAGCTTTATTAGAGGCCATGCAAGAACGTTCTGTAACTATTTCTGGGAATCACTATAAATTAGAGTTACCCTTTTTTGTATTGGCGACTCAAAACCCGATTGAGCAAGAAGGAACTTATCCTTTGCCAGAAGCGCAGTTAGATCGATTTATGTTTTCTATAAATTTAGAATACCCAACATTTAAAGAAGAAGTTGAAGTTGTAAAAAGTACAACGGGTACTATTCAGCAAGAAGTAAATGCGCTGTTTTCGAGTGCTGACATTATTGCGATTCAACAGTTAATTAGAAAAATACCTGTTACAGATAATGTAATTGAATATGCCGTTACTCTAGTTGGCAAAACAAGACCAAAATCTAAGGAAGCAACTGAAATGGTAAAAAGCTATTTAGATTGGGGAGCAGGACCTAGAGCCTCACAAAATTTAATTCTAGCAGCAAAAGCACATGCAGCTGTTCATGGAAAATATTCTCCAGATATAGAAGATGTTAGAGCTGTTGCAATTCCTATTTTATCTCATAGAATAGTAAAGAATTACAAAGCAGAAGCAGAAGGGATTTCAGTTTCTGATATTATTAATTCTTTACTTTAATTATCTTCTTCCGTAGAATTTTCGAAAAAGCTAAACACATTTCCTCCATAACGTTTATCATAGCTATGTTTATCATGCGTTGATAAATCTGTTTGTTTAGAATGTTCTATAATTAAAACACCTTCTTCTTTTAAAAGGTTTTTTGCAAAAACAGTATCCACAATTTCTAAAAATTTTTCAACTTCAAAGTCATAAGGTGGATCTGCAAAAATGATATCAGCTTGTGTAGATGTTTTGTCAATAAATTTATAAACGTCACTTTTAAAAGTGTTTATTTCTAGGTCTAACTCCTTTGCTGTAGTAGAAATGTATTTGATACAATTATAATTGGCATCAATTGCATAAATATTCTGAGTACCTCTAGAGGCAAATTCATAGCTAATGTTTCCTGTACCAGAAAATAAATCGATAACCGTAATACTATCAAAATAATAGTTGTTGTTAATGATATTAAACAACGCTTCTTTAGCCATATCTGTTGTAGGACGAACAGGTAGGTTTTTAGGTGCTCTTAAACGTCTTCCTTTTAGTTTTCCTGATATAATTCTCATTAGCCTAATAATATATAATTAGAGTGATTAGCAATTTCTAAATCCTTGAAAATGGAATTTTCACTTTTTAGAAAAAAGATGTTTTTAATGTAGGTGTATGCTATTTTGTAAATTTCTGATTCTACTTCAATTTCTCCCATAAAATACAGTTGAAACTCTTCTGTATTTAATTGAATTTGTTCTGCTGTAAATAAAATATAATAGATAAAATCTTCTTTGGTTGCATAGGAAAATGAGTTAGAAAAGATGAGTTTTCTGTTTTCTAATACGACAATGTCGAAAGAGCTTTTAGATACATTTACGTACATCTTTTTCTGATTAGAAGCTTCTAGTTTAAAAAGCTTCTTTAATAGAATAGAACTGTGATGTTGGTATTCGAATTCACCAAAATTTTGAAACAAATAATTGTTAATGTTTACATAAGGAACGTATACATTTTTAGCGTCAATCGTATCGATATTATCAAAAGTAATAAAATCGGTTTTTAAAGTTTTAATGTTAAAATTAAGGTAGGTTGCTAAAGAATTTTCATCAAAATACTTCGTAGGTACAATGGTAGATAGATTACTTTGATGAATTACAGAAACAGCAGCATATTCTATTTGTAAGTTTGCATCATTCTTAAAAATAGTTTCAATTTTTTTCAATAAATCCTCAGGAGAATTTAAGGTTTCTTCAAATTGATATTGCGTAAAATAGATATCTTTTCGAGTCTTAGAATCTAAAACACAAAAAGAAAATCCATCCAAACTAAATTGGATGGATAATTCTATATCTTTTGTTTTCTTTAAAGAAATTGTATTATTCTTTTTTTGCACCGTCTCTTTTGTCATAAGAAGGAGGCCAGTTTCCACCAGTAGTAACTTCATCTAAAGAACCTACAGAAACATATTCTCCTTTAATTTGATCATTTTCTATAACTTCTATTTCTTGTTTTACCAAAGATTCATTCATTCCTTTTAAAATATCTTTCTTAAGAGTTCTAGCTCTAAAAGTAGGAACAATTAAGCCTTGTACTTTTTCAACTTCACCAACTTCTACTTCAAACTCAGTACCTTCAACTCCAGGAACTTTAAACATTGTTTTATATGCTCTGTCACTAAAATACTTTAAAACGGGTTCGAAACCAATAGTATCTATAATTCTTCTTTCTACATCGTTAATAACCCCACCACCTGCATTAACTTTTTCAACAATAGTTTTAGTTTCTGTTAATGCTAATTGAGCCGTATCGATAAACTTAATTAAGCCCTCTTTATCTTTCGTATATACTCCATGAACTTCATAGAACTTTACTTCAGCATCTCTAATGATTTTTAAACTTTTTACAACCTTTGCAAATTTTTCAACTTTATCTTTGTTGAATTGAATAGGCTCCATAATACCGTTGTAAATTTTAAAACCTAGGAATATTGCTAAAACTAATAACAAAACAGAAGGAATCCATCTTAGTTTTAAAGGTAAATATTTAACTATAACAAAAGCTACAAGAACAGAAGCAAGTATAGCTCCTAAAATCATTAGTAATAAACTCATTTTAAATATGTTTTTTTAATAGTGTAAAGCAAATCTACAATTTTTTTTTAATGATAAAAATTTTTCTTTACAAAGAAATGTATCTTTGATGATTAAAATTGTTTATGATAAAAAGAACTGCTGACTTTTATAAAGAAATCTTAAAGAAATTTTCTTATTCACCAACCGAAAAACAAGGTGAATTATTGAAATTACTCAGTGATTTTGTTTTTAATGAGGAAAAAGAATCTTTGTTTTTACTTAAAGGATATGCAGGTACAGGTAAAACCACAACAATTAGTGCTTTTGTAAATACACTTGCTAGCGCAGGAAAAAAGGCAGTTTTATTAGCGCCAACAGGTAGAGCGGCAAAAGTAATTTCTGTGTATTCAAAAAGACCTGCTTTTACAATTCACAAAAAAATATATTTCCCTAAAAAGCAAACAAATGGTTCTGTAGATTTTGTTTTGCAACCGAACAAACACAGAGATACCATTTTTATTATTGATGAAGCATCTATGATTCCTGATGGTCGCCAAAATCAAAAATTGTTTGAGTCTAGCTCTTTGTTAGATGATTTAATTTCTTACGTGTATTCTGGTCATCAATGTAAATTGATTTTCATAGGAGATACGGCTCAACTTCCACCTGTGAAATTAGATGTTAGTCCGGCTTTAGAAGCAGATACTTTAACGTATGACTATGATAAAATTGTTACAGAAATTGAGTTGGATGAAGTAATGCGTCAACATGAAAATTCTGGAATTCTAGCAAATGCGACTCAGTTAAGATTGCAATTACAAAATGAAGGAAATAAATTTCAGTTTGATATTGATTTTCCTGACATCATAAGGTTGATTGATGGGTATGATATTGAAGATGCTTTAGTGACTGCTTATGATAGAGATGGAGTAGAAGATACTGCATTTATTGTTCGCTCAAATAAAAGAGCAAATCAATACAACCAACAAATACGGATGAAAATTCGTGGGCAAGAAAATGAAATTTCTGCAGGCGATTTTGTCATGATTGTAAAAAATAATTATTTCTGGCTCAAAGAATCATCTGCTGCTGGTTTTATTGCCAATGGCGATATTTGTGAGATTTTAAAAATCTTTTCAATTAAAGAATTATACGGTTTTAAATTTGCTGAAGTAGAGTTAAGAATGATTGATTATCCAGAAATGCACCCTTTTGAAACGGTTTTGTTATTAGACACCTTAACGAGTGAGAGTCCGTCTTTAACGTATGAAGAATCAAATCAATTATATCAAACCGTAAAAGAGGATTATGCGCATGAGAAATCAAAATTCAAACAATTTCTAGCCATAAAGAATAACAAGTATTTTAATGCTTTACAGGTTAAGTTTTCTTATTCAATGACCTGTCATAAATCTCAAGGAGGGCAATGGAAAACTGTTTTTATAGAGCAGCCTTATTTGCCAGATGGTGTTTCTAAAGAATACTTTAGATGGTTATACACAGCAATGACCAGAGCACAAGAAAAATTATATTTGATTGGTTTTAAAGATGATTTCTTTTTAGATTAATGTAGTAAATAATGAACGGAAACTGTTCCATAATTATTTCCATTATCGTATCTTAAATTTTTAGATTTATTGGTGTTGTAATTAAAAATATATCCAAAATGAAATCTGTTCGCTGTAAATTTCAGTCCTAATTCTAAATGAAAAACAAAAGGAACTACTTCTTTTGTAACTTCACTTGTTGTATTTAAAAAACTACCTTGTATTGTCGCGTCATACAGCGTATATCTTACCAAAGGTTTAATGTACAAGAAAGACTCTATTTCTCTTTTAAAACTGGTGTTTTTATCATTTAAGTTTGTTTTAAATGCGATAGAATTAATGATTCTTGCTAAAGGTTTAAAACCTAGCCTTGCATAAAATCCGGACGAAATATTTGTGTAAATAGTACCTGTCTTTGCGGAGTTGATCCATGAAATATCATAATGATTTGAAGGGTCTTTAATTAAAAATTGATTATAATTCGCATTAAAATTAAGACCAAAAGCATTTTTTATTTGATGTTTCCAGCCGATGGCTTTCTTAAAACCATAAATATCATGAATAAAATCTTGCAGCTCTTTCCCAAAAGCATTTGGGCCAATTACCCCAATTTGTATCGTTGTATTTAAAGTCCTATCATTTTTATAAATTCGATTGACACCAAAACTTGTAAATAAATAACTTGCAAAAGGTCTATCGTGCAAATTAACACTTTGTACTACCGCCTCGTAAGGGGTAAACATTTCATGACCAATTTGCCACTCTAAAATTCGTTTTTCTTGATTTTCTTTTTTAGTTTTAGAGAGATACTTATAGCTTAAAAACAATCCATTTGTATAATACCTGTCATTAAATGTAGAAAAATAGAAGTCATTATCACTAATGAAACTAATTTCTTTGGCGTATTTTTCTTGAGAAAATAGTATGATCGGAAGAAAAAGAAAACAGAAGAATAGCAAGTGTTTCATAGCGAACAAATATAAAATAACTAATTTAAAATGATGAATTTGTAATAGATTTTTCAAAAATTTACCTATTTTAGTTCTATTAAAATAGATACATGAATATAAAGAAAACTTTAACTGCAGAAGATTTTGCAAATTTAAAAGATCATCAAGATCTTTTATCAGTTTTAGAACAAAAAAAGATTTCTTATTCTAAAGTAAAAAAGACACTTTCTTATAATAATGAATTACGCTTGTTACAAATAGAACTTGTGAAACTACAACGTCATATTTCTAGCAATAATAAAAGAGTTGCTATTGTTTTTGAAGGTAGAGATGCAGCAGGAAAAGGGGGGAATATCCGTAGATTTATGGAGCATTTAAACCCACGTTCAAGCAAGTTAGTGGCGTTAAATAAACCGACAAATATCGAAAAAGGACAATGGTATTTTCAACGATATATTAAAGAATTACCAAACCCTGGTGAAATTGTTTTTCTTGATAGAAGTTGGTACAATAGAGCCGTTGTAGAACCAGTTATGGGTTTTTGTTCAGACACTCAATACAAAGAATTTTTAGTTCAAGTTCCAGAATTTGAGCATATGATGTATGAAGATGGAGTTATAATTATAAAGTTTTGGTTATCAATCACGAAAGAGGAACAGCAAAAACGTTTTGAGGGTAGAAAAGAAAACCCTTTAAAAAGGTGGAAATTTAGTTCTGTTGATAAGCAAGGACAAATATTGTGGGATAAATACACGCATTATAAATCTGAAATGTTTTCAAAGACACATACGAGTTACAGTCCTTGGATGATTATTAAAACCAATGATAAAAAAGCCGCAAGATTAGAAGCAATAAGACATGTTTTGTCAAGGTTTGATTATGAAGGGAAATCGGAAGCTGGCACAGTTTTAACTCCAGATCCAAATATTGTAATGCGCTATTATCGTTCAAATATTAATCAAATAGATTAAGCTTTTATGAATAAAATATTATCAGAATTAGAAGTAAAAAGGTTAAATTCTAAAAATGGATTAATTGCTTTGTTATCTAATGAACCTTTAAATATAGAAAGAGCTCTTAGGTATATTGATTATCAGAAAAAACTCGAGAAATTACAAACTGAGTTAATTCGATTACAAACTTGGGCAATTAATAACGATGAACGTATAATTGTGGTATTTCAAGGTAGAGATGCTGCCGGAAAAGGTGGTGCTATCAGAAGGGTTACAGAACGTATTAATCCACGTCATATGCGTATTGTTGCCTTGCCAAAACCTACTGAAGATGAGCAAACTCAATGGTATTTTCAACGTTATGTAGAGCAGTTTCCAAAAGCAGGAGAAATGGTTTTCTTTGATAGAAGTTGGTATAATAGAGCAGTTGTAGAGCCTGTTAACGGATTTTGTACTCCAAAAGAATATGAAATTTTCATGAACCAAGTAAATGATTTTGAAAGAATGATTTTAGAATCGGGTATTCATTTGGTAAAAATTTATATGTCTATCTCTAAAAAAGAGCAAGCAAAACGTTTTGTTGATATAAAAAGCGATCCTCTAAAACAATGGAAAATGACCAAGTTAGATGAGAAAGCACAAGCTTTATGGGAACAATACACAGAATATAAAAAAGCAATGTTTGAAAAAACAAATACGGAAGTTTCTCCTTGGAAAATTATACGTGCAAATAGGAAAACAGAAGCGCGTATTAATGTGATAAATCACATTTTAAAAAGTATTCCTTACGATAAGGATTTAGAAATCTAAGAAAGTATTTTTTTAACTTCAGAAAAAATAAAGTACACTTCGCCAGCTATTTGTATACTTGTTTGTAAATAAGTTTCTTCTTGCTCTACAGTTCCATCAGAATGTTTTGGGTCTACAAAGGGCAAATGAAATCGATGACTTGCAGTTGGTATAAATGGGCAGTTTGTATCCGCATTATTACACGTTGTAATCGCCATAAAAGGTTCTCTGTTTATTGGGTTACTATATAGTTTAGAAAATCCTGAAATTGTGTTTTCAGTACCATTAAAAGAAATTTTATAAATAGGATTTTGATGAGAGAAGTCTGTTAGTTTAAATTCGAAACCAACTTTTTGCAACGTTTTTACAGTGTTCTTATAAAATGCGGTAACCTCTGTTCCGCCAGAAAAAGCATTAATATTTAGGTTGAAATAAGTAGCAGCAAAGAAACTCCAAACTTGTCCTAATTGACTTCTTCTTGAATTGTGAGTGCAAATAAAGTTAAGGTTAACTATCTCATTTACAGAATATTCTTGAGCAATTGCTGTAGCAATCTTTGATAAAATTTTTTTTCTATCTTCAGTAAGATTTACTTTTTCAGGAGCATTTTCAAAGAAATTTTCTAAAGAAATAGTTGAAGTCTTAAGCATCTTAGTATTTTTAGTGCAAAGTTAAGTAAATAAAGTATTTTTGTAAATTAAATTAAAGTTAAGAATGCGTATAGAAATTGGTCATAAAGTTGCTGTTTTAGATGATGTTTTAAAAGGAAAAGTGACCAATGTTAAAGGTGATGTAATTTCTATTGAAACTTCTGATGGAATGGTTTTTAATTTTTCTAAATCAGAATTGGTTATAATCGAAAAGGAACAGCATGAATTAACGAAGTTTTCTGACATAAATAACCCACTCTTAAATGAGAAAATTGCTGCAAATCCTTCTAAAAAAAGTTTTTTTAGAAAAGAAAAAGAGGAAGTCGTTTTAGAGGTTGATTTACATATAAAGCAATTAACAAAATCTGTAAAAGGTTTAGATAATTATGATATGCTAAATATGCAATTAGATACTGCTAAAATAAAAATTGAGTTTGCTCTTCATAAAAGAATCCCTAAGATTATCTTTATTCATGGGGTCGGAGAAGGGGTTTTAAAAACGGAGTTACATTATTTGTTGAATAAATATCCTGTAAAATATTATGATGCTTCCTACAAAAAATATGGATTAGGAGCTACAGAAGTATATGTTCTTCAGAACCCTAATTAATTGTATTTTTGCCTTATGAAAGCTATTTATTTAGACAATGCTGCAACGACAAAAATTGATGCTGAAGTTTTAGAATTAATGCATGTTTCCATGCAAGAAAATTTTGGAAACCCTTCTTCTACACATCAATTTGGCAGAAAAGCAAAATCTGCTGTAGAAACTGCCAGAAAAAATATTGCGAAACATTTTAATGTTTCTGCACCCGAAATTATTTTTACTGCTGGAGGTACAGAAGCAGATAATTTAATTTTAAATAATGCCGTTTTAAATCTTGGTGTTCAGAGAATTATTACTTCAAAAATAGAACATCATGCAGTTACTCACACCTGTGAGTTTTTAAAGAGAACCCAAAACATAACATTAGATTTTGTAAATATTGATGCATCTGGAAATGTAGATTTACAGCATCTAGAAGAATTATTATCAACTTCTGATGGTAAAACGTTGGTTAGTTTAATGTATATTAATAATGAAATTGGTACTATTTTATCTGCGGATGAAGTTTGTGCTTTGTGTAAAAAACACAATGCATTATTTCATTCTGATACGGTTCAAGTAATTGGTCATTATCATTTAGATTTACAAAAAACACCGATAGATTTTATGGCAGCAAGTGCGCATAAATTCCATGGTCCAAAAGGAGTTGGATTTGCTTTTTTTAAAAAAGGATTTGGAGTTTTACCAATGTTTTATGGTGGAGATCAAGAAAGAGGTGCAAGGTCTAGTACCGAAAATGTACACTCTATTTTAGGAATGGGAAAAGCCTTGGAAATTGCAATCACGAATTTAGAGAAAGATAGAGTTTACATAGAAAATATTAAACAATACTTTATTACTGAATTGCAAAAAGTATCTAAAGAGATGCTGTTTAACGGACTTTCATCAGATTTAGAGAATAGCAGTTACACCATTTTAAACGTACGTTTTCCTGTTAATAATAGTATGTTGTTATTTAGTCTAGATATGGCAGGAATCGCTGTTTCTGGTGGCTCTGCTTGCCAGAGTGGAAGTAGCAAGGGGTCTCATGTTTTAGCAGAGATCCTAAAAGGTGATGAAGCTGATAAAACATCTGTCCGTTTTTCGTTTTCTAAATTTACAACAAAAGAAGAAATAGATATTACACTCCAAAAAATAAGAGAGCTATTGTAAAGTAGCGCTCTTACTCTAATAAACGATAAAAACCAGTGATTTACGAATCGTTATTTGTGTGATTTTATCAGTTAGTTTGATGAAACAAAAAACAGTTTCAGTTTCTTCTGAGAATCATATAGCGTTCGATTTTTATTTAGATATTTCGTTTGTGATTAATCAAAAATTAATATCTTTATTCCTTAAATATTATTCCGATTGAAATCTATTTGTAATTTTTTTAGCGTCATTTTATGTATCACCCTATTATTTGGTTGTTCTAAAAATGAAAATACTTCTGATAAGAAAAGTAATGATTTAATACATGAAACAAGTCCCTATTTATTACAGCACGCATACAATCCAGTAAACTGGAAAGCTTGGAATCCGGAAACGTTAGCATTAGCAAAGAAAGAAAATAAATTAATTGTTATTTCAGTAGGGTATTCTGCGTGTCATTGGTGTCATGTAATGGAAGAAGAAAGTTTCGAAAACGATTCTATTGCTGAAATTATGAATGATAATTTCATCAATATAAAAGTAGATAGAGAAGAAAGACCAGATGTAGATAAAGTATATATGAATGCTGTTCAGTTGATGACAGGTAGTGGAGGTTGGCCATTAAATTGTATTGCACTTCCTGATGGAAGACCCATTTTTGGAGGAACTTACTTTACCAAAGACCAATGGTCAAAAATTTTAATTAGTATTTCTAAATTATATAAAGAAGAACCACAAAAAGCAATTGAGTTTGCAGAGAATTTAACAAAAGGAATTCAAGAATCTCAATTGATTACTTTAAATAAAGAAACGCCTAGTTTTACTAAAAGCGAGATTATATCTTCCGTAAACTTTTGGAAAGATCAAATTGATACGATTTCTGGTGGATTTAAAGGTACTCCCAAATTTCCAATGCCAAATTCGTTAGAATTTTTATTGAGGTATGGTCATCAATTTAATGATAATTCAATAAATAATTACGTAAAAAATACGCTAACTAAAATTGCTTATGGCGGAATAAATGATCAAATTTCTGGTGGTTTTTCTAGATATTCTGTTGATGAAAAATGGCACATACCACATTTTGAAAAGATGCTTTATGACAATGCTCAATTAGTTAGCTTGTATTCTAAAGGCTATTTAAAAGAAGAAAACGATTTATATAAAAATACAGTAATTGAAACTTTAAATTTTATAAAGGAGGAACTTACTGCTGAAAACGGCGCATTTTATTCTTCTTTAGATGCAGATAGTAAAAACAGCTTAGGAGAAAATGAAGAAGGTGCTTTTTATGGATGGAAAGAAGCAGAATTAAAACAATTGCTTAAAAATGATTTTAATCTTTTTAAAGATTTTTATAATATAAATGACTTCGGATTTTGGGAAAAGAATACCTATGTATTGATTAGAACCCAATCAAAAATTGATTTTGCAACGGCTAATAAAATATCGTTAGTTGCATTAGAAACTAAAATATCTAATTGGAAAAGCATTCTAAAAAGTGCAAGAAATAAAAGGGTTAAGCCTAATTTAGATGACAAAATATTGACCTCATGGAATGCTCTAATGATTCAAGGATATGTAGATGCATATAGAGCTTTGGGCAACAAAGAGTATTTAGAGATTGCACTTAAAAACGCGAATTTCTTAGTGGATCATCAACTAAGAAAAGACCAAGGTTTAAATAGAAACTTTAAAAATGGGTCGAGTACCATAAATGGATATTCAGAAGACTATGCAGCTGTTATTCAGTCGTTTATTTCTTTGTATGAAGTTACTTTAGATGAGAAATGGTTAACAGCTTCTAAAAGTTTAATAGATGTTTTATTTGTTAATTTTTTTGATAAAAATAACAAAATGTTTTATTTCACTTCTAAAGAAGACGAAAGCTTAATTGCTAGAAAATACGAAGTTATTGATGGTGTAATTGCTTCATCAAACTCAATAATAGCAAATAGTCTTTTTAAATTAGGGCATTACTTTTCAGACACAAACTACTTAAAAACTTCGGAACAAATGCTTAATAATTTAAAGGGTGATGTTCAAATGAGTCCTGCTAATTATAGCAATTGGTTAAGTTTAATGACCAACTTTACAAACCCGTTTTATGAAGTTGTCGTTGCAGGTAACAATGCAATGGAAGTGAATCGTTCTTTAATTAATAATTACAATCCAAACATTTTAATTGCTGGTACTACTAAAGAAAATAACACGCTACCATTGCTATTATATAAATACAATGAGGATGAAACTTTAATTTACGTTTGTGTAAATGGCACTTGTAAATTGCCGCAAACTGATATTAAAAAAGCGATTGAAAGTATCGAGAAATAAATTATTTCTCAGTTTTTTTTATAGCTTCTAAATACTCTTGAAAATGTTTACCATAAACAGAATTTTTAACTCTCGGAGTTAAAGAGAAATTCACAGTATCTAACATTTTTAAACTAGCATCATACATTTCTGTTAAAGCGATATAAGGTGCAGCTTCAGAATCAGCATTGTTAATGGCAAAGTTTGTAGTATATAAAACTCTTCTTCTTACTAATCTTTTATAATCGGCATCCAATTTCTTCATCAAATCTAGATCATTTGCTTTTTTTGCATTAAAATCTTTTTGGATAAACTCTAAACGCTGATTTTGAAATCGTTTACTAATAGCATTATATTTATCTAAAATTGCTTGATTTTTAGAACCCGTAATTTTTGGTTCATAACCAAATATTTCAACCTTGTCATTAATTGTGATAGTTCCTTCTTCACCAAAAAATAAAATTCTTTTGTCTGTTGTATTTCCATCAAATGTTAAATAATACAAAACAGGTGAATCCACATTATCTGTTAACGTAAAAGTATCTTTACCTAATAAAGCAACAGAATCTACAGAAACTAACATAGTGTCGTTCATTTTTTGAAGATATAAGGTTCCTTTTTTAAGACCTTTAATTTGACCTTGTACAATCATGTTTCCTTCTTTTTTTGAAGAACAAGAAAAAAGAATGATTGATAATGCTAAAAGAGCTGTAATTTTTTTCATTTTGATTAAAAATTTGGAATGCAAATATGCTGTTTTTTTTATAAAGTTGCTGATATTTCCATTAAAATAGTACATAAAATTGCGCCTACGGTTCCAATTGCATAACCAAAAACGGCTAATAAAACACCTACAGTTGCCAATGATGGATGAAATGCTTGTGCAACAATTGGGGCAGAAGCAGCGCCACCAACATTTGCCTGACTTCCAACGGCTAGAAAGAAATATGGTGCCTTTATTAATTTTGCTACTAAAATTAATAACCCTGCATGAATTGTCATCCAAACAACACCAATAGCAATTAAACCTAAATTATCAAAAATCATGGCTAAATCCATTTTCATTCCAATAGTTGCTACTAAAATGTAAATAAAAACGCTTCCTAATTTACTCGCACCGGCGCCTTCATAATTTTTTGCTTTTGTAAACGATAAAATAATGGCTATAATCGTAGAAATACTAATTAACCAAAAGAATCCAGAACCTAAGAAAGTAAAGATATTTCGCCAAGTTTTAGACTCAATATTTACAACTAAATCATTAAAAAATGAACTTAAATGAGCTGCTGCAAAATGACCAAAACCAACGGTTCCGAATGCGATTGCTAGCATGATCATTAAATCTGTTAAAGAAGGATTTCTTTTTACTTTTTGAGAAAATTGTGACACTTTTTCTTTTAATTCTTCAATAGCAGAAGTATCTGCGCCAAGCCATTTATTAATTCTATCTTTTTTACCAATTCCTATTAATAAAATAGCCATCCAAATATTTGCAACAACGATATCTACAAACACCATTCCTCCATATTTTTGAGGATTATATTGATAAATTTCTAACATGGCAGTTTGGTTTGCACCACCACCAATCCAGCTTCCTGCTAATGTAGAAAGCCCTCTCCAAACGGCATCAAAATCTGCTCCACCAACTGTTTCTGGTGAGAAAATTGAGATTAATAATATTGCAATTGGTCCACCAATTATAATACCAACAGTACCTGTAAAAAACATGATTAATGCTTTAGAACCTAAATTGAAAATCGCTTTTAAATCGATACTTAATGTCATTAAAATCAAAGCAGCAGGCAATAGGAAGCGGCTAGAAACATAATACAATTGCGAGCTTTTACTAACCGTTTCTCCAACAGTATTTGTGATTTCCCATTCTGGAGATATCACTCCAAAAGTTGTAAATAAGGCAGGGATAAAATAAGCCATAAATAAACCTGGAACGATTTTGTAAAATTTTTGCCAAAAACCAGATTTTATGTTTTCTGTGTAAAAGACAAATCCTAAGGAGATCATTAAAATACCAAAAACGATGGCATCATTTGTGAAAATTGGTTCAGTCATTATATGTTTATTTTTTTAGTATGATTTGTGTTTAATATGATTCTTAATTTGTAAACCTCTTATTGAAACTCATCTGTAACTTCTAAATAGTTAAAATGAGTCACGATTTTTAATATGAATTTTCTAATATTTTATGAGATCTATTTTAGCTATATCAGGCTTCTATATTGTTTTAGCAGCATTTTGTACTTGGTTGTTAGCGTATGAAAGACTCAATTACAAAAGAATTCGTATATTTTTTATCGTTTATTTATTTAATGGAATAGATTTTAGTTTCTTTAAAAGGTGAAATATATATCTTTTCTGTTGATGATTTGTAGTTTATCCACTCTTTATTAAAGAATGAATTTGTCTCAAAAAGGGCTTGTTTAAATATTTCTTTAAACTGATTTATCAATTGGATTTCTGTTGCAGTCTGTTCACCAAAACGTGAACGAACATAATAATTTGCAGTTCCAAAGCGTTGATTTACGGTAACTTCAGGATTTCTAGTTATACCTTGTCTTTTATCAACTTTACCTAAATACAGCGCAATTAAAGTATCAATCTCTTTTATAATTTCTGTGGATGCTTTTATCTCAGTTTTATACTTTTTCCCTGCTGAGCCTGACGAAGCATCCTCTTTTGATAATTGATCTTTTATAGAAGTAGCTGCATTTTTACTTTCAACTAATTGTTTTACAATGCCTGCAATTTTTTCTTGATAATTTTCAAGTTCTTTACTAGCCACGTATTTTTGATTGATAGCTTCTTTAGAAATTTGTAATCTTGGATCAAATTCTACTTTTATATTTTGTTCAGAAACGGCATCACCAAAAGTCATTTTTAATGTATAGGTTCCTGGTTTTACAGAAACGCCACTTGGCTCCCTTTTAGATTTTCTAATTGTTCTAGAAGCTCTTGCAACTCCTTTTTCTCTTAAGTACCAAGTTGTTTTGTGAATTCCATTCTCTTTAGGAGTTTTTATTTTTAAAGTTCTAATTTGTCTTTCTTCATCAAAAATTTCTAGTTTTATAGAATCATATTTCTTAGTATTTATACTGTCTTCTTTTTTGTCTTGCTTCTTGTCTCTTTTTCCTTTTTTCTCTTTTGGTTTGTTGATATAATAAGAAATAATTGCACCACGTTTTCTGTTTTCTCCTTGATACATTGCATCTCCACCAAATCTACTTCCTGTTGGTTGTTGACTTGCAGTTTGATATGCTGTTGGAGGCGAAAACAACGCTAGTTCCTTAGAAGTTACATTCCCGTTTGCAATCGCTCTTAAAGGGCGAATATCATCTAAAACCCAAGCAGCTCTCCCAAAAGTTCCAATAATTAAATCGTTTTCTCTTGGATGAATTACCAAATCTTTTACAGGAACAGTAGGGAAACCTTCCGTCCATTTTGTCCATTTCTCGCCTGCATTTATAGAAATATACAATCCATCATCAGTTCCTAAGAACAATAAATTTTCGTTTTCTGGGTCTTCAATAATACACAGCGTATAACTTTGTACATCATTTTCATCGACAATACGCTCCCAAGATTTACCATAATTTTTTGTTCTGTATGCATACGGAGTATAATTAAAACGTCTGTAATCATTGGCGATTAATAATGCTTCTCCTTTATTTTTATTGGATGCTTTTATCTGCGTAATCCAACTGTTTTCAGGTAAACCTTTGATATTTTTCGCAACATTTGTCCAAGTTTCTCCACCATTTTTTGTAATGTGAACCTGACCATCATCAGTCGCAGCCCATAAAACATCTTTCTCTAAAACGGTAGGTTCTATAGCTAAAATGGTACAATGATTTTCTGCTCCGGTTGCATCCATCGACAATCCACCACTTTCAGATTGTTTTAATTTTTCTGGATTATTGGTTGATAAATCTGGTGAAATTACACTCCAGGTTAAACCTTTATCTGTTGATTTATGTACAAATTGACTTCCGAAATACAAGGTTGAATTATCAAAAGGATCCATATTTATAGCGGCATTCCAATTGAAACGTAATTTTATAGTTGCATCTGAATGTGTCGGTTTTACGGAGTAATTATTTCCTGTTTGATAATCATATCTTTGAACAGAACCTTGCTGACTCATAGACCATCCATATCTTGAATCGTCTTTATCGGGCACGACATCAAAACCATCACCAAAACTAATTTCTTGCCAATAAGAATTTCTAATTCCTTGTGCTTTCCAAACATAAGCAGGACCTCGCCAAGAACCATTATCTTGCATTCCTCCATATACATTATAAGGATATTCATTATCCACATTTATGTGATAAAATTGAGCTACAGGAATGTTGCCAATAAAACGCCAAGATTTACCTCCATCTTTGGTAATATTTAATCCACCATCATTTCCATCAATCATAAATTTGCCATTCTTTGGATGAATCCACCAAGCATGATGATCTGGATGAACGCCATTATCGACACCATAAGCAGGCATTAATTGTTTAAAGGATTTTCCTCCGTCTTCTGAAACATTTATATACGTAAAAACGGTATATAATCTATTTTCATTTTGTGGATCTACATAGATTTCTGAATAATAAAAAGGACGATTTCCAATACCAGGTTTTTCATTTATCTTTTTCCATTTAAACCCGCCATCTTCACTTTTATATAAAGCATTTTTTTTAGCTTCAACCAAAGCATAAATTATATCAGGATTATTCGGAGCAATTGCAACGCCAATTCGTCCTAATTCACCTTTTGGGAAACCTTCTTTCTCTGTGATTTGCTTCCAATTTTCTCCTCCATCATGGGTAATGTATAAACCACTTCCTGTTCCTCCGGATTTAAAAAACCAAGGATCACGTTTATGTTCCCACATCGAAGCAATTAGTTTATTCGGATTTGTAGGATCCATAATTAAATCTGCAGCTCCAGATTTTATATTTGTAAATAAAATTTGTTTCCAAGTTTTACCACCATCCATAGTTTTATAAACGCCACGTTCTTTATGCTCTCCCCAAGGAGAACCAATGGCGCCAACATAAACTATATCGGGGTTTGTAGGGTTAATAATAACTCTATGAATATGTCTCGTTTTTTCTAATCCCATAGATTTCCAAGTTTTTCCGGCATCTAAAGATTTATAAATTCCGAAACCACCATTTAAACTATTCCTCGGATTTCCTTCACCTGTTCCTGCCCAAATTACACTTGGGTTCGATTGCTGAATTGCAATTGCACCTATTGAAGCTGTGAGTTCTTTTTCGAAAATTGGTTTCCATTTAATTCCGCCAGAAGTAGATTTCCAAATTCCACCAGAAGCAGTACCAACATACATCGTTTCAGGATTGGACTCGACAACATCAATAGAAGTTACACGACCAGACATTCCTCCAGGACCAATATTTCTTGGTTTCATGTTTTTTAGCATATCCATAGAAAATTCTTGTGAAAAGAGTAGGGAAGTAGCACATAAAAAAAGGAGAGTAAATAATTTTTTCATTGGGTTTGATTTTATTGATAAAAGTGAACAAGATACAAAATAGAAAACGTTCTTTAAAAAGGGAATAAAAACTTTAACAAATTAAGTTTTAAGATATAATTTTTGAATTAGGTAATAGTTTAAACTAAAAGGGCCTTTAAAAACCCTTAACAGACAAAGAATTAGATAGTGTTATAGATCACTCAAGATTAATACATAAATACAATCAAGAATTAGATAGATAAAGTGCTTCCGAATTGTTAAATAATAAAATAGAAAAGATTAATTTAGCAGAAGAAAAAGAAAGCAATCTAAAAATAGCTACAAAATCTTATTCTAGAAGAAGTACGGGACAAAAATCAATTGTAAAGGTTTTAACAAGTGCCACTTTTATTAGAATCGTTTTGGAATTTTAAAAAAGATAATTAAATAACAAATTTTAAAATCAAACGTTTAAAGAACGTATAAAATAAAAAAGAATGATCAAAAAGAAGTCCTTATCAGTAATTGTAATTGCGTTTTCATTATTAATTATCAGTTGTAATAAAAATGATAAGTTTAAAATTGAAAAAGAGAAAGTAGGTTTAATTTCGACTTTAACCACCGTAAAAGATTTAGAAACTATTTTTAAAAACGATTCTCTGGTTAAAAATTTAAGCGAGGGAGCTTTTGGAAATAATTATTTTCAAGATGATGATGAGTATTTAGTTTTTGAAAAAGGAGGTAAGCATTTACTGACAATTGTACCTAAAGAGCAGTTAGATTCTACCTCAACGATAAAAAGTATTGAGATTCATGATAATCGTTTTAAAACAGAATTAGGGTTATGTTTAACGTCTAATTTTTCTGAAATAAATGTAAGTAATCGCATTCGACCAGAATCTACTTTACAATCTGTGACCTTGTTTTTAGATGAATTAAATGCAACAATTACAATTGATAAAGAAGAATTAGGGATTAAAGATATTATTACTCAAAAAATATCTTTAGAGCAAATTCCGGATTTGGCAAAAATAAAATCGTTTATAGTTTGGTTTAATTAGGGCGAATCACGTTTAAAAAAAACGCGACCGCGCTTTACATTATATCTTTTTAGTTGAAAAACTAAAAAGGATGCCATTTCAATCGCTTACGCAAATTCGGTATGAAAAAAAAATACGTTATTCAGAATAAACCATTTGTTGTACCAACAACAGATGGGAAATTAATTGAAGAACATTTTGGCAATGCTACTGATCAAAATTCACAAATAAGCATTGCACACATGATTGCGCCTCCAAAATGGAGTGAACCTTTTCAAACGCCAGAATTTGAGGAATACACGTATATCATTAAAGGTAAAAAGCAATTTATTATTGATGGTGAAACTATTATTTTAGAAGCTGGCCAATCCATCAAAATAGAAAAAAATACGAGAGTTCAATATTCAAATCCTTTTGATGTTGAATGTGAATATATTGCAGTTTGTTTGCCTGCTTTTTCGATAGATTTGGTAAATCGGGAAGCGTAAAAAATAGTAAAACAAAAAAACGAGCTAATAAAATTAGCTCGTTTTTTTTATAAATTTTAAAAGGAATATTAGCTTTTTCTTTGGCAAGCTAATAAAGTGTTTTTAAGTAACATTGCGATTGTCATTGGTCCGACTCCACCAGGAACAGGTGTAATAAAATCAGCTTTTTTAGAAACTTCATTAAAAGCAACATCACCAACTAATCTAAAACCACTTTTTTTAGATGAATCTGCTAAACGTGTAATACCTACATCAATAACAGTTACATTATCTTTTACCATATCTGCTTTCACAAACTCAGGAATTCCAATTGCAGCAATAATAATATCAGCTTGCAAAGTAATTGCTTTTAGGTTCTTAGTTCTACTGTGACATATTGTTACAGTCGCATTTCCTACTTTTCTTTTTTGTGATAATAAAATACTCATTGGGCTACCAACAATATGACTTCTTCCTAAAACAACAACATGTTTTCCAGAAGTTTCAACATTATATCTGTCTAATAATTCTAAAATACCAAAAGGGGTAGCAGAAATAAAAGTGGGTAAGTTTAACGCCATTTTACCAACGTTTGTTGGATGAAATCCATCGACATCTTTATCAGGATCTATAGCCATTAAGACCTTTTGTTCATCGATATGTTTTGGCAAAGGCAATTGAACGATAAAACCATCAATATCATTATCGATATTTAATATTGCAATTTCATTTAATAAATCTTCTTCTGAAGTTTCTTCTGATAACCTTATTAAAGTAGATTCAAAACCAACTCTTTCACAAGCTTTTACTTTTGCATTTACATAGGTAATGCTTGCACCATCATGACCAATGATAACTGCAGCTAAATGTGGTGTTTTATGTCCTCTGTTTTTTAATTCTCTAACCTCTAAAGCAATTTCTTCTTTAATATCTGCAGAAGTTTTTTTCCCGTCTAATAAAATCATTCTTTCAGTTTTTTATACGATTACTTTAAGTTTCAAAGTCGCAGAGTTTTTATTCTCCTAACAGTTAATTTTGCATTCCTTTCATCATCTGCATCATTTTTTTGCTACCACCACCTTGCATCATTTTCATCATTTTACTCATTTGATTAAATTGCTTCATCAATTGGTTTATTTCTTGAATCGTAGTTCCAGAGCCTTTTGCAATTCTCTTTTTTCTACTTGCATTTATAGAGTTTGGGGTACTTCTTTCTAGAGGAGTCATCGAATGAATAATTGCTTCAATTCCTTTAAAAGCATCATCATCAATATCTACATCTTTCATTGCTTTTCCAGCACCAGGAATCATACCAATCAAATCCTTCATGCTTCCCATCTTTTTGATTTGTTGAATCTGACTTAAGAAATCATCAAAACCAAATTGATTTTTAGCAATCTTCTTTTGTAATTTTCTAGCTTCTTCTTCATCATATTGATCTTGAGCGCGTTCTACAAGAGAAATAACATCACCCATTCCTAAAATACGATCAGCCATTCTATCTGGATGGAATACATCAATAGCATCCATTTTTTCTCCAGTACCAATAAATTTAATTGGTTTATTTACAACAGACTTTATTGTTAAGGCTGCTCCACCTCTTGTATCACCATCTAGTTTTGTTAGAACAACTCCATCAAAATTTAAGATATCATTAAAAGCTTTTGCAGTATTTACAGCATCTTGTCCAGTCATAGAATCTACCACAAATAATGTTTCTTGTGGATTTACAGCTTTATGAATGTTCGAAATTTCTGTCATCATTTCTGTATCTACAGCCAAACGTCCTGCAGTATCAATAATTACAACATTTTTGCCATTTGCTTTAGCATGTGCAATTGCATTTATAGAAATTTCAACAGGGTTGTTGTTGCCAACTTCGGCATAAACTTCAACTCCAATTTGTTCTCCAACAATTTGTAATTGATTAATAGCAGCAGGTCTATAAACATCACAACCAACTAAAAGAACTTGTTTTGCTTTTTTAGTTTTTAGAAAGTTTGCTAGTTTTCCTGAAAAAGTAGTTTTACCAGATCCTTGTAATCCTGACATTAAAATTACTGTAGGCGAACCTCCAAGATTTACACCAACAGTTTCTCCACCCATTAGTTCAGTTAGTTCATCTTTTACTAACTTAACCATTAATTGCCCAGGGTTTAAAGATGTTAATACATCTTGACCTAGTGCTCTGGTTTGAACTTTTTTCGTGAATTCTTTGGCGATCTTAAAGTTAACATCTGCATCTAACAACGCTCTTCTAACTTCTTTAAGGGTTTCAGCAACGTTTACTTCAGTAATTTTACCGTGCCCCTTTAGAGTATGTAAGGCTTTATCTAATTTATCACTTAAGCTATTAAACATAATTTGTGTTCTTTTTTAGGAAGCACAAATATAAGAATTAGTATGATTTGTTGCGTGATTAAAAAGTTTTTTAATCACGCATTATCTAGAAAAAAGCTTGTAAAAAGTTGATTGAATGAAAAAATACAGGCAAAATGAAAATCTTTATGAATATTGTTTTCTTATCCTGTCTAATTATCCTTTGTAAAAAGTAAGAAAAGAGAGTTCATCCAAAGAAAACTTAAAAAGAAAATACGGGGTTTTTAAATAATTATATTCACTTAATATAACTTTTGCAAAGTTTTTGTATGATGTTCTGTATGATGAGCTGTCCACATAATAATTTCTCTTAGGGTCATTTTTCCCATTAAAGGATGCGGAATTAATAAGGTGTCTAAATTTTTTTCGTTAATGCGTTTCGTTTTGTATTGTAATTTTTTTTGTTGAATTTTAAATTTTGTCAATAATCGTGCTCTCTCTCTTAAAGCTGGTTTCTTTAATTTTTGGTTAAAAACTCTTGCTCTTTCTTTATTTTCTAAAATCTTTTGTTGATACTTTTCTGCCACAGCATTATAATCTCTGGGTTCTCTATTGCAAGTGCCAAACTTATATTTCAACAAAAATTTCGGATAACTTAAAGCGTTATTTAATAGCTGTAAACTATCTACTAAATGCTGTATATGTTGACCTGTAGACCATTTTTCTTCTGGGCCTAATTCCCAATTTTCTTGAGGTTGCTTTTCTAACCAAGCAAATAATTCTTGGTGTTTGGTTTCTAATAAATCTACAATCTCATTTTTATCCATTCATCAATAATTTTCTGCCTTAAATGTAAGGAATTTATGAGGTATATTATAGAGTTCCCTTTTCATCTTTAGAATTTAATGAAGAGGTAATTTTATTTTTCAAGCACAAACAGTACTGAAACTCCGTTTATACAATGACGTTTTCCTGTCGTTTTTTGTGGTCCATCATTAAAAGAATGCCCTAAATGACTACCGCAAGTATTGCATTTTAATTCTGTTCTTATATACCCGATTTTATAATCTACATCTAATTCTACATTATTTTTTATAGCTCTATCAAAAGAAGGCCAGCCAGAACCTGAATCAAATTTATGTTTGGATTTGTACAAAGCAGTTTTACATGCTGCACAAACATAAGTTCCTTTTTTATGATTTTCATTAAGTTCGCTTGAGAAAGCTCTTTCTGTGCCAGCTTCACGTAAGACATAATATTGCATCGGAGAAAGTAATTTTTTCCATTCAATAGCTGTTTTCTCAACTTTATAGATTTTCTTTTCTTCGGATGAGTTTTGTGCATTTGCTACACAACTAAAGATCAATAATAAAACAAGAATACTTGCTGATTTTTTCATGTCTTTTTAATTAGATGATCAATTATTTTTTGATTTGTAGGTTCTAATATCCATTTGTGATAAAAGTGAACCTTTTTTTTAGTTTTGACGAATATTGATTGAACAACTTACATTATTGAGATTTTTTCCAATAAAGATAGAATTTGTAATTTTAAAAGTAATAAATTTGTGGCATATTTTAAGTACACATCCATCAAATGCCTCAAGAATACAAGATTTAAAAAGCTATTTACCTACTGCAAAAATGTATGCAGAAAAGTACAATCAGCCACTATCTGAAATCAAAAAATAAAATAAACAAATAGATTTACTATATTGTGTGCCATTCATGAAATTGAATGGCATTTTTTTAAATAGAATTTTATGTTAAAAATTGGAGATCAAAAATTAATAAATGGTTGGGCTTTTTACGATTGGGCGAACTCTGTGTATTCCTTAGTGATTAGTACAGCGGTTTTTCCTTTGTATTACAGCGCAGTTACGGATGGTAAAGTTATTTCATTTCTTGGAATGGAATGGGAGCATCCAGATAGTTTGTATAGTTATGCCTTGTCATTTTCATTTTTAATTGTGGCATTTATTTCACCTATTTTATCGGGTATTGCAGATTATACAGGAAGTAAGAAAAAATTCATGAAATTTTTCTGTTGGATGGGAGGATTGTCTGTAATGAGTTTATACTTTTTTGATGGTATAGATACTGTTTGGATTGGTATTGTTTTTACCATTTTAGCAAGTATTGGTTTTTGGGCAAGTTTGGTTTTTTATAATGCTTATTTACCAGAAGTTGCGCATCCAGAACAACAAGATAGAGCTAGTGCAAAAGGATTTATTTATGGATATGGAGGATCTGTTCTTTTATTGATTGCTAATTTAGGAATGATTATGTTTCCTGGGGTTTTCGGATTTGATATTAGTATAGATGAAGCGATAAGAACAAATGGATCTGAATTAGAAATTTCTGAAGCAATAAAAGCTGCAGAAAGTGCCGCTTCTTCAATGGCATCAAGAATTTCTTTTGTTTTAGTTGGTATATGGTGGATTGGTTTTGCTCAAATAACTTTTAAAAGATTGCCAGATGATATTTATAATAAAAAACCAAAGGAAGATTATATCTGGAAAGGCTTTAAAGAATTAAAAATTGTAGCAAAAGAAGTGATGGGGTATCCTACTTTAAAACGTTTTTTAATTTCATTTTTCTTATTAAGTATTGGTGTTCAAACAATCATTTTAATGGCAGCAATCTTTGGTTCAAGTGAATTAGGTTTGCCTGCAATGAATTTAATTATAACCATTTTATTAGTGCAAATTGTGGCAATTGTAGGTGCGTTTGTGTTTTCTAGATTATCAGAAAAATGGGGGAATATTAAAGCACTTAAAGTTACAATTGTTACTTGGATGGTGGTTTGCTTTACGGCATTTCTATTAGATAAAAACCAAGAAAATGTAGAATATTATTTTTATGGTTTAGGCGTTTTATTAGGTTTTGTGCAAGGAGCAATTCAATCTTTAACAAGATCAACGTATTCTAAGTTATTACCAGAAACAGAAGATCACGCAACTTATTTTAGTTTCTATGATGTTACAGAGAAAATTGCCATCGTTTTAGGAACTTTTGTATATGGATTATTATATGCAATCACAGATTCTATGCAATGGTCTGTATTGTGTTTGGCTGTTTTCTTCTTAGCTTCTTTTATTGTTTTAAGTACTTTAAAGAAAACAAAATATGTTCAATAAAAAAAGTGCTGGAAATAGCACTTTTTGTAAGTTTCTTTTTGAAAAGATTATAAAATAAATTGAACACCAACAACAATATTTCTTCCTTGATTTAAAATGCCATCTGCTTTTAAGCGAGATAAATGATGTGTATATTTTCTGTTCAGTAAATTATTGATAGAAATTGATGTTGAAAATTTTGATTTCCCGAGAACAATATTTCCGCCAAAACCAAGATTTACTAAATTATAAGCAGAACTTATTGTTTCAAAATCACTCACATTATTTTGAGCAAAAACACTTTGTAAGCTTAAAGAAGTATAGCCTTGTTGCAACCAATTTTTAATATTGAATTCTGTTCTAAAGGTGTTTTTCCAAGTATTTGCAGGAATTAATGGTAAATAATTGCCATTATTTTGTTTACCTATAACTGTTTCAAAAGTACTTTCTAAATGCATCCAATCTAAAGGATGAGGATGTAAGTGAAGTCCGAATTCACCTCCATATAATTTCGCGTTTTCTTGAATATATGTAAAAACAGGACTCCCGTCTTCAATTCCGTTTGTAGGCGTTAAAAATATATAATCATTTAAATGATTGTAAAATCCGTTTGCAAAAAACTCAAAATGATCTGTTTTATACTCTAAAGAAACATCTATTTGTATGTTTTTTTCATTTGATAAATTGTTGTTTCCTGCTTCAAATCTATTCGTTCCATGATGAATTCCATTAGAAGTTAATTCAGCTAAATTTGGAGCTCTAAAACCAGTTGCCAAGTTAATTCTGGTTGTAAAGAACTCTGATAATGAAGTTTTAAAACCGAATGAAGCTGTAAAACTATTGTAACCTTTATCAATAGCATTAAAAATATGAACTTCATCTTCATGAGAAATCTCATGTCTTTCAGTACCTATTTTTCTATTGTCAAAACGAATTCCTGCTTGTAGCGTATTTCTTTGCCAGGTATAATTTGCGGTTGTGAAAACACCAAAATCATTTACAGTCGCATTCGGAATTAAAATTTCTTCCCCAAAATTTGTATTTGTTTGATGCAAACCTTGAACGCCAGATAGGATTTCTAAATTTCCAATTTTAGGAAAATGATATTTAGCATTATAAGAAAACGTTTTTAATTTCATGATTAAAGAAGCCTCTTCAGATTCTTCATGATTAACTTCATTTTCATGTACTTCAAATTCTTGCCTGTCATTAAAAGTATATCCTAAATCAATATCTAATTTAGAGCTGCCAAAAAAGAAATGATTGTGAGAACTTAAAATATGATTGTCAATTAATTGGTAAGGTTCTAGTAGCTTTTTGCTATTAGATTGTTCCGCAATTCCTTCCGTTAAGCCTAATTTCGAATTATTGAAATTATAACGAATTTCTGAAGTAAACTTATTCTTTGAAAACGCAATTCCTGTTTTAAAATCTTTCTCTTTAAAACGCGTATTTGTAACTCTTTCTGACGTTGGAATTTTATAATCTGAATGAGACGCATACGTTCCTCTTGCTAAAAATTTCCAATTTTCTTTAGACGTTTTAAATCCTAGAGATGAGCTATTACCAAGAGTATTGCTAAAAAAACGTTGATTAAAATTGATTTCTTTTTGGTTTTCTGATGCAAATTTTTCTGGATTCAAATACAAAACACCACCCAATGCATCAGAACCATAAAGTAAAGATGCGGGGCCTTTTATAACTTCAATACTGCTAATTCCTGCATCATTAATTCCTAAACCATGTTCACCACCAAACTGCTGATTTTCTAAACGAATACCTTGTGTATACACCAACACTCTATTGCCACTCAATCCTCTAATTACAGGTTTTCCGATGGAATTTCCTGTAGAAATTTGAGAAACTCCAGCAATATTTGTAATTCCTTCGGATAAAGTCGCTACGCCCATTTTTTGAATGGATTTGGCTGTTAATCTTTCTACTTTCATCACATTGTCAGATTGTAGTTTATTAAAAGGAGTAGAAATAATAATTTCATCCATTTCAAAGGAAGACTCTATAAGTTGAATGTCAAGAGTTTGATTTTTAGATTCTAAGTAGACTGTTTTAGAAATGGTTTTGTATCCTAAATAGGTGAAAGTTATTTTTATTCTCCCATTAGGAATATTATTTAACTCATAGTTTCCGTTTTCTAATGTGGTCGTTCCTTTATGAATTTCGGAAGCATAAATTTCTACTTGAAATAAGGGGGTGTTTTGATTATCTGTAATTTTTCCGGTGATGCTGTTTTGTGCATTTACAGAGAATATGACTACTAAAAAGAGCAGTTTTATAAAATTTTTCATTGATGTGATTTTACTGATTAACAAAAAAATATTCGTCATTGTAGATGATAATGACTATTTGTTTTCTAAACAGTAAAATTTGGCGGACCTCTAGTGTTTTTTATAGATTGATAAATTTCTTTCTCAATTTGAGGTTTATCAATAAAAATAGAAGTGTAAAAATGTGTAGGTATTACATCTAATTTTGATGAAAAATCAAAAGAAAAGAATGTAATATGTTTATGGAATTCATCACAATCTAAACTTTGTTTGTGAATGTGTTGTTCATTGGCAGCGTTACAAATAGTATGTTCATGATTTTCTAAATCATGCAAAATTTCTATTGATGTTGGAATCATCAATAGGAAAAGAAAAAAAGTACTAATCAATTTTTTA
>Ga0308013_10000186_pt1 | contig 36285 bp, 25 predicted proteins | sample Neamet181_FD_203131 | JGI IMG/M metagenome (GOLD analysis project Ga0308013, IMG submission 203131) | Marine microbial communities from water near the shore, Antarctic Ocean - #181 | ecosystem: Environmental > Aquatic > Marine > Unclassified | place: Southern Ocean | collected 2014-07-25
CTGTTTTGCGCTTTTGCTAAATTTTCTTGACTTTTAGGAAAATGTGCATTTAACAAAGCATCACGTTTTGAGATCAATTTAAAATCATCAATAATTTCTTTTGATAAGGTTTCTACAATTCCATTATAAAACTGTTCTAATAAATTCTGAATATACGTTCGTATCAATTTATTAGTAACTCCGGAGTTTATCAATTTTTCAGTTGATGGATACACAGGTTGCATCTTTGTTTGTAGCTTTTTCTTGTATTCTGTCGCCAATTCCATTTCTGGATGCGGAATACTAAAATTTCCATTATAATGATTCAGTTTTCCATAAACCACATAAGTCTCATTAATTTTGAGGGCATCTTTAATCCATTTTTGCCCTTTAAACCAAACTAATTCCATCGTTCCTGTTGCATCTTGGAAAGTAGCCACTAATCGACTTCCTTTATTCTGGGCAACCGATTTTACATGTGTAATTTTGCCAACAACCTGAACTTCAGATGAATTTGGTTGTAACTCTTTAATCGTATAAAAAGCAGTCTTATCGATATATCTAAAAGGAAAGAAGTTTAATAAATCATTACATGTTTTTATACCCAATTCCGTGTACAAAAGCGTTGCTCTTTGTACACTAATTCCTTTTATATATGTTATTGGATAGTTTAAATTCAATTTAGAAAGATATGAATAACGAAAATACAAAATACCTTTTATTTGACGTATCTTTGCAGACTATTATAATTTAAAAAATGAGATTACACAGAAATTTAACTTTTGCAGTTATAGACAGCATTAGAGATATATTTAACGAAGGAGTTTATGCAGATAAAGCTGTAGAAAAAGCACTAAAACGAGACAAACGTTGGGGCGCAAGAGATCGCAAGTTTGTTGCAGAAACAATTTACGATATTGTACGTTGGAATCGACTATACTCAGAAATTGCTGAAGTAAAAGCACCTTATGATAGAGATAACATTTGGAGATTGTTTTCTGTATGGTGTATTTTAAGAGGAATTGCATTACCAGATTGGAACCAAGTTGGAGATGTGCCAGAAAGAAGAATAAAAGGTCGTTTTGCAGAATTATCTAGAACTAGAAAATACAGAGAGTCTATTCCTGATTGGATGGATGAACTTTGTCTTTCTGAATTAGGTGAAGAGCTTTGGACAAAAGAAATTGCAGCTTTAAATGTACAAGCAAGTGTAATTTTAAGAACAAATACACTAAACATTTCTAGAGAAATTCTTCAAAAGAAATTAAAAGCAGAAGATGTAATTACGGAACTTGTTCCTAATCATCCAGATGCATTAATATTACCAGAAAGAGCAAATGTTTTTAGAACGGAATCTTTTCATAATGGTTATTTTGAAGTTCAAGATGGATCATCACAATTAGTTGCTGCGTATTTAGACGTAAAGCCAGGTATGAAAGTAATTGATACTTGTGCAGGTGCAGGAGGTAAAACGTTGCATTTATCAGCTTTAATGGAAAATAAAGGGCAGATTATTGCGATGGATATTTACGAGAGTAAACTACGTAAACTTAAAGTTAGAGCAAAAAGAAACAAAGCACATAATATTGATATGCGTGTTATTGATTCTACAAAACCTATCAAGAAATTACAAGGTAAAGCAGACAGAGTTTTAATTGATGCTCCTTGTTCTGGTTTAGGTGTTATTCGTAGAAACCCAGATTCTAAATGGAAATTACAACCTGAATTTATAGACAATATTAAAAAAATACAACAAGATATTTTACAACAATATTCTACAATGGTAAAACCAGGAGGAAAAATGGTGTACGCAACTTGTTCTATTTTACCATCTGAAAATCAAAACCAAATTAAGACTTTCTTAACATCTGAAGCCGGAAAAGAGTTTACATTTGTTTCAGACAAAAAAGTATTTGCCCATATTTCTGGTTTTGACGGATTTTATATGGCACTTTTAGAAAGAAAATAAAAAGCTAAATTCATTGCTGATTTAGCGTTTTAATTGCAGAAAAATAAAGGATTCATTTTTTAATTTAAATTTAATATAGATGATAAAAAAACTACTTCTCTTAATTTTAATTACTTCATTCTCAGTTTCTTTTTCACAAGAACAGTATTATAATGATGTAGATTTAACACTATACGGCCTTCAATTAAAAGATGCTTTAGCGACTAAAATTATAGCTTCACATACAAATGTTTTAGAATATACTAGTAGTGGACCAGATACTTGGGATGCATGTAGAGCTACAGATGAGAATGTTTCTAACACAAACGAAGTTATCTTATTTTATGGTTGGGAAGATGGTACTGATTCAGATATTACGAATGATTACTCTAGAGACAAAGACTTACAAGACAATGGAAGTGGAGCAAGTTTTGTTTGGAATAGAGAACATGTTTTTCCTAAATCTTTAGCAAATCCTATTTTGGATACAGATATACCTGGCCCCTCTACTGATGCCCATCACTTAAGAGCTGCAGATAGAAGTCGTAATTCTGCAAGAAATAACAGAAAATATGGAAGAGGTTCTGGATATTCTGATTTTTCAACTTTAGATTTTCACGAAGGTTTAGATGGCCCAAATACGGCTGCTTGGTATCCTGGAGATGAATGGAGAGGAGATGCAGCAAGAATGATTATGTATATGTACCTTCATTACGGTACCGTTTGTTTGCCAACTGCAGTTGGTGTTGGTAGTAAAGAATTTACACCAGATGAAATGATTGATTTATTTTTACAATGGAATGTAGAAGATCCTGTTTCTCAAATAGAAAAAGATAGAAATTCTTATCATGAAAACCCATCAAACGGTGCTTCACAAGGAAATAGAAACCCTTTTATAGACAACCCGTATTTAGCAACAAGAATTTGGGGAGGAAACTCTGCAGAAGATACTTGGGGTATTTATACAAGTAGTGATACTGAAGCTCCTACTACTCCGACAAATATTAGTTTAAATAATATTGCCTTAAGTTCGGTAGATGTCTCTTGGGATGCATCAACAGATAATATTGGGGTAACCGGTTACAATGTTTATGTTGATGGTATCTTAGAAGCTCAAACAACCAATACAACGATTACAATTACTGGTTTAAATACAAATACTACCTATAGTTTTACTCTGGTTGCAAGAGATTTAATAAATAACATGTCTACTACTAGTACAGCTTTAGACGGGACAACCTTACAAGATACAGAAGCACCAACTGTTCCAACAGACCTTATCATTAGCAACGCTTCAGATTCTTCTTTTAAAGTAAGTTGGTCTGCCTCTAGTGATAACAATGCAGTTGCAAGTTATGAAGTTTATGTAGACGGAAATCTAAATGCGACTACAACAGATCTTTTTTATACAATTACAGATTTAAATGTTTCTACAACGTATGCTGCACAAATTTCAGCAAAAGATATAGACAATAATATATCTGAGAAAAGTGCTGCTGTTAACGGAACAACAACAGATGGAAGTTCCAATGGAGTAACAGAATTGTTTATTTCTGAATACGTAGAACCAAGTGTAGCCAATAATAAAGCCATAGAAATTGTTAACCTAACCGCTTCTACTGTTAGTTTAACAAACTATTCTATTCAAAAACAATCTAATGGTGGTTCTTGGGTAGATGATTATCCTTTAGGAAACGGAACGATTGTTCCTGGTGATGTATTTGTAATTGTTCATGTAGATACAAATAACAGTTTTCTTTTAGCAGAATCAGATTTGTTTGGACCTCCAAATATGGATACGACTCCATACGGGTACGGATCTCCTTTAAACTTTAATGGAAATGACCCTGTAGGATTGTTTAAAAATGGCGTATTAATAGATATTATTGGAGAAGAAGGAAACTCTAGTAATCATATTCAGAATGCTACTTACCGAAGAAAAGGAAATATATCAGAACCTAACACTACTTTTAATTCGAATGAATGGGATATTTTAAGTGCAAACACTTTTGATGATATTGGTAGTCATACCTCTACTTTAAGTACAAAAAATATTATTTTTGAATCTTTTAAAATGTTTCCAAACCCAACAAATGGAAATACCATTTACTTTAGTGTAACAGAAGATGCAACGATTAATATTTATAATGTTTTAGGTAAACTGATGCAATCATCAGAAGTTACTAGAACTGAAAATAGTGTTGATATATCAAAATTCTCAACAGGTATTTATCTTTTAAAAATTAACTCTGGTAAACAATTTATTACTAAGAAATTAATTAAAAACTAATATTCAAAATTATACATTAACAAAAACGGCTCTTAACTGAGTCGTTTTTTTAATCCATAAAAAATGAAAAGAATACTACTCTTATTATCTTTATTTTTAACGTTTGTAGTTTCAGCACAAGAAGACTATTATGATGATGTAGATTTAACTGCTGAAGGTTTAGAGTTAAAAGATAATTTAGCAACTAAAACAATTACTGCACATACAAATATTTTGTCTTATGGTTGGGGTGCTTTACAAGCAACAGACTTAAACCCTACAAATAGTTCAGAAGTTTTATTAGTCTATGGCTACACAGCATCTGGTGTTACTGCGAGAACTAGAGGTGTAAACCAAAATGGTGGTGGACAAGGAGATTGGAACAGAGAACATACTTATGCAAAATCTTTAGGAGATCCACCTTTAGGTACTGCTGGTCCTGGAGCTGACGCCCATCATTTGCGTCCTTCAGATGTTGATTACAACAGTCAAAGAGGTAATTTAAAATTTGCAACTGGATCTGGTAACTCAGGTAGTGTAGCTGGTGGTTGGTATCCTGGCGATGAATGGAAAGGAGATATTGCAAGAATGATGATGTATATGTACATTCGATACGGAAACCAATGTAGACCAAATGGAGTTGGTGTTGGAGACACATCTTCTACCCCAGATGACATGATCGATTTATTTTTAGAATGGAATGTAGAAGACCCTGTCTCAGATTTCGAAAGACAAAGAAATACATATCATGATTCTAACGAAACCTACGCACAAGGAAACAGAAACCCTTTTATAGACAATGCTTATTTAGCAACAAGAATTTGGGGTGGTGACGACGCAATAGACTCTTGGGGTCTTTATATAACCTCAGATTCAGAAGCACCTACAACACCTACAAATGTATCTTTAAGTAATATTACAACAACTACAATAGATGTAGATTGGACAGCTTCTTCAGATAATGTAGCCGTAACAAAGTATGATATTTATGTTGATGGTAACTTAAACGGAAATAGTACAAATACGAATTATGCGATAACAAACTTAAATTCTGGAACAACCTATAGTATTACTGTTTTAGCAAAAGATATTGCAAGTAATCAATCTGCACAATCTACGGCTGTAAACGGAACGACTTTAACAGACAATACTGCACCATCTGTACCTTCAAACATTACTATAACAAATGAAACAGGTACTAGTTTTAAAGTAAACTGGGATGCTTCTACAGATGATTCTTCTGTAACTAGTTATGATATTTTTTTAGATGGAACATTAAAAGGAACATCTCCAAGTATAACATATACTGCTATAGGCTTAAACTCAAGTACAACATATAGTGTTAGCGTTTTAGCAAGAGATAGTGCAAATAATATATCTGCTCAGTCTACAGCAATAAATGGAACGACAACTGAAGCTACATCAACTTGTGCTGCTGAAACTTTTGAGAATATGCCAGCAAATAGTAGTTCTTATTCAAGTTCAACTTGGACAGGTGATGATGGAATAGAATGGAGTGCTGTTAAATCTAGAACGGACCAAACATTAAACGGTAGAGCTATTACTATTGCACTTTTAAGAGATAACACAGCTGGTTCAATGACTTCTTCTACATTTGCAAACGGAATGGGAAGTTTAACTGCATCTACAATGCGTGTTTTTACTGGGGGCTCTGGTAACTTAAATGTTTTAGTTAACGGAAACGTTGTTGGCACATTACCTTACGGTACTACGCAACAAACAACAACTATTTCTAATATAGATATTACAGGAAATTTAACCGTTGAGATTAGTAGAGCTGGTTCTGAAGAAGATCGTGTGATTATAGATGATTTAACTTGGACGTGTTTTTCAACTTTAAGTACAGTAGATGAAAACTTAGAAACTTTAAAAATGTACCCAAACCCTACGAATGGAGACAAATTATATTTTAATCATACAGAAGAATTAGTAGTTCATATTTACAATATTTTAGGTAAATTAATTACAACAGAAAAAGTAGACACCAATAACAATCAAATTGATATTTCTAATCTTTCTAAAGGAATTTATTTAGTAAAAATCAATTCAGAAAATCAATTCATTACTAAAAAACTGATAAAGAAGTAATCTATTTTTTCTTCAATAAATCAAAAAAGGCGATTACATATGTAGTCGCTTTTTTTTTGGTTGATAAACACGTGAATAACTACCTAATTTCGCTCAAATAATTCTCTATAATTAAGTTGAAAAAAAGTAAATTTGCATTTTTACAACAACAAGAAAATACGACACTATAATGATTCATTTCTTTGGAAATAAAAACAGCAAAGTATTTGCTGTTCAAACAACAAAAGAATTAACTAAAGTAACAATTTCTAAGCTTACTTGGTTATTTGCAAATCAACCAAAAATAGAAGAAACATCAATGGATGCTTTTTTTGTGGGGCCAAGAGCGGCAATGATTACTCCTTGGAGTACTAATGCGGTAGAAATCACTCAGAATATGGGTATCAAAGACATCATCAGAATTGAGGAGTTTACTTCCACTACTGAAGATTTCTCTGATTTTGATCCAATGATTTCTGAAAAATATAAAGGTTTACATCAAGAGTCATTTACGATTGATATTCAACCAGAAGCAATTTTAAATATTGATGACATTGCTGCTTATAATAAGCAAGAAGGATTGTCTTTAAATGATGAAGAAGTTGCCTATTTAGAAAGTGTTGCTACTAAAGTAGGAAGAAAATTAACAGATTCTGAAGTATTTGGATTCAGTCAAGTAAACTCAGAACACTGTCGTCATAAAATATTTAACGGAACTTTTATAATTGATGGAGAAGAACAACCTACTTCCCTATTCAAAATGATAAAAGAAACGTCGAAACAATTTCCGAATGATATTGTTTCTGCATATAAAGATAATGTAGCTTTTATAAAAGGCCCTAAAGTGGCTCAGTTTGCTCCTAAAACAGCAGACAAACCAGATTTTTATCAAACTGAAGATTTTGAATCTGTAATTTCTATAAAAGCAGAAACACACAATTTCCCAACAACAGTTGAGCCTTTTAACGGAGCAGCAACTGGTTCTGGAGGAGAAATTAGAGACAGACTTGCCGGCGGAAAAGGTTCTTTACCTTTAGCAGGAACTGCCGTTTATATGACTTCATATTCTCGTTTAGAGGAAAACAGATACTGGGAGCATAAATTTGAAGCAAGAGATTGGTTGTATCAAACACCAATGGATCTTTTAATAAAAGCATCAAACGGAGCGTCTGATTTTGGAAACAAATTTGGACAACCCTTAATTACGGGTTCTGTATTAACTTTTGAACATGAAGAAAATTCTTCTTCAAGTACTTCAAAACCTAGAAAATTAGGGTATGATAAAGTAATCATGCAAGCTGGTGGAATTGGGTATGGAAAAGCAGATCAAGCTTTAAAAGACACACCAAAAGAAGGCGATAAAATTGTAATTCTTGGTGGTGAAAACTACAGAATTGGAATGGGAGGCGCTGCAGTTTCATCATCAGATACTGGAGAATTTGCATCAGGAATTGAGTTAAACGCAGTACAACGTTCGAATCCAGAAATGCAAAAACGTGCTGCAAATGCAATTCGTGGAATGGTAGAAAGTGAAGAGAACTTTATTGTTTCTATTCATGATCATGGTGCTGGTGGACACTTAAATTGTTTATCAGAATTAGTAGAAGACACAGGTGGTCAAATCGATTTAGATGCATTACCAATTGGCGACCCTACTTTATCAGCAAAAGAAATTATTGGTAATGAATCTCAAGAAAGAATGGGATTAATTATTGCCGAAAAACATATCGATACTTTACAAAAAATTGCAGACCGCGAGCGTTCTCCAATGTACACTGTTGGTGAGGTTACTCAAAATAAGAGATTTACTTTCGAATCTAAGAAAGGTGATAAACCAATGGACTTCGCTTTAGAAGAGATGTTTGGTTCTTCGCCTAAAACGGTTTTAACAGATACAACTGTTGATAGAAAATATAAGAATCCAAGATATAAAACGAAGAACTTAAAAATCTATTTAACGCAAGTTTTACAGTTAGAAGCTGTTGCTTGTAAAGATTGGTTAACAAATAAAGTAGACCGTTGTGTGGGTGGTAAAGTTGCCAAACAACAATGTGTAGGGCCGTTACAAATTCCGTTGAACAACGTTGGTGTAATGGCGTTAGACTATAACGGAAAAGAAGGTGTTGCAACTGCTATTGGGCACTCGCCTATTTCAGGATTAATTGATCCAGAAGCTGGAAGTAGAAATGCAATAACAGAATCTTTAACGAACCTTATTTGGGCACCTTTAAAAGACAATTTAAAAAGTGTTTCTCTTTCTGCAAATTGGATGTGGCCTTGTAAAAATGAAGGTGAAGATGCACGTTTATACAAAGCTGTAAAAGCAGTTTCAGAATTTTCTATCGGTTTAGGAATCAATGTTCCAACAGGGAAAGATTCTTTATCAATGAAGCAAAAATATACGGATGGCGAAGTAATTTCTCCAGGAACCGTTATTATTTCTGCTGCAGGTAACTGTAATGAAATAAGTAAAGTTGTAGAGCCTCTTTTAAAAGCTGATGGTGGAAATATCTACTATATTAATATTTCTCAAGATGAATTTAAATTAGGAGGAAGTTCTTTCAACCAAACCTTAAATGCGATTGGAAATGAAGCACCTGATGTTAAAAACGTTGCCTTTGTAAAAAACACTTTTAATACCATTCAAGAATTAATTAAAAGTGATAAAATTACAGCAGGGCATGATGTTGCTTCTGGTGGATTGGTTACTACCTTATTAGAAATGTGTTTTGCGGACATCAATTTAGGAGCAGATTTCAATATTACTTCTTTAAATGAAGAAGATGCGATAAAAGTATTATTTGCTGAAAATTTAGGAATTGTTTTTCAAGCAGATGCTTCTGTAGAAACAATTTTATCAGAAAATAAGATTGAGTTCTTCAATATTGGAACAGCAAACAATTCAGGAATAGTAAACATCAAAAATAATGAAGATATGTTCTCATTTGATGTTTCTGAAATGAGAGATGTTTGGTATAAAACTTCTTTTTTATTAGACCAAAAGCAAACTGCTAATAACTTAGCACAAGACCGATTTGATAATTATAAAAAACAACCTTTACACTATACTTTTCCTAAGAAATTTACAGGAAAATTACCAAAGGTAAATTCAAAATCGCCAAAACCGAAAGCCGCAATCCTTAGAGAAAAAGGTTCAAATTCTGAACGCGAAATGGCAAACGCTATGTATTTAGCTGGTTTTGATGTAAAAGATGTGCACATGACAGATTTAATTTCTGGTCGTGAAACATTAGAAGACATTCAGTTTATTGGTGCCGTTGGAGGTTTCTCTAATAGTGATGTTTTAGGTTCTGCGAAAGGTTGGGCTGGCGCATTTTTATACAATGCAAAAGCAAAAAAAGCATTAAAGAACTTCTTTAAAAGAGAAGACACGTTGTCTGTAGGTATTTGTAACGGAGCACAATTATGGATGGAATTAGATTTAATCAACCCAAAACATAAAGTGCATGGAAAATTGATTCACAACGACTCTAAGAAGCATGAAAGCTCATTTACCTCTGTAAAAATCCAAGAGAACAACTCTGTAATGTTATCTTCTTTAGCAGGAACAGAATTAGGAGTTTGGATTTCTCATGGAGAAGGAAAATTTAACCTACCAGAAAAAGAAGAAAATTACCATATTGTAGCAAAATATGGTTATGAAGGTTACCCTAATAACCCTAACGGATCTGATTTTAATACAGCAATGCTGTGTGATGCAACTGGACGGCATTTAGTAACCATGCCACATATAGAACGCTCTACTTTCCAATGGAATTGGGCAAACTATCCTGCAGGAAGAAAAGACGAAGTTTCGCCTTGGTTGGAAGCTTTTGTAAATGCAAAAAAGTGGATAGAAAACAATAAATAATTAACTTATATCATTTTATAAAAACAGCTTTTAGATTTCTCTAAAAGCTGTTTTGCGTTAGAGATTGAAATGGAAATTCTTTTTTATGTGAGTTTTTTAAACTCCCTTTTTGAAGACACCGCAACATTTAAATACACTGAAATTAATGGTGAAAATTTCAATAAATACTTATTGAGTAGCAAAGAATAAGTAGCAAAAACGTTCGTAAAAAAAAGGTTGATTTTCTATCAACCTTTTTTTTGTACCCGTATTTTAGTAACTTGTCCGAAATTAAGCCCTATTTATGTCTCATAAAATTTCTCGTATTTTTGATTTTGCTTACCAGCAATTAGAAAATTCCCCCCAAGAAAAGTGTTTCAATTATAAAGAAGAAAATAGTTGGAAAAGTATTTCTTCCCAACAATTTATAACTGATGCGAATAAAGTAAGTAGTTCTTTATTAGCCCTAGGCATACAACCAAATGATAAAATTGCAGTAATTACGACGAATAACAATCCTAATTGGCATATTTTAGATATTGGTGTTTTACAAATTGGCGCACAAAACGTACCTTTATATGCAACCTTATCAGAGAAAGATTATGGCTATATTTTAAATCATTCTGATGCTAAATATTGTTTTGTTTCTGATGATGATTTGTATCAAAAGGTAAAAGCAGTAGAAAGTAAAACACAATTACAAAAAGTCTTTTCTTTAAAAGACCTTGCAACTGATTATGGCTGGAATTCATTCTTAGAAATAGGAGAAAAGGAAAATCAACAATCAAAAATAGAAACTTTAAAAAACGCTGTAAAACCCGAAGATTTAGCTACAATTATTTACACTTCTGGAACTACCGGAACTCCGAAAGGAGTTATGTTAACACATAAAAACATTGTGTCTTCTGTATTTAAAACCGCAAAAAGAATTGATTTAGGAAGAGGTAAAAACAGAATACTTAGCTACTTACCGATCTGTCATATTTTCGAAAGAAGTGCTTCTTATTACAATCTATTTATGGGTTTTGAAGTTTACTTCGCAGGAAGCATCGAAAAAATTGGTGAGTATATTAAAGAAGTAAAACCTCATTATTTAGCAGTTGTACCAAGATTATTAGAAAAGATTTTTGATAAAATTGTTGACAAAGGAAGTGCTTTAACTGGACTTAAAAGACAAATTTTCTTCTGGGCATTGGCATTAGGAGAAGAATATGAACCTTATGATAAAAAAAGTTTTTATTATCATTTTAAACTAAATATTGCTAGAAAACTTATTTTTTCTAAATGGCAAGAAGCTTTAGGTGGTAACTTACAATTTATGGTTTCTGGGAGTGCCCCTTTACAACATCGTTTAATAAAAGTTTTCACAGCTGCAGGCATTAACATTTTTGAAGGTTACGGAATGACAGAATCATCTCCTGGAGGAACTTTAAACGACCTTAGAGATAATGGTTTGAAAATTGGCTCAGTTGGTAAAGCTTTAGATGGTATCACTATTAAAATTGCTGATGACGGAGAGATTTTAATGAAAGGTGACAATATTATGTTAGGCTATTACAAAAATGAAGAAATGACCAACAAAACCATTGTAAATGGATATTTACACACCGGTGATATTGGTGAAATTGATGAAGATGGTTTTTTAACAATCACAGATCGAAAAAAAGAAATATTTAAAACTTCTGGAGGTAAATATGTTGCTCCTAGTGCACTAGAAAGCGAACTAAAACAATCTCGTTTTATAGAACAAGTAATGGTTATTGGTGAAGGAGAAAAAATGCCCGCAGCATTAATTCAACTCAATTTTGAGTTTATCAAAGAATGGGCAGAACGTCATCAATATAAAATTACAGATATTACTACTGATGAGAAACTGATCGAAAGAATTCAAAAAGAAGTAGATTTTCACAATCAAAAATTCGGAAAGTGGGAGCAAATTAAAAAGTTCGAAATTACTGCCGATGAATGGTCTATTGAAGCGGGTCATTTAACCCCTACAATGAAAATGAAAAGAAAGATAATTAAAGAAAAATACAAGGAATTGTATCAAAAAATATATAACTCATAAAGTTTAAAGTCTATTGATAAGTATTTGTTAAATCAATGTAATTTTACTATTTTGCAATGCGACAAAAATAGACCTTATGCCAACAGAAATTACTAGATTATTTGATATCCCATACTATCAATTAGAAACTTACAATCTTAAGAAAGCCTTTACCACAAAATACAATGGAAAATGGGAGTCTATTTCTTCACAAGAGTATGTAGACAAATCAAATCAAGTCAGTAGAGGGCTACTAAAATTAGGTATACAACCAAACGATAAAATTGCCGTAATTTCTACCACAAATAGAACAGAATGGAATATTTGTGATATTGGAATTTTACAAACGGGTGCACAAAATGTGCCTATTTACCCGACAATATCTAAAGAAGATTATGAATATGTTTTAAATCATTCTGAAGCAATTTATTGCTTTGTTTCTGACATCACTATTCTAGAAAAATTAAATCAAATTAAAGGAAACACAAAGCTTAAAGGAATCTTTACTTTTGATGATATCGCTGATGAAAAAAGTTGGAACGAAGTTTTAGAAGCTGGTAAAGACACTAGTAATCAAGATGAAGTTGAAGCAAGAAAAAATGCTGTAAATCCTGAAGATTTAGCAACCTTAATTTATACTTCGGGTACTACAGGAAGACCAAAAGGTGTTATGTTATCACATGCCAATATTGTATCGAATGTAATCACAAGTGAAGAAAGTGTTCCTTTAGAGAAAGGAAAAGACAAAGCGTTAAGCTTCTTACCTGTTTGTCATATTTTTGAACGAATGATTTTGTATTTATATCAATATTGTGGAACAGAAATTTATTTTGCTGAAGGAATCGAAAAGCTAACCGAAAATGCGCAAGATATTAAGCCAAATGTAATGACGGCTGTTCCGCGTTTATATGAGAAAATTTATGATAAAATTATTTTAAAAGGTCAAGAATTAACCGGTGTCAAAAAGAAACTGTTTTTCTGGGCTGTAAACTTGGGTTTAAGATATGAACCTTATGGCGCAAATGGTTGGTGGTACGAAAAACAATTGGGTTTAGCACGTAAACTTATTTTCTCTAAATGGCAAGCTGCTTTAGGAGGAGAACTTAAAATGATGGTTTCTGGAGCTTCTGCTTTACAGCAAAGGTTAACAAGAATTTTTACAGCAGCAGGAATGCCAATAATGGAAGGTTATGGTTTAACAGAAACATCACCTGTAACCTCTGTTAATTTTGTTGAAGCAAATGGTAAAAGAGGCTTTAGAGTAGGAACTGTAGGTAAAGTTATAAGTGGTGTAGAAGTTAAAATTGCTGAAAATGGCGAAATTTTAATAAAAGGACCAAATGTAATGCAAGGGTATTATAAAGATCCAAAAAAAACTGCTGAAGTAATTAAAGACGGGTACTTCCATTCTGGTGATAAAGGAGAAATTGATGCTGATGGGTTTTTAAGAATTACAGGAAGAACCAAGGAAATGTTTAAAACTTCTGGAGGTAAATATATTGTACCACCTTTATTAGAAAGTGAATTAAAACAATCTTTATTTATAGAGCAAGTAATGGTTGTTGGTGAAAATGAAAAAATGCCAGCTGCATTAATTCAACCAAACTTTGATTTTATAAAAGATTGGATTGATATAAAAAAGCATAAAATTGGTAAAACAAATGAAGAAATTATAAATTCTCAGTTGGTTATAGACAGAATTCAAATAGACGTAAATAAATGTAATACTCACTTTGGTAATTGGGAACAAATTAAACGTTTTGAGCTTACACCAGATGTTTGGTCAATAGAAGGTGGTCATTTAACCCCAACTATGAAAATGAAACGTGTGGTTATTAAAAAGGTGTATCAAGATTTGTATGATAAAATTTATAGATAATTGAAATAACAACTCATAATTTAACTCCCATTTATGGGAGTTTTTTATTGCAAAATTTTAAAGAAATAGTATTTGTTAAGTAGGATGAATAAACCGCTTAATAATTAATTTTATAGTACTACTAGCAGGTTTTTTTATTAGTGTAAAATTTTAAAAATTAATTCTTTTAAAACATCTTCATTAGTTTGGTTCGCACCAACTCCCTTACTTCTAACATCAGCTTCTCTTAAAAAAGCAATGACTTGCGCAACTTTACGCATTGGATAATTTCTAGCAGCTAAAAAATATTCATCTACAAAATAAGGATTTACACCCAATGTTTTTGCCACAGAACTTTTCGATTTATCTTCTAATCCATGAAATAATAAAAGTTGCGTAAAAAAACTATTTAACAAAGAAATGGTCATTACTAATGGATTATTCTTAGGGTTTTCAGCAAAATAATTGATAATCCTATTCGATTTAACGATGTGCTTCTCTCCTACTGCTTTTCGCAATTCAAAATTATTAAAATCTTTAGAAATACCAATATTATCCTCTATATGCTTGTCATTAATAATCGATCCTTTTGGTAGAATTATCATTAATTTATCTAATTCATTAGAAATCTTACTTAAATCAGTTCCTAAAAACTCCACTAACATTTGTGCCGCTTTTATCTCAATTTGATATTTCTTTCCACTTAAAACTCTACGAATCCAATCAGAAACTTGATTTTCATACAGCTTTTTACTTTCATAAATTAACCCTGATTTTGCAATTGCTTTGTGTAATTTCTTCCGTTTATCAAGTTTTTTGTATTTATAATTTAAAACTAAAACGGTTGTTGGTTGTGGATTTTCGGCATAAGAAACTAATTTTTCAATGTTTTTACTTAAATCTTGTGCTTCTTTAACAATTAAAACCTGTCTTTCTGCCATCATTGGATACCGTTTAGCAGAAGAAACAATATCTTCTATACTTGCGTCCCTACCATACATTACCTGCTGATTAAAGCCTTTATCGGCTTCATCTAAAACATTTTCTTCAATAAAATCAGAAATTTTATCAATGTAATAAGGCTCTTCACCCATTAGAAAATATATAGGTTTTATATTTCCTTTCTTTATATCTGAAACAATGTCTCTAATTTCGTTCATTTTCTTACTTTTGATTGATGCAAAGACTCAACCTACCAACTTATAATTTCAAATTCAAAAGTAGCGAAAATAAGACGCTTATTTTTGATAAATTGAGAAAAAAATATATGGTTTTAACTCCGGAAGAATGGGTGCGTCAGCATTTTGTTTATTTTTTAATTGAAGAAAAAAAATATCCGATATCTTTAATAGCCTTAGAAAAACAGTTAACCATTAATAATCGAAAAAAAAGAACCGATATTTTGGTTTTTAACACAGACGGAAATCCAGAAATTATTGTAGAATGCAAGGCTCCTTCAATAAAAATAACGCAAGATACTTTTGATCAAATTGCACGCTATAATTTAAAATTAAAAGCCAACTATTTGATTGTCACCAATGGATTAGAACATTTTTACTGCAAAATGGATTTTGAAAACGAAACCTATATTTTCTTAAAAACGATTCCTGATTATAAATAGCAAACCCTACTTTTATTAAGAAAACTTTAGCCTTAAACTAATTTATAAACTGTAAATTCGCATACTTGAAAATAGCAATTGTCATATTAAATTGGAATGGTCAAAAACTGCTAGAGCAGTTCTTGCCATCTGTGGTGAATTTTAGTTCGAAAGAAGCTACTATTTACATCGCAGACAATGCTTCTACAGATTCTTCAATTAACTATGTTAAGTCATCTTTTCCATCAATTAAAATTGTTAAAAACGATATAAATGGTGGTTATGCAAAAGGCTACAATGATGCTTTACAATCTATTGATGCTGATATTTATTGCTTATTAAATTCTGATGTTGAAGTTACCGAAGATTGGTTAAAACCTGTGATAGATATATTTAAAAACGAAAAAAATACGGCTATTATTCAGCCAAAATTGTTAGATTTTAAAGATAAAACAAAGTTTGAATATGCTGGTGCTGCTGGTGGTTTTGTAGATTTGTATGGATATCCTTATTGTAGAGGACGTGTGTTTAACCATCTAGAAACTGATCAAGGTCAATTTAACGATGTAAAAGAAATTTTTTGGGCTTCTGGTGCTTGTTTATTTATACGCGCTGAAGTTTATCATCAATTAGAAGGTTTCGATGAAGATTATTTTGCGCATCAAGAAGAAATTGATTTATGCTGGAGAACTCAAAATATCGGCTACAAAATAAAATATGTAGGAAGTTCTGTAGTATATCATGTTGGAGGCGCAACTTTAAAAGAAACGAATCCTCATAAAACGTACTTAAATTTTAGAAATAGTTTATTGAATGTGGTAAAAAACGTTCCTAAAAAGTGGTTTTTATTCGTGATTTTCTCACGCTTACTTTTAGATGGAGTTGCGGGCTTAAAGTTTATGCTTGAATTAAGACCTATACATACTTGGGCTATTGTAAAAGCACATTTCAGTTTTTATAAAAACTTTCCTAAATTCTTAAAAAAGCGAAAAAAAATTCAAAAAAAATCTACTTATAATCTACACACAAGTATCGTTTGGCAATATTTTATTTTAGGTAGAAAGAAGTTTCATCAGTTGAAATAATTTTTTTTGAACAAAGAAAGACATAAACAAGCTCAGTCTGACAGACGAATTTGAAACTTAAAGTATATCTAAACTCCCTTTTCCTTCTCTAATTACTTCAGGATAACCATCTGTTAAATCAATAATTGTCGACGCATAATTATCACCATAACCACCATCAATAACGACATCGACTAGATGACCCCATTTTTCGAAAATTAATTCTGGATCTGTTGTATATTCTAAAACATCATCCTCATCTCTTATCGAAGTTGAAACAATAGGATTCCCTAAACTTTCGACCAAAGCTCTTGCAATATTATTATCCGGAATACGAATTCCTACGGTTTTTCTTTTTTTAAATGCTTTTGGAAGATTGTTACTCCCAGGTAAAATAAAGGTATATGGACCTGGTAAAGCACGTTTTAGAAGCTTGAATGTTGGTGAATCTATTTGTTTTATGTAATCAGATAAATGACTTAAATCATTACAAACAAAAGAGAAATTGGCTTTTTCTAATTTCACACGTTTTATAAGTGCTATTTTTTCTAAGGCTTTTGTGTTTGTAATATCACATCCTAAACCATAAACAGTATCTGTAGGATAAATAATTAATCCTCCATTTTTTAAAATTTTAACAACCTTATCTATTTCTTTCTGATTTGGATTGTCATTATATAATTTTATAAACTCTGCCATAATATAAAAATACAAAAAATAACTCAACTTGAAAATTGATCAAGTTGAGTTATTTTTTGGGGAAGTATTAAGCTATTAATTTTTATCTACCAATCTAAATCCTTCTCCATGAATGTTTAAGATTTGGACATTTTCATCTAGTTTTAAGTACTTTCTAAGTTTTGCGATGTAAACATCCATACTTCTAGAAGTAAAGTAGTTATCATCTCTCCAAATTTTAGTCAGTGCTAATTCTCTTGGCATTAAATCATTTTTATGAATTGCCAACATGCGTAACAATTTACTTTCTTTTGGTGATAATTTTATTGGTTCTGCATCTTTACCAACAGATAAGTGACGTAATTTAGAATTAAAGAAAAATGAACCAATAATGAATTCAAATTCTTCTGTTTCTTTCGATTTATCACTTTCTTTTCTTTGTAAAATTGCTTTGATTTTATACAATAAAACCTCTGAATCAAAAGGTTTATTTAAATAATCATCTGCCCCTACAGAGTATCCTTTTAAAACATCTTCTTTTAATGTTTTTGCCGTTAAAAAGATAATTGGTATTTCTTTATTAGTTCCTCTAATATCTTGTGCTAAAGAAAAACCATCTTTTCTAGGCATCATTACATCTAAAATACATAAGTCGTAATCACTGTTTTTAAACATGATTAAACCTTCTATACCATCTTTTGCGTGTGTAACATTATAATCGTTTAACGCTAAATAATCTTTTAAAACGGTTCCAAAATTTGGATCGTCTTCTACTAATAAAATCTTTTTACTTCCCATTATGTATGATTTTTAAATTAAAGGTAATTTTACCGTGAATGTACTTCCTTCTCCTTTTACACTTTCAACAGAAACTGTTCCGTGATGTTTTTCTACAATTTCTTTAACGTATGCTAATCCTAAACCATGACCTTTTACATCATGTATATTTCCTTTTTGCTCTCTATAAAATTTATCAAAGACTAATTTAATAGCGGCTTTACTCATCCCTATTCCATTATCTTTAATTTTAAAAACAAAAAACTTATTTGTACTTTCTGTAGAAACCTCGATTTTAGGGCTTTCTTTTGAATATTTTATCGCATTTTCTAACATGTTTACAAACACGTTCGTTAAATGAAATTCATTCCCAGAAACCTCTGAAGTAATCGCTTCAAAATGAGTTTCTATCGTTCCATTTCTATCATTAACTAACAAACTAACATGGCTAATTGCATCTTCTATTGTATCGTGAATATCAATAACTTCAAGACTAATATCTAATTGATTTTTTTCTAATCTAGAAATACGCAATACATTTTCTACTTGTGTATGCATTCTTTTATTCTCGTCACGAATCATTTCTATATACCGTAAAACCTTTTCTTTATCATTAATAATTTTAGGGTTCTTGATAGAATCTAAAGCTAAATTTATTGTGGCAATAGGCGTTTTAAATTCATGCGTCATATTATTTATAAAATCAGTTTTAATTTCTGAGATTTTTTTCTGTTGAATCAACTGATACAATGAACTCGAAAAAGCAATTATAATGATAAAAATAAAGAATAAAGACAGTAATAAAATATTTGAAATTCCTGATAAAATATGCTCATTCTTTGCAGGGAACGTTACATATAAAAAATATTCAGGTTCATTATCAGAATTATAAAATAATGGATACGGATAGCTCTCTTTTTTGTTAATCGTGTAATAACCAGATTTCAACTTTGTCGCTAAACCATCTTTACTATACACACCATATTTAAAATCTAAACTAATGTTCCTTTTATTTAACTCATCTTTTATAGTTTCATTTAACTCCCTATTGCTAAGTCTTTTATGTATAGGTTTAATTCTATTATAAGCTTTAAACCATTCTGTAAACTGGCTTTTTTCAACACTGGTTAATCTTTTGGTAAACGAATATCTTTTTTCATCTATATTCGAGAATAAATTATCTGGACCTTTAATTAATCTTGATTGAAAGAAGTCTTTTTTACCAGTTACTCTTTTAAAAATAAGAGAATCACTCCCTAAAAAATCTGCAGGAATTTCAAAATTTTCTTCTAAAATTGTAGAACCAAAAGAAATTTTTTGATGATTTATAGTGTCGATTTCTTGAAAAAATAAGCTTTTTATTTGAGCATCATTTGCTAAAACCGAATTTTCAATAACACTTTCAAACTTTTTATCAAAAAGATCTCTTTCTTTGTCATTAATTCTTTCTGAAACACTTCCTAGAGATTTTTGAACATCATTCTTAAATTGTTCTTTTTTACTTTCTACTGCATTATTAATCCAATACAGTTGTACAGCAATAATTCCGATCAAGGAAATGCTCATTAAAAAAACAATAAGCATAAACATCTTTTTGCCCATAAATCAAAGTTAAGCTATTCAAAATTTGAAATTCACGTTTTTAACGTAGATTAACAAATTTGCTATAATTTTATGACTTTTTTAACAGAATCAATGAAGATATTTAAATAAAATTAGTTTTTTCTGTTAAAATATTATGAATTTTACTTACTTGATTTTTAGTTTCATCAAGATTTTCATTATAAATGATGTAGTTCGATTGCATTATTTTTTTACTGTCATCCCATTGATTTCTCATTCTGCTTTTAACATCTTCTTTTGTTGATGTATCACGCAAAATAACACGTTCAATTTTTGTATCTATACCTGCATAAACAGTAATGATAAAGTCACAAAACAGATTGTTTTTACTTTCAAATAGAATTGCATTTTCATAAATAACATATGCTTTATCAGCGTTTTCTTTAACAAAACTTTGAAAATATTTTTTAACTTCAGGATGAACAATTGCGTTTAAAACTGATAGTTTTTCTTTATCATTAAAGACAATGTCAGAAATATACTTTCGATTCAATTTTTGATTCACAAAAGACGCTTCTCCAAACTGATTGATTAGCTTCTCTTTAATAATTACTGAAGAGTTCATTAGTTTTTTTGCTTCAAGATCAGCAATGTAAACAGCCACATTATTAAACTCTGAAAAGAATTTTGCAACTGTGGTTTTCCCACTTCCTATACCACCTGTTAAACCAATAATCATCCGTTATTTTTGAATTAAAAAATCTATTTTTTTAGGAATAATTTTAATACTTTTTATAAAATCTGGTGCTAATACAACTTTAGGTATCAAATAACCTAAGTTATTCTTTTCAGAAATTAAATAATCACATTCTACTTTAAAAGACGCTTCAGAAATTTTAGAAAAGTTAGATAAAGCAACCACAAAAACGATTTCTACTTTTTCAGAGAGTGTCGTTAAGTTAATATCTTCTGGAAGGTTTTTCGTTGTAAATGAGACCTGTAATCTACCTTCAGTAAACTTATCTACATTTCCAGAAATTGTTGTTTTTAAGGTGCTAAACTTAAAGTTGTTATTTAATTTTAAGACGGTTACTTCTTCTGAAAAATCAGATTTTACATCATCTAACTTCAACTCACTTAATTCTAAATAACGTGTTTCTTTAACTTGAGTTTCTGGGCCAGATATAACAATTGAATCTGGTGATATTTTTATATTATTTAAAAGATCATAACCAATATGATAATTGATATTTAGATTTGGTTTTAAAGCTACTTTTTTTGATGTTAAAACACCTAAGTTCAGATAAATAGTGTCTTGTTCGATCTCTTTTAATTCAACCCCAAAAAGTAATTGTTTTTGAATTTTTGTTACTTGATTTTTCGTTAAAAAATAAAACTTAGAATGCTCTTTTCTTTGCAGATTTGAAGCTTCTAATTGAATCTCTTTATTTTTAAAGTTAGATCTAAGTATTTTAAAACCTGATGCTTTTACAGTAATATCTATTTCTTTAATTGGGGTTTCTTGTAATAATTTATTTTGAGGAATATTCTTATAACTTACAGCATACGTAATAACCGTAGTATATTCTTTAGAAAAGGTAATTAGTAACCAAATTAAAAAAGAAGCTACTAAAAAGCTAATAAAAGTTTTTGGTATTTTTTTGGGAGTTTTCACTTAATAGTTCTGAATTTAACTGCAATATATGAAAAGTAATAAACAAAAAAAATGAGCTTTCACTAATTAAAGAAAAGCTCACTTAATAAAAATTTTAAATACTTTATTTTTTAACCGCTGGTGCTAAATATCTTTTACTTAATTCCATAGAAATTGCAGAACGTTCAAATTTAATTTTACCTGCTCCAGTTTCTATCGTAACAGTATTATCAGCAGCATGTAATTCTACAATTTTACCGTGTATACCACTAGAAGTAACAATTTTTGTTCCTTTTTTAATTTCTGTTTGAAAAGATTTTTCTTTCTTTTGACGATTCATTTGTGGTCTTATCATAAAAAAATATAAAACCCCGATCATTGCTACAAAAGGTAACATTGATCCTAAACTACTTGTATCAAATTGTAATACTATTATTGAAAACATATTTATATTTTTGCTTTTGGCGTAACCATTCCTTTAATCGTTAACCTTTCTTTTCCAGCTACAGTATTGGTTGTTAAAGTTACTGTTTTTTGCTGTCTGTTTGGTTTTCCATTTGTATTAAATCTAACTTTAACATCTCCAGTTTCTCCTGGCTTAATAGGTGCTTTTGGCCACACAGGAACTGTACAACCACAAGTTGCTTGTGCATTTGTAATTACTAAATCCGTTTTACCAGAATTGGTTACTTTAAATACTGTTTCAACGAAATCTCCTTCATTTACAGTACCAAAATCATATACTTGTTTGTCAAAAGAAATAGAAGCTGTACCTTTTTTAATTTCCAAATCTCTAAACTTAGCTTTGCTTAGTTTTTCTTTGCTTACTTTCCCTTTTGCTGCAACATTACTATCTGTACAAGAGATAAATACACTTGTAGAAATTATAAATGCTACTAAAATCGTTAATTTTTTCATGATGTTTAAGTTTTTGTAAAAATACTAAATTAATTGGCTAAAACAAGGACTTACAATAAACCTCTACCAATTTTAACAATTCTTTTATTACTAATAAATTCTTTCGAAATTTTATCTAGAACTCCGTTTATAAAATAACTACTTTTTTCAGTAGAGTAATCTTTCGAAATTTCGATGTATTCGTTAATTGTAACTCTTGTTGGTATTGATGGAAAATTAACAAACTCTGAAATTGCCATTTTAATCAAAATCATATCGATGTCTGCAATTCGATCGGTTTCCCAATTTGGAGTTTTTTCTGCAATATCTTCTTCGTACGTTTTATGTTTTAAAACCGTTTTCCTAAATAATGTGGATACAAAATCTTCATCATCTTTGTCTTTATACAAACTACCTACTACAAAAATTGCAATCTCTTTATATTTACTTAAAGATTTAACAACCCAAGTATTTACAAAAGGAATATCATCTACCCAAGAAATCATTTCGCCTTCATAATATTCAGCTAATTTTTCATTAGGAGCAATAATTTCTTTGAAAAAATTAACAACAAAATCTTTGTCTATTTTAAAAGAATCTTCAGCTGTATCAATATATTTTTTATACAAATCACTTGCTTGTAATTCTTCAAAAATAATTTTTACATATTCGTCATTTTCTTCCCAGTTTCTAAGATTATTCATCTCAATATAGCTCTCAACACTTATGCTTTCTGCAATTGCGTTAATCATTTTATTATCGATAAACTTGGTATTAGGCCTTAAATCTTCTTTTGTTGCAAGAATTTTCTTTTTGGAAAGTGCTATCCTTTTTGCCGCTAATTTTTGAACTTCAACCAAAAGTTGAAGGTTTAAAACGTACAAATCAAACATTTTTAAAACACTATGTTTTAGAAATTTTTCTTCTCTAATGATATCATCATTATGAGATTGCTGCATAGCGTATACAGATTGCATTACTTTAACTCGAATATGTCTTCTGTTAATCATGGTAAAGAACTTAGATAAATTGTGTATTTTTTGCTTTGCAAAAGTAGTCTTAATTTAGTTTTTCATCATCCCTTTTTTAATTCTTTTTTAAGAAAATTTATCTTTTTGAAACTCGTATATTCGTACTCTATTTTTTTAACTCAAATTTTCTTTGAAGGCACTACACTATTTAAATAAATATTTTTCTAAATATAAATGGCGAATTTTAATAGGATTACTAATCACAATCTTATCTAAATTATTGGCTTTAAAAATTCCGCAAATAATTAGAAATTCTCTAAATATTGTAGAAGATTATCATAATGATGTGGTTACTGATGTTGCTGTCGTTAAACATCAACTATTAATGAATGTCCTTATTATTATTGGAATTGCTTTATTAGGTGGGTTTTTAACTTTTATAATGCGTCAAACAATTATTGTTACCTCTAGATTGATAGAGTTTGATTTAAAAAATGAAATCTATCAACAATATCAAAAATTATCACTCAATTTTTACAAAAAAAATAGAACGGGTGATTTAATGAACAGAATTAGTGAAGACGTTTCTAAAGTTAGAATGTATGTCGGGCCTGCAGTGATGTATAGCATGAATATGATTGTTCTTTTTACGGTTGGATTTTCACAAATGGCGCAAGTGGATTTAAAACTGACCTTATATACATTAATTCCTTTTCCTCTTTTATCAATATCCATTTTTGTTTTAAGTAAAGTTATTCATAGAAGAAGTACGGTTGTTCAAGAATATTTATCAAAATTAACCACCTTTAATCAAGAGATTTTCTCAGGAATAAACGTTGTGAAATCATACGGAATTGAAGCTTCCATCATTAAAAATTTTGATACAATTTCTGATGCCAGTAAAGACAAAAACATTCATTTACATAAAGCAAATGCACTCTTTTTTCCTTTGATGCTTTTATTAATCGGAATTAGTAATTTATTGGTAATTTATGTTGGAGGAAATAAATATATAAATGGTGAAATTCAAATAGGTGTTGTTGTTGAGTTTATGCTCTATGTAAACATTTTAACTTGGCCAGTTGCCGTTGTTGGCTGGGTAACATCTATGGTTCAGCAAGCAGAAGCGTCACAAACAAGAATAAACGAATTTTTAAATCAAGTTCCTGAAATTCAAAATAACAACTCTTCAGCTACTGAAATTAAAGGAAAAGTAACTTTTAAAGATGTTACTTTTACGTATGATGACACAAATATTACTGCTTTAAAAAATATTAATTTTACTGTAAACCCAGGTGAAACACTTGCCATATTAGGTAAAACAGGTTCAGGTAAATCAACTATTATTGAGTTAATTTCTAGACTTTATGACACAAAAGAAGGCACCGTTTTATTGGATGACAAACCTATTAAAGAAACCAATTTAAATGATGTTAGGAATCAAATTGGTTTTGTACCTCAAGATCCTTTTCTATTTTCTGACACAATTGGGAATAATATTAAATTCGGAAAAGAAGACGCTACCGAAGCAGAGATTATAGAAGCTGCAAAAAATGCGGTTGTTCATGATAATATTATTGAATTTACAAATGGTTACAAAACCATTCTTGGAGAACGAGGAGTTACTTTATCTGGAGGTCAAAAACAACGAGTTTCTATTGCAAGAGCGATTATCAAAAATCCTAAAATTTTAATTTTTGATGATTGTTTATCAGCAGTAGACACAGAAACTGAAGAAAAAATACTATCAAATTTAGAACGCGTTTCAAAAAATAAGACTACTTTTATAATTAGTCACAGAGTTTCATCAGCAAAAAATGCTGATAAAATTATTATCTTAGAAGAAGGAAAAATAACACAGGAAGGAACTCATAATCAATTAATAATACAAGAAGGATATTACAAAGAATTGTACGAACAGCAACTTTTAGAAAAAGAAATTTAATCTTTAACATTGCTACGTAAAATATTTTGTTAGATTTGTTAAGTACAAAAAACACAATTTATAATTACTATTTTAAAAGAATTATGGCAGAAAGAGCAGAGAGAATTGAACAAGAAGAAATTTTTTCACAAGTATTAAGAGCTGGAAGAAGAACCTATTTTTTTGATGTTAGAGCAACAAAAGCAGACGATTACTACTTAACAGTAACAGAAAGTAAAAAGTTCACTCATGATGATGGTTCTTTTCATTATCAAAAACATAAAATTTACTTATACAAAGAAGACTTTACAGATTTTCACGAAATGTTAAGTAAAGCTACTGATTACATTATTAACGAAAAAGGTGATGAAGTAATTAGCGAGCGTCATCAAAAAGATTTTAAGAAAGAAGAAATAACAACAACAGATGAAACTCCTGAAACTCCTTCTACAGAGAGTTTTACAGATGTTTCTTTTGATGATATATAAAGGTATGATACCTTATCTTTAAATTAATTAGTAAGAACTTTTTAATTCAAAGAAACAATTTTAATTCAAATTCAATTTACACTAAAAAATCGTAGACTTAAATGTTTGCGATTTTTTTATAAAACACGTTTCATAACTTTACTTTTAGAAACGGTTTCCTCCCACTCTTTTTTTGCATTGCTGTCTTTTGTGATTCCTCCACCAACAAAAATTGAAACCTTCTTGTCAATAATATTCATGCATCTTAAATTCACAAACAAAGAAGAACTCTCAGATACTGTTTTATTTTTTTGAAAGTTTAATTCACCCAAAAAACCCGTGTAAAAACTTCTATTATACTGCTCGTTTTCTAAAATGAATTGTTTCGCATTTTCTCTTGGCAAACCACAAACTGCAGGAGTTGGGTGCAAAGCTCTTATCAATGTCTTTAATGTTGAATTCTCATTTAATGTTCCTGTAACCCTAGTACTTAAGTGTAATAAATTACCAGCTTTTATCGTTTCTTTTTTATCAATTTTTAAGTTTGATGAAATTCCTTCTAATTGACTTTCTATAAAATCCGTCACCAATTGTTGTTCTTCTAACTCTTTACTTTTCCAAACAACATTTTGAGTGTCTTTATACACTTGAGTTCCTGCTAAAGACATCGTTTTAAAAATATTATCCTCAATATTTAAAAGCGTTTCAGGAGTTGCGCCAAACCACAAACCTACTTTAGGATGAAACCAAACATACACAAATGCATTTTTATAACTTTGTAGTAATTTCTGATAAATTTTAATGAGGTTGAAATCAGTGATTTCTAAGGCTTCTTTTCTAGAAATAACAACTTTTTTTAAACCGTTATAAATAATTTCTTCAATTGTTTTATCAACTAATTTTATATGATATTCTTTAGAGACCTCATTCGTAGAAAATTCGCGCTCTTTAAAGTCAATCGTATCAAAAGAAAAATCTTCCGAAATAAATTCTGAGGTATCTTCTGGAAATAAAATTGCTTTTTGCTGATTGTCAAAAGGTGCAAATACAAATCCTTTTTCAGTAAAATCATCTACATAAAATAAAGAGTCATCATTCATAAAGACCCCAGATATAGTGTCATCATTCGATTTTCGATATGCTACAAAAGGAGTATTATTTTTATAGGAATTGGTTATTTTATTAAAAATTTTCAAGCTATTTTTTATCTAAAACAATGTTCGTTAATTTACAAATAGAAATTAAATTGTCTTCTTCATCAACAATTTTGATTTCCCACAAATGAGTCGTTCTCCCTTTATGGATTGGTCTTGCAATACCAAAAACAACTCCTTCTTTTATACTTTTTACATGATTAATACTTAGCTCAATTCCTTTTACAATTTTTGTCTTTGTGTCAACAAAAAGAGCAGAAGCACAACTCCCTACCGTTTCTGCTAAAGCTGCAGTTGCACCTCCGTGCAAAATTCCATAAGGTTGATGCACCTTAGAATTTACTGGCATTTTTGCTGTAACATAATCAGCACCAACATCTACAAACTCAATTTCTAAAGTTTGCATCAAGGTGTTTTTACTAAGATTGTTTAACGTTTCTAACGTTTTAATTTTATCCATAAACATGAAATTTAAATAGTAAAAATACATATAATTTATTGTACTTTTGCATCAATATTTTGATCAATTTTTATGTATAAAATTCGCCTTATTTTAGATACCAAAAAAGATGTAATTAGAACTATTTTAGTTGACGATAACATCAATTTAGAGAACTTACACAAAATCATTACACAAACGTTTGGTTTTAAAGGGCAAGAAATGGCTTCTTTTTATAGAACTGATGACGAATGGGCTCAAGGTGAAGAAATCCCTTTATTTAATATGGCAGAAGCTGGTGAAGAAATTTCTATGAAAACCTGCATCTTAAATGAAACTTTACCCGAAGAAAATGATAAACTAATTTATGTATATGATTTTCTAAATATGTGGACTTTCTATGTAGATGTTATAGAAATATCATCAGAAAAAAGAGAAGATTTACCACAAATTATTTTATCTGTTGGAGAAATCCCTGAACAAGCTCCCGAAAAAGAGTTTGTTGCAGAAAAATTAGATAGTGAGTTTGGTGATGAAGAAGGTATTGATGATGAATTTGGTCATTTTGATGATTTCGATTATAACGAATACTAATAAAAGGGTTTAAACGGTTATTTGTTTAAATATTGATTCCGTTATTCGTTTAAATGCTGTGATTTTTTAAATCTAGACTTTTTCACAATTACCCACACACACAATTCAATAATTCAACATTTCTTAAGTAACAAAATTGTAAATTAGTCGTCTAATTGATATAACCGACTAAAACAATTTCTATTGGAAACAATCTTATCTCTCAAAAATCTCGATAAAAAATACGGAGCAATTCATGCTGTAAATAATCTTTCTTTTGATATTCAAAAAGGAAATGTTTACGGAATTTTAGGTCCAAATGGAAGTGGAAAATCTACTACTTTAGGCATTGTTTTAAATGTTGTAAACAAAACTTCTGGTGATTTTTCTTGGTTTAACGGACAAATATCAACTCATGAAGCCTTAAAAAAAGTTGGCGCTATTATAGAACGCCCGAACTTTTACCCTTACATGACTGCTACTCAGAATTTAGCTTTAATTTGTAAAATAAAAGGAATATCAATAGAGAAAATTGATGAGAAATTAACGACTGTAAATCTTTTTGAAAGAAGAAACAGTAAGTTTAAAACCTTCTCTTTAGGAATGAAACAACGTTTAGCAATTGCATCTGCTTTGTTAAATGATCCTGAAATATTAATCTTAGATGAGCCAACAAACGGTTTAGATCCTCAAGGAATCCACGAAATTCGTCAAATTATAAAAGATATTGCAGCAAATGGAACGACCATTTTATTGGCTTCCCATCTTTTAGATGAAGTTGAAAAAGTATGTTCTCATGTGGTCGTTATTAGAGAAGGTATAAAATTATATAGTGGTCGAGTTGATGAGATGACGGCTTCTAATGGTTTATTAGAATTAAGGATTGATGAAAAGGAGGAAGAATTAATCAAATTATTAGAAAATCATGAAGCAATTGGTAAAATCACCAAAGATCATGAGACTTTAATTGCGACTTTAAAAAAGGAAATTTCATCCACAGAAATCAACCGCTATTTGTTAAATAAAGGTTTTGTTTTATCGCATTTAGTAAAACGCAAACCTAGTTTAGAACAGCAATTTCTAGATTTAACCAACAACAACTAATCAACAAAATGTCAGTTCGAGTGATTTCGTTTTTCTGCGAAATTTTATCGAGAACAAATTCACAAAATAATAAAACGTCATGTTAAGACTACTTACAATAGAATTTCATAAATTAAGATATAATAACGCCAGTAAAATACTGTCAATTATTTACTTTGCTTTATTAACCTCTACAGCTTTAATAACTGCTATTAAATATACATTTGGAGATTTCACTTTTCATTTTGCAGAAATGGGTTTTTATAATTTTCCATATATATGGCACTTTAACACTTATGTTGCTGCAACTTTAAAATTCTTTTTACTGTTGGTAATTGTATCTATGATGTCTAATGAATATAGCTACAAAACCCTAAAACAAAACCTAATTGATGGTTTAAGTAAAAAGGAATTCATCCTATCAAAATTTTACACAGTTATCGCATTTGCTGCAATCTCAACAATCTTTGTGTTTATTGTTACTTTAATCTTAGGCCTAATTTATTCTGATTTTAATGAGCCTTCTATTATTTTTTCTGATTTGGAATATTTAGTCGCATTGTTTTTTAAATTAGTAGGGTTTTTCTCTTTTGGATTATTTTTAGGAGTTCTCGTAAAGCGATCAGCTTTTGCTGTTGGAGCAATGGTTGTTTGGTTTATTGCTGAATCAATTACATTTGGTATTTTAGGTTGGAAGTTTGTTTCATGGGAAACCGCACAAAATATTAAAAACTTTTTTCCACTTGAATCCATGGCAAATTTAATTAAAGAACCTCTTACTAGACATAATGCTGTAAGATCTGCAGCAAATACAATGGGCGAAACTTTTACTAAAAGTTATGATGTAGAGTTCTCAACAATTCTAATTGTTTCTTTTTGGACTTTTATCTTTATTTACTTGTCTTTTGTACTGTTAAAAAAGAGGGATTTATAATATTTTTAGATATATTTGATGTTTGCTTTTAAAACATTATTAAATGAAGAAATTAGTACCCTATTTTATATTATTCTTTGCATTAAATATATTTTCTCAAAAAGAGGCTAATGTTTGGTATCTTGGTAGAAATGCCGGAGTCGATTTTAATACAACTCCACCAACAGCAATAACTGACGGACAAATTAACACTTTAGAGGGTTGTTCTTCGTTTGCAGATGCAGAAGGTAATCTATTATTTTACTCCGATGGTATCGAGGTATATAATAAGGACCATTCTTTAATGACGTATACAGATGGTTCTCCAGCTAATAATCTAAAAGGAAACCCTTCAAGTACTCAGTCTGGTATGATTATACCTAAACCTGGATCAACTACTATTTATTATCTTTTTACTGTGGGTGACAATAACAATCCTGCTTTTGATTTATTTACAATTGACATGGCTTTAGATAGTGGTAATGGTCAATTAATAGACGAAGATGGTGATGGTGATTTCTTTGAAGATCTAGCCCAACAAGCTCCTGCTAATAAAAGTAATTGGACTGAAAAAGTTGCTGCAGTTAATGGAAGAGAATGTAATACTTTTTGGGTTGTGTCTAAAGTCGCTAATTTTTTCTATTCTTATAAAATTGATGAAACTGGTGTAAACTTAACTCCTGTTATTTCAACTGTTAATATTACATCAATAAACACAAGAGGTTATTTAAAACTTTCTCCCAACGGCGAAAAATTAGCGATTGCTCATCAAAATGAGGCAAACGATGTACTGTTATATAGTTTTAATAATGAAACTGGTGTTGTTACAAACGATGGGGTTTCTATTTTTAATAACTTTGCAGATGGTGAGGCTTATGGTGTTGAATTTTCTAGAACATCAGAGAAACTGTATGTTTCTTCTACTTCAGGCTTTAGACGAAATTTATCTGAACCTGAAACAACATACAAATTATTTCAATTTGATTTAACTAGCATAGACATTGAAGCTTCCAAAGCTCTAATACATGAGCAAATTGGATATAGAGGTGCTTTGCAGTTAGGTCCTGACGGGAAAATATATGCTACAATACCTTTAGCTTATGATGATATTAATGGTGATGCAGCATATTTAGATGTTATTGAGAATCCAGACGCGGATGCGGCTGATGTAATTTTCACTGAAAACGCAATTGACTTAAATGGACAATTTGCGACTCAAGGCTTGCCTCCTTTTATTTCTTCTTTATTATTACCTATAGAAATATCAGATTCCGATACAAATGAAATACTTAACAATCAAGATTTACAATATTGTATAGGAGATAATAAAACGATCATCCCTGAAACGGTTACCGGTACTACTGCCACTACTTATGAATGGTTTTTAGATAACGGTACATCTACTACATCAATAGCAACTACCAGTAATTTAACACTAGATAACTTATCTTTTGCCGATTCCGGCATCTATTTATTGGTCATAAATTTAACAGATGATTGCGGTAATGTTAAAGAATTTAACGGAACCTTTAATATAGAAGTTTTCGAAGCTGCAATTGCAACAGCACCAGAAGACATTGTCTTTTGTGACACAGATAGAGATGGTTTTAATGCTTTTGATTTACAAACTGAAAGAACTTCAGACATCTTAAATGGCTTAAGTTCAACAACCTTTGACGTTTTGTATTTTGATTCTATGCAAGCTGCAAATGACAATATTACGGGTACAGAAATCCTAAATCCATATACAAATCCTACTGCTTTTAGTTCACAAACAATATACGCTAGAGTTCATAATAGTAATGCACCCGGTGCCTGTTTTGATATCACTGAATTTAGATTATCTATTACAGATCTACCAATTCCTACGCAACCAGAACCTTATAGAATTTGTGATGATACTACAAGTGGTTCTGATACAGACGGAATTACAACTGATTTTATATTAAGCACTAGAGATTCAGAAATTTTAGGAGCACTAATTCCTGCGCAATACAACGTTTCTTATCACATCACTTTAGCAGATGCACAAACAAGTAGTACCACAAATCCGATTGATAAAAATGCAGATTACCAAGTAAACAATTCTCAAAGAATCTATGTAAGAGTAGAAAATATAGACAACGTAGATTGTAACGCCATTTCTGATGATACAACTGGTAGTACTTTTATGTCTTTTGAATTGATTGTAGATCCTTTACCCGTTTTAACTAATAACCCTGCTGAATTAATTCAATGTCATAACAACCCAGATTTAAGTACAACTGTAAATCTTACATTAGCAAGACCTACTATTTCTGCTAATTATCTAAATGAAACTTTTCGCTATTTTCCAACAGAAGCAGATGCTATTGCAGAAAGTAATGAAGTTACAGCTACTGATATAGAAACATATCCTGTTATTGGGACTGGGGAAGCTTGGGTGAGAGTAATTTCTGACCAAAACTGTTATCGTATTTCTAAAATTGAAATTACGGTGAACTTTAGTGCAGATCTTGCTTATGACAAAAGATATATTCAGTGTGATGATTTCTTAGATGCTGACGGAAATGATACTGCGGCTAATTCTGATACTGATGGAATTACTGCATTCGATTTTTCTGATTCTGAAGATGAAATAAAAGCGTTCTTCCTACTGAGTTCTCAACCAGATTTAGATATTTTTTACTACGAAAGCGAAAGCGACAGAACTGCTTCTATAAATAATATTAATAGTCAAATTGCAAATCACAGAAACAATAACGACCCTTCGTTTGCGAACAATCAAACCATTTATGTTAAGATTATAAACAATACAAACAATGGCTGTACTGGAACTGCAAAAATCTTTTTACAAGTAAACCAATTGCCAATTGCTAATATTCCAACAAATTTTGAGTTGTGTGATGATTCTCTTTCTGGAAGTACTACGGATGGTGAAAATATTGCTATTAATCTTCGTGATAAAGTAGCCGATATTTTAGGCCCAACTCAAACTGAAGCAGATTATCTTGTTACCTTCCATACATCGTTTATAGACGCTGATGATCTTTCTAGTGTTGGAATTACAAACAACACCAACTTTACAAACACAGCTCCTGCTGGTTTTAGTATTGGGGATATTAGTGAACAAGATATTTTTGTACGTGTACAAATTAGAAACTCGAGTCCTATTTGTTATAACTCGCGTGATTCTTCTTTTAAAATAATTGTAAACCCAATTCCGGTGGTTACTGCAATTACACCTTTACCTTTTTGCGACATTCCTAATGCAACAGATGCTGATCCTAGAAATAGAATTGCGCAAAACATAGATTTAACTTCTAAGGTTGCTGAAATTTTAAATGGTAGAACAAATCATAGAGTTGCTTTTTATACAACATCGCAGAACGCTCAAAACAGCACTCCTGAAATTACAAATACAACCAGTTACGAGAATGACCCTGCATTAACTACTTTCCCTGTTAACTTTAGTACAGATGATCCTGGTTTACAAACCATTTTCTATAAAGTGATCGATGAAACAGGTATTATGTGTGAGTCAATTTTTGCTACTTTTAACTTATTAATTTATCCTGAACCAAACATTCCTGTAAATGTTTCTGATTTTTCTGAGTGTGATAATACCTCAGATTCTTTTGAAAATGATGCAAATGGAATCAATGGTGATATTACTTTAAAAAATATAATACCAGAAATTCTTGTAAATTATCAACCAAGTGAATTTGATGATTTTAGCATTACTTTTTATCTCTCTCTTGCAGATGCAGAATCTGGTGATATAACATTAGCTTTAGATGAAAATATCTATCAAAACACAGTAAACAACGAAACTATTTATGTGCGTGTAGAAAATATTAGAAACACACCTATTGTATGTGTAAATACACGTTTGTCTTTCAATATTAATATTAAACCTTTACCGAGCTTTACAGTGCTGGGTGAAGAAGATATAGATGATCCACAGATTCTTTGTTTAAATGATTTACCATTCACTATTGAAGCTGAAAACCCTGGTGCAACTTATAGTTATCAATGGACAGATGAAACAGGAACTGTTTTAGGAAACTCAAGAACTTTAGAGATTTCAACAGGTGGTAAATACATTGTTACTGCTTCAGATCAATCTCCGGATGGTTGCTCTAGAACGAGAACTACTATTGTAAACGAATCAAATATTGCAACTTTAGACATCAGTTTTATTACCATTGTTGATGAAGGTAATAATATTGGAAGTCATAATAACTTATCAATCTCTATTGACACGATCAATAACGATTTAGGTCCTGGGGATTATCAGTTTGCAGTTTTAAACATGGATAATGGCACAAGAATTCCTTTTGCTGGTTTTCAAGACGAACCTCTTTTTGAAAACTTAGAAGGTGGATTTTATAATGTTATTGTCAATGACAAAAACGGTTGTTCTCCAGACACTACATTATTGGTTTCTGTACTTCAGTTTCCTCCATTTTTTACACCAAATTCTGATGGTGAAAATGATTATTGGGTAATAAAAGGCGCTAACATAACATTTTATCCGAATAGTAGTATTAACATATTTAATAGATATGGAAAACTAGTCGCTCAATTAGAAGTTGATGACCAAGGATGGGACGGAACGTATAATGGAAGAACACTTTCTTCTGATGATTATTGGTTTAGTGTCACCTTAATCCCTGCGGATATTACAAAACCACCCATCAATAAACAAGGAAATTTCTCTTTACTAAGGAAGTAAAAAAAATAAAATTTTAAAAAAGCGCTGTAAATTTTTTTACAGCGCTTTTTTATTTACTTCTTCTAGCGTAATAAATTGTAATTTTTAATATATTAGCTGTTCATAATTTATATAAATGAAGCTTCTAAAAAATATAGCACCTTTTTTATTTTTAATAATATCAATTAATACTTACTCTCAAAGTGGCTCCCCAACCTGTGATGGCGCAGAGCCCGCATGTTCTGACGAGAGTGGAGTTAAAATATTTCCTAATGTTACGGGTCAAGCAAGTCAAGGACAGATCGGGTGTTTAAACACCACTCCAAATGCCGCTTGGTTTTTCATGAAGGTTGCTCAATCAGGGGATTTAAATTTTAACATCATACAAAACACACAATTTGATGTTAATGGAAACCCTACTGGTACTGGTATAGATGTCGATTTTATTGCCTGGGGACCTTTTGATACATCAGATTCAAATTGCTCTGACCTAGCAAACGATTGTGTTACTGGGGCTTGTCCAAACAATACAGCCGAGCCAAATTATTATATTGATGACTTAGATGGTACGAACATCGTAGATTGTAGTTATGATGGGCAATTTGTAGAAAGTTTTACAATACCAAATGCGGAAATTGGCAAATTTTACGTTCTTCTAATAACCAACTTTAATGGCGATCCAGGTTTTATAAAACTAGAACAAACGAACTTCGGCGTGGCGGGAGCAGGTGTAACAGATTGCTCTATTATTCCTGGAAATCTTGGTCCAGACCAAGAAGTGTGTAATGGTACAGCTATTCAATTAGATGGTACACCATCAACAACAACAAATCCAATAGCCTCTTATGAATGGCAAGTAGATACAGGTAGTGGCTTTACTTCTATCCCAGGGGCAACCAATGCTATTTTAGATATTACAAACAATCTTTCTGGTATTTACAAAGTAATCATAACAGATACAAATGGAGATTTTGGACAAGAAGATATATTAATAACTTTCTTTGAAATACCTGTTGCAAATGTACCCGAGAATAGTAACATTTGTGAAGCAACAAATACGGGTACTAGTCAGTTTAATTTTGATACGGATATTACTCCACAAGTTTTAGACGGTCAATCTACAACAGATTTCGAAGTTTTATATTTCGATTCTATGGCAGCAGCAAATGCCAACACTGCAGGAACAAATATTACAAGTCCTTATACAAATACTTTAAGACAAGAAACTATTTATGTAAGAACCCATAATATAAACAATACAACCTGTTTCTCCGTTACAGAATTCACCTTATCAGTAAGTGATGTTCCTGTTCCTATACAACCAACTGTTTACAGATTATGTGATGATACTGCAAGTGGTTCTGATACAGACGGAATTACAAATGATTTTATATTAAGCACAAAGGATACTGAGGTTTTAGGAGCACTAATTCCTGCGCAATACAACGTTTCTTATCACATTACTTTAGCAGATGCACAAACAAGTAGTACCACAAATGCGATTGATAAAAATGCAGATTACCAAGTAAACAACTCTCAAAGAATCTATGTAAGAGTAGAAAATATAGACAACGTAGATTGTAACGCCATTTCTGATGATACAACTGGTAGTACTTTTATGTCTTTTGAATTGATTGTAGATCCTTTACCAGTTTTAACTAATAATCCTGCTGAATTAATTCAATGTCATAACAACCCAGATTTAAGTACAACTGTAAATCTTACATTAGCAAGACCTACTATTTCTGCTAATTATCTAAATGAAACTTTTCGCTATTTTCCAACAGAAGCAG